>SMVB01144844.1_pt1 | contig 15346 bp, 15 predicted proteins | sample 2456461 | NCBI WGS metagenome assembly SMVB01 (sample SAMN11095934, study PRJNA526329) | marine sediment metagenome | biome: Marine sediment; feature: Surficial sediment; material: Deep marine sediment; isolation source: Hadal surficial sediment | place: Pacific Ocean | collected 2014-05 | depth... | reverse complement strand
TTCATACGAGGAGTATGCGCAGTCCTCGCGCCTTGCCAGACAGGCGTCTCACCACCCAAACAAGGGAAGTTATTCTTGTGCGAACCCAAACCAACCTCGTTGGTACATCCTCGCATGCTTTTCGTGTGACATCAAGAAGATTGCACGTAACTACTCAGGTCACTTCCCTTTTGTCTCATGACGGCGTTGCTGTGGTGCTCAAATCCTCACGTATCCCCAAATACGCTCCGGTTCTGCGCTCCTCGCGCCTTGTCCTGAGCCAAAATTGAACCGAGAAACAGCAGTTGGGCACAAAAAAGCCGTGTAAGATATTGGTGTGCATGGTGAAATAAAAAAAGTCGTGGTCACCTCGGCGGTGATGAGACATTTTTTTATTTTGCCAGGTGCGCCGAGAGCTTGCGCGGACTTTTGTGATCCAACCGCTGTTTCTAGGTTGAAGCAAACCTGAGTAGTTACGACTGGGATTTGGATTGACCCGACACTTTTTGAAGAAGTTTGACGTCCTTTTCCGCAGGAGCCGCGAAATCTCGGCTCCATTCCCACCACGATCCCGGATAATTCCTCACCTTTTCATACCCAGCCAATTTCAGGACAAAATAGACCCACGCGGATCGAACACCGCCTAAACAATAGGTAATCACCTCGTGGCTCGGCTGCATACCAAAATCCTGGAACAGATTTTGGATGGTGGACAAATCTTTCAGCGTTCCATCAGAATTTAAAAACCCATTCCAAGGAATGTTGATGGCCGATGGTATATGACCGGCACGCGGGAGTCCGTCAATTTCTTTCCCCGCATATTCTTCAACGCTTCGGGCATCAAGCAGAATCGATTCTGGGTGTGGCTGCTTCACGAGTTTTTTGAGCTCATCTTTTAACATCATGATTTCAGAGTGAAGTGAAACCTGGAAGTCCCCAGGAGGAAGTTGAACCGGGTCATGTCCATACGGGCGGGCTTCAGCCGTCCATTTTACCCATCCACCATCTAAGACCTTGACGCTCGGATGGCCCAGATATTTGAGCATCCAAAACATTCTGCCTTCGTCACCCCAATTATCAAAAGGATTGCAATAGATGACGATGTCGCTGGAGTTCTTAATGCCTAACGCCCGCAGCCGTTGTTCCAGTCTGGAGATATCCGGATCTAACACCCCCTTGGCCGTGGCCTCGGGATCGCTATACTCATGCCAGGTGCTGTTGATCGCACCTGGAATATGCGAGGAATACGCACTCGGCCCACGGACATCAATAATCACCAAATCATCCCGACCCAAATTCTGAGACAGAGTTTCCGTATCAATTAGCCATTCACTCGTCATAAATGTGTTCCTATTCCTCAGCTAAATTAACCTATAGAGCCATGCTGTAAACTGAGATCCAGTGCATCCTTTGAGCACCCAATCCGTGGATCAACAGGCTGATCATTCAGCGCCACACTCAGCTTCTCGCTTAACGGGAACTCGCGCTGATAAATCTGAAAGCGATACGGTTCATCGGATCGCATCCCATAGGTATCCCGCAACATGGCATGCTGGGCATCTGTGAGGATATGATAGCGAACTCGAGCCTCGACAACCAAGTCTTTACGTCCTCGAGGGATTTGGTAGGAAAATTGGTAGTCCCGGCTGGCCAGCGGCAGCAACCGGTTGTCGTATAATTCCACGATTACAGGCTGCCAAAGAATCCACCGGCCCATAGTGTCCGTTTGTTCTTCCAACACCTTACCGGCTTTGTCTTTCACATAAAATTCCACGGTAAAATGACGGTCTGGATCCCCGGTTGGAATTTTGTGGCCTGCACCAGCATTAATCAACGTGAGGGTTATATTCACGGTATCGCCAGGCTGAGGGTTGGGTGGATCAGCCTGAACTTGAATGGCCACGGCCCGTTTGATCATCTCGGGATCATGACCACCCCGCCACAGATGTTTCCGTCCTTGCCGAATGGGGCCGCCTTTCGCCACAGGTCTCGACACTTCTGGCATATGGCACGTTTGGCAAATATAGCCTTTTTCCTTCATGAAGAACTCACCTTCATATTCGGGATAGGTCCCACAGGGGCCGACATTATAAAACTGAAATGGCCCCGAGACCACGTTGTGGCAGCGATAACACATGGCCGCGGTCCGAAAAGCCGGGTCATATTCCGTGGGATGCGGCGCGACCGAATCATCGAACGGTCCAAAAATCATGCCATTGCGCACGTGACAGGCTGCACAGCTCACCCCTTCCTGCTGATAGGCGGGATCATACAACGGGTTTTTGACTTGAATAGCCTTCTCCACACGATTATTCGGAATGCTTTGAATGAGCGTGGGCTGTTGGTTCTCTAACGGCGTGTGACAATTGAGGCAAACCCACACATTGTCATCCCTTTTCCAGTAGGCTTGAAAGAAAGGATCTGTATACGCTTGGGCATGAAAGCTGGTTTTCCACTCTTCGTAGATATCTTGATGACACCGACCACATTCTTCCGCTTTGAGGCTCTCTAACCCGACGGGAACTTTTTGGAAAGGAATGGCATGAGCATAATCATCGCGAAGACCAAAAATGACGGTCGGTCGAATTTCCGTATAAAAATAATAGACCAACACGGGAGCGACAATCAGAAAGCCCAAAAGAACAAGCCAATTTCTTTTACCTCTTCGGTGTCTTCTTCGTCGCGGTCTGAACATGGGTTATGCGTCCATCAAAGCCATAAGATGTTGATCCACGGAAGCCGACAACGCCCGAAGGTCATAGCCCCCTTCCAAACACGCCACGATCCGCCCATGACAATGGGTATTGGCAATGCCCACAACCAAGCGAGTCAGTTCGCCATAGCCTTCATCGGTAATGTTCATGTTCGCCAAGGGATCATCCTGATGGGCATCGAAGCCCGCGGAGATCAAGACGAACTCTGGTCTAAATGCATTTGCCGCCGGGAGTAACACTTTTTGGAAAATCTCTCGAAAGTCATCTGTCCCCTGCCCACCAGACATGGGCACATTGATCGTAGCACCTTCGCCTTCACCTCGGCCTCGTTCCTGGTCGGACCCCGTACCAGGATAAAACGGATATTGGTGCGTGCTAAAAAAGAGAACAGACGGATCATCTTCAAACACATGCTGGGTGCCATTGCCATGGTGCACATCCCAATCAACAATCAATACGCGCTTGAGGCCATGACGTTTTTGAATATATCGAGCCGCAATCGCCACATTGTTCAACAAACAAAAGCCCATGGCTCGATTCGCTTCGGCATGATGCCCAGGCGGACGAACCGCACAAAAGACCTGATCCACTTGGTTGTCCATGATCGCATCCACAGCTGCCATCGCCCCACCAGCAGCTAAATACGCAGCCGGCAATGAACCAGGCGACATGGACGTGTCTGGATCAAGAGAAGCGTAACCCGTACTCGGAGCTTTCTCTTCCAATCGCTGCACATAGGCAGGATCATGAATACGGGTAATCCACTCGTTCGCAGCTTTTCGTGGCTCAATCCGTGTCAACTTCGACATAGTCCCGGACGATTCAAGCTGAGCCAAAATGGCCCGCAACCGCTCCGGCGACTCCGGATGTTGCCGACCCATATCATGTTCCAAAAACGCAGGATGCGTAACGATGCCAACACGGCCCATAAATCAACCTTTTTGAATAGGGGATTTCCTCAAAAATGCTTTTCCTTGGAGGATAGAATGCACATCGGATCCCTCACCTTTGTAAGGGGAGGCTAGGTGGGGTAGAAAACCCGAACAGCTAGATTCCTCAATGTAGGGAGCGACACTCCAATTCCTAAGATCTACCTCCCCCACGCCCCTCCTTAACAAAGGAGGGGTAAATTGAGAAGAAAAAACAAGAAAGAGATGGTAGCACAGGGTATGAGGTTAGACAACGCGAAGAGGTCAGTGCTAAATTCGTTCAACGAGGAAAGATGTTCACCCAAAATTTTTGGAGAAAATATTATGCCCGACCCAAAAATAGAAAAATTCAAAAAAGTGCTGAAAATGGATCCCAATGATGAGACCCTGTGGTTTGGCCTCGGGAAGGCTTACATGGGAGACGAAAATTGGGAGGAGGCCATCCCAGCATTAGAAAGCTGCATCAAAGCCAAACCCACTTACTCTGCCGCCATTTTTGCCTTGGCCCAATCGCTCAAAAACAATAACCAACCAGACAAATGCCGAGAAGTCTGCGCCCAAGGCATCGAAACCGCCACCACCAACGGCGACCTCATGGTGATCAAAAATCTTGAAGAACTTCGAGATTCGCTCGCTTAGGTGGTCAAACCTCTTTCTCGAAAACCTGTCTTCATTTATTTCCTTTGTTGCTATAAGGTAACTTTGGTGTTACCTTTAGCCTTGGATGATTGACCTTCGCGAATATCTACAGGCTGATGGCCGTAGCCCGTATGCTAAATGGTTTCATGGACTGAATGCTCAAGCAGCTGCCAAAATAATTGCAGCCTTAGTCAGAATAGAGCATGGAAATTTGTCCAGCACGAAAAGTGTTGGCGGTGGCGTTATTGAATCCAAGATCGACTTTGGACCGGGCTATCGGATTTACTTTGGGAAAGAAAGAGAGCGTTTGGTCATTCTTCTAGGTGGGGGCACAAAGAAGGGACAAAGCAAAGACATCAAGAAGGCCAAAGACCTTTGGCAAGAATACAAGAGAAGGAAAAAAGAGGAGTAAAGACCATGGCACTAACGCGGGACTTTAAAGAAACTATACAGACACGCGTTCAGCATGACGCGGTTTTTCGCGAAGAGCTACTCAAGGAAGGCATTCAATGCTTTTTATCAGGTGATATAGAAACGGGAAAGGCAATATTACGGGACTATATTAATGCCACCATCGGCTTTGAAGAGTTAGGAGATCTCACAAACAAATCACCGAAAAGCCTCATGCGCATGTTCGGCCCCAAAGGAAACCCTCAAGCCAAAAACCTCTTTGAAGTAATCCAACATTTACAAAAAATGGAAGGCCTTCAACTCGAAGTCCGAACAGTTCACTCATAAAACCAACCAGACAAATGCCGAGAAGTCTGCGTCCAAGGCATCGAAACCGCCACCACCAACGGCGACCTCATGGTGATTAAAAACTTGGAAGAGCTCAGAGATACGCTAGATTAAATCGAATCAAGGGCTACATCTCCCTAATTCAAAAACCTCTTGCTACTCTTTGAAATGGTTAAAGATTCATGACTCAAGACCACTTTGATCAAGTTCAAATTTACATCTACCTCGAAGGCGAAGGAATCGATGTCTGGAAGCCCGTCCTCGCCAAGTCCCTAGGAGATACTATCTTTCAAATCCTCTCAGTAAATGAAAGACCAGAAGATGAGAAATGGCAGTTTTCAAATGGTGAAATTGTCCGTTGTCGCACGAAAGAGCCATCTAACGGACCCGCTCTTGTCGCCTTTGAGAAGGGTGAAATTAGGTAGTAGATGAAGTAGAGAGATAGGATCGGTCACCATTTACTTGTAAGCTGAAGGAAGGGTCTACCGCATTTGGCGTAGCCGAGAAGCGCAGCCGACTCCGGAAGTTCGGCGAGCACTGTTTGAGCGAAGCGAGTTGCTCAGCCGCCGGAGTTGGCGAACATCGCAGGGAACCCGAAGGGATACGAAAAGGCGGAAATGGTTTTGGGTCCTTTTGCCGAAACAAAAGAAGTTCGTCGCGCGGGAACGAAATCAGGTATTTTAGAGAATTTTTCCTTAAAAAAGATGATCGTTTGTATCTCCCTTCAGCTTCCTATCCCGTCATCCTGTTTTGCTTGATCCAGAAGAAGCAAAATGTTGACGAGTGAGTTTGAAGATCAGTGGGCTTAAGGCAATAAGGGCAATTAAATTAGGAATGGCCATGAGTCCATTTAAAATATCAGCGATGATCCAGACGAGTCCTAATTTCCCTACGGCTCCAATAGGAATCGCGATGATCCACAACACACGGTAGACCTTGATCACCCGGACACCAAATAAATATTCGGTGCACCGTTCACCGTAGTAACTCCAGCCCAGCAATGTGGTAAAGGCAAACAGCATCAGTGCCAGCGTGACGACCACTCCGCCCACCTGCGATAACCCGGTATTAAACGCTTGTGTTGTGAGGGCGGCTCCTGTGCTTCCGCTGGTCCAGACACCGGTTATAATAATCACGAGTGCCGTCATGCTGCACACGACAAGAGTATCGAGAAACGTGCCCAACATCGCGATCAGGCCTTGGCGCACAGGATCATTGGTTTTGGCCGCTGCATGAGCGATGGGAGCACTTCCTAACCCGGCTTCATTGGAGAAGAGCCCACGCGCCACGCCAAATTGGATCGCCATCATGACACTTGCCCCTGCGAACCCTCCAACAGCAGCACTCCCCGTCCATGCATGCGAAATGATGGTCATCAAGGCGGAGGGGACTTGATCGATATTGGGCACGATAATCATCAAGGCTCCAACAATGTATGTCACAGCCATAAAAGGTACCAAGCGGGCGGCAACAGACCCCAGCCGTCGAATGCCACCAATGATGACTATTCCGGTTAAGGTTGCCATCACCAGTCCAGAAATCCAGGGTGGGATATTGAAGGAGGCCTCCACCGCACTGGCGACGGTATTGGATTGAACGGTATTCCCAATCCCAAATGCTGCCAGCATTCCAAAGAGGCTGAACGACACCGCCAGCCATCGCCAATTTGGGCCTAATCCGTTTTGGATGTAATACATCGGGCCACCCACGTGATGACCCAATTCATCCACTTCTCGATAGTGTACAGCCAACACCGCCTCGGCATATTTCGTCGCCATGCCAAAGAGAGCCGTCACCCACATCCAAAACACCGCACCAGGACCACCCAGAAAAATAGCTGTCGCCACGCCAGCGATGTTTCCACTGCCAATAGTCGCAGCCAAGGCGGTCATGAGAGCTTGAAATGGTGAAATCTCACCTGGCTCTTGCGTCTTCGCGGAACGTCCCTGCCAGAGCAAACCAAAGCTATAGCCTACCCGTCGCCATGGGATCGCTCTAAGCCCAATCGTCAGGTAAATGCCCACCCCCACAAGAAAGGTGAGCATAACAGGGCCCCAAATAATTCCGCTTAACGTGTTGAGAAAGCTTTCTAATGTTCCCATTACCGATTTCTTACCAATTGCTAACAAGAAGAAATTCGGAGAGATGATGTTCGGTCATTCCTGGCTTAGGTTCCGTCGCAATGAAAAGGGACGGTAGCACAAGAAATTTTTTGTCGCTATCGGTTTTATAACGCCCGCCTGAGGGCGATACAGGCATCGGGTTCAATTGGATAGCTGGCGGTTGGGTTTACAGCGAAACAACGGACCTGGGAAAATCCTTTTGGCTCCGAGACCCATTCCCCAACCGAGACATTGCTTAACCGAATATTAGATCGTGACTCCGCTGGTTGAATATTCCACAGTGTGAACAACACCCCGCTGAGTTGTGGAAGGCTCCCCAACGCCGTGGTGATGACTCCTCCCAACTGTTGGAGATCCAGTGCCATCTTTCGACTGTTCATTTTTCCATTGGGCAAGGGGGTTTGCTCTTGATGAACGATGGTTAAGGCCAAGAGCACCGGGGCGCAATAATCGACAAGCTGTTCTGATTTCTCATTGATCCGGGCAAGCATGCGTTTCACTAACGCATCTTTAAAAAAATCCAAACTCTCTTCTTCTGATTTGGTACTTCGATTTGTCTCTAATTCTTTCGACCGTTCAGGCTCAGTCGGCACAATCACGGTGACTTCGACAAACAGTCGATCATGTTCAAAGTAACACTCTAAATCTGCTGTTCTGGTTTCTGCCTCTCTCACAAATGACAGAGCAAATCCCGCGTTCACAAGGAGCGTGGCGATATCAACTTCCGCCTGAGCTGATTCCATTGCCCCGCGCCGATTTTTCTCATATTGTTCCTTGAGCCAGCTGAGTCGCCCCTGACTGTCTTCATCGAGGCACGTCGTTCGGAGTTGCTTCCATTGGGAGTCAAACCGCTTGGCTCCATCCCGACCATTTTTCTTTTTTGGATTCAAAGCCGTTGGGGAAGTCACATTATTTGGTCTTCGTCGATAGAATTGAGCCATGGAACCTCTTTGGTCAAAGAAATTTGATTTCGATAATCCCGTTGCCCTTACATCCATTGTCCGTCATGCCCACAGCTTAAGAGGCATCCAGGTTTGCTTTCGAAAATTTATGTGGTTTCACGGTGTTCGTGAAAAAACACCGACAGATCAACATTGCCTCCAGAAATAATCACGCCCACGCGCTTGTTTTGCAAATCCGGTTCTTGCCGAAGCAGAGGCGCAACCGCCACGGCACTGGCTGGCTCAATGATAAGCTTCATGCGTTCGTAGATGAAACGCATGGCCTTCACGATCTCCTGCTCCTCTACCACAAAAAATCCTGCCAGGTGTTCGCGTAGAATGGGAAGCGTAAGAGTCCCCACACTCGTTCGCAAACCCTCGGCGATGGTCTGCGGATTATCTTGAGGCACGATTCGATTTTCTTTCACGGAATACATGGCATCCAAAGCCCCTGCCGGCTCACATGCGTAGACTTGGATCTTGGGATTGACACCATGTGTGGCTAAGCATGTTCCAGATAACAACCCGCCGCCGCCTATAGGGCCAAGCAAGACATCCAGATCGTTAACCTGTTCAAGCAATTCCAACGCGGCTGTTCCTTGCCCCGCAATCACATGAGGATCGTTAAAGGCTTCGATCCATTCACCCTGCACTTCTCGCGCAAGATCTTGGGAGAACGATTCCGCCTCTTGAGGATTGGCAGGAATATGTACGATTCCACCATATCCTTGAACTGCTGCGCGCTTCACAGGATTGATGGGTTCCGGCATCACGATATGCGCGTCCTTTCCTAACAACTGAGAGGCGAGCGCAATGCCTTGTGCATGATTCCCGGAAGACAGGGCTATCACCGGCTTGTCTGATTGGAGATGAGCCACGGCGTTATACGCGCCTCGAAACTTAAACGCCCCGACTCGCTGAAAGTTTTCGCACTTCAAGAAGACGGTGGCTCGCGAAATTTCATTGAGCTGTCGGGAGGTGTGAATAGGCGTGTTATGGGCAATGCCTGTTAAGAGCACCGCCGCACGTTGCACATCCTGAAAAGTCGGAAGGGGCATGATGAGACTCGATCGATCAGGAACGAAGAGAAAGGGGAAATTAAGAGACTGTTGAATATTTCACGTCAATAGCCAATAAAGGCTCCAGGTGAGCCAATCATCGTCAGTGGGAGGGAATGTTCAAAAAAGCATGCCCTGAGTCTTTCCGAAGGGTCCATCCAGCAAGGCCGCAGCCATTTTGAAGCGCGGAGCGTACTCATAGTACGTGAGCACGGCAAAATGGCGAGAACGCTGCTGGCTTGTCTGCCGTAGCCTTGGCGAAGGCTGGCAGCTTTTTTCAACATTCCCATTAACGCGGAGGTTCGGACTGTTTCCGATCGGGAGTCAGTTCCTCCAAGCGAAATTGTTTGGGGAGCAGAACCGGCACGACAAGAGCGATGGGATCACCCCGTTTGAGGGTCGTGGGTTTATTCAATTGTAGCAACACATTGGCGACAAACGCATCATAGTCTGGCAGAAAGTCATAAAGATTGGGGGTGAGCTTATATTCTTGTGATTTAATTCCTTCCCAAACCGAAAACGTGCGCTCGGGGTAATGATAAAAATGATTGGGAATATCTTTCAGCATGATGCCAATTTGTTTGGGGTAATAAAACCGAATCCCGCAGCACAGTTTGGCATACCCGCTATTGAGAATCGTATCGACATACATCCCCGAAAATGATTTGTACCCCAACAATCGCTCTTCTGGTTTGATTTCCGGAGCTTGCCATTTGAATCCATCTTTGGTGCGGCGCAATTTACAATCAACCGGACAACGCACCAACCAGCCATATTGACTCACCATCCGCACGGGGCCGCAATCATCGGGGAGCACCTTGTAACCACTGGCGGCCAATTCCCGTTGCTCAGTTAAAGACATATTGGTGAGGGAGGGACGATGCGAATTCATCTCGAGTTTCAGGCGTTCCGGAGCAATCGCAGTTGTATACTCACGTTCCCAATAAATTGGCCACTGAAAATCACTGATGTCCGGTGCTTCGATCATAGGCAAATATTTTCTCCAAGACCCCCTCACCCTACCCCACGCCTTCGCCAGAGCGCTCCAGCGCGCCGGCAGGTCTCCCCAAAGAGGCGAGGGAAAGAGAAGGGACCTTACAGGCCTTCAACATTTTTACAAGAACTCTTGATCAAACTACTTCGTGACCCCGATCTCTTCGGTGTCCCGGTTCACGTTTCCCCGCTTCATCATCCAGGCTACTTCTGCAACTCGTTTACCCAACGCGCGCGCATCGGCTAGTTCTTGCTCGTTAATCCCTGGGCTGTCTCCTTCCGTCGTCGCAGACGCCCCAAACACTCCGCCACCACTCACGATAATCATTTTATTGCCCAGCATCGCCGCCAGAATCGTCAGCATGGTGACTTCCTTGCCACCCGACACCTGACCCCCGGTGGCAAACGCCGCGCCTACTTTATTCCGCATTTTGAATTCCGGCCACACGCCAAATTTGAATTGCCAATTGTCAAAAAACGTTTTGACCTCACCAGCCATATTCGACCAATACACCGGCGAGCCGACTACCAAGGCATCAGCGGCAAACAACACATTCGCAGTGATTTTCTCAACGCGTTCCAGTTGCACGCGTGTCCCAGAAACAGACTGCGCCCCTTCAGCCACCGCATGTGCCATCTTTTCGGTATGACCTGAAACCGAATGATAGGCGACTAATACCGTGACTTGTTGATCTGCTTGTACGGGTTGGACAACAACAGCGAGTGAAAGACACACAAAACCATTCACCCAGACTATCAGGTATCTGAGAAAGAGTCTGTTATGCATGAAGACGACTCGCGTAAAAAGACACTGGGGGAATAGGATCTGGCATGATGTTGTATGCCTTGGAATGATCTGACGACCTCATCCACACGTCCCGTTTTCTGGCAGGGAATGTTGAAAAAAGCCGCCAGCGGCGTTCTCGCCCTTTTGTCGTGCTCACGTACTATGAGTACGCTCCGCGCGTCAAAAGGGCTGCGGCCTTGCTGGACGAACTTTTTTGAACATTCCCTCCCACTGATGATATGTGGCTCATCAGGAGCTTGTATTGGCTATTGACGTAAATTATTCAACAGTCCCTTTCAGAAAAATGAAACCTTGCCCGGCACTTGGGTGACAGGCAATCTTGGCGACTGCCTTGATCGTTAGGACCTGAAAGAAAATAACTTGACCCATATCGCGCCACGATTTGGGTCAGATTTGGACGGAACGATTGAGAAAGACCCGAGGCATAGCACAGCTATGGTGAAGGTTTTTCGATTGAGGCCCGTTCAAAGATGGCCCGAAGATTGGATGCGAGATGGCCAAGTTATTTTCTCTCAGGTCCTTATACCCGTTCGGTTTCCTCTTCCATGTGTTCCTCCACGGAAATATGGGTAAGGGTTCCACGATAATCACATTTATGGCACCGAACACGCCTCTCTTCAATCCAGTTCTCTTGGACAAATGTTTGATTGCATTGGGGACACACAAACACCCCTTTCACATAGTGAACTTGCCGCTTCTGCTTCATGCTCTTCCTCCTTCAGAAACACTAATCGTATTAGTTAAGGGCTCGCGCAAGAATAACTTCCCCTGTTTGAGCGTCGATTCATCCCGTCGGGCGGCGTGGCTCGTCCTTTCCATACGAGGAGTATGCACAGTCCTCGCGCCTTGCCAAACAGATGTCTCAGCACCCAAACAGGGGAAGTTATTCTTGCGCGAGTCCTAAGACCCAACCGACTAACCCTGCCACAGAGGATTTTTCTAATGCAACCCATGACTTTTGTGAAGCCTGAGTCGTGAAACGTAAGAAAATTTACAGGAATTATTAGGTGCAGGGTTTCGCCCCTGCAGACGAGGTCTTTTGCCGAAACAAAAGGGACTTGTCGTTCGGGGGCGACACTCCGAAAATTAAATTCTTGAAGGAAAATTCCAGCGTGGTGTTTCGTAAAGGGCAGGAGGGCAAAACATCTTTGTTCTTTTCGGATCACGCATCACGATGACGGATCACGATTTTAGGCCTTTCCACTTGATCGGCGGCGTTGAGTCCTGGGGAAATGCTTCGTATGAACATCCTTGAGGCGACGTTGCTCCACATGAGTATAAATTTGCGTGGTGGCAATGTCGGCATGGCCGAGCATCATTTGGACCGCACGCAAGTCAGCCCCGTGATCGAGGAGGTGGGTGGCGAACGAGTGCCGAAGCATATGAGGAAAAATTCGTTTGACGATGCCAGCACGTATCGCTCGCGTCCGAAGGATGTTCCAAAAACTCTGTCGCGTCATGGGTTGTCCCCGACGAGTCACAAACAAGGCCGATGAGTTGTTATGTTTGAGCAGAACCGATCTGGCTTCCTGGCAGTAGAGCTCAATTTTCTTTCGGGCAATTTCGCCCATGGGCACCATTCGTTGTTTGTCCCGTTTGCCGGTTGCCAATACATAGCCCACCTCCAAATTGACCTGTGAGAGATCCACGCTGATCAACTCAGACACGCGCAGGCCGGTGGCATACAACAATTCGACCATCGCGGCATCCCGTACTTCCTCGGGACCCTCCCCTGGGGACAATTCAAGTAAATTGGTGATTTCAGTTTCCGTCAATGTTTTGGGTAATTTCAGCCATTGCTTGGGAGAACGCGGGATTTGGGCCAATACGTCAGGCAGTCCCTTTTCCATAGTCAAGAACCGACAAAAGCCTCGAATGGCGGCCATGCAACGCGCGACGGAAGCCGAGGAAAGGCCCTGCTCCCGGAGGAATTGGAGGAACCCCAACACCGTATGATTCGTCAAATCCGTGGGGCCTTGAAGGTTCTTCTTGGCACAGTAACATTTAAACTTCGCGAGGTCTCGGCGATACGCATCCAGGGTATTGTTGGCCAAACCGCGTTCCGCCCGCAGGATCGTGGTATAGTGATTCAGAAGGTGATCGAGTTCGCTCCCTGTTCCCGCCTGTTCCCTCATCACGCTCAGCCCTTTGCTCGCTTGACCTTGTCTTTGTGGAGGATCATGAACATTCATTTTTCTCAACCTTTATTGAGGAATCCCCACGCCCAAAGAGTTTTCTTGACAGTAGAGGAGGCTGGCCGTATATACGAAGTGAGGGTTCGCGCAAGGATAATTTCCCATGTTTGGTTGTTGAGACACCTATCTGGCAAGGCGCGAGGACTGCGCATACTCCTCGTATGGAAAGGACGAGCCACGCCGCCAAACAAGATGAATCGACGCCCAAACATGGGAAATTATCCTTGCGCAAACACTTAGGTAAAAATACGTCCTAAAATTCCCCACGATGCCTCATAGCCAACAATTCTCTCGCCCCAGAATCTTCACGGGATTCGCTTGTCTTGTATGGTTCGTCTGCATCACCGTTGTCCTTCCTCAACATGCCGTCGGCCAATTAGACGACCCTCCTTTGGAAGATATCGACCCGCTGATTGCCGCCGCAGATGAACGTATAAATCACATTCAATCCCTTCTGGAACGGGGTCAGACTGACCAGGCCTTGATCATGCTTGAGAACTTTATCGAGTCTGGATCCACCTCTCCCCGAACCGAAGCTTTCACATTTCTCCACGCCCGAGCGCTTCAGGCCAAAGGGGAGACCAAACAGGCTATCATTATTTTAGAACAATTTCTGGAAGAATACCCGATCTCTTCTCGCACAGACGAGGCCCGACTGTTGCTCGGCACGTTGTATATCGAATCCAAACTGGCTCACCGAGCCATCACCGTGCTGACCAATGCCCTGAATCGATCATCCAACCCCTCAACTCAGACGAAAGGCCTGCACCTCATTCACCAGGCCTACGAACTCAAGGGCGAGCACACCAAGGCCGTTCACATGGCCATGAAGCAACTGAATACAACCAGGAAGGACGAGCGCGGAGAGTTATTGGATTATATCAAAAGTCTGATTTTACAGAAAATGTCTGAACGGTCGCTTGGAGATTTATTGGAGACCTTCCCCACCACCTTTCCAGGCGACTTGGCCCTGATTCGTTTGATCGAGCTTCACACCGCCCTAGGCGATGAAGTGTTGGCTGAGAGAGACATTCGGGCGTTTCTCCATCGGTTTCCTAATCATCCCTACGCGCAAACGGCTGTCGCACTCATGCAATCGTTTATCTTGAAGATTAAAGCCCATCGATATGTCATCGCAGCAGTCCTGCCGTTCTCGGGAAAGATGAAACTCTTTGGAACCGATGCGCTCAACGGCATTCGGCTTGCCCTGCAAGAGGGGCGGGCTCAACTCGGATCGAATACCGTGGGTATCGTGGTCAAAGACAGCGCCCTGCCTCCCGCCCAGTTGCATCATGAATTCGAAAAGGTCCTCAAGGAGTTTGTACCGATTGCGTTGATCGGTCCGCTGCTGGCTCGGCAAGTGCAACACGTCGCGGATCTTCCCGACTGGGCGAAAACGCCGTTTATCACACCCACAGCCAGCCTATCCGATGTCAAACAATTTGGACGGTTTTGGTTCAGTACCGCGTTGACGACACACTTGCAAGTCAAAAAATTGATCGAACATGCCATGCAAACGCTTGGCTATACTCGATTTTGCGTGCTCTCCCCCGATTCCCGATATGGCAAACAGTTAGCCCAACACTTTCAGGAAACCGTCATCCAAAATGGAGGCGAAATCATTGCGGCGGAATCGTATCAGCGTGGAACAACCGATGCCTCGGCCCAAATTCTACGGATAAAAGATAAGGACCTTAGCCTCTACGGCGAGATGCTCCCCTTTGAAACCAAAGAAACCGAAGAACAACCAACCGAAGAGCCACAAAAAGAAGAGGAAGAACTGTTGGTCTATACCCCAGGGTTTGATGCGCTCTTCCTGCCGGGCACTCCTACTGATGCGGCCTTCCTTTCCGCCCAACTTGCCTTCTACGATGTGAAGGTGCCCTTATTGGGCAACAACACCTGGAATCATCCCGATTTGCTCAAATGGGGACGGAGCACGCTAAATGGTGGGACCTTTGGCGATGTGCTATTCCTCCAAACCACGGACCCTGAAGTTCAGGAGTTTATTCGGAAGTATCGAGAGCAATTTCATCTTGATCCTTCCATCTTCGCGGCCCAAGCGTATGACGCCATGCGGATAATCCTGGATACCATCAGCCATGGGGCCACCACCGGGCAAGAAGTCCGTGACCAGCTATTCATTCGGCACGACCTTCCGACCCTGGGAGGGCTCGCGTCATTTGGAGAAGGTGGCGTTCTCGACCGCAAAGTGTATATGATTCAGGT
>SMVB01006415.1_pt1 | contig 15349 bp, 13 predicted proteins | sample 2456461 | NCBI WGS metagenome assembly SMVB01 (sample SAMN11095934, study PRJNA526329) | marine sediment metagenome | biome: Marine sediment; feature: Surficial sediment; material: Deep marine sediment; isolation source: Hadal surficial sediment | place: Pacific Ocean | collected 2014-05 | depth... | reverse complement strand
GTATTAGCATTAGAAGAAATGGTTGCTGCGGTTCGTTCATACTTTACCGATATTAACCACGTAAGAGATCACATAAACAAAGTTCAATTATATGAATCGGAATCGGATAAAATTGCGGAAAAGATTAAACGTATTGTTTTTAGATCGAATATTCATTTGAGCCAGAAAATTCATATGAGATATTTTGCACTTCACATTGAAAGCATAGCCGATGAAGCTGAAGACGTTTGCGACCGGTTGTCAATAGCTGCCGTCAAACGATTCATATAACAAACAGGTTAATTATTCATGATTTGGTTTTATTTACTCAGCGGATTATTTCTTGGCTGGTCATTAGGTGCCAATGATACAGCTAATATATTCGGAACTGCAGTTGGAACCCGAATGATAAGATTTCGGACTGCAGCAATTGTGACGGCAGTTTTTGTTGTTCTGGGTGCAGTTATCAGCGGTGCGGGGGCTGCACACACACTTGGAAAACTCGGTACAGTTAATGCGATTGCCGGATCGTTTACAGTAGCTTTAGCCGCTGCTGTAACTGTTGCGTGGATGACTAAATTGAAACTTCCTGTTTCAACTTCACAAGCAATTGTCGGTGCCATAATTGGCTGGAATTTATTTACCGGTTCTCCTACCGATGTAAATACTCTAATCAAAATTGTAACTACATGGGTTTTATGTCCGTTATTAGCAGCAGTGTTTGCATTCGCTATATATAAAATTGTAATGGTTGTTCTGCCAAGATCAAGAGTTCATTTACTTAAGCAAGATTCTTATAACAGGGTAGGTTTACTCCTCGTTGGTGCATTCGGTGCATACAGTTTAGGGGCTAATAATATTGCAAATGTAATGGGTGTATTTGTTCCGGCAAACCCATTCACAGATATTTCTTTCAATTCACTTTTTACTTTAAGCGGAACGCAACAATTATTTTTGTTCGGTGCTATCGCTATAAGTATCGGTGTATTTACTTATTCCTATAGAGTGATGTTAACTGTTGGTAATGATCTTTTTAAACTAACCCCTGTTGCAGCTTTAGTGGTTGTACTTTCGGAATCTATAGTACTTTTCCTTTTTGCTTCTAAAGGATTAGAAACGTGGTTAGCAAGTTTAGGGCTGCCAACTATTCCTTTAGTACCGGTTTCCAGCTCCCAGGCAGTGATAGGAGCAATAGTTGGAATTGTTCTTGCAAAGAGAGGTAGAGGCGTGAATATGAAAGTATTAGGTAAAATTTCTTCGGGTTGGATCACAACCCCAGTGATTGCTGCAGTTATCAGCTTTATAGCATTATATTTTGCTCAAAATGTTTTTGAACAAAAGGTGGTTGAGCCAATCAACGAAACAAGAATTGAGATTCAGCATCAGGAATCAGAAATTGATACACTCAAAATCAGCATGATTAATGAAGTTGATTTAAACGAAGAAATTATTTTTGAAGATGCAAATAATATACTGCTTTAATTATTGGCGTTTAGCTATATTCATCTAAACGATTACCCGATTCTATAAATGGTTTGGACTGTTCGAAAATAAAATGCTCCAAACATTTTCAACAATTACTGGAGTACAATCCTCAACTTCACCGGCACCAAGTACAGAAATTTTCATTAAAGTTGAATCACTATTGTCATTCAGCCAGCATGTCCGGTAGGCAGGTAAGAATCTTGTCAATGCTTTTCGAAACCAGTTTATTTATGGTTCTCATCGTAATAACTTTCCCTTGTCTGTAGCGATAACTGTTGCATGAAGTAGTGAATCATTTTCTGCTGCCTGAAAAATATATTAATTTATTTTGCAAAATTAGAAGATGTTTTCTAAATAAAAAAGATGCAAAAGTAAGTTAATAAAAACTAAAAATGGTACCGCATCATAAGTATCAAAAGCGCTATAAATGGTCTTGATTTCATATGAAAATTAAAATTTTTTCTGGGTAAAAGTAACTTATAGGACACCCCTTTAATTAGCTGTTTGAATTTTCAAAATAATTAAGTAAAAATAATTTGTGCACCAGCAGATTTTTCGTAAAATTCACCAAGAGAAATAACTCCATCAACCTGTTTGCAGAAATCACTTTCCTTTAAGTGAAACATATCTACAGTTACTTTACATGCATAAAGTCCTCCGCCGGCATCGTGGATCATTTCGATAAATTCACGAACATCCGGAATGTCTAACTTTTCCATCTTATTGCTCATCATTTTTGCAGCGATTGCACTCACTCCCGGCAACCTTCCAACCCTCCAACCATTGTTGGTATGTGCATCGCAGGATTTCCCACAGTTGCTACTTTAAGTTTGTCCATTCTTTTATCAATTACTGCATCAAGCCCAAAGAATGTGAAGAATAAAGTTGCTTCAATACCTTCCATCCTTGCTCCGTTAGCCATGATCAATCGGGGATAAACACCTTCCAGCGAACCGCGGGAAATAATGATTGATACTTTTTCGATTGGTTCAGCCATTATTTATTCTCCTGAGGACATTTTATATATTTTATTTCCAGACTATATACAACCTTTAGGTTTTGGTAAGCCAGCTATTCTTGCAGCTTTTTTTGCCGGACCTTTAGGGAATAATTGATAAAGTTCTTTTGCATTTACACCGCTTTCTATTGTTAATTTGCGAATAGATGGCGCATCACCTTTATCTTTATATTCTTTGCGCATAAAATTTATTACCATCCAATGACGATCGGTTAATTCTCCAATGTCTTGCACTTTAGCCAGTTCAATAGCAATTTCTTTATTCCAATCAGTCATATTTTTAAGATTGCCGTCCGCATCTAATTCTAATTGTTTTCCCAGGAATTCTATTGATCCCATTTTTATTATCCCTTATTTAATTTGATTGTATTCCGTTTATTTTTTGGCGGATGATTATTCCGTTTCTTTTACCTCATCAATAGGCACTGAAACACTGGCAATAGAATTGTTTTTTTGCTTGTGGTCATTTCAAAATATCATATCATCTGAATAGTAATGACGAACAGGCGATCTAAGATTATAGCCGGAAGACATAACCTCGCCGTATGCACCAGTTGATCTGATTGCAATGATATCACCTCTTTTTGTTAGCGGAAGCATAACTGCTTTTCCAAATGTATCAGAGGATTCGCAGATGGGACCCACTACATCATAACGTTCCGGTAGATTTTCAGAAGTTAAATTTTCAATTTTATGATAGGCTTGATAAAGAGCCGGTCTCAACAGCTCTGTCATCCCCGCATCAAGAATAGCGAAATTTGTGTTAAAACCTTTCTTAATAAAAATAACTTTTGAAATTAGTGAACCGCATTGCGCAACTATTGCTCTGCCTATTTCGAAATGAATTTTTTGATTTGCATGAATTTCTAAAAACTTGTGAAAAATTTCAATAAAAGACTTAAAATCAGGGATGCTAGATTTTTGTGGTTCCTTATAATCAACTCCCAATCCGCCGCCAACATTGATATGCTGAAATTCTATATTGCGATCATTAAACCAATGCTGCATTTCATTTACTCTAATACACAAACCCCTGAAGATTTCTAGATCAGTAATTTGTGAGCCGATGTGAAAATGCAACCCGGTAAGCTTCAGGTTATTTAAATCTTTCAGTTTGTTTAATATTTCATCAAGCTGCCATGTGTTAATTCCGAATTTATTTTCCTCCAAACCGGTTGTAATATAATGGTGTGTTTTTGCATTTACATTAGGGTTGATTCGTAATGCAACATTAATGATTTTCTCCACATTCTTTGCTAATTGATTAATTACTTCAAGTTCCTGCATTGATTCACAATTTATAGAAAAGATGTCGGTCTTAATTGCAAGGTTAATTTCTTCATCGGTTTTACCCACGCCGGCAAATACAATTTCTTCAGCTCTAAATCCGGTCTCAATTGATCTTATAATTTCATTTCCACTAACACAATCAACACCCATCTTGTTTTCTCTTATTATCTCAAGTATCCTTTTATTGGAATTGGCTTTAACTGCATAATGAATAATAAATTTGTATTTGGAAGCTTCTTTATTCAAAACTTCAATTGTTTTTTTCAGAAGTTCTAAATCGTAATAGTAAAACGGGGTTTTAATAGTGCTGAATTTATTTATTAGTTTTTTATTGAACATCATCTTCAAAATAAATCATTCAGTGAGATTAATGCATCCTTTTTATCGTTGGATTTTATAAGAATTGAAATGTTATGTCTGCTGCCGCCGAATGATATCATCCTAATAGAAAAATTTTTTAATGCTTCGAACACTTTGTTTATATAACCTTTTTGATCAATTATATTATGACCCACCACACAGAGTATTACCATGTCATCATTAACTTCAACATTACCGTATTTATTAAGTTCTGCAACTATCTGATCGAGATATTTTTTATTATCGATGGTTACTGAAACAGCAATTTCAGAAGTTGTAATCATATCAATAGGCGTTTTGTAGCTCTCAAACACCTCGAACACCTTTCTCATAAAACCGTAAGCAAGCAGCATTCTTCCAGATTTTATTTTAATAACAGTAATCCCGTCCTTTACTGCAACTCCTTTTATTCCCTTACCCTCAGCACCTGATTTAATAATTGTTCCCGGGTCAGAGGGATTTAAAGTATTTTTCAAATGTACCTGAATATCTTTAAGCTTTGCTGGAAACACACTTGATGGATGCAAAATTTTAGCACCAAAGTAAGCAAGTTCTGCTGCTTCATCGAATGAAAGATATGGAATTGGGTGAGTGTTTTTAACATACCGTGGGTCGTTGTTGTGGAAACCACTAATATCTGTCCAGATTTGGATCTCTTCAACTTCTAAAGCTGCACCAATGAGAGAAGCAGAATAGTCGCTGCCACCGCGTTTAAGATTGTCAATTTCACCGTACAAATTTCTGCAAATGTAACCCTGCGTTATAAATAAATTACATTCCTTATACTTACTAAGTTCACGTTTGAGATTTTCTTCAATGTAATAATTATCGGGTTCCGTGTTCGTATTAATTCTCATAAAGTTGAGAGCTGGTAGTAGAACGGAATTAATTTTATGCTCGAGGAGATAATTATGAAAAAGAGCAGTTGAAATTAATTCACCTTGAGCAAGAACAGCTTTCTCTTCGTGAATAGAAAATAAATCCCTTGTAAAAGAACTTATATAATCGAAATGATTGTTGATTAACTCTATTCCTTTTTGTTTATACTCTAAATTTGTAAATAACTCATCAACTACAGTTAGATAATCCTTCTCGAGATTTTTTATCAGTTCGGTTGCTTTTTTATTTTCCTTTTTATAGAGATTATCAGTTATTTCTATTAGAGTATTTGTAGTACCGGACATTGCAGAGAGTACAACTATTTTCCTCTCCTCATTATTAATAATATTTGCAACACTCTTCATTCTTTCCGCAGTTCCCAGCGAGGTGCCGCCAAACTTAAGCACTTTCATATGTTTATACTTATCCTATTTCTTGTTTTGATCATATGGAACACGTCCCGACCTGCCTACTGGACAGGCATTAAAATATTAACATTTTAATATCAATTAATGTTATAAAGTTCACGGTATTTTATAAAGTACTATTCTTTTCTTCTGAACTGTCCTGTTCTGTTTCACCCTTCCAGCCAATAATTCCTGGTTGCAGATGGCACACGTTTTTAAATCCCATTTTCAGCATGTGATTTCCTGCGTGAAAACTCCTGTTACCGCTTCGGCAGTACAGATAATAATTTTTATTTCTATCAAGTTTATCAAGTTCCGGAATAAAAAATGGGCTTGCAATATCAATCAATAATGAATTTGGGATTCGCAGCATTTTATTTTCCATAGAAGTTCTAACATCAATAATTACAGCGTTTTCATCTTCCTTTATCATTTTTTCAAAAGATTCTGCATCAACGTTTTCAACAGTATTATCTTTTTCATTTTTATGCTTATTTGAAAACATATCCTTAAACATTCAATCTCCTTAACCGTGTTTTATAAAGAATGGAATTCCTTAATCACTCAAATCCCCATGCTCAAAAAAAGCTGATTTAAATTATATCAAAAACGGAATTGAAATATAGTTGCAGAGATGAAATTAAACAATTATAATTATTATCTTATAATAATATTGAACGCATTATTCTCACTATTAAACGGAGATTTATTTGCCCATTTGAATTTATTAAATAATTAGGATATTCTTGTAACAGAAATTCTATCAAAGTTATTTTATCGCGGAGTTATTAATGAAAATATTTTCTTCAATTATTCTATCATTATTATTTTTCTTACCTGGTTACAGTCAAAGCAATTTCGCAGTTGGTGTGAATGCCGGATTATCACTTCCCGTTGGTCAATTAACGGAATTTTACCAATCAGGATATAGCGCAAACGGACAGTTTATGTACAATGTAAGTGATCAGTTTATGGCTATACTTACTGTTGGCTATAGTAAATGGGATGTCGATCAGGATGCATTAAATAAGAAATTAGAAGATCAGGGTAAAACTTTTCGTTTAGATATTGATTCACAATTCAGAATAATTCCATTATATATTGGTGCACGATATTATATAACAAAGGGGAAGCATCGTCCATTCTTATCTTTTGATTTTGGAATATATTCTTATGAATTTAAATTGACTGGAAATATTGTAAACACTATTCAAGGAGCAGATATACCAAGAATTCCAATCCCGGATCAGAAAGAGACGGGCACCGAATCTACTCTTGCCCTTGGACTTGGCTATTTCTATAAATTAAGTAAACATTGGTATCTGGAAATACATTCCAAGTATAATGTTATTACAAATGCATTTTCAATTAATGATCCGGACCAGATTTATGATCCGGAAGATTCTTCTTCGATTTATGGTGTCAAAGGAGAATTGGCATTTTTCACTTTTATGGCAGGAATTGATTATAGGTTTTAGAATTTTAAAATGATTTCCTATTTAGTTGAAATTAAGTGTAACAAGGTTAAAGATATTTGAATAACATCCTTAGTAATTATCCACGGTCAATATCCAAATTATGGTATATTGAATAAACTATAAAACAAAAATGTTTTCCTAATTATCTCCCTAAAGCCTCATCCATCACTAATATATTAATGTTTCGGGGTTAAGCAATTAAGTTAATTTTACCTAAATTATCTTTTTTTGACCGATGGGTCAATAAACAGTCTGCAACAGTTTCTTTTTTCATTTTGCTTCTTTATATTTGTCCAACTTTTTATTTCTAGAATCATCTAAATTATGATAAAACAATACGATATAGCAATTCTTGGCGGGGGTCCCGGGGGATACGTGGCTGCAATACGTGCCAGTCAGTTAGGATTCAAGACCGTTGTTATCGATAAAGATAAATTGGGTGGAATTTGTTTGAATTGGGGCTGTATTCCTACAAAATCGCTATTAAAGAATGCTGAAATATACGATTTGGTAAAAAACCACGGAGGAGATTTTGGAATTACAGCAAAGGAACTTACGTTTGATTTCACTAAGATTATCGAAAGAAGCAGGGGAATATCGGATAAAATAACAAATAACGTTGAATTACTTGTAAAAAAGAACAAAGTTGATAGAGTAAGAGGATTTGGAAAATTAAAATCTAAAAATGAACTTGAAATATTTGACGATAGCGGAAAGATTATTGAAACAATAAAGTTCGGAAAGGTAATAATCGCCACAGGAGCTCGGTCAAAAGCTGTTCCTTCAATTCCAATTGATAGAAAAATGATTATTACAAGCACTGAAGCAATGATATTACCCAAGCAGCCTAAAGAATTGATAATTATTGGTGCCGGTGCGATAGGTATTGAGTTTGCTTATTTTTATTCGGTTTTGGGTACTAAGGTTACGGTGATTGAGATGATGGAGAATATTCTTCCGGTTGAAGATGTCGAAGTATCCAAAACATTGGCGAAAAGTTTTAAAAAGAGAAAAATTGAAATGTTAACCGGAACCAACGTTGAAAAAGCTGTTATAAAAGGTAAAAAGGTTGAAGTGACAATTTCAGTTAATGGTAAAAGGAAAACTTTAAGTGCGGATAAAGTATTGAACTCAATTGGTGTAACAGGAAATGTTGAAGGATTTGGTTTGAAAGAGGTTGGTGTTACGTTGTACAAAGATCACATAAAAGTGAACAAAGAAACTTATGAAACCAATGTGCCGGGAATTTATGCAATTGGTGATGTGATTGGACCGCCGTGGTTAGCTCACGTTGCTTCTCACGAAGGAATACATTGTGTTGAAGGTATAAAAGGAATCAATAATAATCCGATTGATTACAATAACATTCCCGGGTGCACATATTGTCAGCCGCAGGTTGCCAGTGTAGGATACACAGAAGAAAAAGCAATCGAAGCCGGATACGAAATTAAAGTCGGAAAGTTTCCCTTTATGGCAAGTGGTAAAGCGTTTGCTGTTGGTGAAAGGGAAGGATTTGTTAAGCTCATTTTTGGTGCAAAGTATGGCGAACTCCTGGGTGCACATATTATCGGTTCGGAAGCAACCGAGCTAATAGCTGAGTTGGTGATGGCAAGAGAGTTGGAAGCAACAGGGGAATCAATATTTAGAACAATTCATGCGCATCCAACTTTATCGGAATCGATAATGGAAGCCGCAGCGCAGGCATATGGCGAAGCAATACATATATAAGTTCGTAGTGACTATAATTGTCACTCTGAATCCCGATTTGTCTGCTTGAAGAAAGTTTATCGGGACGAAGAGTCTTTTTACAAATTATAGACAAGATTCTTCTCCCCGATGAATCGGGAATCAGAATGACAATATTAAATTTTGCTATCAAGGTGTCATTCCCACGAAAGTGGGAATCTGATTTCTGGTGAAGGATTTAGATTTCCGTTTTCACGGAAATGACAAACAAGTTGAAATATTAAATTGAATGAAATCTGTGACAAATAAAAAACTTACATACTGCGATTTAGGAAAAATCGATTACAAAGAAGCTTGGGAATTACAGCGAAATATCTTTGATCAAAGATATAAAAATGAAATTGATGATATTCTTCTGTTGTTAGAGCATCCGCAAACCTATACTTTGGGTAAAACTGCCGACAGACGAAATCTAATTGGAAATGAAGAATTCATTCGTAAAAATAATATATCTGTTTATGATATTGACAGAGGAGGAGATATTACATACCACGGACCCGGACAAATTGTTGGTTATCCAATATTTAATTTAAACAACTGGACAAAGGATACACATAAATATTTAAGAGCTCTCGAGGAGATATTAATTCAAACTTGTGCTGATTACGGTTTGACGGCAGAGAGAAATACTAAATACACAGGGGTATGGATTGAAGATAGAAAAATTGGAGCGATTGGAATAAAAGTAAGCAGATGGATCACAATGCATGGTTTTGCTTTTAATATTAATACAGATCTTTCTTTATATAATGGTATAATTCCCTGTGGTATAAATGATAAAGGCGTAACATCATTAAAAAAGGAACTTAGAAGGGAAATTGATATAAAGGAAGTAAAAACCAAAATACTAAATCATACATTAAAAATATTTGAATACGATAGACTTATGACATTGGCTGCTGATAATCTATTTAAAAATGAATTGTTAATCATTTAACCCGAAAGGATTTTATGGCAAAGAAAAATTCTAATACATCAACTAAAAAGAATGTGAAAGATTCTGTTAAACCAAGTAATGGTAAAGGAATAAAAAACATTCTAAATAAAATTTCTAATCAGGAATTGATTGATACATTAAGAATGATGGTTCTTGCACGAGCAATCGATCAGAAGGCAATGAACTTCCTCCGGCAGGGTAAAACCTTTTTTCATATCGCCGGTGCCGGACACGAAGCAATTCAGGCTGCAGTGGGCCTTCAGCTTGATAAAGAAAATGATTGGTATTTCCCATACTACAGAGACCTGACTCTTGTCCTTTATTCAGGCGTAACAACAAAAGAATTCTTTCTGCAAAGTTTTGCAAAAGATAGTGACCCTGCCAGTGGAGGAAGACAACTTTCTTCTCACTGGGGTTCAAAGAGGAATAGGTTGGTTTCACAATCCAGTCCCACAGGCACACAATTTCTTCATGCGGTGGGTAGTGCACTTGCAAGTGTTAAGCTAGGTGAGAAACGAATTTCTTATGTGAGCAGTGGTGAAGGAACAACAAGTCAGGGTGAATTTCATGAATCAGTTAACTGGGCAAGCCGGGAAAAACTGCCTGTACTGTTTGTTATTCAGAATAATAAGTATGCGATCTCCGTGCCGGTGGAAGAGCAGAGTGGTGGAAAGGATAACTCTATTGCAGAGATGATGTCCGGGTTTGAAAATCTGAAAAGGCTTAGAGTAGACGGTACTGATTTCTTCAAATCGTATGAAAAAGTAGAAGAAGCACTGCAATATATTAAAAGCGGGCAGGGACCTGCATTAATAGAAGCTGAGTGTGTCAGATTACTCTCTCATTCTTCTTCCGATGACCAAAAAAAATACAGACCCAATGAAGAGCTTATAGAAGATAAATCAAAATGCCCAAACGAAAAGATGGCTAATACACTAATTGCTGAAGGTATTATTACTAATGAGGATTACGTGTTGCTTAAACAGGAAGTTACTGATTACGTTGGTAAAGAAGCTGATGAAGCGATGCTGGAATCCGACCCGGATCCGAAGGAAGCACATAGATATGTTTTTGATGAGAGTGGTTTTAATGAGACCCTTGGTTATGAAAAATCTGAACCATCCGGTTCAAAAATTGTAATGGTCGATGCTGTAAATCATGCCATGCACGAAGAAATGAAACGAAATGATAAGATGTATATATTCGGTCAAGATGTTGCAGATAGTAAAGGGGGAGTGTTTACAGCAACAAAAGGACTTTCCACTGAATTTGGTAATGACAGGGTTTTTAACTCACCCTTAGCCGAAGCAAGTATAATTGGTGTTGCAACAGGAATGGCACTTGCGGGTCTCAAGCCCGTGGTAGAAATTCAATTTGCCGATTATATTTGGCCGGGATTTATGCAGCTTAGAAATGAAACGGCAACAATGCGCTACAGATCGAATAATGCATGGGCCAGTCCTTTGGTTGTACGGGTTGCAACGGGTGGTTATATCCACGGAGGACTTTACCACAGCCAGAATATCGAAGCAATTTTGGCACACGTACCAGGTTTATATATTGCATACCCAAGTAACGCTGCCGATGCAAAGGGCTTATTAAAAACTGCTTGCCGGATAAATGATCCTGTAATTTTTTGCGAACATAAAGCGTTATATAGACAAAGTTTTGCATCTTCTCCCGAGCCTGATGCAAATTATCTTTTACCTTTTGGTAAAGCAAAGGTTGTTACTGAAGGTACAGATATTACAGTTGTTTCTTATGGGCTTTCAATGTGGGATTCTATTTTTGCTGCAAAACGTTTGAGTAAAGAAGGATATTCTGTTGAGGTTATTGATATTCGAACGATTATTCCGCTGGATGAAGAAACAATTTTTAACTCTGTTAAAAAAACAGGAAAGGTAATTGTAATTCATGAAGATACTCTCACAGCCGGATTTGGTGCGGAAATAGCAGCCAGAGTTGCAGATAGTTGTTTTCAATTCCTTGATGGTCCGGTGAAAAGAGTTGCCGCCAAAGACAGTCATATCCCGTATTCACCTGTACTTGAACCTGCAATTTTGCCGGGAAGAGAAGATGTATATACCGGTATAAAAAATTTATTAAAGTATTAAAGGCATAGGCAAAGGCGAAGATGCAGATAAATGAATTTGTAAATGATGATTTTGAAAAGATAGTTCGAAACGAAATAGGAAGTTGAAACAAACATCTGTCATTCAGAAGGAAACTTGTTATAGCATTGGCAAACAAAAATAAACAGGATTAGAAAAATATTGACAAGATTCTTACAGAATGACAAATGGAGTTATCTTTCGGTATCAATTCAATGAACGAGTGTATCCAGATGAATTGGGATAAACAAATGAAATAATTAATTCTTCCGCTGAAATAGTGAAAGAACTTACAGCTTTAATTAAATCTTTAGAAAAATGAAGTTTCAGACAGTTCATATTCTTTGCCTTTGCCTTTAAATATTGGAGAATAAAATGGATATTATTATGCCTAAAATGGGTGAAAGTGTAAGTGAAGGCACTATCATCAAATGGTATAAACAAGTTGGAGACAAAGTAAAACGAGACGAATTAATTTTTGAAATTAGTACAGATAAAGTTGATACTGAAATTCCATCTCCCGATTCAGGAGTGCTATCCGAGATTAAAGTTAATGAGGGTGATACAGTTGATGTTGGAACGGTTGTAGCAATCTTGGATGAAGACAACAAAATTGTTTCTGAAACTTCAGAGATTATTCCTGAAGAAATAAGAAAACCGGCAAAAAGTGAATCAGCGAAAAGTGAGCCTGAACAGAAGAAGATAAGCACAAGCGAAAAGTTGCTTGAAATTGAAATGCCAAAGATGGGTGAATCGGTAATGGAAGGAACTATTATTAAATGGTTTAAAAAAGTAGGCGAGCATATAAAATTAGATGAAGCACTTTTTGAAATAAGTACAGATAAGGTTGATACTGAAGTACCATCGCCTGTTGAAGGTATAGTTGCTGAGATAATGGTAGCTGAACAGGAAACTGTGGATGTTGGAACTGTTGTTGCGAAAATATCCACCGAGTCTGATTTTATTGTTCCAAAAACTTCAAAAAGTTCAAATGTCGAAGAATCGGTTGTCAGCGCTCCTGCGTCTATGCATAATAATTTCTCAACTCAATCCGCCGAATTAACAAGGCAAGCAAGTGAAGGAGACAGATTTTACTCACCACTTGTATTAAGTATTGCTAATAAGGAAAATGTTAACTTTGATGAATTGGGAAAAATTAATGGAACCGGACTAAAAGGGAGAGTAACAAAGAAAGATATCCTTTCTTACCTGCAGAAAAGAAAAACAGGTGATACGAGGGAAGTGCAGACAAAACCATCCGGGGCACAATTACAAACTCCTGTTCAGCAAGGTGTAACTGAATTACGTTCATCCGGTGAAGTTGAAAAAATCCCTATGGGTAACATCCGGCAAAAAATTATGCAACACATGATTGCCAGCAGGGATACTTCTGTTCACGTAACTTCCCTGGTTGAAGTTGATATGGTGAAGATTGATAAATTTATTAACGAAAAGAAAGATGAATACCAGCATCGTGATGGAATTAAATTAACTTATATGGCATTCATTGCAGATGCCTGTGTAAAAGCGTTACAGGAATATCCGCTTGTTAACTCAAGTATTGAAGGCAACACAATAATCAGGAAAAAATATATTAATCTCGGTATTGCAGTAGCAGTTGAGCCCACTGGTTTAATTGTCCCGAATATTAAATCAGCAAATCATAGAAACCTAGTTGGATTGGCAGCAGCCATAAGTGATATCGCTTACCGTTCAAGAAATAAAAAACTTTTACCTGATGATGTTACCGATGGAACTTTTACAATAACTAACTACGGTGTATTTGGAACCGTATTCGGTTTACCAATAATTAATCAGCCGGAAGTAGCGATACTTGGTGTTGGTGCAGTTGTAAAAAGACCCGTGGTAATTGAAGCTGATGGAACTGATACAATTGCGATCAGACCAATTATGGCATTAACACTTTCGCACGACCATCGTTTGATAGATGGAATGTTAGGAAGTTTATTTTTAAAGTATGTTAAAGAATCATTAGAAGGATTCAATCAGGGTTCAATATAATTAGTTAAGGAATTAAATTGGGGTTGAAACCCCTTCAGTTTTTATATTCATTTCACCACGACTTAAAAGTCTTGGCAACTCAATTTATTAGAGTTTGAAGAAATATGATTTGCCACGAGATTTATCTCGTGGGATTATTAATACCCAAATCAGGTATTAGAGTTTTTCCGAAGGTCCGAAAGAATCCTAAGGAGAATCCTTTGGATAACCCCAAATGTTAGCAGGAAATATTTAATGAGCAGAATAAACCAATATCAAAGAAATTATAAAGAGAAGATTGAAAAATCTAAAGTTCCGTTGGGCAAAAGACCGGACTGGTTGAAAATAAAATTACCAGTTGGGGATAATTATAACGAAGTCCGAAATTTGATGCGGAGCCTAAAACTCAATACAGTTTGCGAGGAGGCGAATTGTCCGAATATTGCCGAATGCTGGAACCACAGAACAGCCACTTTTATGATTCTTGGAGATATTTGTACAAGGACCTGTGGCTTTTGTAATGTTAAATCCGGTTTACCAACCGGACTTGATTTGGATGAACCAAGAAGGGTAGTTGAATCAATAAAAGAATTGAACTTAAGACACGCTGTTATCACCTCTGTTAACAGGGATGAACTTGCTGATGGGGGAGCGGTTATCTTCAAAGAGATGATTAGAATTGCAAGAATAGAAGTACCTGATTGCACTATCGAGATTTTGATTCCTGATTTCAAAGGTGAAGAACACGCATTTGAAATTATAATGCAGGCACCGCCTGATATTCTGAACCATAATTTAGAAACTGTTAAAAGAATGTATCATGTAGTTCGTCCGCAGGCAAAATATGAACGGAGTCTTAAATTAATTGAATGGTTTAAAGAAAAGAGATTAAAAACAAAGAGTGGATTAATGGTTGGTATTGGTGAAAAGCCGGATGAAGTATTGGAAGTTATGAATGATTTGGTAAGTCACGGTTGTGATATTCTTACTATCGGTCAATATCTGCAGCCAACAAAACAGCATCTTCCCGTTGATAGATATGTTACACCGGAAGAATTTAGAATGTATAAAGAGGAAGGGTTAAAGATGGGGTTTAAAATTGTAGAATCTTCACCACTCGTAAGGTCTTCCTATCACGCAGATGAACAAGCCAGGGAAGTATTTAAATAAAGTTACTGGTTTACTGTATTAATTAGGCACTAAATTTTACCCAATCAATTAACTAAAAACAATTTTTTTGATTAATTATTTCTCTGTATTTTATATAGCATTTTGAATAACCTTTGTTTCAAGTGAGGGAAACAAAAGATTAATAACTATTGATTAAAAACACTCATTTATGAAAATACGTTTACCTTTTATTCTTTTTACTTTCTCACTCTATTCCTTCATCCTTAATCCCGGGGATGAGGATAAAAGATTCCCCAAAATATTAGATGATGATAGTAATAATTTCACCGACGTAGGTAATATCGGAATTACGGTTACTAACTTTGGAACATACGGACACGGATTTGTTCTTTGCCCAATTCCCACGATTGAAATCGTGGGTTAATGTATTTTCCTTATTTTTCACACAGTCTCTTAAGTGAGGGAAACAAAAGATTAATAACTATTGATTAAAAACACTCATTTATGAAAATACGTTTACTTTTTAT
>SMVB01020055.1_pt1 | contig 15356 bp, 12 predicted proteins | sample 2456461 | NCBI WGS metagenome assembly SMVB01 (sample SAMN11095934, study PRJNA526329) | marine sediment metagenome | biome: Marine sediment; feature: Surficial sediment; material: Deep marine sediment; isolation source: Hadal surficial sediment | place: Pacific Ocean | collected 2014-05 | depth... | reverse complement strand
CTGCGGATTACAAGATGATTTTCTAAAGATCATTATGGAAAATAATTATGATAACATAACTCCGGCAAAAAAGGGCGCAGGTATAGGTTTGAAGAATATCCGGCAAAGATTAAAATTAATATATCACCGGGATGATTTATTTGAGACGAAAGTTGACGAAGGAATATTCAGGGTAACTTTATTTATTCCAGTTTCCGATGAATAATTCTTTATTATTCTTGTAAATTAGAAGTCATCGTATTTAAGGAAAAAATATCTGCTTTAATTAAACTATTTGGAAGATGAGCAACAAAATAAGAACAATAATAATTGATGATGAGCAATTAGCCCGGTCGATTACCAGGAACTATCTTTCAAAGCATCCCGAAATAGAAATAATTGCAGAATGTTCAAACGGTTTTGATGCAATAAAAAAAATAAATGAAGAGAAACCGGATTTAATATTTCTTGATATTCAGATGCCTAAAATAAACGGCTTTGAAATGCTTGAACTTCTTGAGGATCCGCCCGTGATAATCTTCACCACAGCTTACGATCAATACGCAATTAAAGCATTTGAAGTTTGTGCGGTTGATTATCTTCTTAAACCATATTCCGAAGAAAGATTTAATGATGCACTTAAAAAAACATATCCCTTTATACACGATAAGCTAGAACAAAACTCAGCAATAAGAAATATAATTGAGCACAATGATGAAAAGATTGAATTCCTGGAGAGAGTTGTTATAAAAGACGGCTCTAAAATCACAATTCTTCCGGTTGATTCAATTAAATGGATTGAAGCCCAGGATGATTATGTAATGATAAACTCAGAGCAGGGCAGGTTTCTTAAAAAGAAAACAATGAAGTACTTTGAAAATCATTTAAATGAAAATATGTTTATCCGCATTCACCGCTCGTACATAATTAATGCAGATTATATCCAGCACCTTGAACAAAAAGGAAAAGAATCTTACCAGCTAATACTTAAAAACGGAAAGGAATTTCCTGTAAGTAAAACAGGGCTGTCTAAATTAAAAAGTACCTTGTAGTTAACCTCTGAAAATATCTTTTTTATTTCGCTCTATTTCTCCCTCTAAATTGAAAGTCTGTTCCCGTATAGATATATTTGCTATCGAATATAACTGAGGATAAAATGATTCTTGATAAAGACCTGCTTTCAATTCAGGAAGCCCGCGAATTGGCACTTAAAGCACATGATGCTCAACTTGAATTTAAACATTACACACAAGAACAGGTTGATAAAATTGTAAAAGCAATGGCAGACGCCGGCTATGAGGCATCGGAGAAACTTGCAAAGATGGCATGTGAAGAAAGTGGTTTTGGTAACTGGCAGGATAAAGTGATTAAAAATCAATTCGGCACAAGAAATGTTTATGAATCAATAAAGAATTTAAAGACAGTGGGAATAGTTGGTGAAGAAGCAAATGGTAAAGTATTAAAAATTGCTGTGCCAATGGGAGTTGTTTGTGCCCTTGTTCCATCAACAAATCCTACTTCAACCGCAATGTTTAAAGCACTTATCTCACTAAAAGGAAGAAATGCTATTGTTGTAAGTCCCCATCCCCGTACATCTAAATGTACTGCCGAATCATTAAAAATTCTTTCCGATGCAGCAGAAAATGCCGGGGCTCCCGCGGGATTGATTCACTGCTTATCTCATCCAACAATAGAAGGAACAGAAGCATTGATGAAGGATAAAAACATTGCGGTGATTTTAGCAACCGGAAGTAACCCTATGGTAAAAGCTGCTTACAGCGCAGGCAAGCCCGCATACGGAGTTGGTTCGGGAAACGTTCCGGCTTTTATTGAAAGAACAGCAAATTATCAAAAGGCAGTTGCAGATATTCTTTACGGTACAACTTTCGATAACGGAACCCTTTGCTCATCCGAGCAATCAATAATAGTTGATGAACCAATTGAAGAAAAAGTTCGGAAAGAAGTAAAATCTCAGGGAGGATATTTTATTAATGCAGTGGAAAAAGAAAAACTGGGAAAAGCAATTCAAACAAATTTCAGAATAAATCCTGAGATAGTTGGAAAGCCTGCAAAATTTATAGCGAACTATGCCGGATTCCCAGTTCCTGAAAATACAAAAGTACTTATTGCAGAATGCTACGAAGTAGGTAAAAACGAGCCGCTCTCAATGGAAAAGCTCTCTCCGATTCTTGCATATTACAAAGTTAACGACTGGCTTGAGGGCTGCCATAAATGTATTGACCTGCTAAGATTCGGTGGTATAGGTCATACAATGGTTATTCATTCTAACGATCAGCCAATAATAATGAAGTTTGCTTTAGAAAAACCTGCCTTTAGAATTTTGGTTAATACAGTTGGTTCGCTAGGTGCTGTTGGATATACAACTTCTCTGGATCCTTCAATGACTTTGGGTCCGGGTACCTGGGGTGGATCAATAATCTCTGATAATTTAACGGCTAAGCATTTAATTAATATAAAAAGTTTGGCATTTGAATCGCATCCTGTAAACGAAGGGAAGAGTGTATCACAATTTGATGTTCAAAGAACCCATGGTACAAGCGATGCGTTTATGCATGAGATTGAAGAAAGACTGAAAGCCAGGGCAGGTAATCCTCCGCTAAAGGATTCTTATCAATATAATATTAAAAAAGAACCGGCGATTAAAAACGATCATCCAAAACCTAAAAGTAAAGTTCAATTTGGTAAAGGTATATCCGAGGAAGAGATTTTAAAAATAATAGATGAGTTTGAGGGAAGAGGTTAAAAAATTGGCTGACGGAGGTTTTCCTCTATGAATTCAATGTCTTTTATACTATTTCCAAAATCTCATTATATATTCCTCTTTAAAAGTCTAGAATCCAATATAAATTTGAAATAACAATTGAGAAATTATTCCGCTTAATCTTAATCATGCCCCGACAAAAAACTTAGAAAACTTCTTCATAACAACATCAGCAATTATTTCAGCAGCTTCTTTATATGATAACAAAGTTGTGTTCACAACCAGATGATATAATGCCGGATCTTTTATGTCTTTAAAAAAATTTGATTTTAAATATTTCCCGCGAGCAGAATCTTCTTTTTTAATATATGATTCTGCATCCTGTCTGTTCATTTTGTGAACATCCATAATATGTTTTATTCTGTTATCCAGCGGAGCGATTAGCCTTACGTGAAATGCATTTTTTAATTTTGAAGTGATAATATTTCCTCCCCTTCCAACTATAACTACCTTTCCCATCCTTGCAAGCTGCAAAATAGTTTCAGTTGTATGATGTAAAAGTGTCCAATGTGAAGGATGTAATCCAAGGAGTTCATTAACTGCTGAACTCAAATGACTGTATTTATCCTCCTGCAGATATTTGCTTAGTTGTTTCGGCAAGTGATGATCTTCAAGAATTTTTTCTATTAACTTACGATCGAAAAAAGTCCACCGAATATCATTTGATTCAGATTTCGATGCCAAAATTTTTATTAATTCTTTGCAAACATCTTGCGCACCTGCTCCTGTTTCCCTGGATACAGTAATACAAGGATAAACAGGTTTTTTCACAATAGGTTTCGCTTGCGGGAAATGAGAATCTATATACTGCTTACACCTATTATAAGCTCCAATTGCCATTTTACTCCCCTCCTTTCTGGGTTTAATTTACAATAATTATATTTAAACCGGAATAATTAAAAACAGAATTAGTTCATTTTCTATTTACAATATCAATATAATTTTAAATTAATTAAATGCAATCTTTAATATTTTCACTTATTATATTTTAATGTGCTTATCATCAGAAAGGCTAAACCATTTCCTTATCATTTCAGATTGGCTTCCATCATCTGCAATATGGAAAAATTCATTTTTATGTAAGTCGTAATCATAATCGGTTTGCCAGTTTTCAATATTTTCAACTATCTCCCTAATAGCATTTATGATAAAGTAAATTTCATCATTAGTCATTGTTGGATGTATAGACATTCTTACCCAGCCGGGCTTTTCAGAAAGATCACCTTTATTAATTTTATCTGTTATTCTTTTTGAATGTGAAGGATCGACATGCAAAAGATAATGCCCATAAGTACCGGCACAAGAGCAACCTCCCCTCATTTGTATGCCGTATCTATCATTCAATATTTTTACTATCAGGTTATAATGTATATCATCCACATAGAAGGAAATTGCACCGAGCCGATCTTTTATATTATCGGCAAGAATATGCAGACCCGGAATATTTTTCATCTCTTTAAATATAATATTATTGATCTCTTCTTCTCTCCGGAATAAATTATTAATCCCCATTTCATTTTTTAATTGTATTACAAGTGCTGCTCTTATTGCCTGTAAAAATGCCGGTGTTCCCCCATCTTCTCTAAGCTCAATATTAGATACAAACTTATGCTGCCCCCATGGATTTGTCCAATCAACAGTGCCGCCTCCCGGAGAATCAGGAACTTTATTTTGATATAGTTTTGAATCGAAAATTAGCACACCGCTTGAACCCGGACCGCCTAAAAATTTATGCGGTGAAAAGAAGATAGCATCCAATTTTTCCTCTGGGTCTTCGGGATGCATATTAATTTCATCGTATGGTGCAGAACAGGCATAATCAATAAATGCGTAACCTCCGTACTTATGCATTATTTTTGCCAATTGATGAAAAGGTGTTTTAATTCCGGTTACGTTTGAGCAAGCAGTAAAAGCACCTATTTTTAACTGCCTGTTTTTATGTTTCTCTAATTTTTCAATAAGACCATTCGGATCAACCAGTCCTTCCTCATCAGGCGAAAGTACAATGACATCAGCAATTGTTTCCAGCCAGGTTGTTTGATTTGAATGATGTTCCATATGGGTCACAAATACAACCGGACGCAAATCTTCGGGAAGCTTTAAATATTCAATCAATTGTTCAGGGATCTTTAATCCTAAAAGTCTTTGAAGCTTAACAACCATCCTGGTCATTCCTGAACCGGCTGTAATTATAACATCATCTTCCCTTGCATTGCAGTGTTCTTTAATTATGCGATGTGCTTCATGATAAGAATGAGTCATTGAAGAACCGGTTGCACTTGATTCGGAGTGAGTGTTACCTACAAGCGGTCCAAAAACTTCTGAAATTTTTTTCTCGATCGGTGCATACAATCTTCCGCTGGCAATCCAGTCTGCATAAACAATCTTTTTCTCTCCGTAAGGTGATGAAAAAGTTTTATCAATCCCTATCGTATTTTCCCGGAACTGCGAAAAATATTTTTCTAATGTGCTCATCACTTCTCCAAAATTGAAATACTTTAACTACATTGTGAATATAATAAATTGTCGGTATTAAAACATCTTAATTGTTATGTCAAGTTTTACTGCTAAAATCTTTTTTTTAACTTTACCAAACTATGAATTAAAGATTAATTGATGAAAAAATTCCTTATCGGATTCGATTGCGGAGCAACTAAAACAGAATGTGCACTTGCAGATATTGAGGGAAATATTATTTGCTCAGCAAACGGTAAACCATCAAATATTCTTGTTATTGGTATTGATAACGCAGCAAGAAATATTTTATCCCTTTTAGATAAATTCAAGAACGAACTTGACTTTACACGGGCAGAAATTGAGAAAGTTGTTATTGGTGCGGCGGGTGCAGGAAGAAAGGAAGATGCAGAAAGGTTGCGAAAAGTTGTTACTGATTTAGCTTCTGCAAGGGGAATCATTATTAAATCAATAACTGTTGTTAGTGATGCACAGATAGCTCTGGAAGGTGCTTTCCCAAATAAAGCCGGTTGTATATTAATTGCAGGAACAGGTTCAATAATTTATGGAAAAGATAAAGAGGGAAATGTTTTTCGAGCCGGGGGGTTTGGCAGATTAATTGGCGATGAAGGCAGCGGCTATTCAATTGGAAGAAAAGCTTTGGAGGCAGCAGCTGGATTTTTTGATGGCAGAGGAGAGAAAACACTAATGGTTAAATTAATTGCTGATAAGTATTTTATAAAAACATCGGGTGATCTTATATCCAAAGTTTATAAAGAAAATCTTGATATTGCTTCTGCTGCTCAAATTGTTCTTACCGCCGCTGAACAAGGAGATAAAATAGCATTAAATATTTTGGCTGAAGAGTCAGATCAACTCATCGAACTTATAAAAGCAATGATTAAGAAAATGAATATAAAGGAACTGAATGTTTCAACCGCAGGCAGCCTTATCTCAAACAAAAATGATTATTCCGATATGCTTCTGAAAAAAATCAGAACTAACTTGCCGTCAGTTAAAGTAATAATACCGGAACATTCGCCGGTTGAGGGAGCAATAATTCTTGCAAAGGAAATGCTGAATGATTAAAAAAGCATTTCGCAACCCCTGGTATTGGGTTCCTTCACTCTATCTTGCCGAGGGGCTGCCTTATGTTGTTGTCATGACTGTCTCGGTAATAATGTACAAGCGTTTAAATCTTTCCAACACAGAAATTGCGCTTTACACAAGCTGGCTTTATCTGCCCTGGGTTATCAAACCATTATGGAGCCCTGTTGTCGATCTTTTTAAAACCAAACGCTTCTGGATTTTACTAATGCAATTTTTTATCGGTGCAGGATTAGCCGGAGTTGCCCTCACAATTCCCACAGATAATTTTATTAAATACACTCTGGTATTTTTTTGGTTATTGGCATTCAGTTCAGCCACAAACGATATTGCAGCAGATGGTTTTTATATGCTCGCCTTAGACTATCATCAGCAGGCGTGGTTTGTTGGTGTGCGAAATACTTTTTACCGTATTGCTTTTATTGCGGGACAGGGTTTACTTGTAATAGTAGCCGGACAATTAGAGGAAAGTACAGGGGATATTCCTTATTCGTGGATGATTACTTTCATTATTCTTGCCGGGTTGTTTCTTCTTTTCTTAACCTATCACATTTTTATTCTTCCCCATCCTCCAAAAGACGTTGTAAGAAATAAAGAAAAGTATACGAATTTCATTTCGGGCTACTTAAAAACTTTTGCTGCTTTTTTTAAGAAAGAAAAAATTGTCATCATAATTATCTTTATTCTTTTATACAGATTTGGCGAAGCACAACTTGTAAAGCTTGCGTCACCATTCCTGCTTGACCCCAAAGAAGTTGGCGGCCTGGCTCTTTCAACAACTCAAGTTGGTTTTGTATATGGAACTGTTGGTATTATTGCCTTAACCGTGGGCGGATTGCTCGGTGGATTTGCGGCTGCAAAACAAGGATTAAAATTTTGGATCTGGTGGATGTTAATTGCTATTAACATACCCGATGTTGTTTATATATTTCTTTCTTATACTCAAACATCAAATTTTATTTTAATAAATATCTGTGTTGCGATTGAACAATTTGGTTATGGATTTGGTTTTACTGCTTTCCTGATTTATTTAATTTATATTTCTGAAGGAAAATTTAAAACATCACATTATGCTATAGCAACCGGATTTATGGCTCTTGGCATGATGATACCGGGAATGTTCAGCGGATGGGTTCAGGAAACTATAGGCTATAAACACTTTTTTATTTGGGTATTGATATCAACAATTCCGGTTTTCCTGATCACAAAATTTATTCCCCTGGATCCTGAATTCGGAAAAATAAAAGAATCAGTTAATGAATAATTTAATATTAAAATATCTGTTACTTACTTTCCTGCTTGCATTACTGTTCGGATTTAATGTCTCCTGCCAGGATAACAACCATCAAAATAACAATTATGATTTCACTAATATTGATAAAGTTGTTCGATCAGCAATTACCAATAATGCATTTCCCGGTGCAGTGGTTTTAGTTTCGAAGGAGGGAAAGATAATTTATAAAAAAGCATTTGGGCATTTAACTTATGATGATACTTCTGCCGTAGTTACATCCAATACAATTTATGATATTGCATCATTGACGAAAGTAATTGCGACTACCACAGCAGCAATGATCTGTTATGACAAAAACTTATTTTCACTCGATGATCCCGTTGTAAAATATCTCCCCGAATTTTCACAAAATGGAAAAAAAAAGGTAACAATAAAAAATTTACTGCTTCACAATAGCGGATTACCCGCATTTAAAAGATTCTATAAAAATTATTCCTCGGCAGACGAAGTAATTAAGGACATTTATAAAACACCTTTAAGTTACGAAACGCGCAGCAAAACAGTTTATTCGGATTTGGGATTTATAACTTTAGCAAAAATAGTTGAACAAGTAGCGGGTAAAAAATTTGATGCTTTTTGCAATGAAGAAATTTTCAAACCGCTTGATATGAACTCAACTTATTTCAATCCACCCGATTCACTTAAATACATAATTGCTCCTACAGAATATGATGATTATTGGCGAAATAAATTAGTGTGGGGCGAAGTTCACGATGAAACTGCATTCATGCTAAATGGAGTCGCCGGTCACGCCGGATTATTTTCAACAGCATCGGATATTAGTCATCTATTATTAATGCTATTGAATGAGGGGATTTATAATAGCAAGCATATAATTACGGGGAAGACAATCCAACTTTTTACAAAAAGATATTCGGAACAGAGCACCCGTGCTTTAGGCTGGGACTCAAAATCCAACACCGGCTCGTCTGCAGGAGATTTATTTGATTCAACTTCTTTTGGACATTTAGGATTCACCGGAACTTCGGTCTGGATTGATCCAAGAAGGGATTTATATGTTGTATTTCTAACTAACCGCGTATATCCTACCAGGAAAAATAAAAAGTTATACAAAGTACGACCGGCTTTACACAATGCGATAATAAAGGCGATTGAGTAATCAGCTTTTCTTATATTACACTCATTCCAATATTATTTTTATAAGATCATTGAATATCAAAACTAATTCATATTTAGTTGCGCTTTTTTTGTCGGTAGTTTTCTTTTGGGCAATTGTTCTGTTCACGACAAACATTTCCGGATCATCAATATTTCTTGTTCAGGATGATTCCCGGTATCCCAAAATATTTGATCTTGATAATGAAGATATAGAATGGATTGAAAGTACTCTGGATTCATTGCCACTTTATGAAAAATGTGCACAAATGATTATGGCACCTGTGTACAGAAGTTATATGGATAGTTCTTCACCCGATTATAAAAGCACTCTGGCTCTTGTAAAGGATCATAAGATTGGCGGCTTGATAATGTTCCAGGGTGAATTAGAGCAGGAGATTGAGTTCATAAATAAAATGCAAAAGAGTACCGGTATTCCATTACTCATCTCTGCCGATTTTGAAGGAGGATTGGGAACTCGAATAGATGATGCATTAGAATTTCCCCACGCTATGGCTTTGGGTGCGACAACAAATTCCCAAAACGCATATGATATGGGGAAAGCAATCGCAGTTGAAAGTAAATTGATGGGTGTTCATCAAATTTTTGCACCCGTTGCTGATATTAATAATAATGAGCTTAATCCAGTAATTAATATCAGATCCTTTTCAGAAAGTAAGTACACAGTTTCCGAGTTTGTTTCATCATTTGTTCTTGGAACAAAGCAAGCGAATGTAATTGCAACTGTTAAACATTTTCCGGGTCATGGCAATACGGAGATCGATTCACATACCGAATTGCCTACGATCAGGGGTGGTAAAGATCATTTGTTTGAGTACGAACTTTATCCTTTTATAAATGCTATTGAATCGGGTGTTCAATCAATAATGGTCGGACACCTGCAAGTACCCGCTTACGACTTACTTCCAGCTTCTCTATCGAAAATAATAATTACTGATCTGTTAATTAATACTCTTGGATTTGATGGTTTAATAATAACCGATGCTATGAATATGGAGGCAATTAATAAATATTTCACACATGAAGAATATATTATGCTGGCAGTAAATGCAGGGAATGATATTATACTTATGCCGCCGGAACCAGTAAATGCAATTAACATTATTTATTATGCAGTATTAAACGGTGAAATTACTGAAGAAAGAATTAATTACAGTGTTAGAAAAATACTGGCTGCCAAAAGATGGTTAAAAATAAATGAAATAGATTTACAGGATGTTCCTTCCGTCATAAACGAAATTCAAAACGATGCACACATCCGGCTGGCTAAAAAGATTGCTCAGAATTCCATCACACTTTTAAAAAATGATAAAAATATTTTACCTATCGATCCGGTAAATTACCAAAATATTGCCTGTGTAACTGTTACAGACGGAAGCGGCGGTAAGACAGCAAAATATTTTAATGATATCATTAAACGAAGATGGGGGAATGTGAAATCACTTCTGATAACAAATAAAACAAGGAAACGCGGCTTTGGAAGTGCATTGGCTTCACTAAAAAAAACCGATCTGATTTTATTGCCGGTATTTATGGAAGTTGAACCGCAAGAAGGCAAGGAGAAAATAAGAAAGGAACAAATGAAATTTATTAAAGAAGTTATTAACCTAAGGGCGCCTGTTGTTATTATCAGTTTTAAAAATCCTTACCTGCTAAATTTAATTTCTAATACCAGAACTTATTTGAACACTTACAGTTATTCATATTCATCCCAGGATGCTTCTCTGAAAGCATTGTGTGGTGAAATTGATATTAAAGGCAAGCTACCGGTATCAATTCCGGGAACAAAATATCATATTGGTATGGGCAAGGAGTTAAATAAATCTATCAGCACAAAACTTACATATTCGTTAAGCGATGAAATAAAATTTATAAGTGTTGATAATCTGATCATTAATTCAATACGAGAGGGAAAAATTCCAAACGCACGGTTAAGTATAGGTTTAAATGGGCAAATAATTTATCAAAAAACCTTCGGCGCAGTAGTTTCCTCCTCCGAAAATAAATTATCACAACGAAACCAGTTTAATATTGGTACACTTACCGAACCGGTAGCTTTATCAACTGCAGTTATGCTCTTGGTTGATGAAGGTTTACTTTCAATTTATGATTATGTTTATCATTATCTGCCCGGTTTTGAAGTTAATGATAAAAAAAATATTACCATCAAAAACCTGCTGCTTCATAATTCAGGTTTAGGTCAAAACATTAATTCTTTAAATACTAATTGGAGTAAAGAAAAATTAATTGATGCTGTAAATAAAATTGAGCTGAAATATAAAACAAATGAAACCGAAGTATACAGCGTACTTAATAATTTGATTCTTCAACTGATTGTTGAAAATATCAGCGGAGAAACTCTTGGTGATTTTTTGCAAAATAATCTGTTTAATCCTGTTGGAATGTCCCATACATATTTAAATGAGAAGCTGGAAGGTAATGGGAATGATAGTTTATTAATTAGAGATAATTTTCGCTATGGTTCTTTTCTTTCTAGCGGTAACGTAATTAAAAAAATTATGGGTGGCGCAGCAGGATTTGATGGTATGATCTCAACAGTTGCAGATCTTTCAATTTTTGCACAATTGATGATCCAAAAAGGATATTATAATGGCAAACAATTTATTTCAGCTTCAATAATAAATGAATTTGTTAAGCCCAATTTACCTGAAAGTTATGCGGGACTTGGCTGGCAATCTTATATTTCCGCTATTAACATAAGTTATGATCTTTCAAAGACGTCGTACGGATATAATTCAAACAATGGTTCATCTTTATGGATTGATCCGGATAATAAAATGTTTATAATATTCTTAACAGATTCTGATATTAAAAATACAAAGTCACTTATTGTTGAAATTCAATCTGAAATAATAAAAAATATTAACAATAAATAATACTTATGAAAATTCTTGGAACAGTTAATCGAGTAATGTTACTTTTTATAATTACACTTATAATAATTTCCTGTAACTCAAATAACGGTCAGATCAACACCAGAGAAATTTCACTTCCGCCTGGATTTAGAATTGAATTGTATGCAGATGTTCCAAACGCACGTTCTATGGCTCTAAGCGAAAATGGAATACTGTTTGTTGGCACACGAAGTTCCGACAAAGTGTATGCGATTGTTGATAATAATAATGATTTTAAGGCTGATGAAGTAGTTGTTGTAGCATCGGGTTTGCAAATGCCAAATGGTGTAGCAATAAAAGAGGGTGATCTTTACGTTGCTGAAGTTAATAGAGTTTTAAAGTATTCAAATATCGAAGACACTTTTCGCGATAGTCCTTCTCCTGTAATTGTACGTGATGATTTTCCTACAGAATCTCATCATGGATGGAAGTTTATCAGGTTTGGACCGGATGAAAAATTGTATGTTCCGGTTGGAGCACCTTGCAATGTTTGTTTGGAAGCAGATGAACGTTTTGCAACAATTACAAGAATGAATTCTGATGGAACCGATTTTGAAATTTTTGCAAACGGCATTCGCAACTCAGTTGGGTTTGATTGGCATCCGGTAACAAATGAGTTATGGTTTACAGATAACGGAAGGGATATGCTGGGCGATGATATTCCTCCCGATGAATTGAATCATGCTCCTGTAAAAGATTTACATTTCGGATTTCCTTTCTGGCACGGCACAAACATCCCTGATCCTGAATTCGGCAGCGGTCACACAGCATCTGAATTTACTTTGCCTGCTCAGGATCTTAGTCCCCACGTTGCTTCTCTCGGAATGCGTTTCTACACCGGGGATATGTTCCCTGCCGAATATAAAAATCAAATATTTATTGCTGAGCATGGAAGCTGGAACAGGAGTGAAAAGATTGGTTATAGAATTACACTTGTACGATTAAATGGCAGTTCAGTAATAAGTTATGAACCATTTGCTGAAGGGTGGTTAACAGGTGAATCCGTTTCCGGTAGACCTGTAGATATTCAGCAAATGCCTGATGGTTCTCTTTTAGTTTCTGATGATTTTGCAGGAAAGATTTACAGAATAAGTTATAGCAATTAAATCAGTCTGTTGCACAAGTATTAATTAAGACAACTCGAAGGAGTAAAGCAGTTTTATGAGAATCTCACTTATACAACAAACCGCATCGCAAGACATTAAATCAAATACAGACAAAGCTGTCCGCTCAGTTAAAGAAGCTGCAAAAAATGGAGCTAATATCATTTGCTTTGCTGAGCTTGCATTCACTCCTTTCTATCCACAGAATCCGTCCGTAAGAAATAATTTGGAACTTGCTGAAACTATACCCGGGAAAACAACTGATATATTTACAAATTTAGCGAAGGAACTGAGTATAGTTATTATTATAAATATTTATGAAAAAGAAAACGATAAAACTTATGATTCATCACCGGTGATAAATACAAACGGGAAAATCTTAGGCATTACAAGAATGGTTCATATAACAGATTATCCCTGCTTCCATGAAAAAGGTTATTACTTTCCCGGCAATAACGGTGCACCCGTTTATAATACAAAATTTGGGAAAGTCGGAATTGCAATTTGCTACGACAGACACTACCCCGAATATATGCGCGAACTTGCATTGAAAGGTACAGAGATTGTCTTTATTCCACAAGCAGGAAGTGTTAGTGAGTGGCCGGAAGGTCTTTATGAAGCAGAGATGAGAGTAGCCGCTTTTCAGAATGGATATTTTACTGCGCTATGCAATAGAGTTGGAGAAGAAGAAAAATTAAATTTTAGCGGAGAATCTTTTGTATGCGATCCTGATGGAAATGTAATTGCCAGGGCGGGAAACGGCACAGAAGAAATTATTTATTGTGATATTGATTTAAAGAAAGTAAATTCATCTCACGCCAGGCGTTTGTTTTTACAAGATAGAAGACCGGAACTTTATGAGGATTGGTTAGCTAAATAACTCTCCGTTATCTCCCATTTCATAAAGCGGATGGGGTGAACTCTTCCCCCCTTTGTTAAAAGGGAGATAATCAGGTGTTTGATAAAAGAATAAATTGGAGAAAATTATGATAATAGATTCAATTAAATCAGAATACCTTCGTTATAAGAAACTTGCTGAGGGAGCAATCCAACAAACACCGGAGGCAAGTATAAATAAAGTTTTGGGTGAAGATAATAATTCAATATCCATTATTGTTTTTCATATCTCCGGAAATTTAAAATCCCGGTTTACAGATTTTCTCACAACAAACGGCGAGAAAGAATGGAGAAAACGTGATACCGAATTTGAAAAGCGCCAACTTACAAAATTAGAATTAATTAACGTTTGGGATGATGGATGGAACGTACTTATTACGACATTAGATGAGTTAACAGATGATGATCTAAATAAAAAAGTAACAATAAGGAAAAAAGAACTATCGGTGGCTGATGCTTTGCATCGTTCCCTGGCACATTTAAGTTATCATGTTGGGCAAATAGTTTTTATTGCAAGAGTGATAGTCGGGAAGGAATGGGTATCTCTTTCGATTGCACGGGGAGGCAGTGTAGATTACAATAAAAATCCGGATAAAGAAAAAAATGTTTGACTACAATTATCTAATTATATTATAGGAGTCAATATCAACAATAAACTTAGTACAATGTCTGAATTAAAAACAAAGCCAAATAAACAAAGTGTTAAGAAATTCCTGGAAAAAGTTACTGACAAAGATAAACGGGAGGATTGCTACACTGTTCTAAAGTTAATGAAACAGGTTACAAAGGAAGAACCAAAAATGTGGGGGAATAGTATTGTGGGGTTTGGCAGTTATCATTACAAATATGAAAGCGGACGTGAAGGTGACTGGTTCGTAACCGGCTTTTCCCCGCGAAAACAAAACCTGACTATTTATATTATGGTGGGATTTAAGCGATATGCTGACTTATTAAAAAAATTGGGAAAGCATAAAACCTCGAAATCCTGCTTATATATAAACAGGCTTGAAGATATAAATCAATCTGTACTAAAAGAGTTAATTACAAAATCTGTTAGGAAGCTTTCTAAAATAGCTAATAAAGAGTAATGGATTAATCATTTCTTATCCAAAGCTATCTCGAGTACAAGTAATTTCAAAAATAACACCGTTGATAGATGACCGATATAATAAATAGATTTAGATACTGGTCGTATAATCGCCAGCTTTTAGGCAAACAAGGAACTAATCTAAACCAGGTTCTTAAAGATATAATCGGCGTATACAGTTCACACCCTTCAGCACCACTATCTTTACGTGCACGCGTAAGGACATTCAGCGAGCAGGCATTTTATAATTTGGATAATAATAAATTGGCGTTCCGGGTGCCTGCTATGCGACTCTCTGCATATATGCTGTCAAGTGAAAATGCTAATTTAGTTTTTGCGGCAACAATTCCTTCAGCTTCCGATCCGGTTTGGGAAAAACGCTATTCACAAAAAGGAAGAGTAATACCCAAAGAAAATTATAATGATTGGAAAAAACAGGTATTGAAACTTACAGCCGACCCTTTAACTGCAAAAGAAATAAAAATTGTTTCAAGCATTCCTGATGAAAAAATAAAAATGGTCTTAAACCGGATGGCGTTCGAAGGGAGTTTACTTCGGATTGGGGCAAAAAGTCTTCGTTCAAACATCATAAGTTATGTTT
>SMVB01422164.1_pt1 | contig 15371 bp, 16 predicted proteins | sample 2456461 | NCBI WGS metagenome assembly SMVB01 (sample SAMN11095934, study PRJNA526329) | marine sediment metagenome | biome: Marine sediment; feature: Surficial sediment; material: Deep marine sediment; isolation source: Hadal surficial sediment | place: Pacific Ocean | collected 2014-05 | depth... | reverse complement strand
GGTTTCACTCTTTTCATCTACCGCAACCGCTTCACAATCCCGATAGCCGCCGGAGTATTCCAGTTCTATTTTCCATTCGACTGGAATAACGGTATCCATTGAAAGTAAATCCGGGTCCGGTTCCCGAATAACAATGAGTTCTTTCGTAGGTCGCCAGCGAAAGTTATCACCTGTGTCAGCGATCAGCAGGTAGGGTTCACCCTCGTATTCAAAAGAAGCAATATCTTCCCAATCAACATTTTCCTCCACGTCAATTTTCCAAAAACCAAGGTCCCTGCCCCTGGAATCCATGGCGAATATTTCCGGTGCATTTCCACTATCATTAATCGCGAAAAAAATATCCGGTGAAACACTGGATTGGGCAATACCACTGGCCTCAGTCAATTTGTGGTTTTCTATATCTCCAACCCAGGTTACCCGGTGCCACTTGGCAGGTACCTTGCCTTCATCAATTGTGGTCCTTACCGGATCTCCTGCAAAGAGAACGCGCCATGCATTGCCAACGTCATAACCCTTATATAGTCCCAGTGCGGAATAATAAGCAAAAGGAGATGCCGCAACTAACAGTACGATGAATGCGAGCCAGAGAAGAACTTTCAAATTAAATCCATCCTATGGGTTATCCACCCGAAATCCTGAACAGGAAGTGTACTTCACTATCCGGCTTTACCGTTTCCAGGAAAGGGTCGTGGATGATTTCGCCATCAATTGCCACAGCCATCTTCTGGATCTCGTTGGCAGGTAACCGGTCATATCTACCCAGGATCTCGTCTATAAGATCCCGATAGTTGGTTGCAGAAACATGCGTTTTCTCTTCCCCGGTGAACCTTTGTAATTCACTGGAGAAGATGACTGTGGCCATTAGGTTTATCAGCTGGAAAAGTGGTTAACTGGCATCGAGTATCGCTTTAAGCACTCTTGGTGGGGAGCAGGGCAAATCGGTCATGCGTACATCAATGGCATCACTTACAGCTGTTGCAACCGCCGCCAGGGGAGGCACAATGCCAGTCTCACCCACGCCACGTACACCGAAGGGGTGAAAAGGGTTCGGCACCTCGACAATCACCGTATCAATCATGGGTAAGTCTGAGGCGAGTGGAATCCTGTAATCAAGGAAACCGGCATTTTCCATGATGCCATCCTCGTTGTAGATATATTCCTCATTTAACGCCCAGCCAATTCCTTGCGCCGCACCACCCTGGTATTGACCTTCCACGTAACTGGGGTGGATGGCCTTGCCTGCATCCTGAATCGCCGTATAGCGAATAACATCTACTTTGCCGGTCTCTTTATCGACTTCGACATCGCACAGATGAACTGCAAAACTCGGACCAGCACCCCGTGCATTGATGTTTGCTGTGCCTGAGATCTGGCCCCCCGTCTTCTCGGCACCCCGACAAATTTCTGCCGCGGTTAACTTATCTTCCCCCGCGGTATTGATCGCGACACCATCGACCCACTCCACTTGTTCCGAGGTGACATTCCAGACTGCTGCAGCGCGTTCTTTGAATTGCCTGACAACATCCTGGGCTGCTTCAATGACCGCCATACCGGTCGCAAATGTCGTTCGGCTACCCCCCGTTGTGGCACTATATGCCAGGTGTTCTGTGTCTGCCACGACGGGCTTCAAATGTGACGGCGGTATCCCCAGTTCCTCGGCTGCCATCAATTGTATGGAAGCTCTTGAGCCGCCAATATCGGGTGAACCCTCGAGAATCGTACCCGTACCATCCGGGTTCATATTGATGATGACACTGGACTGGCCGCCAATATTGAACCAGAACCCCGCCGCCAGACCACGCCCCTGATTTTCATCCAGGGCGCTCTGGTATTGTGCTGAGTTTTTAGCAGCCTCGAGGCATTCGACCAACCCCACAGCCTTGAGTTTTGGCCCATAGACAGTCTGCGTTCCTTCCTTTGCAGCATTTTTCAATCGAATCTCTATCGGATCAATGCCAAGCTTATCGGCTAGTTCATTTATCGCCATCTCTGCGGCAAATTCCGCTTGCGGCGCGCCCGGCGCTCGATAGGCCGCAACCTTCGGCTTGTTTACGACCACGTCATAACCCTCGATGTACATGTTTTCAACGTCATAAGGTGTGAAAACTGTCATACATCCGGGACCCATTGGTGAGCCTTTGAAGCTTCCGGCCTCAAAACACAACTTCGCCTGCATGGCAGTAATCGTGCCGTCTTTCTTCGCCCCAATCTTGATGCGACTGCGAGTCGCAGAACCTGGACCAGTTGCACGAAATACTTCCTCACGGGTCATCACCATCTTCACGGGCCGACCAGATTTCCGTGACAGTATAAGTGCCACAGGTTCAAGGTAGACTGTGGTCTTGCCGCCAAATCCACCGCCAATTTCAGCGGCAACAACTTTTATTTTCCCCAGTTCCATATCCAGCAATTTTGCCGTACTGGCACGAACATCGAAGTGACCCTGGGTCGAGCACCAGACCATTGCCTGACCGTCTTCATCAATACTGACGGTCGTCGCATGAGGTTCAATATATCCCTGGTGCACGGTCGGTGTGTAGTAGTCCCGCTCGACAACCACTTCAGCCTCCGCAAACCCCGCTTCAATGTCGCCTTTTTTAAGTTCCATTCGTGATGCAATATTAGAAGCTTTGTCCGGTTTTTCTGCCAATCCTACAGTGAACATATCATCGTGTAACACCGGTGATTCAGGTTTCATGGCATCTGCCACATCCATCACTGGTGGCAGGACTTCATAGTCAATTTCAATCAGCGACAAAGCCGCTTCTGCAGCGGATTCAGTTCTCGCTGCTATCGCGGCAATAGCATGGCCGTGATACAGAACCTTGTCATCTGCCAGCAAATTCCGTGCGAGATCCAGTAAATCTGTTGGCGTTTCTCCAGCCTGGAACATTTCCGAAGACACGTGCGGAAAGTCCTGGTAAGTGGCGACTGCCATTACATCCGGATGTGCCTCGGCCTTACTGGTATCGATACTCAATATCCTGGCATGGGCGTGAGGGCTACGTAGAATCTTCCCCCAGATCATGCCAGGCAATGAAAGGTCTGCGGCGTAATTTGCACGACCCGTGACCTTGTCATAACCATCCGGCCGAATGGTGCGCTGACCAATATATTTGAATTCTCGTGCTTCACTCATCTTAAGGCTTCCCCTCTCATTACTTCCGCTGAATCCATCACAGCGCGAATAATTTTATCATACCCGGTGCAACGACACAGATTGCCAGCCAGATAGTATCGGGCTTCTTCTTCGGTTGGATTCGGGTTTTCTTCGAGCAAAGCCTTTGTCGAAACAATCAGGCCGGGTGTACAAATGCCACACTGCAATGCTGCATGTTCCAGGAACTTCTTTTGAATTGTATGAAGTTGGTCCTTGCTCTCAATACCCTCCACCGTACCAATTTCTGCACCCTCGGCCTCGACACCCAGAACCAGACACGAACAGACCAACCTGCCATTTACGGTAACAGAACAAGCACCGCAGTCACCTGACCCACAACCTTCTTTCGTGCCGGTCATTTGTAATTCGTTGCGTAAAACACTGAGCAATGTATCGCCCGGTTCACACAAGAATTCAACCGCCTCACCATTAATACTGGTTGTTACGTGTGTTTTTGTCATGCTTTATTACCTCTCGCTCTCTCGGCTGCAATTGCCGCTGCTCGTTTCGTCAGCACGCCAACTACATGGCGTCGATACTCCACGGTGCCACGCCGGTCTGTAATGGGCTTAGAAGCAGCGCTCGATGCATCCGCCGCCGCCCGCAAAGCTGTTTCATCAATTTTTGTTCCAATTAGCGCTTCTGCCGCTTCAGGAACCAGTAATGCGGTCGGTGCAACCGCACCGATTGCTACCCTGGCGGCCATGCACACACCCTCATCGTCAAGCGTCACACTGACCGCAGCACCGACGACGGCGATATCCATCTCTGATCGTGGAATAAACCGCAGATAGGCATCGGCAGTATTTGCAGCGGGTCTTGCCATTGTAATAGCACGAAGCAGCTCACCTTTTCCAAGGCAGTTCTGGCCAACCCCTGTTACAAAATCCTCTACCGGTACGGTACGTTCACCATCCGGACCAACAATGATGCACTGGGCAACATTAACAAAAAGCGCAGGAATTGTGTCTGCAGCCGGTGATGAATTGCACAGGTTCCCGCCAACACTCGCCCGCCCCTGAACTTGTGTGGAGCCTATGAGGTAGGCTGCTTCAACCAGTCCAGGGTAAAGTGCCTTAATGTCATCACGTTTCGTGAGTTCAGCGCAGCACATGGATGGCCCAAGTTCCAAACCTTCATCACTAATTGTTGCCTGCATCATCCCGGGTATTTTCTTTAGATCAACAACCAACCGGGATTCATTCACCAGATCTCGCATTTGAATAATGAGATCCGTTCCTCCTGCCAGCACACTGGCACTCACTTTGGCATTAACCAACAAAGCGATTGCATCCTGGAATGTTTCAGGCGCTTCATATACAACAGAAACCATTTTCCCTCCTGTTTCAATATTCAACGGTAGAATTTACCGATAGATTTCACGGCGCTATATATATCACGACACGCTATCCAGTACCATGATCGGATTATATTCAAGCCATCTATCTGGCTAGTAAACACCTGCGCGGTAACGGCGAATTCACATCTCGAAAACAAATGATCTCGACAGTAATCGGACAATCAGCCGACGAACAGGCTCCACAGGGCACCAACCATGCCACCCAGGATAAGAACCCAGCAAGGTAAAATAGACATCAGCATGCCAATGCCCCGCGAAGCCGGATCTTTAATATAAGCAACACCATAAATTACACGACCCACGATGTAGATCATGCCAATTCCAGCTGCCCAGCCATAACCTATGTACAAACCGAATAGCCACAGGCCAGGCAAAAAGATAATCAGTTGCTCCAATGTGTTGTAGTGAACGCGATAGTGACGTTCGAATAATTCATGTCCTGTCGTCGCAGGTGCATCTATCCCATACTTTCCACGGGAAGCACCGACCTTCATACCAAATACAATAAATTCTGCTATTGCGATCAAGGTTACTATGGCAACCAGTTCCATACTCTCTCCCGGATTGTTACAGTGAGTTAAATCACGAATTACCCATTCTAGCACCAGACCCGGTTTCCTGAAAAACATTCTGTTTTCGGAAGTTACATACAAATACTGGGAGTCTCAGCACACTTGGCTTTTACCTGGTTGCATGCATAGATGACAAGGTGGTTGGATGCCTCGGAATGACCACCGAATGGAGCGACTGGCGTAATGGATTATTCTGGTGGATCCAGGGTGCCTATGTTTCCCCTGATTACCGAAGTCATGGCATATTCAGCAGCCTCTATCAATTCGTTAGCGATCTTGCCAGAAAACAGGAAAATGTATGTGCTGGAAGATAACCTCCGGGTTCCCTCCGGTGTATCCTGCATGCTGGAGAACCGCAATATCAGCAAGCGCGTGTGCTGGAACTCTTCGAGGACTACAACATCCTGCCATTGGATGATTACCCTACTCATCTCTTCGATACATTAAGTTCAATATCACCAAGGCCCAAGGATTTCCCAGAGGTCGTCGTGCTGACTCCCGGTATCTATAACTCTGCCTATTTTGAGCATTCATTCCTTGCGCAACAAATGGGGGCGGAGTTAGTTGAAGGTTCTGATTTGCTGGTGGGTGAAGACGATTGTGTGTACATGAAAACGGTAGAGGGACTTTCAAGAGTCGATGTCATCTATCGCCGCATCGACGACCTGTTCCTGGACCCGGAGGTCTTCAACAAGGAATCCACCCTTGGCGTCAGAGGGCTAATGCGAGCGTGGAAGAAAGGCAATGTAGCACTCGCAAATGCACCGGGTGCCGGTGTCGCAGATGACAAGGTTGTCTACACCTACGTCCCTGATATGATTCGTTACTACCTTGGTGAAGATCCAATTTTACCTAACGTACCAAGTTTCATGTGTTCCGATAAGATTCACCGTCAACATGTGCTGCAAAACATCGAAAACCTGGTGGTAAAACCAGCGAATGAATCCGGCGGTTACGGTCTTTATATCGGCCCGACCGAGACTCGACGGCGAACAGTGGAGATGAAACGATTAATCAAAGCCAATCCGAGAAACTCTATCGCCCAACCGATAATCAATTTATCCACAGTCCCGACCTTGTGTGAGAATACTATCGAGCCAAGGCATGTTGATCTTCGCCCCTTCATCCTGCAAGGCGATCGATCTTACGTGACAGCGGGAGGCCTGACGCGAGTCGCACTGGTCAAGGGCTCGCTCATCGTAAATTCATCCCAGGGCGGGTGGAAGCAAAGATATCTGGATAATCGAAGACAAAAAGAGTGTGCGGTAAGGGTGCTCTCTCGAGTTGCGGAAAGAATGTACTGGTTCGGCCGTTACGTGGAGCGGGCTGCGAATACTGCCAGGCTAATCAGCGTGAACACTAACCTGATGCTGGATTTACCCAAGGTTAAATACATCTGGGGAAGCCTTATCAGCATTACCGGCTATGAAGATCAATTTGCACAACGTTTCAGCAACCAGGATGAACGCAATGTCATCAAGTTCCTGCTGGAAGATCCATCCTGTTCAATCAGAAAGTCAGTTTCAATGGCACGGGAAAATGCGAGAACCAGTCGTGAGATCATGCCAAATGAAGCCTGGGAAAAGATCAATGAGCTTCATCTTTACCTGCAAAAAAATATCAACCTGGGTGTAAAACGTGATGGCAGGCACAAATTCCTGTCCGACGTCATGGCGCAATGCCAGGAGCTAGCAGGATATCTGGCAGGCAGCATGAGTAATGACCTGGCCTATAACTTCATTAAGATAGGTCGTTACCTGGAGCGGGCAGATATGACAACCCGGATTCTGGATGTGGGCTGCCTGAATTTGATTGATCCTGACCACCCCGAGATAGTTGAATATGAAAATATTCTCTGGATGAATGTCCTGAAGTCACTAACCGCTGATCAAATGTATCGCCAACATGTCAAAGACAGGGTAAATGGTGAGGACGTGGTGGACTTTATGATAAAAAACAGGCGATTCCCGCGCGCTGTATCTCATTGTCTTGCCGGGGTTAACGGTTGCTTTGAGTCCCTGCCGAATTCGGACCAACCACTACGGAGCGTGACCCATGCCCAGCGCATGATTAACAATAATGATGTGATCGCACTATTGAATGAGCAGAAGCTGCACGCATTTATAGACCAGGTACAGCTGGATCTTATTGATATTCACGAACAGTTGTCAGCAACATGGTTTGGCTACGAAATAGTCACTCAAGACTGAGGTCAATCGCATTCGACTCATGATTGCGGCAAATCACAAAGATAGTGAGCCATGCCGTTCATCCATATTTTTTCATCTTTTATCGCGTGATCGATACCTTCCATACGGCAGACATTGTCAACGGTGACCGCAAGGTTATCCTATGACTCTATTTTATCAATTTTGGTTTGTTTACAACATGAAACGGAATTCAGCTGTAGCTACTTGGCGTCACAAAGTTGGCATAAAAAGGCGCGATTACGACAGAGATAAAGCTCCTGGAAATGCTCAATATATCCTGGGCTTTTTGATTTTATTACTGACAGCCGGAGTTTCGGTTGGCAAAGAATTACTAACGGCTCTGAATTTTGATGCCGATTATCTCGCCATTACCCTCATTGCAATTGTCGTTTCATTTTTAACGGCCAATCGGAATTTTCTCTTCATTGTACTTGTGGTGGGAATGAGTCTGGCAGTGAATATACCTGAAGAGATATTGCATGATATTGGTCTAAACAAAACCATTCTGCTGGTCACTCTCATTGCTATTATTCTCGAACCGTTTTTCAAAAAACTGATTTAGGGGTGAGCACCTAGAATCATTCCCTCTGAACCATCCGCAACCTTTACTGTTTTCCAGGCTCAATAGATTTGTCCCATGCCTTGCTCCAGGCATCACCCTCTGACCCCATCTAGAATTCAACTGCCTGAGGTATTGACTTGATTCTTCAAATCGATACCTCCTTTCTACTGACATTGAGTTTGCGTCCACCATTAAAACTTCAATTGGCGGTCCGACAGTCAAGTTACTGTGCATCGTTGAATCCATGGAGACCAGGCCGCAGAGAGCGGCAGCATCTTCAAGCGACGGCATCGTCAGCAGGCTTGTCTGCGACCCCTGTTTGATATCTTTTTTAATTTGGCCGATGGCCCCCTGGGTTGTTGCCAGGTTACATGGTCGCAGTGGCATTAGCCGACCCAAGCGAACCAGCAAGGTAGGTTTCTATCTTATCCTTGGCGATGTTGTCCGGGTCACTAAACTGGATACCGACTCCCGGCGTGTGTGGACTCTTTACACCTTTCTTTGCAATCCATATCACCTTGCCTGCCACAGGGATCTTCTCTGATTCATCCATCAAATTGAGCAGTAGAAACACATCATCACCCAATTCGTATTCAGTACGGTTGGCGATGAATAGGCCCCCGTTTTTTACAAATGGCATGTAATAGTTATGCAATACGACCTTGTCCTTGATCGTCAATGCGATCATGGTTTTCTTTGCACCACCTCTTGCTAATTTACCCATCGGACCTGCTCTGGTTTACCGTTCATTTGCGCGATGTCGAAATACTGCCTTATGCTCTGTCAATCTACAAGCAATCAAATCTTTACTTGAAATCACTTGCTGAAAATTCCTGGGGGCAACTCGATCGAATATAACATGTTCTGATTAATCCTGAGCCACGCCAATAGAATATGCACGCCAGTAGCCTATCGGACATACGGAACCCTCGCGAGTAAAAGCTGGTTGAGCGGCGCAGTATCCCGACAGAAGTGTTCATTATCCGGCTGATCAGGAATACTGGCGTACATCGTTGCCTCGTTTACCCTTTCCAGACAAAATTCCAGGCTGAACCCAGAATTCTCCTGATGGGTTACCCGAGGCCGCCAGGTTGCCAGGCTAAACCTGACTCATGTAACTTGATCAGTAACGATTCTAGCAACAGCTGCGGATTAGGGTTGCTACTTCCTGTTACGGTAACCCTGCAAACGCTGACCATCTCCAGCATTTTTAATAAGGCAGGCGACCTATACTTACTACATATTACATTAACTATACCATCTAAATCTTTGTTTATTAATATATATTTTGAGCCGACTAACTTCCTTCGAAGCGCATCTGAGAGGATGCTATAGAGTAGGTCATAAACCTCAAGAAGGTACTGCCTGTTAAGTATCTTTGCAGCAGCATCAATCGGCGATAGCGCGTCAAGGAGCATTTCTTCAATGCATGAAGCGATTCCTGATCGTCGCGCCAGAAATTCGACATCAAACTGATTAACGACCTTCATGGGTGCGCCCAGCGCCAGAGTCAGTAACAGCGGGATATCCACACCAGGTTCGGTGTTTGCCTGCAACCACTCGATGGTATCTTCCTTTCGAGGCAAGGGAAAATCAACTTTCTGGCAACGACTACGAATAGTGGGTAGAAGCCGTCCCGGCTGGTCGGTCACAAGAAGAAAAAACGATTCTGCACCAGGTTCTTCCAGGCACTTCAAGAGTGCATTGGCCGATTGGACATTCATTTGCTCCGCAGGATAAAGGATGGCGACCTTCGCTCCCCCTAATAGCGAAGTCTGGTTCGCCCAGTCAATCAGGTTCCTGATCTGGCCAACCACGATTAGCTTCGATTCTTCCGGTCTTACAATTTTTAAATCCGGGTGACTTCTCGCTTGCAGAAGATGGCAAACTGAACAACTGTTGCAAGCCTGCCCACCATCAGGTTGCTTGCACAACAGTTGCGAGGCTAACGCAAATGCAAATTCCTTCTTGCCCGTGTCAGAAACACCGGTCAGCAGTAACGCATGGGGTAACCGATTCTCGTCTATTTGCCTTAGCAATCGGGATCTTTGAGACGCTTGCCAGGGGAAATATTGCGCCGCTGGAAATTCTATCTCACTCATCCTTGGGATTACTCCGTATGAAATCTCTCAACATGGATCAGGTTGTTTTATGATGAGGCCTGGATTTACCTATTTTCATTAAGAAAGGGATCCAGAATCTGGCGTATCTGATCCTGAACCTGATCCAGGGGCACCGCTGCATCAACGATATGCATCCGTTCTTCCTTTCCTGCCCGCTCGACAAATACCTGCCGAACCCGATTAAAGAAGGCATTTGACTCTGACTCGAACCGATCTTTTTCTCCTACACGCTCAGCTCGTGAAAGGCCTGTATCTACTGGTAAATCCAGGATAATCGTACAATCTGGCTGAAAATTGTCGATGGACAGTTTTTCAAGTTGGGCAATCGTACTGATACTCATGTTTCGTCCCCCGCCTTGATAAGCATAACTTGAATCGGTAAAGCGATCACATATCACCCAGGTACCACTTGCCAGTGCCGGTTCAATAGTCTGTTCAATATGTTGTACCCGCGAGGCAAACATGAGCAGTAATTCTGCCATCGCCGACATCTGCTGCTGATGTTTGTCCAGCAACAGGCCTCGAATAAGCTCGCCGAGTTCGGTGCCACCTGGTTCGCGAGTGGTGACAGAATCAACATTTCGCTCCTGTAACAACGATTGGATGAAAGTAATATTGGTCGATTTACCAACGCCTTCAATCCCTTCGATGGTGATGAGTTTTCCTCTGCTCAACGAGGTGCACTCCTGTAATCATTAGTTCGGCCTTGTTTCTGGTAACGGCGAACTGCCGCATTATGTTCGTCGAGACTAACCGAGAAGTGGCTGCTACCATCGCCTTTAGCAACAAAATAAAGATACTCACCCGGCTCGGCCTGCAGTGTTGCCTGCAGGGCGGCGAGTCCCGGCATACAGATTGGAGTTGGCGGTAGTCCTTTGTTCATATAAGTATTATAGGGCCCGGATTCTCTCAGGTCTTTTGTACGAAGGTTGCCGTTAAATCCAGATCCCATGCCATAAATAACCGTGGGGTCTGATTGCAGGCGCATGCCTTGTTCCAGGCGATTCAGAAAGACCCGCGCAACAAGCCTTCTATCAGGCGCATATCCTGTTTCTTTCTCCACAATGGAAGCAAGAATCAAGGCATCACTGACATTTTGTAATACATCACCAACATTTCTCAACTGCCATTCTCTCGCCAATACACCTTTTTGCCGGAGGTGCGCCCTGCGTAATATCTCCAGATCGGTCTCACCCTTCAGGTAATGATAGGTGTCTGGAAAAAACTGACCTTCCACATGCATTTTATTCTCTCCCAGCTTTCCCATGATATCGAGATCATTCACCGTTACCAGGGTCTGGTTAATATCATCCTGTTCTTCCAGGTAAGAACGCCACTGGGAAAAGGTCCAACCTTCGGGAAACGTAATATGCCTTTGCCTGGCTTTTCCAGACCTAAAAAGCGCGAGTAAGCCAAAACTGTCAATTCCGCTGACCAGTTCATATTCACCGGCTTTAATCGCCCCTCTACTGCTCGTTAGAAATCCGTAGTATTTGAATAACCTGCCATTTACCGGCAGCAGTTCTCGTTCCTGCAATGAATACGCAAGCGAACCCAGGGTATCGCCCCGCTTCACTTCAAAATATACAGATTCGGTTAACAGAATTGGTTTGTTGAGCTCCCTGTGCACGAACCATCCCAGAGCAGATACAAGTATCAGCACAACTGCCACACAAGCAATCAGAATTCTTCCTGAGATAATTTTTCCTGGGGGTCTTAAGGTGGGCACTCGTTACCTGATTATACTGCTTTAAATATCAGGGTACCGTTTGTGCCACCGAACCCAAAGGAATTAGACAAGGTCACCCGGAGTTTCAGCTGCCTGGCGGTGTGTGGTACGTAGTCCAGATCACAATCATCACTGGGATTATGCAGATTGATTGTCGGTGGGACTACCTGATCACGAAGCACAAGCACGGAGATCACGGCCTCAATGGAACCTGCCGCACCCAGTGCGTGACCGATCATGGATTTGGTCGAGCTGATGGCGACCTTATCTGCTTCGGTGCCCATAACGGTTTTGATTGCCATGGTTTCCGCAATATCCCCGAGTGGTGTCGACGTGCCATGTGCATTGATATATCCCACTTCAGATGCGTTTATTTCAGCATCCCGGAGGGCGTTTTGCATTGACATGGCACCACCGGATCCGTTTTCAGCGGGAGATGTCATATGGCTTGCGTCCGCGCACATGCCAAACCCTGCCAACTCGCAATAAATATTGGCGCCCCTGGCCCGGGCATGCTCATATTCCTCCAGCACCATGACAGCCGCACCATCGCTTAGGACGAAACCGTCTCTCTCCCTGTCCCAGGGTCGACTGGCCAATTCAGGTTCATCATTCCGTGTGGAGAGTGCCTTCATGGCGGCAAATCCTGCCATTGTGGTGGAACAGATACATTTTTCCCCACTTCCGGATAACATAACATCCGCATCACCATGGGCAATCATTCGCGCAGCGAATCCGATATTGTGGGTTCCAGTAGTACACGCCGTGGTAATGGCAATATTAGGACCCTTCAGGCCATATTTAATAGACAGATGACCCGCAATCATATTGATGATGCAGGACGGTACAAAAAAGGGTGATACGCGACGCGGCCCCCTGTTCAGTACAACATCATGGCAAGCTTCAATGGTTGCAATACCACCAATACCTGAACCGACAGCAACGCCAATTCGGTGAGCATTTTCATTGGTAACCTCCAGTCCGGAATCTTCCATGGCCTGAATACCGGCAATCAGACCCAGTTGAATAAAACCATCCATCCGCCTGGCTTCCCTGGGCGGTATAAACTGGCCAATATCAAATTCGGGTACTGCTCCCCCAAAACGAACAGGGAATCCTTCGGTTTCGAACGAGGTAATTGTTGAAATCCCGCTCCGGCCGTCAATTAAGCCTGCCCAGGATTGTTCGAGTGAAGAACCTAGCGGAGTAATCATTCCAAGACCCGTGACGACAACTCTTCGTCTATTCAAGACGCTCTCCTGACTGACTATCAACGCCCAGCGACTGACCTGCTATCACCGGACGTAATGATAAAGCCGCATTCACAATTGGGTAAATGCGGCTGTTATTCCAAACTGCAGACCGCCTGAATCTGTGGCCGATCTGCTACTGTCGACTATGAATGCGATTCAATATAGTCGACTGCTTCCTTAACTGTCGTGATTTTCTCCGCTTCTTCGTCGGGAATCTCCGTCTCGAATTCTTCCTCAAGCGCCATGACAAGTTCGACGGTATCAAGGGAATCAGCACCCAGGTCTTCCACGAAAGAAGCTTCTAAAGTCACTTCATCTTCTTTGACTCCTAACTGTTCACACACCAGTTTCGTCACTCGTTCTACTATGGTACTCATGCTTAGGTTATCTCCTACATATGTATTTGCAGTCAAGCTGCGCTAGTTTAATGAAATGCCCGCTTCGGTATCAAGTACTTTTAGTCTTTGTGACAAGACAATCTTTGAACCAGATGCAGGCAATAATTACTAATCAATGGGCTCTTAGCTCATGTACATCCCACCATTAATATGAATCGTCTCCCCGGTGATGTAACCCGCTGCATCGCTGGCCAGAAAAGCGACCAGGGCTGCAACCTCACTTGACTCACCCAATCGACCAACCGGGATCCTGGACAGCAATATTTCTTTTTGTTCTTCAGGTAATTCATCTGTCATATCTGTAGCAATAAATCCAGGTGCAATGCAGTTAACCGTGATGCCCCGGGAACCCAGTTCACTGGCAAGTGACCGGCTATATCCTTCTATTCCTGCCTTTGCTGCCGCGTAATTACTCTGGCCGGGGTTACCCATACGTCCCACGACGGAGCTAATATTGATTATTCTACCCCATCGAGCCCGGATCATGCCTCGAAGACATGCCTTTGTTACTCTATAGACCGAGCCGAGATTGGTGTTTATCACAGAATCCCATTCATCTTCTTTCATACGCAACGCCAGATTGTCCTTTGTGACGCCAGCATTATTAACAAGGATCTGCGGTGCGACATGGTTTCCTTTAATAGTGGCAAAAAAATCAGCCACCGATTCTGGGCTTGCCACGTCGAGCACATAGCCTTTATGTTCACCACCCAACGAACTGGTTATACCTTGCGCTCCTGCTTCAGATGTTGCCGTCCCGATGACTTCAAATCCTGCCTGCGCCAACTTTAATGCAATACTTTTGCCAATACCCCTGCTGGCGCCGGTGACAATAGCGACTTTCGTTTCAGTGGAGCTCATTTCGGGTTCATCCGTTTTTTCGCTCATAGTCGGAAATCCTCTGCAATCGATTCCAGCGAAATTTGTGAACTGATACTGAGTGATGACATCGTCTTGTCAATACGCCGGGTCAATCCTGATAGCACCTTACCCGGCCCACATTCCACGACAAGCACTATACCATCAGCACTCATTTTTCCAATGGTGTCAGTCCAGAGGACAGCGCTATCCATTTGCTTCACCAGGTTTTCCCTGATCATCTCAGTATCATCACAATACAATGCATCGACATTTTGCAGTAATTTAATTTGTGGCCTATTGAAGGTTACATCAGCCAGTGCCTGTTGCATCCTGTCAGCTGCCGGTCGCATTAAGGAACAATGAAAAGGCGCACTGACTTTGAGAGGAATTACCCGTTTTGCGCCCGCTTCCTTGCAAGCAATAGTTGCTGCATTCAGAGCTTCATTTTCGCCTGCAATAACGACCTGACCGGGAGAATTATAATTCGCAGGCTCTACCACACCCGTGGTGGATAGATGGTCACAAATTTCATTTACAATGCTAGCATCCAGACCAAGTACTGCAGCCATACCACCCACACCATTCGGCACGGCTGTCTGCATCAATTGACCACGTTTTTGGACAAGAGAAACTGCATCGCTGAAACTGATGACTTTTGCCGCAACCAAAGCCGAGTACTCTCCCAGACTATGACCGGCAACTACTCCAGGAACATCAAATCCTCTGTCTTGCGTCAGGCGCCAGAGCGCGATCGACGTAGCAAGCAATGCAGGTTGCGTGAATTCCGTTTGATTTAGTTTTTCCGCCGGACCCTGTTGCACGAGTTCCCAGAGGTCGTATCCGAGAACGGATGAAGCTTCATCAAAAGTACCAGCAACCGCAGATTGGTCTTCACCCAGCATACCGACAAACTGGGAACCCTGCCCTGGAAACACAAATGCCAAATTATTCATCGCATCGCTCTTTCAAAACCAGCTTTTCGATACAAGTCATACAACAGAACCCTTGCAACCTCTGCTTTCACGACAACAGGGCGGTGACGGCCTGGTAATTAATCAGTCTTCAGTGGAATGAACGACTTTTCTACCACGATAAAAACCATCCGTAGTCACATGGTGACGGCGATGAATCTCACCGGTGGTT
>SMVB01192932.1_pt1 | contig 15372 bp, 14 predicted proteins | sample 2456461 | NCBI WGS metagenome assembly SMVB01 (sample SAMN11095934, study PRJNA526329) | marine sediment metagenome | biome: Marine sediment; feature: Surficial sediment; material: Deep marine sediment; isolation source: Hadal surficial sediment | place: Pacific Ocean | collected 2014-05 | depth... | reverse complement strand
GATTAACGATTGAATACCTAAACGAATACGATGCTTCTCCTTATGATATATTTCCGGATCTGGTAAAAAACGAATCCGGAATGTTTGAACTTAAGAAAAAATTATATCCGCTGTTGTTTGAGGTGAAGGCATCAAACCCTTGCTAGAATTATAAAAGACTATTTAGTGCTCCACTCCCTCTTTCAACAACTCTGGAAACTTCTTTTGAAATTTACGCAAGCGCGGAACCGATACATTGCGAATATAGCCATGATCCGGATGCAGGCGTTCAAAATCCTGGTGGTATTCTTCCGCCACCCAGAATTTTTGAAAAGGGAGTACCTGTGCTGCTACTCTGCCTTCACCTACTTCTTTTTCAAGATCAGCAATTTTGGCGGCGATGATCTCTTTTTGTGATTCGTTTTGATAGAAGATTATAGAACGGTATTGGGAACCGTGATCCGGACCCTGGCCGTTCACCTGAGTGATATTTTGTGAGCCAAAATACACATCTACCAATTCGCTAAAGTTCACAACATCAGCATCGTAGATAATTTCAACAGCCTCTGCGTGTCCCGTTCGGCCGGTGTTACTGTCCTCATAAGTAGGGTTTTCGGTATGGCCACCGCTGTATCCCGAGATAGATTCTTTTACTCCCTTCACACTTTCATACACTGCTTCCACACACCAAAAACAGCCACTGGCAAAATACGCACGGTCATAACCGTCTTTGCTTTCCACCTGCACCGGTGTTTGTTCCTTTTGAGCCAGAGATTCGGTTTCTTTATTTTTTGTATTTGATTGGCAAGAAGCCTGGAAACTCAATAATACAAATGATAGCGATATTAACAGATACTTTTTCATAACCATGATAGTTTGGTTTTCTAAGTCGGTTGCACCAAAAAACCTTTCAGTAAAGTAACAAAAAAAGCCCCCACGTTCGTGTGAAGGCTTTGTTATTTTTAGAGTTGAGGTTTTCTTATATTATTTTCTTGAAAAGTTTCGCCATTTTATTTTTTTCTTCCTCAGCCAAGGCAGGGTCAACCAAAATCCGGCCACTGTGTTCATCGGTGATGATCTTTTTCCGGGCGGCGATCTCCATCTGCACTTGCGGCGGAATAGTGAAGAAAGACCCACCGCTGGCTCCACGCTCTACCGGTACCACAGCCAATCCGTTTTTTACATTGGTTCGAATACGGTGGTAAGCTTTTACCAAACGCTCTTCGATGTTCTTTTCGTATTTTTGAGATTCCTTAAGCAAGGCTTTTTCTTCTTTCTCGGTCTCTGATAAGATCTCATCCAGCTCACTGTGTTTATGTTTTAAGTGAACTTGACGTTCTTTTAAACGATCTTTGGTCGTATCAACTACCTCTTTTTTTTGCTCGATCTGTGCTTTAAATTCTTTGATGTGCTTATCGGCCAATTGAATTTCCAACTCCTGGTATTCTACCTCTTTGCCCAAGCTATTGTATTCACGATTGTTACGAACGTTGTCCTGTTGCTTGGAATATTTTTTGATCAGGCTTTTAGCCTCTGCGATCAAGTTATTCTTATCCTTAATACTTTCTTCAATTACTTCAAGATCGGCATTCATTTTATCAAGACGAGTGGACATTCCTTCCACTTCATCTTCCAGGTCTTGAACTTCTAAAGGAAGTTCCCCTCGAATATTTCTTATTTCATCTACGCGAGAATCGATCAATTGTAGATCAAACAATGCTCTTAACTTTTCTTCTACAGTACTTTCTGCTTTCTTTGCCATATATTAGTAATAACTGATAGGATTGGTGTTTACTTGTGATAAAATGATCCTGCCTGCGGATAAGGCAGGTGCAAAATTACTAATTTTTTTACTAAGGTGAGCAACTAATAACTCTTTTGTAAATTGTTCACTTTCGTAATGACCGACATCAGCCAGCAAAAGACTATTTTCAGCGGTAAAAAAATCATGGTATTTTAAGTCGGCAGTGATAAAAGCATCGGCCCCAGCCATTTTGGCGGCCTCAATAGCAAAACTTCCGCTGCCACCTAAAACAGCTACTTTCTTGATTGGATTTCCTAATAAAGCCGAATGCCGTACGCAGCCGGATTTGAATGTTTTTTTGATATGTTTGAGAAAATCAGCTTCGGACATTTCCTTTTCGAGTTCACCTGTCATCCCCATCCCTATATGCTGATTAGGGTTATTTAAGGTAGTGATCTCATAGGCCACCTCCTCGTAAGGATGAGATTCGAACAAGGCTTGCAACACTCGGGATTGCAAGTGTTTTTGAAAGGTAACCCCAATTTGTACTTCGGCTTCGAAATGCGTTTCTCCTTTTTTACCGCGCTCTGGATTGGAATCTTCGTTGCCTTTAAAACTTCCCATGCCACTCTGGTTAAAACTGCAATGGCTATAGTTGCCGATATTTCCCGCACCCGCAGCAAAAAGAGCTTCTCTCACGGCAGCTGCATTTTCCGAAGGAACAAAGGTGACGAGTTTGTTGATGGTACCTGATTGTGGAATAAGGATATTTCGGTTTATCAAATCGAGTTTCTCACACATCATGGCATTCACGCCATTCCATGCATTGTCCAATGCGGTGTGGATTGCAAAAATTGCAATATTGTGTTTGATCGCTTTCAAAACAACCCGTTCCACATAGGTTTTTCCGGTAATTTTTTTGAGTCCTTTAAACAGGATGGGATGAAAACTTACGATGAGGTTGCAGTTTTGCTCCACGGCTTCATCGACCACATCTTCTAACGTATCCAAAGTGACCAGGATCCCTGAAACGGTTTCACTTGCATCTCCAACGAGCAATCCTGTATTGTCAAAATCTTCGGAATAGGAGAGCGGAGCGAGTTCTTCCAATATGTGAACGACGTCAGTAACCTTCATACCGTATATTTTCAGGTAAAGATAGGCTATTATGATTTTTTCTGAAAAAGGAAATAAAAGACACGAAGCACGCTTGCCAGTCCGAAATACTTGCCCGTCCGAAATAAAATGTAGGCGGGAAATGTAGGCGGGAAATGTAAAAATGGAATGCAGGAGGGGAACGAAGGCGGAAAGAATGAAACTCGAAGTGGGAAGCATAGGGTATGAGGTTGGAATTCGGAAGTCGAAAGTCGGAAGATGGAATTAGCAATTATACGATTAAACGCATCAACGAATACCGAATAGTTGTTTTAGTAGTTTAGAGTTTAGGGGTTAATGCTTATCAAACGGTTACACATTTCAACGGGGAAACACTTGGCACTAAGTAGGAATGTATATGAGCCGACGCCCTATTCCTTGGAATTTGTTATTTTCGTTATATGAATATCAGGAAGGTCCTTTTCCCTTTTTCTATTTTGTACGATGGAATTACTTCGTTACGCAATGTCGCCTATGACAATGGTTGGAAGAACAGTAAGCGCTATGATCTGCCTGTTATTTGCGTGGGAAACCTTTCGGTGGGAGGTAGCGGGAAATCGCCTATGGTCGAATATATAGTCGATTTTCTTCGGAAAGATCATCGGGTGGCCGTCTTGAGTCGGGGCTATAAACGAAAGAGCAATGGCTTTATAGAAGTGTTGATCTCCAGTACTGCTGAAGAAGTGGGCGACGAGCCACTACAGTTCAAACAAAAATTTCCAAAAGTTACTGTGGCCGTATGTGCCAGCCGGCAAGAAGGTATTGAAAAACTGAAAGCTAAAGCAGATGTTATTATACTCGATGATGCCCTTCAGCATAGAAAAGTCAGGCCTTCATTTACGATCTTACTCACGCCTTTTGACGATTTATTTACGAAGGATCTCGTTCTGCCTGCGGGAAATCTGCGTGAATCCCAACGAGGTGCTCGGCGTGCCGATATCATCATCGTAACCAAGTGTCCCGATGGGGTTGCTTATTCAAAATTGCAGGAAATACAGTACGAAATGAACTTGCAACCGTATCAAAGGATCTATTTTTCTAAAATTGGATACGATCAATTCGTACATAGTGAAACTGAATCTCTACCCATAGAATATCTTTCAGACAAACCTTTTACTTTGGTCACGGGCATAGCGAATCCCAAACCGTTGGTAGCATTTTTGAAAAAGAAACAATTTGTGTTCACTCACGAAAAATTTCCCGACCATCACAATTTTAGTTCTTCGGAAATTTCTTCGCTCAAAGAGAAAGAGATCCTATTAACCACAGAAAAAGATTATATGCGACTGCAATCAAAATTAGGAAAGTTCGCATTGTATTATCTACCTATAAAAATGGAATTGCTCAATGTGCGGGAAGATGCTCTCAAAAAACTGATTTGGGACGCAGTGAAGAACTTTAGGAAAGATTAGTCGTCAACAGGTAATTTTTTTCTCTCCATTGATCGATAGATCTTTTCAAAAAATTCTTCCGTCTTGAAAGGCTTTGGAATAATTTCATTAAAACCGGCACGATAGAAATCATCCAGGTTTTCATCTATGGTAACCGCGGTCAGAGCAATAATTGGTAATTTTTTATTGAATTTCCTAATTTCCCGAGTCGCTTCGATACCACTTATTCCGGGCATGTGGATGTCCATTAGTACCACATCGAAATTATGCTCCTTCACCAAGGCGATGGCGTCTTTACCATTGTCTGCTACCAGGCATCTCATCTTGTTCTTTTCCAGGATCTTTTTAGTGATCATTTGGTTGATCTTGTTGTCTTCTACGATTAAAATATCTCGATTTTCTAGGGCTAAGTAATCCACATCGTATATGATGTTATTGGGGTTCTTATCTTGGTATTCTTCTGAAATGGCAAAATTGATATCAAACCAAAACTTAGAGCCTTTTCCCAATTGACTTTCCAATTGGATTTTACTACCCATTAGTTCCAGCAGGTTTTTAACGATCGACAGTCCTAAACCGGTGCCGCCGAATTTCCGGTTAATTTGAAGGGATGCCTGCGAAAAGATTTCGAATATACTCTTCTGTTTTTTCCTTGAAATTCCAACTCCATTGTCTTCAATTTCGAAGCGAACAGAGATCCTGTCATTGTTTTCACTACCCTTTTGAATGCGAACATAAATATCTCCGTTTTGAGTAAACTTCAGGGAATTACCAATTAAATTGATCAAGATCTGGGAAAGTTTCAGAGGATCGCCTAAAAGTTTTACAGGGATGTCATCATCATATTCAAAATGAAGATTGTTATTTTTGTCATCGGCAGATTTCTTCAAAGCCACCAATACGTCGGTCACACGCTTTTTAAGATTGAAAGAAGTTTTTTCTACTTCTACTTTATTGGCCTCAAGCTTGTTGAGATCCAATATATTATTGATCAATGACAATAGATATTCACCGGAGAATTTCAAGGAGTCTAAGTGTTCTTTTTGTTCTGGTGTTGGGTCTTCTTCCATCAACAAATGCGTCAATCCGGTTACTGCATATAGTGGCGTTCTAAGCTCATGAGTGATAGTAGATAAAAATTGAGCTTTGGCGAGGGAAGCTTTTTCTGCCTTTTCTTTTGCAAGTTGTAATTCACTGTTCTTATCTTGAAGTAGCTCGTTGGCCTTGGCTCTCAAATTATTGTTCTTATAAAGGGATAACGTAAGTAAAGAGAGGATAACGATCAACGCAATGCTCAGGCCAGTGGTCATTTTACCAAAATTAATGGAGCGCCGTTGCTTGTCGATGTTACTTTGCTGAGTTGCGATGATCCTGTTCAGATCACCGATGTTCTTGTCAACATCAACTCCTTTTGAAATTGCTTTTATGAATACCTGATTCAACGAATCACTGATGGAGGTGTACAATCCGAATTGATATTGAGCTTCTTCAATATTGTTCTCGATCAACGCGATATTTGCGGCTATACGGTAGGCATGTTTTTTGAGTTTGGCGTATGGATTCGATTCAAGAATCTCAAGAGCATTTTTCAATGCAGCCTTGGATGATATCAAGTTTTGTGATGGATCATCATTCTCTAAATACAAATATGAACTGGCCTTATTCAGATGAGAGAACGCTTCAAGATATATGAAATTAAATTCGTTAAATAAAGGTATAGCCGCATCAAAATAATTGATGGCATTTTTATAATTACCCCGTTGTTCTTCCAATACACCTAAAGCGAATATAATTTCGGCCTGCCCTTTCTCATCACCCAAGCCGATGTAGATATTATTGGCATTCCTCATATATTCTTCAGCATCTTGAAATTCCTTCAACTGTGTCAATATCAATCCATAAAGCTTGTAAGATAATGCAAGAAGGCTTTTTTCGTTTTTATCTTTGAGGAGAGTAATAGCCTGGGCGGCTTCCGATTTTGCTTTATCATAATTATTTATGATGTAGTAGACCCTCGCAATGCATATCATCAAATTCGCCTTTAACTTGACATTGTTTGTGGGAGCAGCCATTTTTTCTGCAGTAACCAGTTTGGCTAACGCAATTTCATAATCTTGTAAAAAAAGGGCCTGCATGGACTCATTTTGGTATTTTTCCACAACAGCAATGGTGTCCTTTTGGGTTTTTTGCGAATAACTGCTAAAAACCATGAAAAAGAGAATGAGTAAAATGGCTATATTATTGTATTTCAGTCTATTCAATTTACTAAAAATGATGCACTTCGCCGATAAATATAGTTATTTCCTCGATAATTGTAGGATTAAATCTACAATTCTTGCAGAATATCCAGTTTCATTATCATACCATCCAATAATTTTCACCATTTTACCTATAACAGAGGTCATTCCGGAGTCAAACACACAAGAATGTGTATTTCCGACGATATCGATAGATACGATTGGATCTTCAGTATATTGAAGAATACCTCTCAATTCGCCTTCAGAAGCTAACTTGAACGCTTTATTGATAACCTCAATAGTAGTAGGATGTTTCACATTAAATGTGATATCCGTCAGGGAACCATTAATCACGGGTACTCGTATTCCACAACCCCCGATAACGTTGGCCAAATTAGGAAAAACCTTTGTGAGTGATTTGGCAGCTCCGGTAGTTGTAGGAATGATAGATTGGCTTGCAGCGCGCGCACGGCGTAAATCATTATGTGGTTGATCATGTAAGCTTTGATCGGTAGTATACGAGTGTATGGTCGTGATATAGACTTGCTCAATTCCGCATAGTTCATCCATGATCTTAAGCAGGTGTGCCGCGTTATTCGTGGTACAAGACGCATTGGAAACAATGGTATCGTTCGGGTCTAAAATATCATCATTTACGCCTAGAACAATGGTTTTTATGTCATCTTCGGAAGGAGGCACGGAAAGGATCACTTTTTTGGCACCGCCCTCCAAGTGTTTCTGTAATTCGGGGGTGGTTTTAAATTTCCCTGTGCATTCTACAACCATGTCAATCGCGCCCCACGGGATGTTTTCAATATGTGTTTCAGAAGAAAATGCCACCGATTTCCCATTGACGATAATTTCTTTTTCTGAAAAAGTAACAATACCCTCTAATACCCCATGAATACTATCGTATTTCAATAAATGACTAAGAGTACGCGCATTTGATATATCATTGATCGCCACCACTTCAATATGAGGATGATCTATCAAGGACCTGAAAAGAGTCCTGCCAATACGCCCAAATCCATTGATGCCTATTTTGATGGAGTTTGTCATTCGAATTTTTGGATTTTAAGTGAGGTGTTTTTGTGCTTTGTACGAAGATCGCACCAACGGGCTGCTTTCCACATGTCGAAAACCCATGTTCAAACCAATTTCTTTGTATTTACCGAATTGGTCCGGAGTGATAAATTCCTTTACCGGGAGGTGTTTTTTTGAAGGCTGCAAATATTGACCAATGGTCACAATGTTCACGTCTGCATTTCTAAGGTCTTCCATGGTTTGGATCACTTCGGCCTCAGTTTCACCCAGGCCCAGCATAATTCCACTTTTAGTACGTTTTATGCCTTGTTGTTTCAGATAGCGTAATACTTCTAAACTTCTTTCATATTTGGCCTGGATACGAACCTCTCTGGTCAGCCTTTTAACGGTTTCCACATTATGAGAGACAACTTCGGGAGCCACCTCGATGATGCGGTCAATGATTCTGGTGACACCTTGGAAATCCGGAATTAAAGTTTCCAAAGTCGTTTCAGGATTGATCCTGCGAATGGCCTTCACTGTTTCGCCCCAAATAATAGACCCCATGTCTTTTAGATCATCACGATCCACAGAAGTGACCACTGCATGTTTTATATTCATCATCTTGATCGAACGTGCAACTTTATCGGGTTCTTCCCAATCTATGCTTCCCGGGCGGCCCGTTTTTACACCGCAGAATCCACAGGAACGAGTACATATATTCCCTAAGATCAAAAATGTGGCAGTACCTTCGGTCCAGCATTCACCCATATTGGGACAACTTGCAGAAGTACAAATAGTGTGTAAATCGTATTTTTCCACCAAGTCTCGAAGTTCGGTGTACTTTTTACCGGTAGGTAGTTTTACTCTGAGCCATTTCGGCTTAGGAGCTGGTTTTTGAATTTCTAAGCTTTGTATTTCCATAGCAGGCACAAAGATACAATTTTAAGTTTGCAGTAAAAGACAACCCGGAAGTGGTTTTTATCAAAAAAGCGTGCTTAAATACCATAAACTAAAAGCAATGAGGATCACAATCGAAAACCCACTATAATATTTCATATAATTTGAAGGCTGAGAAGCTCGTGGTGTGTGTTTACCGAAGATCAATTTGAAATTGATAATAGCGTAAAATGGGGCTGTTAAAAAGGAAAGTATGGTGGCTATTTTAATGAGGAGGCCCATTTCAGCAATAAAAAAGAAAAAAATAGAAAGCGTCCCCGCAATAAGTACAAGTAACCAAAATAAGTATCCTCTTTTGAACGCTTTATTCCATATTATTTCTGAAGTCTTATGCATCACACGTGGTGAGGCATCTAAAGTGGTCAATGTCGTGCTGAACATTGTTGTCAAGGCCGCGATCCCAATAATTATTTTTGCCCAATCCCCTAAGCTATTGGTATACATAGAGATCAGCTGATTTGCAAATTGAGTACCATTCGAGGAGAAGCTTTCATCACTGCCAAACATCACCAATGCACCTAGCGAAACAAAACCAAAGGCCAGAACAGTTGTGACAATATAACCCACATTAAAATCGAAGTGAGATTGTTTCGGTGTAATGGAAGGGTCCAATTTCTTTTTTTCGACAGTCCAGACCGAATGCCATATAGAAATGTCCAATGGAGCAGGCATCCATCCCATAAAAGCGATCAAGAAGCCTATTGAAATCGCGTCTTTTGGTATTATTTGGTTGAAATCAACACTATTCACTGTTTTTGTCGCCAGGATCACAGCGGCTATGGTACTTATGGTAAGTCCTATCACGATTATCTTCATCAAAGAATCCAATGCCTTATACTTCCCCAGCATCAAAATAGCAAAACAAACAGCGGTGATGACCGCTGTCCATACCACCATGGAACCACCGCCAAGCAATGAAGAAGCAATTCCTGCTGTCACAATTGTAACTGCTGTTTGTATTGTAAACATGGAAGCAAAAGTGATAATGTAATAAACCACTAATACCTCTCGACCCATTTTTTCATATCCCATCAACAAACTTTCACCGGTAGCGCTCGCATAACGAGGACCAAACTCAAAGAAAGGGTATTTCAGCACATTTATCAAAAGGAGTGCCCAAAGCAGCCCAAAGCCAAAATCGGCACCCGCCCGGGTAGATTGTACCAAGTGGGATACACCTATAGCTGCACCGGCAAAAAGAAAACCTGGGCCTAATTTTTGAAAGAAATGTTTCAACTCTATCTGTTTTGGGTAATGATCTCTGAAAGTAACTTACGGGCACGAAGCAATCGCACCTTCACATTGCTAAGCGGTTCGTCCAGTGCATTCGATATTTCATTGTAACTCATTTCCTGAAAGTAGCGCAAAGTTATTATTTCCCGGTAATGTGGTTTGAGCTGTTTGATAAATTGAAGCAATTCGGCCAGGTTTTGTTCTGTGATCAATTTATCTTCGGGAGACGGATCTTTGTCGGCTATTTTTTTCACCTGTTCCACAGTTGCGTCTGTGGTTCGACTCTGTATAGATGCACGTTTCTTCCGACTTTTATCAATTTGAATGTTCTTGGAAATTGCGATTAGCCAGGTATTAAAATGGTAATCCTCATTATAGGTATCGATCTTATCAAATGCTTTGGAGAAAGTTTCGATGGTAATATCTTCCGCTTCGTGTTCGTTGCTTACCCTTTTCAGTTGATAACCATAAACGTTATTCCAAAATAGATCTAATAAAAAATTAAAAGCGCTTTGCTTCCCTTCTTTGGCTTGTCTTATCTGAATTTTAATTTCAGCTTTGTTTATTTCCAACGTTTTGGTTTTACCAATTTATTCGAAATAAAGATAGTTAATTGCATGAAGACTAAAAATAATTCTAAAAAAGGCAAATAGGGCATTAGGTCTCTTTCTTTTAATAATTTTGTCGCATTACCGATAAAAATGTACTGCAACAGCAATCTAAAAATAATAATGGCAAGCGGAATTTTCCAATCTAAAAAGATCAAACAAACGACTGCAAGCAGCCAAAAAAGTAAATTGCTCAAATAGTATAAACCCAGTAAAAAGCGGTGTCTTGATTTGTAGTACTTCGCAGTTGATATGTGCCTCCTTTTTTGTTTGAACCAGGTTTTAAAAGATGTCTTCGGAATAGAAACCGTAAATGAATCAGGGTGAAAACAGAGGGATGTATTCTCTTTTGTAGCAGCTTCATTCACAAAAAGATCATCGTCGCCGGAAGGAATATTCATATGTGACATATATCCGCTATTCTCATAAAAAAGTTGACTGGTGTAGGCGAGATTCCTACCCACTCCCATATAAGGCATCCCAACTTTCGCGTATGAAAAATACTGCACAGCGGTCATTAATGTTTCAAACCGAATAAGCGCATTTAAAACCCCTCTTTCCTTTTTATATGCACCGTATCCCAAAACCAACTGTTTTTCCCGGTTCAGAGCCAAAGTCATTAGTTTGAGCCATTGATTGGAGGCAGGTGTGCAATCGGCGTCGGTGAATAGCATTCGCTTATTAAAAGCTCTTTTGATCCCCAGGGTTAAAGAGTATTTCTTATTGCTCCAAAAAGTTTCATTGTTTTCAATATTCACTGTGTGAATGCGGTCATCCTTCTTGGCAAACGATTCGATCACTGCCTTGGTGTCATCTGTAGATGCATCATTGATGAGGATAATTTCAAAATTAGGATGTTCTTGGGCAAGCCATATAGGGATATTATTTTTTAAATTTTCTGCCTCGTTCTTAGCACAAACAATTATGGAAACCGGGAAGGAATCGTTGTTGGTGAATTTCGTAGATATTAAAAACGAAAACTTGGAAAATAGAATAAAATAGACCACATTGACCAGGACAACAGTAATAAATATATAGAGTAGCAACATAGGCTACGACTTAATTATGAGGTTCTTCCGTACAGGTGTCGAATTGATCCGGTGCCTTGCCACAAAAGCTACAATTTTCTTCATCTTTATTTAGAAACGGACTTTGGCTGGCACAGGTCCCCGCAAATTTTCCATCTTTTATCGCCCATATTTTAATGGCAATTCCTCCTACTGCAAGCAGTAGTAAAACGAGCGTGATGACTAATAAACCCATACCGAATAGTTATGATGCAAAAATACGATCTTTCTTGCGGATATAAATAGATTTTGGTTATTTTTAAACCGAAATAACCTCTTATATTTATGAAACTATTCCACATTATTATCAGTTCCCTGTTTTTTTCTATTCTACTTTTATCCTGTAAGAACGATCCTAAGAATTCCGATTTTTCTCCTGGTTTGACTACATCAGATATATCTGAAGAAACAGACAATACAGAATTGACCAAAACCAGAAAAAAACAGATCAACAGCGTAATGGCCAAAATGATGGCCACTCCCGAATTGAGTGAGTTCACGAGTATGATCGTAAGTGTTCAACTCGCAGATCTGTTGTTGAACGGTGAAGGACTGTTGACGGTATTCGCTCCGACAAATGATGCCTTTGAGAATATCCCCCAGGGGATAAAACAAAATCTTTCAAATCCCGATTATATAGAGGTCTTGACCACACTATTAAAAAACCATATCGTTGAAGATGATCTAACCTCCTCGGAACTGTTGCAGTCCATTCAAAAGAATGGAGAACACTCCATTAAAACTATGGGTGGGGCCAGTTTAAAGGCCTACCTCGATGATGGTGATATTATTTTGAAGGATTCGAATGGGGTCACAGCCAAAATTGGAAAGAGTGATATTTTGGGAACGAACGGAAAATTACACATTCTGGACGCGGTGCTTACGATAACTAAATAACGCTCACTTCGGGTTCGATATAAATACCAAAATCTTGTTTTACCTTTTTCTGAATGCGAAGTGCTAATTCCCAAATTTCACCGCCGGTTGCACCTCCGTAATTCACCAGTACCAATGCCTGCATTTTATGAACACCCGCATCACCGTAGCGCTGGCCTTTAAAACCGGCTTTTTCGATAAGCCAGGCTGCAGGGATCTTAAATTGGGTAACAGATACTTCATAAAATGGAGCAGTGGGATATTTACTTCTGAATCGCTTAAATGCTTCTGAATCGAGCACAGGATTTTTAAAAAAGCTGCCACAATTCCCCAATTGTGACGGATCCGGCAATTTGGATCGACGTATGGCGATCACAACATTGGAAATATCGTTGATCGACGGGTTTTCAATATGATTCTCTGCCAATTTTTCCTGGATGGCACCGTACGAAGCACTTATCTTATGGTTGGTTTTGGTCAATTCCAAAATCACACTCGTTATGATGTATTTGCCTTTAGCTTTATTCTTAAAGATCGAATCGCGGTATTCAAACTCACATGCCGACCTGTCAAATGTTCTTTCCTTTAATGTTTCAATTTCGATAGTGGCACAGCTTACAAAAACATCGTATAATTCAACACCATACGCACCAATATTTTGTAAGGGGGCCGTTCCTACATTTCCAGGAATCAGCGATAGGTTTTCAATGCCTCCATACTCTTTTTCAATGCAGTACCGGACAAATTCATGCCAATTCTCTCCTGCCATTACCTGCAAACGGATGGCGGTATCGGTTTCAGAAACTATAGAAATCCCTTTTAAATCGATATGTACCACCAAAGCATCTACATCTCCGGTGAGTAATACATTACTTCCGGCACCCAGAACCAAAAGGGAAGGATGAATTTCTTGTGAAAGCACTTTTTTCAGTTGTGGGACGGAGGTGATAGATACAAAATACCTCGCCTTGCAATCAATACCAAAAGTGTTGAATAATTTAAGAGATCTATGTTCTTCGATGAGCATTAATCGGGGTATTGTTGTAATGCTTCTTTTAATATCTCTACGGATCTTATCAGGCTCTTTTTGTTTAGTACGTAGGCGATACGAACCTGATTCAATCCTACACCGGGTGTAGAGTAAAATCCGGCTGCGGGTGCCACCATGATCGTTTCCTGGTCAAGGTCAAATTCTTCGAGCAACCATTGTGCAAATTTATCACTATTGGTCACGGGTAGCTCAACGATACAATAAAATGCTCCTTTAGGAACTCCTACTTTGACCCCCGGGATCTCCTGCAAATGCTTTACCAAAGTATCGCGACGGCCTTTATATTCTGAAATTACCTCATCAAAATAACTTTGAGGCGTACTCAATGCTGCTTCACTGGCAATTAGTGCAAAGGTTGGTGGACTCAAACGGGCTTGCGCAAATTTTAAAGCGGTTGCGATCACTTCTTTGTTTTTTGAAACCAGATAACCAATACGTGCCCCACACATGCTATACCTTTTAGACACAGAATCGATAATGATACCATGTTGAGCCAGATCATCTTCTTGCAAAATGGAATAATGTTCCAGACCATCATAAGTGAATTCACGATACACCTCATCTGCCATTAAGAAAAGGTCGTGTTTTTTTACGATCCCGGCCAGGGTGTGTATTTCTTCTTTAGTATATAAATAGCCGGTTGGATTTCCGGGATTGCAAATGAGTATAGCTTTGGTTTTTGAAGTGATTGATTTTTCAAAGTCTGAAATGGGTGGCAGCGCAAAGTTGTTTTCAATTTTTGAGATCACCGGTACAATTTTCACGCCCGATGCTATTGCGAAACCATTGTAGTTTGCGTAGAAAGGTTCCGGAATGATCACTTCATCCCCCTCGTCACATATCGTCCCCAAGGCGAATAATAATGCTTCGCTACCCCCCGTTGTAACAATAATATCATCTGCCGTAACGGGGATGTCATTTCTCCCGTAATAGGCTGCTATTTTTTCGCGAAATTCTTCAGAACCCTCAGAGCGGGAATAGGCCAAAACATCGATACCGTGATTGGCAACGGCATCCATGGCTGCCACCGGTGACTTGATGTCCGGCTGCCCAATGTTTAAATGATATATATGTTTGTTCGCTTTGCGGGCTTTCTCGGCATAAGGAACCAACTTTCTGATAGGTGATTCCGGCATTTTTAAACCCTTCATTGATACAGCAGGCATAGTTTATAAATTAAGACAACAAAGTTGCGAAATATTTCTTAAAATTTAATGGATTCCGTAGGATTTGGTCGAATTTTTATATCTTCTAGATCGCATGTATAATTATAGGCCATTTTACTCTTTTCTTATCTTTTTTTTCCTCTGTTTAGGAATACAATTAACAGGACATTCTCAAGCGGGCTTTAAGTTACCTCTTGGCAAGATAAAGGACAGAATAACTTTCAATCTGGTTAATAATTTGGTCATCATTCCGGTAGAAGTGAACGGAAAAGAACTTTCGTTTTTATTGGATACCGGTGTGAATTATACGTTGCTATTTAGCCTGTACGACAATGATTCCTTGGAAATTAAGAATGTCACTCGGGTTAAGATCAGAGGATTGGGAGAAGGTGGGGATATCGATGCGTTAAAGAGCATAAATAACCAATTTATAGTGGGTAAGGCAATTGATAAAAACCATACAGTTTATGTGATCTATGATAGGAACATTAATTTCTCACCCCGAATGGGAGTCAATATTCATGGGGTTATCGGGTATGAATTTTTTAGGGATTTCGTGGTAAAAACCGATTATGACTCGGAAATTCTTACCATCTACGACCCGAAATTTTATAAACCGAAACGATGCAGGTCATGTGAGACTTTTAATATTCTATTTAGTAATCACAAGCCCTACATAAGAAATAAGATCACCTCTTTTAATAAAGAGTACGAAGTTACCTTATTAATCGACTCCGGGGCTAGTGACGCTTTGTGGCTGTTCAAGGAAGATTATGGAATTCGAAATGATCCTAAGAATTATTTTAATGATTTTTTGGGACTGGGCTTAAGTGGTGGAGTACATGGGAAACGGTCTAAGATCGATGTTGTTTCAATAGGTTC
>SMVB01087669.1_pt1 | contig 15372 bp, 16 predicted proteins | sample 2456461 | NCBI WGS metagenome assembly SMVB01 (sample SAMN11095934, study PRJNA526329) | marine sediment metagenome | biome: Marine sediment; feature: Surficial sediment; material: Deep marine sediment; isolation source: Hadal surficial sediment | place: Pacific Ocean | collected 2014-05 | depth... | reverse complement strand
TCGTCATGCCTACGTACAGCGTGCCATTGGGCCTGTTCGTCATGATGTAGACCGATCCACCCGGCATGAGACAGCAAGAGATGCCCCGGACAAGCCGGGGCATGACCGTCTTATATATCGCTTCAATTCCCTCGTCATGCCTTATCCGGGCTGCGCCCAGCCGCGCTGGATGGCGGGCCGGTCGCCCACCAGCGCGGTCCAGCGGATGATGTTGGGGTATTTGTCCAGTGCCAGGCTATCGACCGACCAATTGGCGACCCTGGGATAGAAGGCCAGGTCGGCGATGGAAAACTCGGCGGCGAAGAATTCATGGTCGGCGAGATGCCCATCGATCACCCCTAGCACCCGTTCGGCATTAGGCAGCAACGGCGGATTGGCGCGCAATGCGCCCATGATCGGCAGGGTCGCGTTCATGATCAGCATGAACCATTTCTGCACCTCGACCCGGTCGACCGCATCCTTGCCGTAGAGCTTGCCCGATTTCTCCGCCGCGTAAAGCAAGATGGCGCCAGATTCGAACACCGTGACCGGCACGCCCCCCGGCCCGTCATGGTCCACGATCACCGGCACCTTCTGGTAGGGATTTCGCGCCGTATGCTCGGGCGTGAACTGATCCTTTTCATTGATGTTGATGGGGTGGACATTGTATTCCAGGCCCGCTTCCTCGAGCCCGATGGAGGCACGGCGGCTGTTGGTGGTCGACCACATGTAGAGATCTATCATCGGCTTTCCTTGAGTTAATGTCGCCCTGTCTTGGGCGCGAAAAGGCGGGCGGTTCAGGGATGGACAGTTTGCGAAAAATAGTGGTCCTCGACGTTCAGGCCGATGTTCCGGGTCCGCGCCTCGCCATAGATGATCGATCCGATGGCGGCGAACTGAAGCCCCATTCCCTTGTAGTTATGGAAACAGGTTATTTCATCTTCCGACTGGCGGCCCGGCTTCAGGCCGGCGACCACGGATTTCAGTTCCGGGGCCTGGGTGATGTCGAAAACGCCGATATCCGGGCGCGCGTAATCGCCATTGACGAATTCGGGGATTTCCTCGGGCCAGCCCCGGGTGGCATGGGCGGTCACCGGATCGTGGGTGTTGACCACCAGGCGGTCGACCGCTTGCAGCACCTCGAGGGGAATTTCGGAGCCCCGGACGGAGGTGATATGCATGCCCGGGCGCAGCAGATCCGGGGTGATGGTCGGGGTCATGGAATTGGTGGCCGAGGCCAGGATATCGACGCCGGCGGCGGCTTCGGCGATGCTGGACACGGGGCGCACCTCGATCCCCAGCTTCTTCGCGTAAGTCGCGGCGAAGGACTCGCGGTTGGCGGCGGTGGTGCTGAACACCTTGACCAGTTCGAGCTCCCTCACCGTGGCCATGGCCTCGATCTGGCCGCCCGCCTGCCAGCCGCTGCCGATCAGGCCGAGCACCGAAGCGTCCGCGCGGGCCAGATATTTGGCCGCCACCCCCGATGACCCGCCGACCCGGGTTTTCTGCACCACGCCGTCGTTGAACATGGCGAGAAGTTCACCGGTCTCGGTGGAGAACAACAGCACCAGGCCGTTGTAGCGGTCGCCCTGGGAGAGCGGGATCTTCACCCGGCGCGGCTTGCCGTCGATCTCCGGCCAATGGACCACGTCGGAATTGAGCCGGAGCGCGACCAGGCCGGCCGCCGGCCAGCTGCCGGACATGGTCTTGAAGGCATGGACCGCGCCGGGGCGCGCATGATCGACGACGCCGTCCTGGCGCGGCATGTCGACGGCGTCGCGGTTGCCAAGATCGCGGTAGGCCGCTTCCAGCGCTTCCACACAGGCCGGCATTTCCAGGAATGTTTCGATATCTTCGTTGGTGATCACCAACATGGTGCGCCTCCCCCGGGGCTAATGAATGAAATTAAATGGCCTCAATCCGCCCCTGCCATCTTCGGGGTCTTGTAGCCCTCGGCCTTGCGGCCTTTCATGAAAAACATGTAATCGTCGCGGTGGTTGGGCGCGTTGTAGGGGCAGACATCGACACAAAGGTGGCAGTATTCCTTGCGCAAGCGGGAATAGGGATAGCACTTCTCGACATCGGTCAACCAGCGCTTGACGCCGTCGGTCACCACGTAATCGTCGGGGATGGCATCGCCGGGGCAGTTATTGATGCAGACCTGGCAACTGACGCAGCGCTCCTGCACCCCGAACGACATGGGGGAATCATGGGCCAGGGGCAGGTCGGTGGTGACGAAGCTTGGACGGAAACTGGCGCCGAGAACGGGATGGATCAGGCTTCCGTTCTTGCCCAACTCGCCCCAGCCGCATTGCCACATGACGGGGATCGCCTGGATGGTGGTTCCGCCATTGTGGTGGGAGACGGCGTCCCAGCCGAGCTCCTCCCTGATCCAGAGCACCATTTCCGTGGCGATCTTGGCGACCATGAAATACGCCCGGTGGGCCTCGTCGCTGACCGCGTCGGCGCCATGGAGAACCTTTTGGTACGATTCGTGGTGGGCGAAAGCTATGACGTTGGAAAACGAACAATCCACCCCTTCATCGATCATCACCGGCTGGAGAGCGCAGGCGCCAACCAGGTCGGCGCCGCAAACCGCTGCCCGGGCCTTGACCTCTTCGGCCATGGCGGCGGGGTCGGTCACCTCGCGCCGTTTGGGCCCCACCGGCCCGACGCGAAAGGCGGCCATTTCGTCGATCCGCCGGCGATAGCTGATCCTGGCCTCGGACTGGTGATCGTAGAGAGGCACCGAATCCAGGCCCATTTCCGCCATGACCTTGCGCAGCACCGGATCTTTGAGCCCGTGCTCGCGCCGTTTCGTGCTTCCCATCATCGGCTTGGCTCTCCCTGTCGCCGGACAGCAGTTTATCTTCGGCGCATCTTAGCATGGGCAAGAAGCCGAGAAGAAGCGGCTCAGGTGGTGACCTCGACCTCGATCAAGTCGCCGTCGCCAAGACCGAGAGTCTCACGGATCGACACCGCGGCGATGATCTCCACCTGGTCGGGCGCGTAGGATTCCACCTCGGGCACGACGATGGCGCAACTGAGGCCTTGGATCACCGCCGGGTAACAGCGGCCATCGCACCAAGCGGAATCCGGCGCGCGCAGGATCAGTCCCGGCAATTTCTTGATTTCGTGCCACACGGCGAGGGATCTTTTCTCGCTCACACGGAGATTGAGGGTTCCCGGCCAGGGGTCGATGTCCACCAGGTCCTGAAAGGCCTCGCGAACCCAATCGGTGCGGGTGAACCGCGCGCCCTCCCCCTTGCCGAATACCAATGCGCCTGAAAATACCAGCCGTGCCATGGCGCTCAGGCAAGCAATCCGGCCCTGCGGAAAGCCTCGGCGCCGGCCGGGTGAAGCGGCGCGCCATCTGGCGCCAGCGCGCTTACACCATCGCTCCGGGCCTTGGCCAACAAATCTTGCAGCCCCCGGAACAGCGGGTTCATATGTTCCAAGTCGCCCGCCCTCTTGATATAGGCGGCAACCACATCACCTGTGAAGCCGGGATCGCCGGCGGCGGCGGCAACGATGACGTTGAGAACCCCGATGGCTTTGAGGTCCGCCTCCTGGCCCGGCACCAAATCCGCTGGAACCAGGGCCGGGGTATAGAACGGAATTTCCCGGCATGCGGTCTCTATCTCGCCGTCGGCGTATTCCAGGACCTTGATTGGCGTGCGTTCACAGAGTTCGGTGAAATGGGTGCTGGGGATTGGCGCCTGGAGCTGTGCGTCCACCGCGCCCGTGGCCAGCGCATCGCCGCCGTCGAAGGTGGAGATGAAGGCGAATTCCATGCCGTCCTCACCCCAGCCGAAGATCCGGACCATGTTCAGCGCATGCTGGGCCATGCCCGAATCCCTGTGGCCGACGGCGACCTTGCGTCCCCGAAGCTGGGCCACGGTGTCGAGTTCGGAATCCGCCTTGGCCACGAAAAAAAGCGGCCCGGCGTTGAGCGGCGCGGCGATGGCGATATCGACCGGATTGCTGAACGGCGGCGCCCCGGTGACCGCCCGGGGCACCCAATTGGATGCCATGAAGCCGAGATCGGCCTCGCCGCTGGCCACCATTTCCGCGTTCATGACGCTGCCGGTGGTGACCAGCACCTCGGTTTTATCGGCGATGCCTTCCTCCACCAGGATGGCGCCCAGCGCCTTGGCCTGCGCGAAAAAGGTGCTGAGCAAATCCGATGAGGCGATGCGTATTGTCTTCATGGCGGGCGTCCCTGAGCTTGCCTTTATAGGCGATCCCGGGGTTCCGTGAAAGCGTTTGGCGGCGGGGGGGGCCAAGGACAGGGCGGTCAATGGAGCGTAGCCGAGGGTTTTGGCCGCGCCGTTTTGGGACGATGTTCGGTGACCCCGGCGTGATGGTGCACCAGGCGCCAGGACCCCCCTTGGCGAAGGAACAAATTGGTCGCCGCAAGAAAGATTTCGCCGATGGCCTCGAAGCAAACCACCAGGGCCGCGTCGCCCATCAGGGTAACTTGTTCCTCCACGGGCTGGACGGCGGGCCGCGGCGGCGCCGCCAGGATGCCGCGCCAGCTCGCCATGACATCGGCGCGGCCGCGCACCGGCGGCCAGCCGGGATGGATGCAGGTCACCTCGCCCCGGTCCGCCCAAAGGGCGTCCATGGCTTCCATGTCGCCGGCGCCGAAGGCCCGGTAAAATTCGGCGTTGGCGGCGGTGACCGCCTGGCGTTCCGCGTCTTCGCGATCGGTCATGCCGAGGGCTCCTTTTCGGTTGGCGCTGCATCCCTTGAAGGGCTAGCATGCGGCCCCACCCCGGCCCCTCATTCCCAAGGGCCGTCTCAAGAATTACAATTCGGCCCGTTCATGTCCATCAAAGAGGCGGCCCAGTCCCTTCTCGACCGTTACTGGCGTTCTCTCCCAGGAAATTTCCGCGGCGCCATTTGGGTGCTGCTTTCGGCCTTCACCTTTATCCTCCTCCAGGCCCTGACCAAGCAATTGGGCGGCAGATTCGACAGCATCCAGCTGGCGTTTTTCCGCGCGTCGATCGGCGGCCTCGCGGTTCTGCCGTTTATTTTCAGCCGGGGATCATCGGCCTTCCGGACCGAGAACCTGCCCTACCATGTGGGGCGCGGCCTGTTCGGCGCCATGGCCATCTTTCTCATGGTCTTCGCCATCATCCACATGCCGCTGGCCGACGCCACGGTGATCGGCTTCACCCGGACCCTGTTCCTGATCGCGCTGGCCGTAATTTTTCTTGGCGAAAGGGTGCGCTGGCGGCGCTGGACGGCGACGGCGGTCGGCTTCGGCGGCGTGGTCATCATGCTGCGGCCGGGGGACGAGACCTTCCAGCTGGCCGCCTTGGCCGCGGTGGGCGCCTCGGTCTGCTTCGCCTCGGCCCACGTCTGCATCAAGAAATGCACCACCCAGAAGGATCATCCGCTGACCGTCCAGAGCTATTATTGGCTGATCGCCACGGCCGTGACCTTGCCCCCGGCGCTGTGGTTTTGGACCACCCCGAGTTGGGACGAGCTGGCCCTGTTGATCCTGATTGGCGTGATATCGGGATTGGCGCAAATATTCACCGCCTATTCGCTCAGCGCCGGGGAAGCCACCTTCGTGGCGCCGTTCGATTTCACGCGTCTCCTCTGGGCGGCGCTGTTCGGGGTCGCCCTCTTCGGCGAAGCCTTGGCCCCCGCCACCATCGGCGGGGCGCTCATCATTATCGGCTCAAACCTCTATATCGCCCGCCGCCAGGCTAAGGAAAGCAAGGCCAAGGCGGCGGCCGGCGGGGTGGACAGACCCTAGTCCTCCATGACCCGGATCGGCGCGCCCTTCAGCCAGGCGTCGATATCCTCGATGCCCTGGCCGAAATAGCGCTGGTAGCTCTCCTTTGAGGTGTAGCCGAGATGCGGCGTCGGCACGATCCCCGCCATGGTGCGGTAGGGATGATCGGCGGGCAGCGGCTCGATATCGAAGACATCGAGGCCGGCGCCGGCGATCTTGCCGCCCTCGATCGCCGCGATCAGGGCGTCTTCTTCGACGATGGGCCCGCGCGAGGTATTGATCAGGTAGGCGCCGGGTTTCATGTGCGACAGCGCCGCCGCGTCGATGGTGCCCCGGCTGCGGTCCGACAGGACCAAATGGATGGTCACGATATCGGACTGCGCCAGCAGGGCTTCCTTGGTGTCCACAAAACGGACGCCGTGTTCGGCGCATCGCTCGGCTGTCAGGTTCTGGCTCCAGGCGGCGACGTCCATGGCGAAGGCCAGCCCGACCCGGGCCACCGCCGACCCCTGGCGGCCCAAGCCGATGATCCCCAAGGTCTTGCCGGCCAAGCCGATGCCGAGGCCGATCTGCCAGCCGCCGTCGCGGATCGAGCGAACCTGGTCGGGAATATTGCGCACGGTGGCGAGGATCAGCCCCCAGGTGAGTTCCGAGGTGGGAGAGCCCAGCGATTCGGTGCCGCAGACGGTCACCCCAAAGTCCTTGGCCGCGGCCAGGTCGATGCCCCGGTTGCGCATGCCGCCGGTGACCAGAAGTTTGAGGTTGGGAAGTTTTTCGAAAAGGGCCTTGGGAAATTTGGTGCGCTCGCGGATGACGACGACGATCTCGAAAGGTTCCAGGCGCCGGGCGACGTCGTCGACCTCTTCCAGGTGATCGTTGAACACGGTGATATCGACCCGGTCCTCGATCACCGACCAGTCGGATACCGCGCGCACCACGTTCTGAAAATCGTCGAGAATGGCAAGACGCATGCTTCTTTATCCTCCCAAGGCGGACGAGTTGGAGAGAGCGGCAACGGCGCGGGACATCGGGCGCCGGCGGCGCCCAGGCGCGCATCGAGGGTCAATCGTCGGTGATGTCGATCCAGTTGCCGTCGGGGTCGGCCATCTGATACTTGCCCAGCGCGCAGGCGGCCAACAGCGCGGCCCGGGTATTGGCTTCGTCGCTGCCGCCCAACGGACGCGCGGCGATGAAGGTATTCTTGTCGGCCAGGCGCTTGGCTTCCTTCTTGAACGCATCGAGGTCCGGCACATGTATGCCGATATGGTCGGGCCCCGGGCGCTTGATGGACATGCCGCCGAACATGTCGATATCCCATTGCATGAGCGACAGGATCACCCGCCCGTCGGTCAGGTGATAGCCTTCCTTGCCCTCGGGCGTGTTGATCAACTGCAGCTCGAAGACGTCGGCATAGAATTCCGCGCAGGCCTCGGCGTTGCGGGTGCGGATGGCGAAACGCCTGAACCGGCAGGCCCCGGATTCCTTCCAGTCCTCCTCCTGCTGCTCGACATAAACGTCCTTGAGATTGTCGCTTTTCTTTTCCGCCAGATCGAAGACGTTGCCGTCGGGGTCGTGACCGGAATAGGCGGCGAAGGGGCGGGTGCTGGGGCGCTTGACGATATTGGTCTTGGGGTGCGCGCCCTTCATGCGCTCGAGCACGGCGTCGATGGAATCGACGACCATGCCGAAATGGTCGATGGCGCCCATGTAGCCGTCGCGGCGCGGCAATATATTGAGCCCCACATAGCCGTCCCCGACGATGGCCGAGGCCTCGGCGTCGTGATCGGCGCGTTCCGAGACGCGGAACTTGAAATGCGAGCGGTAGAACCGCTCCAGCAGGGGGTACTGATGGCTGATCATCGCCATGTGGTTAATTTGCGCGAACATCTCGATTCTCTCCCGACTGGAAAACTGGAAAAAGGTGGACCCAATGGCGGGACCCGGCCGGCCCGGGCCCCAAGGGCGGCGTTGGCTTTATTTTTTCTTCTTCCGTTTCTTCTTGGACTTGCAGTTCTTGGCCAAGGTGTGCGACTTGCACTTGATGGTGTTGCTCCGGACCATGGCCGCCTTGGCCATTTTCACGATGCCCGCCGGCGTGTTGATCATGGCGGCGACGATGGCCGCCACCTGATCGGCGGTGGCCGGGAACAGGTCGAACTTGCGTTTCTTTTGGGCCGCCAGGAAGGCCTTGTCCGCCAAGGTCGCAGCGAAGGCCTTGCGCAGGGCCGCCAAGCGGTCGGCCGGCACGCCCGGGGTCGTGAGATAGGGCCTGCCCAGGGCCACGGTGCCGGAAAACAGCTCGAATATCTTCCTCTGGTCCTTGTTCTTGGCGAGGTCGATCAACAGCGGCACGCCCTTGGGGCCGCGCGCCGGGTCGACGCCCACCTGGACCGGGAAGAAGACCTTGTTGGTCTTGATCCAATCGGGGTGGCGGCGGGCCAGGCTGCCGTAGGAATAGCCGCTGCGGGCGAAGACCTCGCCCCGTTCCATGGCAAGGTCGATGTTGCTCGCCGACCGGTAGCCGATCACCACCCGGAAGCGGGTGCCGAGCAATTTATTCATGATCATGGGATAGATCACGGTCCCCGAACCGGCGCCGGTGCCGCCGGAAATCACTTCCTTGTTCTTGGCGTCGTCGATGGTCTTGACCCCGGCCTTGTGCCAGACCGCCGTCATCAGGTTGGTGATGCCGGTGGACCCCAACCAGTTGAACTTGAGGGCGTCGTAGCGCACGCCCTTGCGGCCCAGCACCTGGTGCAGGGGGATCGAGTTGCCGATAGAGGCAAAATAGCTGCCGTCCTGGGGCGCCCGGTTGTACATGAAGTTGGTGGCGCGCACGTGGCCGGCGCCGGGCATGTTCTTGACGATCATGGTGGGCGCGCCGGGAAGGTAGCGCGGCATGTGGCGGGCGATGGTGCGGGCGACCAATGTATAGGTGCCGCCGCCGGTGGAAACGATAACCGTCACCACCTTGCCCTTGTAGAACCCGGCCACCTCGGCCTTGGAAGCAAGTGGTGTCAGGCCCATGGCCAAGCCGGCCAGGCCGCCGGTAATCATCCGTGCAATCATCTTAAGCCTCCCCTGTGGTGTCGTTGGTGGTGCGGATCGTCGGCCTTAGGCCGGCGCTTCGGTCAGGTCGATGTAGACCCCTTCGATATCGGTCAGGTGATAGGACCCCAACGGGCATTTCTTGAACAACGCCAACCGGGCCTCGCCTTCGGGCCCATAGCCCAGCGCCCGGCAGCGCATGTGCGGGTTCTGGCCGGTCAGGTCGTCGATGTCTGCCTTGACCTGTTCGATGCTTTCCACCGTGAAGCCGATGTGATCGGGGCCCAGGCGCTGGGGGTCCATGTCGGCATAATCCTCCATGCGCCACTGCAGCAGCGCCAGGGTCATGTTGCCGTCGGTGAGGTAATAGTTACCGTCGTCGTGCGGCTTGTTGATGGTGCTCAGCTCGAAGACCTCGGAATAGAACGCGGCGCAGCGTTCGGCGTTCAGGGTGCGCAGCGCGAAGTGGCTGAAACGGCGTTCCGTGACGTCCATCTCCTCGGCGTACACGTCCTTCTGAAAACTGGTGCCGGCCTGGGAAATATCGAAGATATTGGCATCGGGGTCATGGCCGGAATAGGCCGCGAAGGGCCGCACCGGCGGCCGCTTGATGGTGGTGAGCGAAGGGTCGAACTTGGTGATGCGGGCGATGGCTTCGTCGAGGTCGGCGACCTGGAAACCGAAATGATCGAGCCCCGAGGTCCGCCCTTCGCGCCGCGGGATGATGTTCATGCCGACCCGGCCGTCGCTCACCACCGCGGCACGGGCGGGGCGGTAGTTCTTGGCGCTCCTCAGCCCGAACAGGGCCTCATAGAAGCGCGCATTGATGGCGTATTGATCCGACGCGATGGCGATATGGTTAAGCTTTGCGAACATGTCCCCCGCTTTCTCCCGGTTTCGTCACCGCGAACCCTCCGGCCGGCCTAACCGGGGCCGGGGCACGCGCGGCCGAAACCCCGGCGCGCGCGTGAAGGCCCCAACCGGTTCGGGCACGCCTATTCGATGACGTCGATCAGGATGCCGTCTGGATCGGCCAGGTGGTAAGAGCCGATGCTGGTCCGCTTAAACATTGCCAAACGCGCCGCGCCTTCGGGACCGCTGCCCACGGGCGAGGGCGCGATCAACGGATTGTTGGCGGCGATTTCCTCGGCGTCCTTGGCGAACGCCTCGATGCTTTCCACCTTGAAGCCGATGTAATCGATCCCCGGGCCGGTGATTCCGCTATCGGCGTAATCGTCGAGATCCCATTGCATGATCATCAGGGTCATGCGGCCGTCGGTCACCCCAAAGGCGCCTTCGGGGACCGGCCCGTTGGTGAGCTTGAGGTCGAGGACTTCGGTGTAGAATTGGGCGACCTTTTCGGCGTTCATGGTGCGCAGGCCAAGATGGCTGATGGTCCGGTCCTGCTCCCAGTCATTGTGGGCATAGACATCCTTGATGTTCTTGCCGCTGGCTTCGGTCAGGTCGAACACGTTGCCATCGGTATCATGGGTCGAATAGGCGGCGAAGGGACGCGTGTCCGGCCGTTTGAGCACCTTGACGCCGGCTTCCTTGACCCGTTCTATGGCGTCTTCGAGGTTATCGACCTGAATGCCGAAATGATCGAAACGGGCCGGTCGGCCCGCCCGCCGGGGATTGATGTTCATGCCCACGTAGCCGTCGCCGATGGAAACCGCGCGGTTGGACCGCGCATTGGGCGAGTTCTTCATGCCGAAGTACGATTCGTAGAATTTCGATTCGAGAGCGTAATTACCGCTCATGATCGCCACGTGATTGATCTTCGAAGCCATACCTTCCTCCCTTGTTGAACCTCTCTCCGCTTGGCGAAACCTTACTTGCAGGCGACCGACTTCGCCAAGGTTATCTTTTTCGCGCCCTGGTGATGGTGTCGCCTTCTTCCACATAGCGTTCCCCGGATGTGATTTGGTAACGCTGGTCCTCGCAATCGGTCCGGCCGCTGGACTTCATATCGGGCCCGGAAAAGGCGCCGACCTGCAGCAGTTCCAATTCTTCATCACCGCTTGATTCGAACCAATAGCGGGTATAGGCGGGGGTGATGATTCCTTCATGGGGGCCGAATTCACCGAGCAGTTCGTCGCCGACCCCGTAGAATTTCACCCGTCCCTTGAGCACCATCCACAGGCTGTCGGCATCGGTGTGGTAATGAAGGTTGTTTTCACCGCCTTCCTTGACCACCTGGATGATGCCGCGGATATTCCCGCCCCGGCCCAACTCGATGCGCGCCTTTCCGCTGGCGATGCCTTGGGGCTTGGCGTAGCGGTAGGATTTGATGCCTTTTTCCGCTTCCTCGATCCGCGCCAGCAGATTCGGGGCCAGGTCGTATGCTTGTGCCATTGGGTTTCCTCCTGGTTGTCTCAACCGGCCGCCCGGCAGCGCCAGCACCACGGCGCCAACTTGGCTGCCGACCTTCTCCCCATGGTGAATCCATATCCATTTATCTTTTCAATACTCTACACCCGGCCCCCAGGCGCGGCAATGACGCTGCAAGGCAACCGCCAAACCGCGCCCATGGCACGGAATATTGATCCCCGCCGCCAAAAGGCTATGCTCTTGGCGAGCCATTCCAGGGAACGCCGTTCCGGCCTCCCCCTCCCCATCCGGCCAACCCCGTCCGAGAGGTCCACGGTCACGTGTCCAGCGGTCAAGCCAGCGGCAATTTCCTGATCACCGCGTACAGGACCAATCCCTACGGATGGCTGGTGGTCTTCGTCATGTTCCTGGCCATGTCCATGGTGTCGGTGTCCCGCGCCTCCATCGGCCTGGCCATGCCGGCCATGGAACAGGACATGGGCTGGTCGCGCAGCTTCCTTTCCACGGTGGTTGCCTGGGCGCTCATTTCCATGGCCATCATCAGCCCGCTGGTGGGCTACCTGCTCGACCGTTTCGGGGCCCGGCGCATCATCCTCGGCGGTCTCCTGATCAGCGCCGGCGCGCTGGCGCTGACCTCCCGGGCCGACAGCGCTTGGCAAATTCTGGTGGCTTATTCGCTGATCGGCGGGATCGGCTTCGGCCTGGTGTCGAAGAACGTCGCTTCCGCCACCATCGCCCGGCATTTCGACGCCAACCGCGGCCTCGCCGTGGGCGTCGCCAACGCCGGGTCGACCGCCGGGCATATCGCCATCCTGCCGGTGATGGCGATCATTCTGACCACCGTGGGCTGGCGTTGGGGCTACCTGTTCCTGGCCGGCATCAGCCTGGCCCTGCTGCCCGTGGTCTGGTTCCTGATCAAACCCGGGACCGCCTACGCCATCGCGCCCCGGCGCGCGGCCGCGGCACGGGAATCGGCGCCGGCGCCGGCCGTCCTGATCGAAGAAGAGGTGCCCGATACCCTCATCGGGCGGCTCGGGCTGCTGTTCCGCAACCGCACCTTCCTCGCCCTGCTCTGCAGCTACACCATTTGCGGCTTCACGGCGACCGGCATGATCGACACCCATTTCCTGCCCTATGCGGTGGCCATCGGCATTCCCCTGGTCACCGGCGCCGCCGCTTACGGCGTGCTGGCCGCCTTCAACATGGGGGGGATGGCGCTGTCGGGATACCTTTCCGACCGCGTGAACAGGCCGCGGCTGCTGGCGGTGATCTATATCATGCGGGGGCTTTCTTACGGTATCCTGCTGATGGTTCCGGTCTATGACGTCAACCTGATCTGGGTCTTCGCCGTGATGTTCGGCATCTTCGACTATTCCACCATCCCGGTGACCACGTCCCTGGTCGCCAGCCATATCGGGCTGCGCACCATCGGCCTGTCGTTGGGCGTGCTGGCCATGTTCCATTCCGCCGGCGGCGCGGCGGGCGCGTTCCTGGGCGGCGTGCTTTATGACAAGTTCCAAGCCTACGATCTGGTCTGGATCGCCGCCATCGCCGTCGCCATGATCGCCGGAATGCTGGTCCTGACGATCCGCGAGAACCGCGGTGAGCCCGACATTCCCGCGCCCCGCCCCCAGCCGGCGGCGGCGTGAGGCGGCTGAATGCGCCGACAATTGCCTGACCACGGCGGCCGACGCGGCAGGGAGGCCGAGGCCCACGCGCCACCGGGACAATGATTAATCCATTACTTTCGTTTGATCTATCAACTTACTGGATTTAAGTAAATAATTTGAAGTGATGATATTTTACGCCGAGGGGAGGCGAGCGGCCGCATTATGAACCTCATCTTCTTCCTGATCGTCGCCACCGCCTTCGGGGTCACCGCAGTGCGCCAATTGCTTTGGACCGGACCCGCCGCCGGCGTCACCGGCACGGCGGCGCTTTCGCCCATGGCGGCGCTGGGCCAGGGCATGATGGACCAGGCCGGGGCGTCGGTGACGCTGGCCATCGGCCTGATCGGCGTCATGGCGCTGTTCTTGGGGCTCATGAAGGTCGCCGAGGCGGGCGGATTGCTGGTCATCATCGCCCGCACCATCCGCCCCCTGATGACCCGGCTGTTCCCCGACGTGCCGCCCGACCACCCGGCCATGGGGGCGATGATCCTCAATTTCTCGGCCAACGTGCTGGGCCTGGGCAACGCCGCCACGCCGTTCGGCATCCGCGCCATGCAGGAATTGGACAAGCTCAACCCCATCAAGGGCACGGCGTCCAACGCCATGGTGCTGTTCCTCGCCATCAACACCTCGTCCATCACCATCTTGCCCACCGGGGTCATCGCGCTGCGCGCCGCGGCGGGTTCCGTGGACCCCGCGGCCATCGTCCCCACCACCCTGTTCGCCACCATCTGCTCCACCACCGTGGCCATCATCGCCGCCAAGTTCTATCAACGGCTCTCCCCCCTCCATGCCGCCCCGGCCACGGCCACCGCCCCGGGGAGTGACGGGGCCGCGGATAGCGCCGCGGACGGCAGTGGCGACGGCCCGCCCTTCACCCCCGCGCCAACGCCGCCGGCCGAGATCGATCCCGGCGCGGCGGCGGGCCAGGCGGCCCGGGCCGACCAAAGCGGGCTGAGCGACACCTGGAAGGGGGCGGATGCCGGCGCCTATCCCACCTGGGTGTCGGTGGTGGTGCTTTCCGCCATCGTCGCCATGGTCCCCATCACCATCTTCTGGGGCCGCGCCCTGTCGCCGTGGATCATCCCCGGGCTGATGATGGGCATGCTGGGGTTCGGCTTCGCCCGTGGGGTGCCGGTCTACGAATCCTTCGTCGACGGCGCGCGGGACGGCTTTTCCGTCGCCGTGCGCATCATCCCCTACCTGGTGGCGATCCTGGTCGCGGTGGCCATGCTCCGTTCATCGGGCACCATGGAACTATTCACCTCCCTGGTCGGCCCGGTCACCGGCAAGGTGGGGCTGCCGGCCGAGGCCCTGCCCATGGCCCTGCTGCGCCCGCTGTCGGGCTCCGGCGCTTACGGCATCCTGGCGGCGACCATCAACGATCCGGCCATCGGCCCGGATTCCTATGTCGGCTTCCTGGTCTCCACCCTCCAGGGCTCGACGGAAACCACGTTCTACGTGCTGGCGGTCTATTTCGGCGCCATCCAGGTGCGCCGCATGCGCCACGGCCTGGCCGCCGGCCTCACCGCCGACGCCGCCGGCATTGCCGCCGCCGTGGTCATCTGCCTGCTGCTGTTCGCGCCGTGAGGGCGGGGGCATCAAAAGACGTTAACCTTATGTCTGCTTTTAGCCACAAGCGGACATAAGAGACTCACAGCCCTTTAAGCCATTTGATGATCTCATCCTCGCCTGTTCGAACCGCATCGGTATGGCCACCGTCCACTTCGACATAGATGCTTTTTGGATGGGATGGAGCCTCATCAAAAGCGTAAGATTTGCCGCGACGAAAATTCCGGAGGTCTTGCTTGCCAATAATCCACATCAGGGCGGTGCCCGGATGCAACATCATAGCGTTGCTCGGCATGACGGCTGGACCGCTGGGGTCATACCAACTCAGATAATCTTTCGCCTTGGCGCTGACCTCTGTCACACCACCTTGGTTTTGATCCTTGAAGTCGAAGGTCTCATCACCCCTTCCCTCTTGGACTAATTTTAACGCTCGTCTCCAATCATGATCCATCCGTCTCTGAAACCCACGCAATTCCGGCACATGCCCCGGAGCGATGGCTAGGATACCGGCGATCCCTTTACGTCGTGCGCCGTAGCCTAAGGCCGCACTCGCCCCGAGGCTTTGCCCACCGACAACTATTTTCTTTGCGCCCTTTCTTTTTAGTTCCGCCACATATCCATCTATTTCCACCATCGATTCATCAAAACTCTTGTCCCAAATTCGCAATTCGTGCCAGGGCATATCAGGTGCGAGAACGATAAATCCTAAACTCTCCAAAGAAATCACAAGTTCGTCGAAGATCACCGCAGTGGCTCCCTTGCCGTGCATAAGGAGAACACCGACGCCGTTGTTGGCCGAGACGGTATTTTGCGGGGCACATACCAATACAGCCAGCACCAACGCCGCAATCGTGTGTTTAAGAAATTTGAACATTCCAGCCCCCATGGTTCCGTCGTGCAACATCCTATCGGTCGCGCTGACAATGCTACGGTCAACCGACGGGAAAGAACTAAGCATTTTTTGGGAAGCGGTTCAGTCATATGAACCTATTAGTGCCGACGTCTAAATGAACATGCATATAC
>SMVB01445245.1_pt1 | contig 15375 bp, 12 predicted proteins | sample 2456461 | NCBI WGS metagenome assembly SMVB01 (sample SAMN11095934, study PRJNA526329) | marine sediment metagenome | biome: Marine sediment; feature: Surficial sediment; material: Deep marine sediment; isolation source: Hadal surficial sediment | place: Pacific Ocean | collected 2014-05 | depth... | reverse complement strand
CGGGTGTCATCACCGGGCAGGTAATTCCGTAACTCCTCGAAATTAAGACCGCGCCCCCTTAGTTTTGCTGCATGGCGGCCACTCAGTATGCCGTGAATGGGTTGTTTCGGCAGGAAGCTGAAACCCGATGCCTGGTGCTGCAGTTTGACCAGTTCGTCCAATTGCGCATAAACGCCATCATCAGGGGCGCCATCCTTCTTACGGATTTTGTTTACTGCATGTGTTCGGATGGCCATCGGGAAATAGTACGGATTCTCCGTGAAGATCAAGCCACGGCGACAACTTTCAGGATTTCATCAATCACATCATTGGCGGAAATACCGTCTGCGGCAGCCTCGTAACTGAGCGCGATACGATGGCGCAGGACAGGGTGCACCACGGCTCGAACATCATCCGGCAGCACATGATCACGACCGTCAAGCCAGGCATGGACCCGTGCGCTTTTATCCAGGCCTATCGCGCCACGGGGACTGGCACCGAAGCGAATCCAGGAAGCAAGTTTTTCATCATAGCGTTGCGGATAGCGCGTGGCGAAAACAAGGTCAACGATGTAACTCTCGATCATATCGGGGACCTGAACACGACTGATTTCCTTGCGGGCGTCGAAAATAACTTGCTGGACAACCGGCCCTCCACTGTCTGTCGGCCCGCCTGTTCCTTCCTCTCCCCTGACCAGCCTGATGACCTGCGCTTCGGCATCTTCGTTACCGTAGTCGATGTAAACGTGCAAAAGGAAACGATCCATCTGCGCTTCCGGCAAGGGGTAAGTACCTTCCTGTTCGATGGGGTTTTGCGTCGCCATGACGATAAAAAGATCCGGCAACTTGTGTGTTGTACCGGCGACAGTAACCTGGCGCTCTTCCATGGCCTCAAGCAAAGCAGCCTGCACCTTGGCGGGTGCACGGTTGATCTCATCCGCCAGCACGATGTTGGCGAAGATCGGCCCGGCCACAAAGCGGAAAGTCGGCTGTCCCGCCTCCGTATACAAGACCTCGCTGCCGGTGATATCCGAGGGCAACAGGTCCGGCGTGAACTGGATGCGTGAGAAATCCGCATCCATGTTCTTCGCCAAACTCTTAACAGCACGTGTTTTAGCCAGCCCCGGCAGGCCCTCCATCAGAATATTGCCATTCGCCAGCAAACCGATGATCAGCTGTTTAATAACCGACTCCTGCCCAATGATGGACTCACCCATCCGGGCTTGGAGTTTCTGCACGGATTCCAGAGCACTCATAAGGGAATTCCCGGTGTGGACTTGTAGAACCGTCTCAGTTTGATCCGCCGGACGTGTCCTGAAGTGATTCAAGAACCCGGTCCAGGGTGAACGTGCCAGGCTTCATACGGGGCGGGTATTCCTTGAACGTGCTGAGGAACTGACCCACATATGCTGCAGCGGGGGAAAGCAAAAATAGGCGTTCAAAGTACCATTTTTCATAAGCACCGGACTCCCAATCGGCGCGTTCGAAGGGATCACGACGCAGGTTAATTATCTGGGGGGCCCTCAGGGTCACATAGGGTTCCTGCCAGACGTGGAGACCGTGTGCCCGCTGCACAGAAAACATTACTTTCCACTGCCCATAGCGTAAAGCGGAGAGCTCACCGTCATCGGTGAAGTAAAACATCTCTTTGCGCGGGCTCTCCTCCACCTCGCCTGTAAAATACGGCAACATGTCGTAGCCATCGAGATGCACCTTGTAATTCCTTCCGATGGCCTTATGCCCCTTCAAGAGCTTGTTCTTGATATCCGGCTCGCCAGCTACAGCCAGCAGTGTTGGCAGCCAGTCCTCCATTGAGATGATCTCATTTGAAACCTGACCTGGCTTGATCTTACCTGGCCATCTCACCATCATCGGTACACGAAAACCGCCTTCCCAGGTCGTATTTTTCTCCCCACGGAAAGGAGTCGTACCGCCATCTGGCCAGGTAAACGTTTCGGCGCCATTGTCGGTGGAGTACATAACGATGGTGTTATCAGCAATACCGAGTTCGTCCAGCTTGGCGAGCATCTCACCCACCATGCCATCGTGTTCCACCATGCCATCCGCAAAGATGCCCTGGCCGGTAACACCTTTCGATTCAGCCTTTAACCGGGTCCACACATGCATACGGGTGGTGTTATACCAAACAAAAAAGGGCTTGTTTGCCTGGTGAGCCCTGTCCATGAAATCAAGCGCGCGTGCGGTTACTTCTTCATCAATGGTTTCCATACGCTTCTTACTCAGCGGACCGGTATCTTCAATCTTGCCGTCTGCCAGGGAGTGGATCACGCCCCGGGGACCGAATTTCTTGGCGAACTCAGGGCTCGATGGATAATCTTCATTCTCTGGCTCTTCTTCTGCATTGAGGTGATACAAATTGCCGAAAAACTCGTCAAATCCGTGATTGGTCGGCAAATGCTCATCGAGATCACCCAGGTGATTCTTGCCAAACTGGCCGGTCATATAGCCCAGGGGTTTGAGCAGCCCGGCAATGGTCGGGTCTTTTTCATTAATGCCTTCAGGAGCCCCGGGTAATCCAACTTTCAGCAGGCCGGTCCGGAAGGGGCTCTGGCCGGTAATAAATGTGGCCCTGCCTGCCGTACAACTGTTTTGGCCATAGCCGTCAGTAAACAAAATACCATCTGCGGCAATACTGTCGATATTCGGCGTTTTATACTCCATCATGCCCCTGTTGTAGGCGCTGACGTTGTACCAGCCAATATCATCGCCCCAGATAATAAGAATGTTGGGTCTATCGGTCTTGGCGATCGCATTTGTTGAATTGACCGCAAATACCACCAGCAGTAACAAAAACAGAAAATGGTTTTTTCTCATGCTGTTCTCCATAAACATTTAATTTTCATCCAGGAAAATAAATCTGTGATCTTGAATCATATCTGACAATAATCAACGGGTCTAATAAATGTTGATTGCTTCTTCCAGAACCCTGACTGAAATAATTTATGGAATTATTGGCCTTTTTCCGTTTAAGAAATTTTCCTATAAGTCATGAAGTGTCGGCCAAGTAGCAAGAAGAAATGGGGTCTATCTGATGACAAATAGGAATACTACTGCTTACTCATGACAATTCTGGCAATCTGGGTAACATGCAACATAGCTTATTCCTCAATATTGACTGGAAAACCGTGTGAATCCTTGTGTCTCGGTGATCATTACCACCCGCGCACGGCCACACCTTATTTGCCGGAGTGTATCCAGCGCACTCGCACAGTCACTGCAGGATATTGAAGTCATCGTTGTACTCGATGGCCCCGATCCTGCCACTATTTCCAGGCTGGAATCAATCAAGGATTCACGCCTGAGAATACTTGAAAAAGATGTTTGCGCTGGGCAAGCCGCTGCAATAAATAGCGGCATTCAGTTGGCACAGGGAAAGTGGACGGCGCTACTGGACGATGATGATGAATGGCTGCCGGAGAAACTGGAGGTTCAGTTGCGAACAGCAGATTCATCTGACTACAGCAGCCCCGTAGTCGGCTGCTATTTCCTGGCCAGTGGGGAATCAGGCGATACCTTGTGGCCACAACGAGCGCCGAAAAGCGACGAGCCCGCTGGAGATTATCTTTTTTGCCGTAGCCGCCTGGCTTTTGGCGAAGGGATCCTGCCAACCTCCATGTTCTTTGCACCCACAGAACTGTTTCGTCTTGTTCCCCTGTCGGAAGACCTGCCCAAACATTGTGATCTGGACTGGCTCATTCGTGTTGATCAAAGACCGGATGTAAAGCTGGAGATGCCGTTTGAGCAGAACCCGCTTGCAATCTGGCATCAGCACGGGCATGACAGGCTCAGCAGAATTCATGACTGGCGATTCTCTTACCAGTGGATCACGCGGTGCCGTCAGATGGTGACACCTGCCGCATACGCCGGATTCCTGCTGACCTGGGCCAGTTTCAGCGCACGCTCTCAAGGCGACTTCAGCGCTTTCCCGTTTTTACTGAAAAAGGCATTTCGCTACGGTCGCCCGGGCGCAGTGGAACTGGCGGCTTATGCCGCAGTGTGGTTTCTGCCTCTCAAAGTTCGCGCACGCTGGAGCAACTCAATTGCAATGCGTAGAAAATCCGTATCCTCGCAGTGAAGCAAACCAGGCACAAGGTAATTTACATCGCACTGGATGCTGCCTCTAAGGACCTCATATTCACGTGGTGCAAACAGGGACTGTTACCCCATATAAGTAAATTAAAGGAAACCGGAACCTGGGGATTGACCCAGAACGCACCGGGAGTGTACGCGGGGTCGTTGTGGCCTTCGGTCTGGTCCGGCACAACGCCCGGCCAACACGGCTCTTACTACAATGAACAGATCAAGCCCGGCTCTTACGAGACAGTCAGTTTTCTCGGGGAAGATGTCAGGAAGAAACCGTTCTGGGATGCTCTGTCGCAAGCGGGGCACCGCGTATGCCTGTTCGACGTGCCCAAGACACCGCTATCGAAAGGCCTGAACGGGATTCACATTGTGGACTGGGGCACGCACGATTCCGAAATCCCAGCCTGTTCCTGGCCTGCGCATTTGATCAAGGAAATTAAGCAGAAATACGGGGTTTCTGCTTTCCGCCGCTGTGACTGGGTCATGGATGGCCAGAATCCGGAACAGACATTGCAAGGCCATTTATTAAAACGCATTGAAACCAGGCTGGCAATCGCCGAGGATCTTCTTCAGCGTGAACCCTGGGACCTGTTCATGATGGCTTTCGGCGAGAGCCACTGCATTGGGCATCAGTGCTGGCACCTGCACGACCCGTCCCATCCTAATCACATGCCCGAACTCCGGGAGTTGATTGGTGATCCCATTCGAAATATCTATATGGCAATCGATGCCGCCGTCGGGCGATTACTGGAATATGCAGGCGCGGACACGACCGTGCTGTTGCATTGCAGTCATGGGATGTCCGCCCATTACGATGCAAGCTACCTGCTCGACGAGGCTTTGCGTCGACTGGAAGGACGACCCGCGCCCACAACACGCTCTCTCCTTGATAAAGTACGCAAACAATGGAAGAAGCTCCCGGTCCAATTTACCGAGCGATTCGGGACACTGGCTCGTGCCGTGAATCGAATGCCAGATGCCAATGATCGTGCCGCCCGATCATGTTTTGTTGTTCCAACCAACGCCAACAGTGCCGGAATCAGGTTGAACCTGGAGGGCCGGGAACCGGACGGCAAGATCAGTCCGGGTAAAGAAGCGGACGAGTACGTAAAGCGCCTTGTCGATGACCTGCGGGAAATCACTGATCCTGGTGATGGCCGTCAACTGGTCAAGGAAGTCATCCGCTCCAGTGAAACATTTCCCGGGCAACACTCAGATCTCCTGCCGGACCTGTTCATCCGCTGGAATCGCGACGAGCCCATCACCGGGATGTCTTCAGCAAAAATTGGCACAATAATCGGAGAGGATCACAGCACCCGGCGGACCGGTGACCACCGGCCGGGTGGCTTGTTCTTTCTTCGCGGCCCGGGTGTTTCGCCGGGTGAACACCTGCCAATCGTGAACGATGAAGACATTGCACCAACGCTGGCAGCCTGCATGGGTGTCAGGCTCAATGGAATAAGCGGCCAGCCAATTCAGTCTAAAATGGATTAGCCTGCCGGCTGTAGAACAAAGTCACAAATCAGGCCTCTCCTGACGATCAGGTGTCCTTAGTACCTGTCCGGGCGCTCGTTTTTCTCTAATCACCGTGCTGATTGTAACCCCCCCGAAAAATGATTTGTGGCAGCTTCAGCTTCCTGACCCACAATCTGAATCCGGAATCCTTCATGCAATGGGGTAGCCAGTGACGTAAAGTAACTATTTCTACCCCAGAGCATAACTAGCTGATGAGCAAATCTTACCCTCGGGACCTGGCCGGTTACGGCGCCAATCCTCCAGACCCCAGGTGGCCAGGTGGTGCACGCCTGGCCCTGCAGATCGTCCTCAATTATGAGGAAGGCGGGGAGAACTGCATTCTGCATGGCGATTCCGCATCAGAGGCTTTCCTGTCGGAAATTGTGGGTGCGGACGCGCGTGAAGGCGTGCGCCATATGAGCATGGAGTCCGTCTACGAATATGGAAGCCGTGTCGGCGTGTGGCGATTGGAGCGCCTGATGCGCCAGCACCAGGTTCCTCTCACGGTATTCGCCGTCGGCATGGCAGTGGAACGTAATCCGGAGCCCATCCTGGCGCTGTACAAAGCCGGCCACGAAATATGCAGCCATGGTTACCGATGGATTGACTACCAGCACGTCGATGAGTCCACGGAACGGGCCCATATGGAGCAGGCCGTCAGGGCCATCGAGAAAGTTACTGGTGAACGTCCCGTCGGCTGGTACACGGGGCGCAGCAGCCCCAATACACGCAAGCTGGTCATCGAAGAGGGCGGATTTCTTTACGATGCTGATGACTACAGTGACGACCTGCCGTGGTGGGACAGGCGTTATGGCCGTCCCCACCTGGTCATCCCTTACACGCTGGATGTTAACGACATGCGTTTTACCACCAGCCAGGGTTTCAACAGCGGCGAGCAGTTTTTCCAATACCTGAAGGACAGTTTCGATGTCCTCTATACAGAAAGTGCCCGTACTCCGCGCATGATGTCGGTTGGACTGCATTGCCGCCTCGCTGGCCGGCCTGGTCGCTTTGCCGCACTGGAGCGCTTCATCCGTTATGCCAGGTCATTTGATGACATCTGGTGGTGCCGGCGCGTCGATATAGCGAAGCACTGGCACCAACACCATCCTGCCGGCGAAGACTCCTGAATTCGTATGCACGCAAGCAAATTGGATAAAACAGACTTTATATCCCGCTTCGGCGGAGTCTTTGAACATTCCCCCTGGATAGCCAGGCTGGTTTGGGATTCGGGCTTGACCGGGGTTCATGACACAGCACCCGGATTGCACGAGAGATTCGGTGAAATAATCCGCCAATCGAAACGAGAAGAGAAACTGGCTCTTCTGCGCGCCCATCCGGAACTGGCTGTGCAGGCGATAAGCGATGAGCAACTCACCGCCTCGTCCCGAAACGAACAGCGAGGCGCGGGCCTGGATCGGTGCTCTGCTGAGGAATATTCTGAGTTCCGGGAACTGAATGATTCCTATCGTGAGAAATTCGGTTTTCCGTTTATCATGGCTGTGAAAGGATTCGACCGACACGACATCCTGGCGTCATTTCGGGCACGGATAAAAAACTCCGGGGTTGAGGAGTTCGACTCAGCTCTTGAACAAGTGATCCGGATCGGATGGTTTCGGATCGACAGCATTTTTACAACGACAGGTAAACCATGAGCGGCAGGCCCGATTTCACCGACAACTACATTGACCTCGCTCAGCCCCGCCTGGGCGCTGAACTTGTCTCGTGCTCGGATGATTTTTTTGCTCCAAAAGAACGTCTGATCAAACCTGAGGCGCCCGTTTTCATCGCGGACAAATTCGATGATCATGGAAAGTGGATGGATGGATGGGAAAGCCGGCGCAAACGAGAAGAAGGCCACGATTTCTGCGTCATCCGTTTGTGCCCCGGTATCATTCATGGCGTAGACATTGATACCAGTTTCTTTACCGGCAACTATCCGCCGGAGGCTTCGCTGGAGGCCTGCCACATTGACGGTGACCCGGATCAGGAAACCGTGTGGTTTGAACTGCTGCCCGTTTGTTCGCTGGAAGGCGATGCGCATCATTATTTTGCGGTGAACGACAGCCGTGTATGGACGCACCTGAGGCTGAACATATTTCCGGACGGTGGTGTTGCCCGTTTGCGGGTTTACGGCGTGGCTTTCCATGACTGGAGCCTCGAGTCAGCCGGTGAATGGGTGGACCTGGTGGCGATGTCCCGTGGCGGAAGAGCGCTTGACTGCAACAACATGCACTTTGGCCACATGTCCAACCTGATCGCACCAGGCCACGGAATCAACATGGGGGATGGCTGGGAAACGCGCCGGCGGCGCGAGCCGGGAAATGACTGGGTAATCCTGAAACTCGGGCATCCGGGCCGCATTCATCGCGTGCTGGTCGATACCTCTTACTTCAAGGGCAATTACCCGGCGCGTTGCTCCGTGCATGGCGCCATGCTCTCCGATAAGCCCGACAGTGAAATTTCCGTCGACTCATCATTCTGGAAAGAAATTCTTCCACCGCAGGAGTTGGGGCCGGACCAGATTCACGTTTTCGAAGAAGAATTACCTACTGATTCCGTCATCAGCCATGTGCGATTCGACATTTATCCGGATGGTGGCATCAGCCGCCTGAGGCTTTTCGGTGAACCGACCCGCGACTAAATTCTGCCGATGAACGCGAAAACACAAGGCCTCAGCATCGAACCTTTGACCCAGGAGGTTTTCGCCCCCTTTGGAGATCTGATTCAAAAACAGGGCCACTCACACGAAGAAATCAACTATGGCCGAACCCGGAAATACGCCGACCTGGCGCACATCGATACAGGGGGTCATGAAGGCCGGGCTGCGGTGCACATTTACCGTAGCCAACCCGTAAGTCTGCCGTTCAGGATCAAAGTCATGGAATACCACCCGCTGGGGAGCCAGGCATTCATCCCGCTACACGATCAGCCCTTCCTGGTCATTGTTGCACCGCCGGCTGAAACCCTGGCCTGCGATTCGATTCGGGGTTTTATAAGCAATGGCGAACAAGGCATCAATCTGAACAAGGGTGTGTGGCATCACTATCAACTCTCGTTGGGTGAGGCTTGTGATTACCTGGTCATTGACCGCAAAGGTCCGGGGGTCGACACGATCGAGCAGCAACTCGAAATAAATCTGTTCATTGAAGAATTCATCTAACTGTGAATTTCACCATCCGTAGCGAATTGGAATTCATCGAAAAAGAAGTCCGTGCGGGCTTTATCCTTTGGGCAAGTCGCTTACTGCAGCCGTGCCTAATCGTTTATTTCAGCTGCGATTTGAAGTAGTTGACGGAATGCATAAATAGCTGGATTTTGTGTATTAGACCGGCAACGATTGGAAGATCAAATGAATACGTCGCAACAACAATGGCAATTCTGGATAGATCGCGGCGGAACATTCACTGATGTGGTGGCCCGCCATCCCGATGGTTCCGTGCGTAGCCGCAAGCTGCTTTCGGAGAACCCGGAACGTTACCCGGATGCAGCACTTCAGGGTGTGCGTGATTTACTCGGAATTGCAGACGATGAGGCGATTCCTGCCGAGCTGATCGAGTCCGTCAAGATGGGTACGACGGTAGCCACGAACGCCCTCCTCGAACGCAAAGGTGACCGTACCGTGCTGGTCATCACAAAGGGATTTCACGACGCACTGCGCATCGCATATCAAAACCGGCCGGATATTTTCGCCCGCCACATTAAGTTGCCGGACCTGCTGTATGAGCAGGTCGTCGAGATTGACGAGCGCTACACCGCAGATGGCAAAGTATGGGTTCCGCTGGATCTGGATGGCGCACGAGCGGAACTACGATCTGCCTGGGATCAGGGAATCCGCTCGGCGGCAATCGTTTTCATGCACGCTTACCGTTACCCGGCGCACGAGCAGCGTGTTGCAGAGCTCGCGCGGGAAATCGGATTTACCCAGGTGTCCACGTCTCACGAAATCAGTCCGCTAATGAAGCTTGTCGGTCGTGGCGACACAACCGTTGTCGACGCCTATCTTTCACCGATATTACGGCGCTACATCGACACCGTGGCCAGCCAGTTGAAGGGTACGCGCCTGTTGTTCATGCAATCAAACGGTGGCCTGGTGGACAGCCGATTTTTCCAGGGCAAGGACAGTATCCTCTCAGGGCCTGCTGCTGGTGTCGTAGGCGCCGTGCGCACCAGCGCTGCGGCCGGGTTTGACAAGATAATCGGCTTCGATATGGGCGGCACCTCAACCGATGTGTCGCACTACGAGGGCGAGTTTGAGCGAACATTCGAGAGCGAAATAGCCGGGGTCCGTATACGCGCTCCAATGATGTACATCCATACCGTTGCGGCCGGGGGCGGGTCCATTTTGCGCTTTGACGGCAGTCGTTATCGAGTCGGGCCGGAATCTGCCGGCGCCAGCCCCGGCCCGGCCTGTTATCGCCGCGGGGGGCCATTGACGGTCACGGATTGCAACCTCATGCTGGGCAAAATTGTTCCTTCTTACTTCCCGCACCTGTTCGGTCCCGCAGGCGACTTGCCAGTAGATACTGAAGTGGTACGCACATTATTTTTAAACCTGGCAGCCGAAATTTCAGCAGCGACGGGCGATACCCGCACGCCGCAGCAAGTAGCGCACGGGTTTCTTGAAATCGCAGTTCACAATATGGCCAATGCGATTCGCAAGATATCGGTGCAACGCGGTTACGATGTCACCGCATACACGCTTTGCTGCTTTGGCGGCGCGGGAGGCCAGCACGCCTGTCTGGTAGCGGATGCGCTCGGTATTTTGAGCATTCTCATACATCCCCATGCCGGTGTGTTGTCAGCTTACGGCATGGGCCTGGCTGAAAGACGACTGATGCGCGAGCGGTCGGTGGAGAAACAACTGGCCCTTGAACTGATGCCGGAACTGGAGCGGGTTTTTAGCGATATCGAGCGCACCGGGCGTACAGAAATGCGAGCCCAGGGTGTCGGCAATGAAGCCATAAGCGTCATTCGCAAACTCCACATTCGTTACCAAGGCACCGATACATCCTTGCTGGTTGATTACGGCAAATATGAAAATCTGGTCTCCAGGTTTGAATCGGCCCATTTTCAGCGCTTCGGGTTCGTTCATCCGGACAGATCCTTGGTCGTGGAAGCCGCTTCCGTGGAAGTGGTGGGTGCTGGAGATGCGGGCGAAGACCCGGCCTGCCAAGCTCCAAGCCTTGAGGACGATCACAATGGTTCGGGCGAGTCAGTTGCGAACGTGGATATGTACACCGCGAATGCGAGCCGCAATGGCGAGGAGTCCTTTAAAACACCGGTATTTTCTCGTGACCGGCTTTCGGCTGGAGCCACCATAGACGGCCCGGCGATCATCGTTGAGGCGAACAGCACGATCGTGATTGAACCCGGCTGGTGCGCGCAATTGACCGGGCAAAATAATTTGCTACTGACTCGAACCACAACGCCTGCACGAAGGACCGCGGCGGGGACCCAGGTAGATCCTGTTCGCCTGGAAATATTCAACAATCTGTTCATGTCAATTGCAGAACAGATGGGCACGACCTTGCAAAACACCAGCCACTCCGTAAACATCAAGGAACGCCTTGATTTCTCTTGTGCGATCTTTGATGCGCAGGGTGAACTGGTGGCAAATGCACCGCACATTCCGGTGCACCTGGGGTCCATGGGCGAAAGCGTACAAAGCGTTATCAGACACTGTTCCAAAAGCATGAAGCCGGGTGACGCCTACGCCTTGAATGCCCCTTATAACGGCGGAACCCATCTGCCCGATGTCACCGTTATCACCCCGGTTTATGACGAGGTGGGTACGAACATTCTGCTCTATGTCGGCTCACGTGGACATCATGCTGATATCGGAGGGATTACGCCAGGCTCAATGCCTCCTACCAGTACCTCAATCGAAGAAGAAGGCGTACTGTTCGACAACTTCAAACTGCTGGATGCAGGTAAGTTTCGTGAGTCGGAGCTGCGAAACCTGCTCGCGTCAACCCGCTACCCCGCACGCAAGCCAGACCAGAATATCGCAGACCTCAAGGCGCAAATCGCCGCCAACGAGGCGGGTGTAAGGGGTTTGCGAAAAATGATCGATCATTATGGTCTTGCAACAGTAAGCGCATACATGGGTCACGTGCAGGACAATGCGGAGGAATCTGTACGGCGTGTGATTGATGTGCTCCGTGACGGCAGCTTCAGCTACCCATTCGATGACGATACCGTCATTCATGTGCGTATCAGCATCGACAAATCCAAACGCCGTGCGCGAATTGATTTCAGCGGCACTTCAGAACAACAGGAAAACAACTTCAATGCACCTGCGGCCGTTTGCAAGGCCGCCGTTCTTTACGTGTTCCGCACGCTGGTGGATGACGATATTCCACTCAATGCCGGCTGCCTCAAACCGCTGGATATCATCATCCCTGAAGGGAGTATGCTCAAGCCCCGGTACCCTGCCGCGGTTGTCGCGGGTAACGTGGAAACATCTCAACGAATTGTAGATACGCTTTATGGTGCACTCGGCGTGCTGGCGGCATCGCAGGGAACCATGAACAATTTCACCTTCGGCAATGAACGCTGGCAGTATTATGAAACCATTTGCGGCGGTTCGGGAGCCGGCCCGGATTTTGATGGCACAGATGCCGTGCAAACACACATGACAAATTCGCGTATCACCGACCCCGAGGTCCTTGAGTTGCGATTTCCGGTCCTGTTGGAAAGTTTTGCCATCCGTGCCGGCAGTGCTGGAGACGGCGCACATCACGGCGGTAATGGTGTGATTCGCCGATTACGTTTTCTTGCGCCCATGACAGCAGCAATTTTATCAAGCAGCCGAAATGTGCCACCGTTTGGTTTGCAGGGAGGTGAGCCCGGAGCCCCGGGACGGAACCGGGTCGAGTGTGCCGACGGGCGTACCGTGCATTTATCTGCTTGTGATCAGATCGACATGAAAACGGGCGATACCTTTATCATCGAAACCCCTGGTGGCGGAGGTTACGGGCCTGCCCCTAAATCCGATGCGCAGGCCGTCATGACCCAGGCGACCAGTGTTCATGCAAGGGTTGCTAAGTGATTTCGGGCGAAAATAGTCCTTTGCTCGATTCACAGCCTCTGCAGGCCTAATCGTTCATTGTAAGACATCACACCAAATCGCATAATGACGCCCATGCGCCCAATTGCCAGCAAAATACTGCTTATTGCCTCAATATTGCTGCCACTCAGTGGCACCGCTCAGGAGCTTTCTCCCCGGGCTTTCTGGCCTGCTCCTGTTGGTACCAATGTGTTGACGCTGGGCTACTCACACACGTCGGGAGATGCCATTCCGGATCGCTCCCTGCCTCTGACCGGTGTTGATTCCAGTATTGATTCCTTACATTTTGGGTACCGACATACCCTGAACCTGTGGAATCGGACAGCTAACCTGACTATTGAAGTGCCTTATACCGATGGAACCACGGTCGGAAGCCGCGAAGGAGAACTGGACCTGGAGCGCGAGTACAGCGGAGCAGGAGATTTGACGGCAACTTTTTCGGTGAATATCCTGGGTGCGCCTGCCATGAACAGGCAGCAGTTCGACGAATTGCGAAGAAACCCCCGCCCCATACTCGGATTCAGTTTGAAGCTCGTGGCTCCGACTGGAAAATATGATTCCGATCGCCTGATAAATGTAGGCGCCAATCGGTGGGCGATGAAAACGGAGTTGGGTTTCATCATGCCCCTGAGGCCAGACTGGTTGCTGGAATTGTCAGTTGGGGCCTGGTTTTTTGCGGATAATAATGATTTTCTGGGCGTGACCAAGGAGCAAAAGCGAGTAATGACAATACAGGGACACCTGATTCATCGTTTTAAACCGGGCTTATGGGCATCACTGGACCTGAATTATTACAAAGGGGGGCGAAGTACCATTGGTGCACGACGCCTCGATAATCTTCAGCGCGATTCAAAAATCGGCGCCACAGTCGTATTTCCCTTTGCCACCCGGCATGCAGTGAAGCTCAACTACAGCGTTGGCTCACTAAGCGACACGGATGAGAGCTTCCGTACTTTCCTGATAAGCTACCAGCGCGTTTATTAAGTAAGAATTCCGTGCAGTTATGGTCTTACCGACCAGGTAACTGAGTTGCAAAGCATGGAATCGCAATTTTTGCTTTATGCAGGAGCTTCTTTAGCTCAAAATTTCATTCCCAGAATGAAGATTCAACTTCCATCCAGGGTGGGTTCAGCAGTGCGATTTCCTTGAAGACCGGGCAGTCCGGATGGTGCGAAAAAGGCAGATAGCCGACGGACATCAGGAATTCACCGGTAATTTCGCCACCGGTAAACTTGAATGTCTTTTTAAACAAATTCACCCATTCAGCTTTTTTCAGAGGATGATTTGCCCGCAACCAGGCGGCGAAACCGCCATGGCTGTCGCGCATGGCCAGGATGGTGCGGGCATTTTCAATCGCCGCATTAACCTTCAATCTGTTGCGGATAATTCCCGGATCACCCAGCAAACGAGCACGGTCCTTTTCGCCGTAGGCCGATACCTTGTCAACGGAAAAGCCACTGTAGGCCGCACGAAACCCTTCGCGCTTCTTCAACATTAATTCCCAACTCAAACCCGCCTGGTTAATCTCAAGCAAGAGTCGCTCGAATAATTCTGACTCAGAGTTGGTGGGGAAACCGTGCACAAGATCATGGTAGGGGCCGTGAATTTGATTTCCACGGGCAATATCACAGTAAGTTGACATCTTTATTGAATATTCACCGCTGAATATCTACTCACGGTTTAATGTAGTTCAGCCATGTTTCCATGCGCACCATGATCTTTCGAATGACGTGCGTCACCGCTACTGAATCAGTATAAATAGCGGCCGTGCCGATAGCGCCGCCTGGAACTGCGCTGTATTTCAGATATTCATCATCGAGTATCAGCACTACTCCGTAAGGTAAAGGCGGGTCCTGCATTGTAGGCACCAGGGGAATGATGCCGCTTGCCTGCAGCTGAGCGGCTGCATTGATGTCCACGATTTCTCCGACAATGGCCTTGAAAACTTTGCCCGGATACAGGCGCAACACGACCTCTGCCTGCTGACCTTTTTTCACGTGACGCAGGCGCGACTGAGGAATTCCGACGAGCAGTTTCCGCGCATCGTCTTCGACAAATGCGACCCAGCTACGAACAGCCAGTGAACCCACGCGCTGACCGGGTCTCAGCACCAGCGCCACCACCTCCCCATCATTCGGCGCCCGGACCACGGTTTTATCCAGCTCCCAGCGGGCGTTGTCAAGCTGTGCCTCGTAGTTGTTAACTTCTGCACCGTAAATATCAATATCAACCTGGCGGCCGACTCCCCTGTTCGTCAATTCCTGCGCCCGGGCCAGATTGGCTACCGACAGGTTCAGCTGGGCTTCCAATTGGTGGACTTTTGCGCTGTACTGTACCGGGTCGATCCTGAACAGCACATCGTCTTTTTTCAACGGCACCAGCGCTTTGACCGGGACATCAATCACTTCACCGGTCACGTTGGGGATGATTTCAATCACGACCTGGTACATGCGTACAGCGCCAGACGGCGCTCCCCATTGCATCGGGATAAAGAGCACGAGAAACAACGTCACCATCCATAACACCGGCGAGATTTTCCAAAAGGAATTCATCTTTATAATGCCGATTTTGACTGCCAGGAAAAGAACTGCGACGTAAATGAGGGTCAGAAAAACAATCATGACTGTTCCTCCCCGGCCTCAGCAGACTCAGCCTGTTCCTGCTCAGGAACAACAGATTTTTCTTTGCCGGTCAGCGTCGCCATGG
>SMVB01024096.1_pt1 | contig 15375 bp, 12 predicted proteins | sample 2456461 | NCBI WGS metagenome assembly SMVB01 (sample SAMN11095934, study PRJNA526329) | marine sediment metagenome | biome: Marine sediment; feature: Surficial sediment; material: Deep marine sediment; isolation source: Hadal surficial sediment | place: Pacific Ocean | collected 2014-05 | depth... | reverse complement strand
TGGCGGGATGCAGAGAATCTATGCGCCGCCCATACGGGGCCGTTGCTGGCCAGCGATAACACCGGAGCGTCGATCCCCGAGCGGCTGCAAAAAGCGCTGCGAAAATGTGAGCCGAGGCTGCGCATCCACGAGCGCCGCTATGGCTAGTACAGTGCACTAAAATTATTGGTGTGCATGGCGAATTACAAATTTGCCTATGGTTTCAACGCGTAAATTCCAACTACCGTCCTTATCAAAGCCACCACTCAACCCGACACACTCGACGCGGTCGACGCAGACCATCTACCCCAACCCCCTCCATCACATCACCCACGTCGACTCCGTCAACTACGTCGGTTGTAAGTGGAGTTTCTACCCCTGGGGTAGGCACCTTTCCACCAACAGCTCTTCATATAGTCTGCCCGAGAATTTCGAGGCAGTTTCTATAAAGGCCGGCTAGGAGACTGCGGATACAGGCCAGGGTCTGCTGAGAATAGCGGGCGGGCGAAGAGGTGGCGGCCGTAGGTGTTGATCCACCGATTCTATCAATTTGAGCGAGTTTACCTGTCAGTACCTCCTGAACACCAGGATGAAGAATGGCACCCACTGGAGTCAAAAATTTGCCTAATCACCTGACGAGGACGCATAGTCACTTGTCAGTGCCCAACGGAGCACTCAAACAGAGATTCAACTGTGCCAATCGCCGCACAAAGATGCTGGGGACATGTCTTATCTTAAAGCTACCGTCGATAGTGAAGCTGCTGGTTTGCTGCAATAATTCCTCCAGTATGATTCTCGCCTCCATCCTCGCCAGCCTGGCGCCGATACAGAAATGAATACCGTAGCCGAAGCCCAGATGTTTGCTGATGTCTGTGCGGTCCATGTCGAATTTAGAGGGCTCGGCAAACACAGCCGGATCCCGATTGGCAGCAGCCCATAGCAAAAAGACTCTGGCGTTGGCCGGGATGGTGACGCCGCCCAGCTGGGACTCATTCAGAACGGCCCGGTAATGCCCCTTGAATGGAGACTCCAACCGAACCACTTCCTCCACGTAGCGCTCGATCAGCGCGGGATTTTGGCGCAACCGCTGTTGGAGTTTTTCTTCCTGGGCGAGTATATGTATTGCGCTGCCCACCAGGCTGGAAGTCGACTCACCGGCGGCGCCAACCAGAACTATGAGGATGGCAATAGCATCAGGTTCTGAAATCAGGCCCTGCTTGACCCCCAGCACCAGTTCCTCCAACACATTCTGTGCAGTCCCTGATGCGGGCTGCTCGCTCGCAATGGCAAAGTGACGCTTGAGATAGTCACTCATCTCTCCTGTGCTGGCAGCAAGCTCCGCCATGCGTTCTACCGTGCAGGTTCCCGCCAGGATGTCGCCGCCACTGAAAGCCCAGTTCAGTAACTGATCGACATCCTCGACTGGCAATCCGGCCAGGCGCGCCATGACCTTGACAGGAATAGCATTTGCCAGACTACCCACGCAGTCACCCTGACCGGCCGCAACAAGCTGTCGCACGCCATCACCAACCCAGTCGCGCAACTCATCTTCCATGGCTGCCATTTTCCGGGAATTCAACTGGGGCAATACCAACTTGCGGTGCACACTATGGAACGGCTCATCCGCATTGGCGATAGCGTCTACGGCTCCTCCGAACTGTGCGAAGTCAAATAACTCGGGCTGGCCATCGGATCCGGTGATAATGATCCCGGTAAGGTTGGCGGAGTAATCTAGCTGATTTTTAAGTACCTTGTGAATCAACTGCCAGGAGGACACCAAGTAAACCTCGGTGCCAGGAACCTGGTAGACCGGCGCATCAGACAGTAGTGAATCGTAGAACGGGTAAGGGTTCTCGATAACATCTGGATCCAGTAACTCAAAATTGATGGACGGCTGCACAGTACTTTAGTTGGTGGTAGTTTTCTGCTGGTAGTTTGTAGCATATTAACGGTACTGACAAGTAGGTATTGGCAACTTAACTGGCGATATCTGATAATCGGGAAATGAATACATACAAGCGCCATCGATTTCCACCAGACATAATCCGCTACGCAGTCTGGCTCTACTATCGATTCAATCTCAGCCATCGAGATATAGAAGATCTTCTAGCCGAGCGAGGTATCACTGTCAGCTACGAAACGATCCGGCTCTGGTGTATCAAGTTCGGAGCTATTTACACACGTCGATTGAAACGGAAACACCGAGGCTACGGTGATACCTTTTTCATCGACGAGGTCTTCGTAAAGATCAATGGCAAGCAACATTACCTGTGGCGTGCTGTAGACCAGGATGGCGAGGTCGTTGATGTGTATCTTCAGGCCAAGCGGTTTCTGGGTGCAATTGCTGCGGTTAGTAATCTGTTCTATCTCGGGAGGTACCTGGTGAGAGCAGATCATTATCGGGATTTCAGAACAAGTGCGTTTGCAGAATGGAGTAGGGCGGTTGCCTGAGTTTTCAAGCATCGCTTTTCAGGTCTGGAAAAGTTAATTTGCCAGAGCCGCTTTTAATACTTGCCAATACTTGAAGAGTGAGTTTAAAGTTAGGGGGCAGTTACAATAATTAGAAAGTATAGGAGTGCTGTATGTTTTTAAAAAATAGCTACATCGGTAGTCGTTCCCTACTTTTTGCGTCTCTTGGTTTGGTGGCGCTATCTGTATTGGAATATTCCCCATCTGCTCTAGCTCAGGGCGCGGCCCTCGAAGAGGTGATCGTTACCGCACGCAAGAGAGAGGAAGCAATACAGGACGTGCCGATATCTGTGACAGCATTCACTGGTAACCAGCTGCGTGATGCGGGTATCACCAACCTGAAGGACCTGGGTTACCATACGCCGGGCCTGCAGATTGACCAGAGCAGCAGTGCACAGATCTGGATCCGCGGCATCGGTCAGAGAGATGACGGATCCCGGGTTGATAGTCCCGTTGGGGTCTATCTCGATGGACTTTATATCCCGCGTAAAGATGGCCAGCTACTCGATCTTATCGATATTCAGAGCGTGCAGGTATTGAGAGGGCCGCAGGGTACCCTGTTTGGTAAGAACACGACAGGCGGTGCACTGCTGGTGACTACCAGTCCACCGGAAGATTCGCTCAGCGGCTTCATCGATGGCCGAGTAGGTAATTATGACCGCCGTGACGTCAGGGGTAGTCTCAGCGTGCCATTGATAGAGGACACGCTGCTTTCCAAAATTACTATTGGTTCGATTGAACGCGATGGTTACCAGGAAAACGTTACCACTGGTCAGAAACCGGCTTCTGAGAACCGTAAGTCTGCTGCCCTGCAGCTGCGCTGGTTGCCCTCGGACACGCTAGTGGTGGACACACTGGTGTACTATGGTGATGTCGATGAGGTACAGCAATCCACAACCTGCCGCTTTATGCACGACAGTAGTTATAATGGTGAAGATTCATTGTTCGGTAATCGGGTGGGCATCGGCGAAACCTCCCCGGTTGATGCTTACGACGATAACGACAATCCGGTGAGGCTTGGCTTTATCGATCAGTCCCGAGTCTACGAAGACGCCTGTAAGCTTTCCGATTCGCTTGAGGATGACTACAAAGTTACTTCTGACATCCCTATCGACTTCAAACTGGAGAATCTTCTGCTGGGTGTGACTGTTAATTGGGACATCAATGAAACTCTGTCACTCAAGAGTATTTCCGGGTATGGAGACCAGAAAAAATCCGGCAATTTCGGTAACCCGGATAACGATGCGACGCACCTGCCTATCTCATCGCGTTACCGTCCCGATGGTAACGCCAGCAATCGCGAGCACTGGTCCCAGGAATTCCACTTCATGGGTAGCGCCTTCAACGACAGTCTCGACTATACCTTTGGTGTATTTGCCATGAAGGAGAAGATTGATGACGGCACCGATAAGTCGTCGGGGACCAACTGGGGCTATGTCATAGCTGACGCCCCTATCATGGTAATAGGTTCACCCAATACCGAAACCCAGACCTACGATCTGGAGAATACAACCTTCGCGGCGTTTTTCCAGGGCAGCTATGACCTGGCCGACAATCTTGAACTCACCGCAGGTGTGCGTTGGACCAGCGAAAAACGTGAGCAGTCCGTGGAGTTGGAACTGCTGGATGAGGCGGCCTATCGCGATATCGCCTTCGCAGCCATCGCCGATGTACCGGGCATCATTGCGAATCAGGACCTGGGAATAATATTCTATGAAGATCTTGATAGCGTGATCGCACAGGACATCTACGGAATAATTCAGGACGCTTTCCCGGTTGATAGCTATGGACAGCCGGTTTATCCGCTGATATCCGCCAACGAGATTGTTCCGGATATCCAACAGGATATCGATAAGACCTGGGATGAGTGGACACCGATGGTGAGTTTGGCCTATCACCTCCCGGATAGGCTTCTCAATGACAGCTTTCTCGACAGCGGCATGTTCTATATCACCTACGCGCGCGGCTTCAAGTCTGGCACCTTTGAGCCGATAGGCATCGACGGACAGTCTGTTATTGAGCCCGAAATAGTCGATAACTACGAGTTCGGCTGGAAACTGGACCTGTTCGATGCCCGGATGCGTTTTAACGGCGCGATTTTTCGCACGGACTACGATGACATGCAATTACGACAGGTATTACTGGATAGGTCCGGTATTCCCCGGGTGGTGTTTCGCAATGCTTCCAGTACTCGCATAAAGGGCGTCGAGCTGGAGTGGACATGGATGCCGATAGACGGATTGTTGCTGATTGCCACTGGCAGCTTTAACGACTACGAGTACCTGGATTTCGATGATACACAGTTCAGCACCAGGACACTGATCGCGCAAGAACCGCTGCCGATCGTCGATCGTACTTCTGAGCCGTTCGCGGAGGTGCCTGAAATTACCTACAGCATGGGCGTGCAGTACACCCTGAACACCTCTTTGGGGACCTTTGTACCGCGGGTCGACTATAGCTATGTGGATGAAATATTTATGGGTCTGGATGCCGGTGCTGGACAGAATGAGGACCAGTCGACATTCGACGACTACGGCCTATGGACTGCTAGAATTGGCTGGACGAGCCCGGGGGCCCAGTTCGAGGCAGCCCTGTATGGTACTAACATTACCGATGAGTTTTACCAGCCCGGGGCCGCCGCAGTCGCAGATTCCACAGGTAACTTTATGCGCAGCCCGGGGCCTCCAAGGATGTACGGACTGGAGCTGCGTTACAACCTGAACTGATGTCACTGGCGCTGGCACCCGCTTGCAGATGATTGCTTTTGGGTTCGATCGGTCTTACCCATGGAGCGTATGAATTTGTCTATTGGATTAAGAGGGAAGTAACTATGACCTATCGTGTTGTGCAATGGGCCACCGGCAATCTTGGGCGTGCGGCTATTGAAGGTATTGTGTCTCACCCTGAGTTGGAGCTTGTAGGTGTTTGGGTACACAGTGATTCCAAAGTAGGCAAGGATGCGGGTGAGCTTGCTAGACGCCCGGATTTGGATACGGGTGTTAAAGCAACTAAAGATATTGACGCCTTGCTGGCTCTACGGCCAGATTGCATTCTTTATAGCCCACTAATGTCCGATGAAGAACAGATTATAAGGTTCTTGCAATCTGGTATTAATGTTGTCACCCCGCTGGGCTGGTTCTACCCCAAAAATCTGAATACCAGTGCTCTTGATGCCGCCTGTGCAGCAGGTAACACGACTCTGCATGGTACTGGCATTCACCCCGGCGGCGTTACCGAAAAGTGGCCGCTTATTATGTCGGGTTTTTCCCGCGATGTGACCTATGTTAGTTGTGAAGAGTACTCCGATTGTCGAACCTACGGCGCTCCCGACGTTCTTCACGATATTATGCTGTTTGGCAAAACCCCCGAAGAAGCGAAAGACAGCTTTATGTTGCGGTTCCTTGGCGCGGGCTTTGGCCAATCGATACATATGATTGCAGATGCTATGGGCTTTGTGCTGGATGGGCCGTTACAGGCTACTCACGATATCGCACTAGCCACTGCACCCATTGAGACGCCAATGGGTATTATAGAGCCAGGTTTACTAGCGGCTCAGAGGTTTCGCTGGCAAGGAATGGTTGATGGCACTCCGGCGATCAAGGCAGAGACAAACTGGTACATGGGCACAGAGAATATTGAAGCTGACTGGTTCGATGCCAAACACATTGAAGAGAAGGGGGAATGCTTCGCCATGACTGTGGAGGGAGACCCTCCCGTGTATGTTACTACCCACGGCATACATCCTACCCGCGATATGGATTGGGTCGAAGTACAGAAGCGCAATCCCGGCATGGTAGCGACGGCGATGCATTGCGTGAACAGCATTCCCGTGGTTTGTGAGGCATCGACAGGTATAAAAACCTATCTGGATTTACCGATGGTGGTTGGCAAGGCCAAAGTTAGCAAAAAAATGTAAGCACACATTACTCTAAGAGGTACCGACAAGTTAAATGGCCGTAGCTGATAGAATCGGCAATTGAACACATATAACCGCCACCGATTCCTACCCGACACCGACAAAAAGTATCTAGAGCGAGTGCAGAGAGCTGAGCATGAAGGACGAGAAGTTCGAATATCTGAAGGCGAAGTGACGAGTTTAATTGATGACGTCCGTGATGTAATTTCAAATATCCATCATGCGCTTTTATACGTAGCACTATGAATTATCTAGCCAACGCTTTCCGTAGTGAACTGGTGCCCAAAGCCCTAACAAAAATTCTGTCAGAGCCTTGTTGGAGTGTATCCAGGCTAAGCAGGGAAATCCAAAAGTAGGTTGTATCATGGTGAGCTGATGCCCGATGTTATTCATGATAATTCCCAGTACGCGAATAATCGGGCAGAGCAGTCGCATGAGTCGACGAGGGTGCGAGAGCGAGGGATGCGAAAGTTTAAATCAGTCGGTCAGGCGCAGAGGTTCCTGAATACACATGCTGCTGTTTCCAATCTCTTCAATCTTGGCAGGCACCTAGTTTGTGCCGAGCACTATAGGAATCTCAGGGTAAGTGCGTTTACAGAATGGGAAAGGGCGGTTGTCTGAGTTTTTAAACTCCGATTTTCAGGTCTGGACAAGTTAATTTTCCAGTACCCAGTTAATGCTTGGTGTGATCGGGAAAACGTGACCAACGTTAATCCGCTGGAACTTACGCTCAATCTCTGGGCGACGGGGCTAGGGCTCAGTTGTATGACGATAGGCCGTCAGTTGCAGCGATTCGAACTCGAAGTGACAATATACGAATTGCTGGCCAGCAATACATATTCGTTTCTTCTCGGGGTCAAAGCTCGCAATTTGTAGAAATGGTTTGATACCTGTCCTTCCCGATAACTCATATCCCACACCATTTTCGACAACTAGGGTGGGGAGGGGTTAAATTAAATGCTTACGGCGCATAATTACCAGATAAAATAGCACCGTAGTATCGCCTTGCTGCCTTGTAAGTTGGCAAAGTAGTTTCTCATTTTCTGCAATTCTCTACAGAATGCGTCGCGGATTGTCTTTGAGGGCAACTGGATTTGCCTCATTCTCGGCTTCCAGTTTGGCCTTCCAGCGAGATCGAAAGTGGGAAAAGGCTCGATCTGCAGTAAACGCCTTGGGCTCGAACTCCGGGCTGAGCTCGAGCAGCTTTTGCTGCGCTTCTATGATTACCTTGTCTTCCATGAACCCCTGCATGAGAGACTCTTTAAGGGAGACTCTTATAGCGGGGTTTTGCTGATCGAATCCATGCAGGTAATCCCAGAAAAAGTGGGTCGTATTGCGGGTTTCCGGTGTCATAAACTGGCAGTTCCGGTATTCTCGTCGCTGGCCCTGTGCGGCTGCTTCTCCAACTGGCTGGTACAAGGTTTCCATCAGGAAGATACCGGGCAGGTACATGGCCATGCTATTGCAGCGGTCCAGCTTAACGCCCTGCTCTGATTCAGGAATTACTTTGCGGTGGTAGGGTGGTGGCAAGCTGTCTCGATGCCAGCGCTCCACGGAAAAGCCGTTGTCTAGTTTGTTGAGGTTCTCTATGTTCGTGTTGTAGGCATAGGCCTCTGATCCGCCCAGGGTACTTGCGTGCACAAAAGCCACGTGTGAGAAGTCGGCGAGGTTGTCTACGATCAGTAACCAGTTTGCATCGTAGTGGAGGTAATCTCCACGTTCAAAACCTCGCCACTGATCCGGCTGGCTCAGGGGAGGGAAATCGTAGATATCTTCCTCGTTTGCCTGCTCGGGGTCGCCCATCCAGATCCAGATCATGCCTCCCTTTGCTGACAACGGATAACTGCGTACCTTCATACCGCTGGAAATTTGGCTCTGGCCAGGGATTTCAACGACCTGACCCGCGGGGTTGAACAGTAAACCGTGATACATGCAGCGGATGCAGTTTCCCTCGATTCGGCCGAGTGATAGTGGTGCAGAGCGGTGGCAGCAGCGGTTATCCAGGCCTACGTAGTCTCCGTTCTCTGTCTTATAGAACAACAGCGGTACATCGCAGATTGTTCTGGCCAGTTTGTTGTCGGCTTCAGCCACCTCCCATTCCCAGGCGGCTGCGTACCACATGTTCTCTACATAATATCTTTCAGCTGTCATCATCCATTACCTCTTATATATTTAGTTGGAGTGCTGCGCTTTTATAAGCGGCTATCTCCGTAGGTCATACTCTTTGCTAAAGACGCTTGGGGCCCGGGTACAGCCTCGCCGGTCTGCGGGGAGACCGGGAATATGACGTTGATCTGTCCTGTGCCGGAGCTGCCGAAATAAGGTGTGATGACTTCCGCCGGCTGGTCGTAGTCTGACCACCCCAGTGCACCCAGCAGCATGGCTGTGTCGTGCATAAAGCCCTCGCCGTGGCCCTTGGCGGCGTACTCTGGCAACATCTCGCAGAACTTTGCCCACTCGGCGTTGCGCCACATTTCCACCACCTCGTGATCCAGCATCTCCAGGAAGGGGCTCCACACCTTGTTCAGAAAGTCCGGCGACTGGCCATTTTGTGCAAAACGGTGGGAGAGGGAGCCGCTGGCCATAATGGCGACGGTACCGTCGTAGTGCTTCTCGATGGCCTGGCGCATGGCCCAGCCCAGTCGCGCGCTGTCATTGAGATAGTGGACGGTGCACAGGGCGGAAACGGAGATGGCCTTGAAGTGCTGGTCTTCATTCATATAGCGCATGGGCACCAGGGTGCCATACTCCGGGATCAGGGTTGTCTCAGAATGGGCCAGGGTTTTCACCCCCTGGGCGCAACACTCCTCTGCCAGGATTTGGCCTAACTCGGGGTTGCCATGCACTTCAAAGGCCATGTTGTTGATGAAGTGGGGCAATTCATTACTGGTGTAAAGGCCCTTGGAGTGAGCGCGACAGTTGATATGGTAGTCCGCGTTCACCAGCCAGTGGGTATCGAAAACAACGATTGTATCCACACCAAGTTCTCGACAGCGTCTGCTGATTTCCTTGTGGCCGTCGATCGCCGCTTGCCGAATGCCCTTGTTGGGTCCGTCGAATTCAGACAGGTACATGGATGGTACGTGGGTGATTTTGGCTGCCAGTGCAAGTTTTCCCATTTTATAATTCCTCGTGCTGTTAAGTTGTTTGAGCGTTCATTTTTCAGTACGCGCCATTGCCACGGTCCTGGGGGGATGGTTGCGGCTGGTCTGAGCAGTGTGATGTGAGGATATCTCTCGCGCTGTTCGCGAGAACTTGAGTGTCTACCCCAAGGGCTACGAACTGCACGCCCTTTTCTTCATAGCGCTTCGCCAGTGTGCTGTTGGTGGCCAGGGTCCCCGCCGCCTTTCCGGCGGCGCATATTTTCTGAATCGATGTCTCTACAGCATCAACCACGTCGGGATGTGCGGGGTTGCCCAGGTGCCCCATGGATGCAGCGAGATCGGCAGGCCCGATGAAGACACCGTCCACACCGTCCACCTGAAGAATTTCATCCAGGTTCTCGAGTGCGGTCAATGACTCCACCTGAATTAGCAGGCACATTTGTGCATCCGCGTCCGCAAAATAATCCTCCACCTGATTCCAGCGAGCTGCGCGGGCGAGGGCTGTTCCCACACCCCTGATACCGGCAGGAGGATAAAGCATGGCAGCAACCAGTTCCCTGGCCTGTTCTGCTGTTTCCACCATGGGGACCAGTAGGGTCTGCGCCCCCAGGTCTAGCATCTGCTTGATAAGCGCTGCCTGCCCCTCAATAATGCGTATGACCGCGTGGCTGGGGGTGTTGTCAATTGCCATCAACTGACCGTGGATAGAGGCCAGGTCATTCGGTGCGTGTTCCGCGTCAATCAGCAGCCAGTCGTAGCCGAGCTGACCACAGAGTTCCGCTGACAGGGGATTACAGAGCCCAAGCCAGAAACCGTATTGTTGCTGGCCTGCCTTCAGGGCCTGCTTAAAAGTGTTGGTTGGTGTGTTCATCGGCGTATTCCCGTTCCGCTCATATAAATTCGCAGTGAATCTTTCCCAAGGGGCCGTAGTCCGCGAGGATACGGTCACCTGGAGAGACAATAACTGGCGCGGTGAATGATCCGGAAAGTAATAGTTGGCCGGCCTCCAGCCCGATGCCGTGGCGAGCAAAGCGCTTTGCGATCCAGCAGATTCCGTTGGCTGGATGGTTCAGTACTGCAGCGGCGAGCCCGGTCTCCTCGATCACGTCATTGCGATAAAGGATGGCTCCGCTCCAGCGAAGGTCGATTTCCTCGGGTTTGAAGTGATTGTCACCAACAATGATGCCGGCGTTTGCCGCGTTGTCCGAGATCGTATCCATCATGGTGCGCGTATAGCCGCTGTTCGGGTCAACCCGATAACTGCGGGCGGCGATCAGCTCCAGTGCCGGAACGATGTAATCGGTTGCAGAGAGCACATCCTCGATAGAGAGATCCTCGCCGAAGAGGCGTTTTTTGAGGACGAAGGCCAGCTCTACCTCGATCCGGGGATCGGTGAAATTCCCATGGGGGATTTGACTATGATTGTCATACCACATGGACTTGAGCAGCACTCCGAAATCGGGGGAATCGATTTTCATCGCCCGTTGCATGACACGGGAGGTGAGCCCGATCTTGTAACCGATCACCGGATCGCCTTCAGCGCTCTTGCGTTGCACCCAGGCAGACTGGATGGCGTAGGCGTCGTCCATGTCCATGTCTGGGTAGGACTGGGTGATCGGCGAAATTTGCACTCGGGCCTTCTCGGCCTCATAGAGATCGGCCGCGGCTGTTTCTGTCTGTTCTGCAGTCAGGGTGCTCATGTAGACTCCTCAGAGATAGGCCTCGATATTGTTCCGGTTATACTTCAATACGGGCTCCAGCTCTCGCATTTCGAACGACATGGCAACGCCGGTGTATTCGAAGCAGGCAGCGAAGTGATCTTCGAAAACTTCGAACAGGGCTTTTGCAGCGCTCCCGCGTTCGTCCAGGCTTCGTCCCGCTCCGACCAGAACCGAGAGATGAACGAAAACGTGTTCCGGGTTGCCGTCGGCGATGCGGAAGTCGCTGCAAGCATGGCCGCGGCTGCGCACGCCCTTGAGAGGGAAAAGGCCGGTATCGATGGCGCAGCTGTGCAGGCGTTCAAACAGCCTCTGTAAATCAAGCACCTCGCTACTGATGTTGTCGGAATATTCGAGAATGAAGTGTGCCATGTCTGTTTTCCCTAGCCTGTGGCCTTGCCTAGTTCGGGAACCTTGTGTGTCCCGTGGGCCATGCAAATATTCTTTGTCTCCATATAGAAATCGAAGCTGTAATCGCCCCCGTCGCGTCCGATACCGCTCATTTTGGTGCCACCGAAAGGTGAGGGCAGATTGCGGTTGTTTTCGGAGTTGATCCACAGCATGCCGGTTTCGATCTGGTGGGCCATGCGCATGGAGCGGCTCTGGTCATTGGTCCACACATAGGCGGCCAGACCGTAGTCGCTGCCATTGGCGAGCTTCACAGCCTCTTCCTCTGACTCGAAGCTGATGGCGGTCAGGACAGGACCAAAAATTTCCTCCTGTGCAATGCGCATGGAATTATCCGCCTGGGTGAAAAGTGTCGGCTGCACGTAATTGCCCTCCGGTGCCACATTTTTGCCGAGATAACGCTGCCCACCTACGGCTATTGAGGCGCCATCTTGCTGGGCGACCTCCATATAGCTCATTACCTTGTCCCGGTGGCTTGTGTGGATCAGCGGGCCTACTTCTGTTGCCGGGTCTAGCGGGTGACCAACGCGCAGGTTACCTACACGTTCTTGCAGTGCAGTTATAAACCGGTCGCGGATGCCCGACTGAACCAATAAGCGGCTACTGGATGTGCAGCGCTGGCCGTTCAGGCTGTAGATCATGAATACCACGGCGTCCAGGGCGCGCTCAAAGTTGGCATCGTCGAAGACGATTACCGGGTTCTTGCCGCCCAGCTCGAAATGGATACGCTTTAACGTGGCGGCTCCCTGGCCCATGATCATGGAACCTGTCTCCGATTCACCTACAAAGGCGATTGCCTTGATAGCGGGGTGTTCAGTCAAACGCTTGCCGACGACTTCGCCCATTCCGTTAACCATGTTCCATACGCCTGCGGGAATGCCTGCCTCATCACTGACTTCTGCCAGGATGGCTGCGGTCAGCGGGCTGAACTCAGCCGGCTTATGTACGATAGTGCAGCCAGCTGCCAGCGCTGGTGCAATCTTCCAGGTGGAGAGCATGAAAGGCGTATTCCAGGGAGTAATTATGCCGACAGGTCCGATAGGGGTGCGTAAAGTGAGGTTGCTGTGTTCCGGTTGGTAGAGTGCCTGGCCATTGCGCGCCTCTATGGCCTTGTCTGCAAAGAAGCGGAAGTTGGCCGCACCTCGCACTGCCGCCTGGCTCATAAAGCGTATCGCCTGCCCACAGTCCATACTTTCTACGAGGGCGATTTCTTCGCTGCGCTCTACCAGCAGATCCGCGAAGCGGTTCAATACTTCTTTTCGCTCTGCTCCCGGCATGTCCCTCCAGGCAGGAAATGCATTCTTTGCAGCCTCGCAGGCCAGATCAATATCTTCGGCAGTCCCAGCAGTCACCTTGCCGAGACTGCTGTTGTCCACAGGTGTCAAGTTCTCAAAGGTGTTCTTTCCGTCACTGGAGGTCCAGGAACCGCCGATGAAATGGGTTAGGGGCTTGTTTCTGAACCGCTCCAGGTAGTTTTCGGCTCGGTCAAGGTTATTGCTGAAGTCTGACATGTGCTTTTCTCCAATTGGATATAAATATAACACGTTAACTAAATAACAGTCAATCATCTCTTTTAAATTGCCTATAGTATGCTTATAGCGTAGAGACCTTGTTGAAATTGTATCAGTAAAGCTTTACACGTTAACTAATAATTGATAATCTGACGACATTCAAATACAGAATTTTTGGACGAGGACCGCCGTGCGATTTATTTCATATATAAAGAGTAACCACAGTGAGAGCGCCTGGGGCGCATTGGGTGAGGGGGAGACCAGAGAGCAGGTGGCAGACCTGACGGACCTGGCACCAACCCTGCGTGAAGCCATCGAGGGCGGTGTACTGGAGGGACTGGACCTAGCGGGAAGGCCTCTGGTTCCCCTGGAGAGTGTTCGCTTGTTGCCTCCGATCACCAATCCGGAAAAGATTCTCTGTATTGGCGTGAATTACGCCAATCGGAATGCAGAGTATAAGGATGGCAGCGAGGCGCCGACCAAGCCCAGTGTATTTATACGTTTTCCAGATTCCCTTACCGGCCACGACCAGCCACTAATCCGTCCTCCGGAATCAGATCAACTCGACTACGAGGGGGAAATAGTGGTGGTGATCGGCAAGGGAGGGCGGCGAATCAAGCGGGAAGACGCCTTTGGACACATCGCGGGGCTTACCATCATGAACGAGGGCACAATTCGGGATTGGGTCCGTCATGCAAAGTTCAATGTCACGCAGGGAAAAAACTTCGTTCACTCGGGCTCGATCGGGCCTTGGCTGGTCAGTGCTGACGAGTTCACAGAGGCCGGTCTGGAGGATATGCGGGTGACAACTCGCGTAAATGGGGAGACGCGGCAGAATGACACGACAGCGAGTATGATGTTCCCGATTTGTTTTATCATCGAATATCTGTCCACCTTCTGTGAGTTGAAGCCTGGTGACGTGATCGCCACCGGCACGCCTAACGGCGCCGGTGCACGTTTTGACCCCCCGATCTTTCTCAAGCCCGGCGATGTTGTTGAGGTTGAGGTGGAAGGCGTTGGCACGCTTGTGAATGGTGTCGAGGATGAGGCTATTTAAACGAGTGTTAATGTTATGAGAGAATTTCGCCGTTCCCTTCCCATGTCGCTATTGAAAGCCCGGGAGGCGGTAATGAAGAATTTCATTCCGCATCTGCGCGAACACGACCTGTCGCCACAGCAGTGGCGCGTACTTCGAGTACTCTATGAGACTGTCGAGTCGGGCGAGCGCGAAATTGAGATGAAAGTCCTGGCGGATCGTTGTTACCTGCTCTTGCCCAGTTTGTCGCGCATAGTGCAGAACTTGGAAAAGCGGCAGCTTATTCTGCGTCGCAGCTCAGAGACAGACCAGCGATGTTCCATGACCAGCATCCGGGATACCGGCATCGATCTGGTGAATATCATGTCTCCTCAATCCGAGGCACGTTATGAGCACATCACGGCAGTATTCGGCTACGGCAAGTTGGAACTGCTCTACGAATTGCTAGAGGAGCTGACCGCCAAGCTCACGCAGGAGCAGAAAGAACATTCTGGTCAAAATCCTGACGCCGCAGTGAAGGAGGCAAGACAGTGAATGCTCTGGGACTGCAGCGCAGTGAGTTGCTATGTTCAGCGGCCTTCATCGAGGGCCGCTGGATCACAGATTCGGTTTCTTCGATTGAGGTGCGCAATCCTGCCACGGGTGAGATGATAGGCTCGGTTCCAGACCTGGGGGTCGAGGAAACCCGTAGCGCTATTGCCGCAGCCAAACGTGCGCTGCCTCTCTGGAGCGGCATAACAGCTGCGGATAGATCAGCCGTCCTGCGTCGATGGTATGAACTCATTGTCGAGAACAAGGAAGATCTTGCAAAAATCCTGACAGCGGAGCAGGGTAAGACCCTCGATGAAGCTCGAGGGGAGATCCTTTACGGGGCCAGCTATGTCGAGTGGTTTGCCGAAGAAGCTAAACGTATCGAGGGTGATATAATCGCCCCGCCATCGCAGGACAAGCGCCTGTTTGTAATCAAGCAACCGGTCGGCGTTGTGGCTGCGATCACGCCGTGGAACTTCCCTAATGCAATGGTAACCCGCAAGGCTGCGCCGGCGTTGGCAGCGGGATGTACTATGGTGTGCAAACCGGCCAAAGAAACACCGCTGTCTGCCCTGGCACTTTGCGTGTTGGCCAAAGCTGCCGGAATTCCTGACGGTGTATTTAATGTGGTGGTAGGCCGAGACTCCAGGGCGATTGGCGCCGAGTTAACCGGCAACCCCGACGTCAAGAAACTGACATTCAC
>SMVB01074399.1_pt1 | contig 15376 bp, 16 predicted proteins | sample 2456461 | NCBI WGS metagenome assembly SMVB01 (sample SAMN11095934, study PRJNA526329) | marine sediment metagenome | biome: Marine sediment; feature: Surficial sediment; material: Deep marine sediment; isolation source: Hadal surficial sediment | place: Pacific Ocean | collected 2014-05 | depth... | reverse complement strand
GAAACACCAGGTCGAAGCGCTCGTCCCCTTCTTTTTCGAGTCTTCGGATCGCTTTGCTTGCGTCCAACGTCATCAGTCGCACTTGATCCGAATCACCCAGTCCCAGAAGGTCCAATCGAGCCTGCAAATCTCGGGCGATTCGCCTAGATCGCTCCACGAACACGACGCGCTGGGCCCCACGGGAAATAGACTCGAGCCCCAACGCGCCCGTCCCCGCAAAGAGGTCGAGGACTCGGACGCCCTCCACGGATCCGAGGGTCGAGAAGAGCGACTCTCGAACCCGGTCGCTGGTCGGTCGAACACCTTCGGGCACCGATCCGAGGTCACGTCCACCAAAACGGCCACTGATGATCCTCATCTGCGACACCCTACCCGATGCGGCATGTGCTGCGCCCGGCACCGTTCGCATGCGACTCCTCGTCCGGTTTCGAACCAGGGTTGCTGGCTGCAGGCTCGCTGCCTAGAATCCGCGCGTTCCAGTTCTCAAAGACTCGATGTGACGCGATCTTGTGTTGTCGCAAACCGATCGACCTCGCGCGAACCACGGTCTTTGAAACCTCCATCAACCCACCGACTCAAGGGGAAAGGACGACCACTACATGGCCAGCGCTGCTGTCAAACGGATCAAGAAGAAGCTGCCCGAGCGCCTTGCTGAAGTTCGCGGAAATCGATCACAGCGACAATTTGCCAGGGAACTCGGCGTGTTCCAGCAAAACGTCAATCGATACGAAAATGGTACGACGCCCCATACCGACTTCCTGATCACACTCTCCACCAAGGAGAATATCTCGCTCGACTGGCTCCTGCTCGGCAAGGGCCGCATGCGACGAAGCCGATAAGAGGCGTCCCGACGCAAGCGGGACAACAGCGAGGCCAACGAAGGGGCTCGGCCGGTGTGGTCGGGCCCTTCGTCTCGGTGGCGGCGCCAGGACGTCGACGCGCGCTCGCCGTCTACGAATTGCCGGTCGCTTGCACGGCGGGACGAGATTGTCCTCATCTGGGCAATCTGCTTCCTCATGTCGCGACCTGCGAAACCTCAGGGGCCGGCACGCCTCCGCGCAAGGGGCCGTTCCTGCGTGCGTTTCGGATTCCACTCACGAACCGGGCATGCGTCTTGCTCCTCTCTTGATCCGGTGGACGTGATCGCGCTTCTCTCCGAACCGCCACGCGCCTGCCGGGAGCCCATCGAATGCTGCTTGTCTTCGCCATCACCACGATCCTGCTGACCTGCGCAGATCACTGGACCACCTATCGATGTCTTCAAGCGCCCGTCGAAGGCTGGACGGTGACCGAAGCCAATCCGGTCGCGGAGTGGCTCTTTGGCTGGGCCGGGCTCCACAACGGCTTGATCATCGATTCCGTCGTGACGCTGGCGGCCGTGCTCTTTCTCTCGATCACCCACACCTTCGGCTGGACGACCCGGGTCGTGCTGCTGGCCATCATCTCGATCTCGACGGGCTACGCGGTCATCAATAATCTCCAGGCGATGCGTCAAATGGGGCTCGACCCCTGGTTCGGAGTCCTTTAGATGGACCGCTTGAGACTGACGCTACTCGCCGTCTGTGCCTTGCTGAGCACGACGATCGAGCCCTTCGGCGACGACGCGCAAAGCCTTGCGCTTGGCGAACCCATTCCCGTCCCCGTCGAGACGCCCTCGGCCAGTGAATTCGCGTCCGATCCCTCCGACGAGGCGATCGCAATCCAGATCTCCACTCGACTCACGGCGCGACACACGGCGCTGTCCGAACGAGAACACGCTTCGCTCGTCCAGACCATCATCCGGGAAGCGCGCGCTCACCAGCTCTCTCCGAATCTCGTCGTCGCCGTCATCGTGGTCGAGAGCGCGGGCTATCCCCTCGCCGTCTCCCAGGTCGGCGCGATGGGACTCATGCAATTGCTTCCCTCGACCGGCGAGGAAGTCGCCAATCGCTTGGGCATCGAGTGGAAAGGCCCTGACACGCTCTTCGATCCAAATATCAATGTCCGGCTCGGTACGGCCTACCTGCGTCAACTCACCAATCGATTCGGCAGCGTCGATACTGCCCTGGCGGCCTACAACTGGGGCCCCGGACGCATCGAGCGTCGTCTGAGTCGAGGCGCGACGGTCCCCACGCGCTACGTCGAGCAGGTCATGCAGGCGGTCGACCGCAACGCACTGGTTTCGGTGAGCCGCTCCTAGACGCGTGCCCGCGCCATGCCCTGTCGGCTATTCGGCTATTGCGGCGGGAATCTTCGATCGCTTCCGCGGTGCCTTCAACGGCGCGTCGAGCAAGACGGAGGCGAGCCGATCAACCGCATCCATCGCGCCACCGCTATCGCCCGTGAAGCCATTCACCAGGATCGAGAAAATCAACACTTCACCGTCGGCACGTTCCGCATAACCCGACAAGGCCGTGACGGACGCGTCCGAAAGAAAACCGGTCTTGGCGCGAATCCGCCCTCGATCGCCTCGCAGCCGCTTCTTGAGCGTCCCATCCGTTTCCGCGATGGGCAAAGAAGCCACGAATTCGGGACCGCTCCGAAACGAACGCCGACCGACTTCGAGTGCGCGCACCAACATGCGTGGCGTGAGGCGATTCTGTAGCGACAAGCCCGAGCCGTCGACGAGCGTCGCGCCGCCAAGGTCGACGCTGAGCCGAGCCAATTCCCGGCGAAGCGCGCGAATTCCGGCGACCCATTCGCCTTGACGCGTGGGCTCTTCGCCCAACGAGACGCCTTCCCAGGCGGCCAGATTCTTGACCAGCATCTCCGCGATCGAGTTGTTGCTGTATTTCAGGCACAGCGCGACGATCTCCGAAACCGCGCGGCCAGGGCGATCGAGGATCAGCGCCCATTCCCCATCGCCGCGTGGCGCCCGTCGAACTTCACCGTCAATGTCAATCCCGTTCGCAGCGAGTTGATAGGCCAGAACCGACCCCGCGTAGAGTCCCGGATCGAGCACACTTCGCGCAAATCGATCGACCGCATCCCCGACACGAACGACCCCCGAGACGCGAATGATTTCTTCGGCCGTCCCGTTGGGACGCTGCCCTGCGATGCGATCGAGCGCGAGTTTTGCACGTCTTTTTGCAGAGACTGTCTTTGCTTGATTCCGCAGCCGCAGATACGCCACCGGGGGATCGATGTCGACTTTTGCAGCGGAGCCCGCAGCCGCCTGGGGCCAGACCGAAACGAAGAACGCGCCATAATTCGCGGTGAGCGCGCCGACCGGGGCATGATAGGCGCGGGCCGTCACGGCCCCCCAACTCGGGTGCCAACGGGGCCCATCGAAGAGTGTATCGTCGACCCGAAGATCGCCTTCGACCCCGCGCAAGCCCTCGCGCCGCAGATCGGCGGCCAGCCGCCACCAATCCTCGGAATTCATCGCCGGATCGCCCCCGCCCTCGACGAGCAGTTCCGAGACACGGCCGTCGGCGTCGATGGGTCGAGGCGCCCAGATTCGCGTCGAGAATCGGTGGGACGGACCAAAGCGTTCGAGCGTGGCGAGGGCCGTCAGGATTTTCTGGTTCGAGGCGGGAATCAGCAAGCGGTCGGCGCCGCGGGCGTAGACCCTCTCGCCATCGCTTTGCCGTTCGACGTAGATCCCGACACTCGCATGCGCCAGCGGCGCGCGCGCGAGCAAACGATCGAGTCGCGTCGCCAGATCCGCGGACCCCGCTTTGGCACTCCCGACTCCGAGGAGCAGGACCATCACGACGATCGCCCAGCCGATTCGCATCGCGACCGAATCGCCTTTTAAAAAAGGAAGCACACCCCGCTTCAGCATTCGAAGACCCTACTCACCCTATTCGCTATGGGGGGAAGCGCGTGCGCTTGACGTCGAGGAGCTTATCGGGGAGCCTGCGCCGGAGCAATCGTCGTCGACCAGGGGGGGTATGGCGATGGGTTTCAGGATCGGGGGGTCCGATGCTCAATGCGATCTGGCTGGTCCTCGCCGTGGGCGCGCTTTTGGTGGCGGCCCTTTCCGGCGAAGCCGAAGTCTCGGCCGTCATCGACGCCATCTTCGACAGTGCACGCTCTGCAGTCCAGCTCGTCATCGGGCTCGTCGGCGTCATGGTCTTCTTCCTCGGGCTGATGCGAATCGCCTTCGATGCCGGGTTTCGAGAAGTCATCGCACGACGCCTGACCCCGATCACGCGGCGTCTGTTCCCCGAGATCCCCGCCGATCATCCGGCGATGGGCGCCATGATCATGAACATGGCTTCGAATGTGCTCGGAATGGGGAACGCCGCCACGCCCTTCGGCCTGAAGGCGATGGCCGAACTCGCCAAGCTCAACAACCACTCCGGGTCGGCCTCCAACGCGATGGTGCTCTTCCTCGCGATCAACAGCTCGGCGATTACTCTACTCCCGCCGCTCGGGACGATCGCGGTTCGAGCGGCGGCCGATTCCACAGATCCCTGGGCGATCTGGATGCCGACGCTCTTCGCAACCACCTGTTCAACGACGGTCGCGGTATTGGCCTATTTCGCGCTCGGACGTCTCCCCATTTTCGCCCATCGGCCCGAACTTCGAGGCGAATCGGCGAAGGGCGAGTGGGACACGAGCGAAGTCGATTCGAGCGCGTCGACCGAGCCGAACCTCCCGCCGGAAACCGGCTGGCGACGACTGGGGCGGCGCGGTCTGGTCGGGCTCGGAATCGGACTTTTCCTCTGGAGTGTCGGCGGCTTCTTCCTGGAAAGTTTCTCGAGCCAGGGACTCGTCATCGCGATTCGCAACGTCCTTCGAATCTGGACTCTTCCGGCGCTTCTGCTCGCGGTGCTGTTCTACGGATTTGCCAAGCGAGTCCGCATCTACGACTCGATGGTGGCCGGCGGACGGGAGGCGCTCGGCGTCGCCGTTCGAATCGTTCCCTACCTGGTCGTGATCCTGGTCGCGGTGGCGATGTTTCGGGCCTCCGGTGCCCTCGGCTATTTGATCGCGCAAGTCGATCCATGGACGAGCCTCATCGGCGTGCCTGCCGAGGTCCTGCCGATGGCCTTTATCCGACCGTTGTCCGGAAGCGGCGCGTTGGGCGTGATGAGTGAGATCTTCACCGTCCACGGGCCGGACTCGTTCATCGGCCTCTTGACGAGCACACTCATGGGATCGACCGAAACGACTTTCTACGTCCTCGCGATCTATTTCGGCGCAGCGGGGGTCGTCGACGGACGTCACGCTTTGCTGGCCTGTCTGGCGGGCGACATCGCCGGCTTCTTCGGCGCCGTCGCGGCCTGCCATTTCTTCTTCGCCTGAACGGCCGTGCTTCGCAAAGGAGCCTCGTTGGACGCCGCATCAGACCCCTTCGCACTCGATCGGGAAAAGCTCGATTCAATCGTCGAATCGGAGCTGGGCCGCCGGCCGGCCTCGATCGAGCCGATCGCCGCCGGCCTCGGCGCGCGGCGTTTCTATCGCGTCCGCTTCTCGCTCGGCGAACCGCAGAGTCTGATCGCGCGATTCGAGGCCGAACCCGGCAACGAGATCGAGACAGACCCTTCCCTTCCGGACAGCGCCACGGAGCGAGACGGGGGGCCGCTTCTCGAAGCCGCACCGGCCTGGCTCCCCGAGCCCTCCCTCGAACCACTGCGAAGTTTTCTCGAGGGCGCCGGACTCCCCGTCCCCCGCTCCTACGCCCATCTTCCCGATCATCATCTCGACCTGCTCGAAGACTTGGGCGATCGGACGCTATTAGGTGCGAGTCGAACGGAGCGGGTCGATCTCTACCGTGAAGCCTGCGGCATCATCGCCCGGCTTCAACGACTCTCTCCGGGGACCCAAGCCATTCCCGCCTTCGACCGCATATTCGATCGAGCACTCATCCAGACGAAAGCCTGGAAGTGGCTGCATTGGACCCTCCCGGGGCTGCTCGGACGTGACGCCAGCGATGAGGAATTTCGCGGGGTCGAAGCGTTGTTCACGCGAATCGCGGAGCTGCTCGAAAAAGCGCCACGACGCCTCGCCCATCGCGACTTCAAGGCCGAGAACCTCCACTGGATCGAAACCGGCCCTGGCAAAGAACCGACGCCGCCGAGACTCGTCATGATCGACGTTCAGGGCGCCTTTATGGCGCCCCCCGAATACGATCTGGTCTGTCTGCTCTACGACCTCCAGGTCGACCTCGACGAATCGCTGATTCAAGAGTGTCTGCGCGCGACGCTCCTCGACCTGCCGGATGCGCCCGACCTCGAAACGGCGCGGCTGCGATTCGACGCGATCGCGATCGTGCGACTCTGCAAGGACATCTCACATCTGGTCCAAGCCGGGCGGGTCCGGGACGATTATCGCCGTTGGCACGAGATTCCGCGGGGCCTCTTTCTCCTCGAGCAAGCGATGGGACGACTCGAACACACCTTTCCGGAGGTTCGGGCGCTCACTTCTGTGATGCATGTACTTACAGCGGCGGTCGGATCACCCGATAGTTCTTCCCAGGGGCGAGCGCGATGAGAGCAAGTCGAGGAATCGAGATGGCGCGAAAAGACAGGGATTTTCGGTGAGGGCGATGATTCTCGCGGCTGGCCTGGGCACCCGCATGCGCCCTTTCAGTGACCTGCGCGCCAAACCCGCCCTTCCCGTGCGGGGCCGACCGGTCGTCAGCCTGCTGCTCGAATTCCTGGCTCACCACGGCTGTGAAGAGGTCATGATCAACCTTCACCATCTGCCAGAGACGATTCGCGCCGCGATCGAGGCGGATCGCCCCACGAAGCTCGAGGTCCACTTCTCCGAGGAACTCAACCCGCTCGGGACTGGTGGCGGAATTCGACGCGCTGCGGATTTCCTGCGAGCGAGCGAGGCTTGTGTCGTCCTGGCCGGCGACATGCTGCTCGACCTGCCGCTTCGAGCACTCTTCGAGCGCCACCTCGACAGTGGACGTCACGCGACACTCCTGTTGCGGCGAGATGTGCGCGGGAAGGACTTTGGAACGATCGGCGTCGACGCCGATGGGGATGTGATTCGAATCGGACCGATCGAAATCCGCAGGCCCGATCGCGACGGTCGAGCCGTCGATGTCGACGAGGCCGCGAGCGGCCTCTTCACCGGTGTGCGCTTCTTCTCGCGAGAGATACTCGATCATTGGCCGGATAAAGGACGGGAGCAGGCGTTCGAGGACCTGCGCGATTGGCTGATTCCGGAAATCGAAGGTCGCGAGGCGCGTGTCGGCGCCGAGATCGTCGAACTCGAAAATTCCGTCTGGGAACCGGTCGGCACGCCCGCCGAGTTGCTTCGAGTCAACCTCGCGCCGCCGATTCTTCCGAGCCTCGGCGGGTCCGTCGAACACTGGAGCGGAGAAGTCGATCTTGCGGGCGAGCACGACGACGTGGTCCTCTCCCGCAAAGCCTTCGTGCCCGACGACGCGCGCCTCGAGCGTTGTGTGGTCTGGGATGGGGAGCAAGTCCCGCATGGTTTTCGTGGCCGCGACGGAATTTTTGCCGGCGGCACTTTTCACAGCTGTCTGGGCAAAACGCAGGAGTCCATCCATTGAGCGAGGTCGTCTTCATCGGAACCAGTGACGCCTTCGGCGCCGGCGGGCGACGCCAATCGGCCGTCTTCGTGCGCGGTGAACGCGGCGGCATGCTGCTCGATTGCGGTGCGACGACGAATACCGGCCTCGCCCAGCTGGGCCTCTTCCGCGATGAGATCGACGTCATCTTGATCTCCCATTTTCACGGCGATCATTTCGGAGGAATTCCCGCCTTCCTCTACGCCTCGCTCTACACCGATCGGCGACGCCATCCGATCGAAATCATCGGTCCGCCCGATGTGAAGGCTCGAATCCACGCGCTCGCGCGCGCCTTGGGCCACAATCTCGAGAGACCCGAATGGACCTATCCGATCCACTATCGCGAGATCCGAGCCAACCAGAGTCTCGCCGTCGGGCCGGCCGAGATCCACGCCTTTGCCACCGAGCACCAACCCGAATCGCATCCGCAGGGCTATCGTGTCCAACTCGGCCGCGAAGAGATCGCCTACTCCGGCGACACGGGCTGGTTCGACGATTTGCCGAAACAAGTTTCCGGCGCCGATCTCTTCATCTGCGAATGCACCCTGCACGACTCCCATCTGAGTTTTCATCTGAATCTGCAAGAGCTGCGCGAGCATCGTGACGAACTCGATTGCGGGCGTCTCATCCTCACTCACCTCGGCCATGAGATGGCGGAGCAGCGCGGCCGGATCGAGATCGAGACGGCGGACGATGGAATGGTGATCAAACTCTAGGAGCCTGCCCCCGCCTGGCCTCGGGGACACCGGATTCAGGTGGGCTGAGTGGGAGGTGGACTCAGGCTCCTGAGTGCGGCGGACCATTGAGGGAGGTCTCGACGTCCCTTCGAAGACAGTTCGTAGTGTCCCATCTTCACGCGCTCAAACCACCCGTAGTGATTGTCTCGAAGAATGGGACCGGCCCGCTCCACGTCGGCACGCTGCCGGATGACGCTCACTTTGAGGACCCGGGCCTCGGTCAGCTCGCGTGCACATCGCAGCGCGTCCTGGCGATAGGCGGTGAGTCGTGGACGCGAGCTGGAGCCCCCGGATTCCGGATCACCCACGCGCTCCGTGAACTCCTTCAGCAAGCGTTTGCGGCGTCGCGTGTCGGAGCGGGGTCGATAGGGAGCCGGATCCAGAACGGCCACGACGTTGCCCCGCTCGGAAACCGTGAGAAGTCCAAGTCCGAGACGCCGAAGCAAGCTCATGACTTGCTTCCGCCTCGAACGCCATGAGGCGCTGTGGCCTTTCCCGATGCGGATTCCAACGTAGACCGCCTCGGAAACTCTGAGTCGGTCCACCGCCTGGAGAATGACCGCGAGGTTCAGTCGCTCTTTCAATTCGACGACGACGGGACCCTCGCCCGCTCGCAAGGCCACGATGTCACAGGCCCCGATCTCGCCCTTCACCGAGTAGCCCTGTGCCTCCAAGAACTGTTTGATCGGCTTGTAGAGGTCGACTTCAGCCACTTCGCGCCATCCGCCGCTTTTCCTTTCGCTCGCTGTTTCGTGTCCGCTCTCGAAAATCAGGCGTAGTCGCTGCCGTAGACGACGCCGAGAACGCGGGCCTCCGTGACACCCGTACATTGGGGAAGCTGGTTCGGAATTCCGCGAAGCGTATTTCGGCCCATCAAGGAGAAGGCCATGGCCTCGGCGGCGTCGGCGGGGACGCCCGCCGAATCCATGCTCTCGACGACGACACCCTCGAGAGACTGCGCGAGCAATTCCATGACGAAGCCGTTTCGAACGCCGCCACCGCCCACGATGAGTCGACGTGGAGCATCGTCGACCCCGGTTTCGGCCATCCGTTCCCAGGCCATCGCAATCGCTCGCGTCGACGCGTGGGCCAGCGTCGCGAGCAAGTCTTCGAGCGAAACTTCGTCGCGGCGGGCGCGCTCCAACCACTGACGCGCCTCGGCCAAGCCGTAGCGCTCGCGCCCGGTCGACTTCGGCGGCGGACGTTCGAGATAGGGGTCGGCGAGGAGTTCATCGAGCCAACTCGTCACGGCCGTACCCGAGCGCGCGCGTTTGCCGTCTCGATCGAAACGTTCTCGCCCCTCCGTCGCCAGCGAGAGGACCCCGTCCATCAGCGAGTTCGCGGGGCCGACATCGAAAGCCATCACATCCTCGGCGCGACGGCTCGCGGGCAACCAGGTCAGGTTCGCGATTCCTCCGAGGTTCAAGATCCCGCGCGTTTCCTTGGCGTTGGCGAAGACCGCAAAATGGAAATAGGGAGCCAGGGGCGCACCTTCGCCACCCATCGCCAGATCCCGTCGTCGGAAGTCCGCGATGACGGGACGCTGCAAGCGTTCGGCCAGACGCGCCGGACACCCGATCTGAAGACTGCCGCCGTGCTCGGGATGGTGGGCGACCGTTTGCCCATGGGAGGCGATCCCGTCGACGCGACCCGGCGCAACGCCCGCCTCGTCGAGCAGCGAGAGAACGGCATCGGCGAAACAATCCGCCAGGATCCGATCGAGCCGGACGAGTTCTTCGAGCATCTGCGTCGATTCGAGTTCGCCCGCGGCGAACGCGTGGATTTCGGTCTGTAGGGAGCGCGGATGTTTGAACTCGCGAAAGGCGATCAAGCGGAACGGACGCGCTTCGGCGTCGTCCGGCCACTCGACCAAGGCGACATCGATCCCATCCGCTGAGGTGCCCGACATCAGGCCTATGACCCACATGTTGCAATACTAGGCCCATGACACGCGCCGACGCCATGGAATCACGCTCATCGGGAAATCGCGGCGCGGAAAAATTCGAGCCGGGGGAAAGGGGCCGGGAATCCGTTCTTGGCAACCTGGAGGGGGCCGTACCAACTAGCAAGGGATGCGGGTGGATTTCGCGCGCATGCACGGCTCGTCGGCGTCGCTGGCGGCTCACGGATCCCTGTTGCGGCCGGCGCGGGCGAAACCGGTTTCCTCCGGCCCGACGCCCTCCCCCGCGCGTTCCCGCCAAAACGATTCTAGACGCTCCGCGTTCGATGACCTCTCGCAGACCCGGTGAGACAGCGGCCCCAACACATTGACAGTCAAAGGGAATCCACGATACTGCCGCCGGCCTGAAATCGTCGATCGGGCCCCTACAGGCGCACTCGGTCGAGGCAGAAGCCTCGCTGGAGGCACGCCAGATCATCGAAACCCCGTCGGCGGAGTGTCGACAACCGCGTCAGCAAAGTGTCGGCGAATCGTCGACACGCAAAGAATCCATGAGGGAACCATGAACGAAACCTCCCGAACCCAGGGTTGGGCCATCTGTGGTGGCGCCGGCCTCGCCGCCTTGATCATCCTGGTCGGCCTCTTGAACGGCAGCTATTGGGCGATCGCCATCCCGGTCGCCATCTTGACCTTCTTCGCGCTGGGGCTCGTCGCCTGGGTGGGATATACGATCGCGACGATTCAGGTCGATGCGGATGCGAGCCCCGAAGTTTTCTCCAGCGACAACTCGGAGGGCACGGACGCGACGGACGCCACCGAGGACGCGGCGTAGGGAGAATCGATTCGTGCGCATCGCTCTTCTCACCTATCGCGGAAACATGTTCTGCGGCGGCCAAGGAATCTATGCGGCCTACCTGGCGCGCGAGTGGCAGCGTGCCGGACACGACGTCCATGTGTTCGCGGGGCCGCCCTTCCCCGAACTCGAAGACGGAATCCCTCTACACGAAATTCCCAACGACAATGTCTTCGGGGTGTCGACGCGTGAAGCACTCGACCCGACGCGACCCTTCTCGATGCTCAAGCCCCTATCGCTCTGGGAACTCGGCGTCTCGCGCTTCGGCGTCTTTCCGGAGATGCAGACTTTCGGGTTGCGGCTGATGCGGCGCTGGGGCGAGTTACAACGACGCTATCGCTTCGATGTCGTCTTCGACAACCAAAGCCTGTCGTGGGGACTGCTCGGGATCCAGGCGATGGGCGTTCCCGTCGTCTCGGTCATCCACCACCCCTTGCACATCGATCGCGAGGCCGATTTTGCAATCGATACCTCGCTGCGCAAGCGGGTGAGCCGAACGCTCTACTTTCCGCTGATGATGCAGGAGGCGGTCGCGACTCGACTGGCCAAGATCGTGACGGTCTCACACGCCTCGCGCGTCGCGATCCAGAAATATTTCAAGATCCCCGAGAAAGAGGTCTCGGTCGTCTACAACGGCACGGATACCGAGATCTTTCGACCGATTCCCGAGATCGAGAAGGAATCGGATCTGCTCTTTGTCGGTCGCACCGAGGATCGGAAGAAGGGCATTGGCACGATGTTCGAGGCCTTGTCGATGTTGCCGGAAGCGGTGACCTTGAAGATCGTCGACGGTCGAATCCCGAGCCACGGGCTGGTGCCGCGGCTGATCAAGCGATTCGGGCTCGAAAAGCGGGTCCAGATCGTCGATCGCATGCTGACAGTGCCCGAATTGGTGGCGCAATATTCGACCGCACGCGTCGCGCTCGTGCCCTCGTTCTTCGAGGGGTTCGGGTTTCCTGCGAGCGAGGCCATGGCCTGCGGGCTCGCGGTCGTCGCCAACGCGGCTGGAGCATTACCCGAGGTCGTCGGGACGGACGGACGAACGGGTCGCCTTGTCGCGCCGCGAAATCCGCGCGCGATGGCCGACGCCCTATGGGAGGTCCTGCGCGACCCCGAAGAAACCGGTCGCATGGGGCGAGCGGCCCGTGAGCGGATCGAGCGCGTCTTCCAGTGGGACCAGGCCGCGGCTCAACTCGTCGATGTCTTCCAGGAGGTGATCCATGCTACTGACCGTCGATCTCGAGCGGCTTGACGTCCGACCCGGACATCGGCTCCTCGACGCGGGTTGTGGCGAAGGGCGACATTGCTTTGGCGCGATGAGTCGCGGGGCGACGGTCGTGGGCCTCGATCTCGACTTCGAATCGATGCGGGATCCCGCGAAGATCCTGCGCAAGCGAGGTCGGGAACAAGATCGAATGGGGGCCATGGTCCAGGGCGACGCCTTCCGTTTGCCCTTCGCCGATCACAGCTTCGATCGGATCATCTGTTCGGAAGTCATGGAACATGTCCACGACTATCGCGCCGCTGTGCGAGAACTGTTCCGAATCGCGAGGCCCGGTGCGCGGATCGCCGTCACGATCCCCACGGCGACCAGTGAACATCTCTACCTTCGATTGGGCGATGAATATTTCGAGAGCCCGGGCGGTCATATCCGAATCTTCAAACCCCGCGATCTCGCGGAAGGACTCGCCGCCGCCGGCTTCGACACGATCGGCTGTGGTTTTGCGCACGGCTTCCATACGCCCTATTGGGTGCTCCGTTCCGCGATGCACCTTCCCGACGCGGAGGACAGCCGACTCGTTCGGGGCTATCGCGAGTTCTTGATTCGAGCGACCGCTTCGAAGTGGATGGATCGACTCGAAGGCGTCCTGAACTACGTCTGCCCCAAGAGCATCATTCTCTATGGCGAGAAACGGGCCGCTTCGACTCGGGTTTCGAGCTCGCTTCCGCCCCCTGCTGCTGCGGCGGCCGCCTGAAATGGCGCGGCCTCTGCGGATCGCCTACGTCGCCTACCGAGGCAATATGAATTCCGGAGGCCAGGGGATCTACCTGTGGTTTCTTGCGCGCGAGATGGCCCGGCTGGGGCACAAGGTCCATGTATTCGTCGGCCCTCCCTATCCCGATCCGATGCCCTTTGCGCGCGTCGAGGAGTTGCCGAATCGGCAGTTCTGGGCGAAGTGGGTGCTCGGCCAAAAGGACCAGATCGTTCCCAGGCGAGATCCCCTACAGATCTTGCAGCCCCTCAACTTCTACGAATTGGCCGCGAGCCGGATGGGATTCCTGCCCGAGCCCTTCGCTTTTAGCCTGCGCGCCTTTCGACGCTTGACGCACCATCTGCGAAACGATCTCGGATTCGATCTGGTTCACGATGTTCAATGTCTCGGATACGGCTTGCTGGGTCTGCGCGCGCTCGGATTGCCGGTCGTTACGACCGTGCACCATCCCCTGAGCGTCGATCGTCGTGCATCGTTCGTGCGAGACGACACCTTCGCCGACGTTCTGGGCACGGCAAAATTCTACCCGATCGGCATGCAAGCCTTCGTCGCACGTCACCTCGACGCCGTTCTCACTTCCTCCGAAGCCAGCGCAAACCAGATCGTGAAGGATTTCGGCGTCCGACCCGACCGAATCCACAATCTTCGCAACGGCATCGACGTCGAACTCTTCTGCCCGGATCGCGAGGTCGAAAAAGGTCGCGACGAATTACTCTGCGTCGGGCGATCCGCTGACCCGAACAAAGGCATCGCAACGCTGATCCAAGCGCTCCGCCACCTTCCGGATCATGTCACCCTGACACTGGTGGATGACGACAGTCCCGAAAATCAGGTTCGGCGATGGGCCGGCGAAGCGGGTGTACTCGACCGCCTTCACTTGACGGGACGCGTGGCCTCGGACGAACTCGTGCGTCTCTACCGCCGTGCCAGCGTTGTCGTCGTGCCGTCACGCTGGGAAGGTTTTGGACTTCCCGCCGTCGAAGCCATGGCCTGTGGCACCCCGGTCGTGGCCGCGCGATCTGGAGCCCTGCCCGAAGTTCTCGATCTCACCGGCGGCGGACTGCTGGCCGAACGCGATGATCCTCGTTCCTTGGCCGACGCGATTCAGACCTTGCTGGGAAATTCCGAGATGCGAGCGTTGATGTCCAAACGCGGACGGGAGCGGGTCGTCGAGACCTTGTCCTGGCCTCGAATCGCGGCGGACACCGCCGACGTCTATGCGGAAGTCACCTCTCGCGCGGCGCGTCGGGGCCGGCCGACGAGAACCACGACATCCGCGAGCGTCGGCCACTGACGCGCCATAGCGTCGAGACCCCGAAGCATCCAGCTCGCGACCGGTCGCGGTAGATGGCAAACGAGAGTCGCCCAGCCGGGTAGGCCCCAGCCGATCGAAACGCCCTGCAACGTTTCGATCTCCACGTGCTTGCTGGCTTGCTCGCGCATGAGGTCGACCTCGTAGCGGGTGAAATGATCACTCGGCGAATCGTATCCACGTCGCCCACGCAAAGGCCCGAGCCCGAGCCAATCCTCGCGGAATCGATCGATCGCACGCGTCACACGACAGGCCAGCGAATCGAAGTTGGCGATCGCGAGCACGACCCGTCCGTCGGGCTTGGTCACCCTCGCCATTTCGGCGATCGCCGATTCGGGATCATCGAAATGATCCATCGCGCCCTTGCAAAACGATGAATCGAACGCGTCGTTCTCGAAGGGCAAGGCATCGGCCCAACCTCGAACCCATGCCGGTCTGGGGGCACCGTCTTCGAGACTCGCACTCCCGAACGCCTCGGCCATGGCCGTCATGCGTGCGGACGGTTCAGCCCCGATGACGTAAGCGCCCTCGCTCACCAACGCGATCGAGTCCTGACCCACTCCGCTCGCGACGTCCAGCACCCGACGGCCGGGGCCGGCACAAGTCGCCCACAATGTCACTTCCGTCATGCGAGCAAAGAGGAACTCGCTGTCGGGAGACATCCCGGTCGGGATGACATCACTCATGTCTCGATCAAGATCTACGACTCGCATGGGGGGCAGCTTAGCGATCCGGACTAGCGCCCGCCGCAGGCTGATGGTCGAAACGCGGGCCTGGCTGTACACTGCCCCAATGCTCCCACTGGCCGCCCAATCAGCCGTCCCCGACCCATCCGACGAGACGGAAGGGGCCGCCCCGAATCCAGCAGAATCGACTTCCCGTTACCGTTTCGGGGCGTTTAGCGTCTTCTCGATCGGATTGGTGGTTCTTCTGAGCGCCTATTTCATGTCGATTCGTCTGCTCGAAGCCGCACTCGATCGGGAAATCCAGGCTCGCGTCGATCGGGCGATCGTCGTCACGCGATTCGATCGGCCCCTCAAGCTACAGATGAAGGAACAGATCGACGCCGCCGTTCGAGATTCGAAATGGATCAAGCTCGGCGG
>SMVB01009963.1_pt1 | contig 15379 bp, 9 predicted proteins | sample 2456461 | NCBI WGS metagenome assembly SMVB01 (sample SAMN11095934, study PRJNA526329) | marine sediment metagenome | biome: Marine sediment; feature: Surficial sediment; material: Deep marine sediment; isolation source: Hadal surficial sediment | place: Pacific Ocean | collected 2014-05 | depth 0-1... | reverse complement strand
GAGCCAAGGAAGCGAGTTGATCGACGCCTTCTCCGACTCTCCTCTCCTTCAGCGCTTGTTGGGTCCCGCCGCCTCGAGACTCGGGACCGACTCTACGGGCATCTCGAGCCAATTGGGTCCGATACGATTTGGCCTGGGCATCGTCACTGGCGATCGGAGCATCAACCCGCTGGGTTCGTGGCTCATTCCAGGTCCAGACGATGGCAAGGTCGGCGTCGACCGGGCCAGGCTCGACGGGGCGACAGACTTCATGGTGGTCTCCGCAACCCACACGTTCATCATGAACCGCAGGGATGTGGCTGAAGAGGTCGTGAACTTTCTCCGGCACGGTCGGTTCGGCAGAGGGGACTTGTAAGGGGACCTGTAGAGGTAGCGGGACGAATTGATCGCACTAAGACACGCACACTCCGTGCTCCTCGTGGGCATCTTCCTTCTACCCCTGGGGCCCCTCGCGGCGCAGGACGGGACGGTCCAGGGCCGCGTCCGTGACGACGAGGGCGCCGCCGTGTTCAGGGCGTCGGTCGCGCTGCTCAGGAGCGGGACCCCCGTCGTCGCCTCCGATACGGATCGGCTTGGCTCGTTTCGTATTTTCGAGGTCGCCCCCGGGACCTACACGGTTCGTGTCCAGGGGTTGGGGTACGAAGAGTACTCCGAGGAGATCGTCATCGGCCCCGCCGAAACCGTGGAGCTCGACCTCCGGATCCCGCGGAGCGCAATCGAGATTGAAGGAATCTCCGTCGATGCCGAGCGCAGTCGTACGCGGGCGCGTTTCGAGCAGGTGGGTGGCGCCACGATAAGAGATCTCGATGTCGACGCCGTGAGGTTGCTGCCAAGCCTCGCCGAGCCCGATCCGGTGCGCGCGATCGAGGTGTTGCCGGGTGTGGTGTCGACGTCCGACTTCTCCGCAGCCTTTCACGTGCGGGGAGGATCACAGGATCAGAACCTGATCCTGCTCGACGGGATGCCGATCTTCTCCCCGTTCCATCTCGGGGGCGTCTTCTCGGTGTTCAACGCCGACATGGTCGACCGGGTGGAGCTCCACTCAGGCGGGTTCCCGGCGGAGCATGGTGGACGAGTCTCCTCCGTGCTTCTGGTCGAGAGCAACGCCGGCGACGGGGACTTCTCGGTCGAAGGAGCCGTCTCCCTCATCGCCACGAGGGTGGCCGTGGGAGGAGGCCTAGGGAGCTCCATCGCGAACGCGCTCGGTTTAGCGAACATGCGCTACCGGGTGTCTGCCCGGCGTTCGTACATCGACCTGCTCGTTAAACAAGTCCCGTACCATCTGACCGATTTCCAGGGGATCGTGGAGGGTTGGACTCAGGGCGGTGATCGCATCACGCTCACGGCCTACAAGGGTCGGGACGTCTTTGATCTGACGACCCTGGACGACGAGGACTTTCCGTTGCGGATCGACCTGGATTGGGGCAACGACGCGTTCGGCGCCCGCTGGACCCGTCCGAGGCGTGGGGGTGGCTCGCTCGACGTCCGAGCGAACTTCAGCAGCTTCTCGACTGGCCTGACCTTCCCCGACTTCGCCGACACTCGTCTGAGTAGCAGGATCAAGCAGGGACAGTTCAGGGCGGATCTCGACGTGCGGCGTTCGGCCCGGGTTTCCTTCCAGGTGGGGGCAAGCGCGGAGGTTCAATCCTACAAGAACCTCTTCTCGAGCGGTGGCACGGAGTTCGGCTCCGGGATCGGCGACGCTTGGCTGTTCGGCACGTACGTCCAGACGCGCTGGTCGCCACGCGCGTGGCTCGTTGAGCTCGGGCTCCGTGCCGACGGCTACAGCCCCGACCCGGGAGACTGGGTCCAGGAGATCGCTCCTCGACTGGCGGTGAAGCGTTTCCTCGGAGGTGGAGACGTCGCCGTAAAGGTGGCCGTCGGCCGCTACACACAGTTCGTGCACTCGCTGCGGGACGAGGAGCTGCCGATCGGAATCGACTTCTGGGTGCTGGCCGGGGAACGCGCCCCGCACACGATTTCGGACCAGCTTCAGGTCGGCATTGAAGGGTACCACGGCATCGACTGGTTCTGGTCGTTGGAGGGATATGTACGCTCCTTCGATGGTGTCGTGACGTTCAACGCCGCCGAAGACCCGAACGACGACTTGGACGACATTCTGTCTGGAGAGGGCCTCTCGTACGGGGTCGATCTTCTGGTGCGGAGGGAGACCGGTGCGGTGACCGGATGGCTGGCCGTTTCGTACCTCGTGGCGGACCGCACTTTTCCGGATCCGCTGTCACCGCTGCCAGGCCAGCCGGAAATCTCGTACTCCCCGATCTTCGACCGCCGCGTCGACGTGGACCTTGTGCTGAGATACCCAGCACCTTGGGGTTGGGAGGGCGGCATCCGGTGGAACCTCGGTACGGGTATCCCCTACACGAGCGTGCTCGGCACGTATCAGTACTACGAGACGCGCTACGTCGAGGACCGTGGCCTGGTGTGGTCGGGCGCGCCAGGCCCCGACGCGGACCCCGATGACGAGGGGCAGTTCGGCGTCGTCCTCGGGGATCGAAACTCGGCCCGGTATCCTGCCTACCACCGACTCGACCTGAGCTTCCGCCGGACCTCAGTGAAGTCGTGGGGCACGCTCACCCCCTACGTGAGCCTCGTCAACGTATACAACCGGCGGAACGTGCTCTTCTACTTTTTTGAGTATCAGCGGAGCCCCCCCGTGAGATCGGGCGTGTCGATGTTTCCCGTGCTGCCCACTTTCGGCCTGGAGGTGCGGTTCTGATGCGTCAACAGCTCATCTCACTCTCGCCATCGGCGCGAGTGAGATACGGGCTCCGATTCATGTGCCTCGCGGCCTCCACCGCCCTGGCTGCCTGTGACCTCGAGGAGATCATGATCGTCGAGGTCGAAGATGTAGTGGTCGCCGAGATCTACGTGAACCTCGCCGAAGACCCGACCGAGAACGAGGTCCGGGCCTACCTGCACTATACCATCGGCGCACCCGGATCGGGCGGCAACGAGCTCTCGAGTGCGCTGATCGTCGTAAGCCGCCCCGACGGCCTCACGCTCACCCTGGTGGAGAACCAGCTCGAGGCGTGCCTCGACTCCCTACCGACCGTGGGGGATGGAGTCTGCTTCCTCGCCGATCCCGCTCAGACTCCGAACCTCAGCCCGGGCGACCAGCTCGAGGTCGAGGTCACATTCGCCGACGGGGGAACCCTCTTTGGGGCTACGCGCGTGCCATCCTCCTTCCAGATCGACGGCATATCGACGGCCTGCCGGCTCGATCCCGACACACTCCTACCCCTCCTTTGGTCCAGCTCGTCCGGGGCGTGGGCCTACGTGAACGAGACATCGATTTCGGGTCTGACGGATGCACTCGAGCCAGAAGGGATCGTGGTGGAAGAGGACGACGACCCGCTCCATCTCCTGGGCCTCTCCATATCGGACCAGGACACGACGATCGTCTTTCCCAGTGAATTTGGGATCTTCGACCGCTTCGACCTGGACCAAGCGCTGGCGAATCGGCTGCAGGAGGGGCTGCCCAATTCGACGACCGCGGAAGTGTCGATCACGGCAGTCGAGGGGAATTACGTGAACTGGGCACGGGGTGGAAACTTCAACCCGTCCGGACAGGTGAGGGTGCCGAGTATCCGAGGGGACGGTACCGGCGTCTTCGCCGCAACGGTGAGCCGGGGGTTCGTCGTGGTCAGCTCGGATCAAGCGGGCCCTCTGCCCGACTGCCCGATCCCGAATTCGTCGTAACAGGCGCCCCGGCCCGAGCCGTGCACGAAGGCCGCCGAAGATCCCCGGTCACGGTAGACTGAACACCACGATGGTGCCGGACCCGGGGTGCTCACCCACCCAAAAACCTGAGGGTCGCCCCGACGCGACAGCGACGTACTGACGTCCGTCCACCGAATAGGAGACCAGGCCCGCACCGATCGGACCGCCGGTGTTGAAGCGATAGAGCACTTCCCCCGTTTCTGCCGAAAGCGCAATGAAGTCCCCGGTGAGCTCGCCGGCGAACACGAGCCCACCCGCGGTCGTGGTCACGGCTCCGATAACGGGGCGTTCGGAATGGTACCTCCAACGCACCACGCCACTGGTCGCATCGACCGATGTGATCCACCCCGTCGCCTCACCCGCAGGTTCCCACGTGCCACCCATGTAGAGCTGCCCCTCTACGAAGCGCACTTCGTCTGGTTGGAACATCGTGAACAGGTAGCACCAATCTACGGCGGGTGTGACGAGCGTCCCCGTACCCGGGTGATACGCGGGGCCATTCCACTCCACTCCGCCAAAAACGCCAGGACAAGCTCGGGTTCCCTCTGTGGTGACGGGTGCGTCTACGTTCTCCTGGGTCGTGATGGCAGTCTCGAAGAGGCGCTCCCGGGTATCGCGGTCGAGCACCCTGAGTATCCCATCCTTGCCGACCGTCGAGACCAGATTTCGCTGCACACCATCCACGGCCCGACTGAAGATCGGGCTGACCTGCGTGAGATCCCAGTCGTGATCGTCGCTCGGGACCAGTTGGTCGTACCAACGGAGCTCGCCGGTGCGGACGTCGAGTGCGACGATGGAATTGGTATACAGGTTCAGGCCGGGTCGTAGCTCGGCCGGAAAATCCGGTGCCGGGTTCGTGACCGCCACGTAGAGCTCTCCACGCTCTACGTCCAGGGTGAACGGCGTCCATATCGCACCGCCGCCCAGAGGGATCCCCAGCGGGTTGCCCCAGGACTCGCTGCCGGATCGCGTCGCGCCGGGTACGGTCTGGAATCGCCACACCTCTTCACCGTCGCGCAGCCGAAACGCTCCCACCCACCCGGAGATTCCGTTCTCGCTACCGGCCGGGCCGATGAGAATGAGATCGTCATAGATCATGGGCGCCATGGTGAACGTCTCGCCGATCCATGGATCCGCTATCTGGCGGGCCCACAGCTGCTCTCCATCCGCCGCATCGAGGGCGACCAGGTAGCCGTCCGCCGTGCCACGGACCACGTAGCCGTCCTGAATGCCCACCCCGCGATTGTTGTTCCACACCTCGCGGTCCCGGGGCCGCCAGGTGTGGCGCCAAAGTAAGCGGCAGGTCGCCGCGTCGATCGCCACCGTCGCGTGCACGCTCGTGAAGTACATGGTTCCGTTCGACACGATGGGCCCGGTCTGGAAGTTGCTCGCTTCAGTAAGCTGAAACAGACACGCCGGTCGGAGGTCCTCGACGTTGTCGACCGTGATTTCCGAGAGCGGGGAGTAGCGGGTCCCTGAGAAGTCCCGTGTGTGAAACAGCCAGTCGGCCCCGTCATCCGATGCAGCAACGAGCTCCGCAACACTGGGTCCTGTCCCTATCGGGACATCCCGATCTCCCCTGACGAACCCGGCCGCTGTGCCCAGTGCCACGTCGTTCGGTTGGATGAGGGAGATATTTTCGAGCCTGCGCTGCTCCACGCGAAGAGGCTCCGCTCCCGCCGCCACGCCGTTCTCAGCCATGATGTGGGCGAGAACCTGCAGGTACTGTGCCTCCAGGAGGGATCCGGGGCGGTTCGGCGGCATCGTCGTGGAGATGATGTAGTAGAGGTCGTTCACAGTGACCTGCGGTCGAGACCACGTTCGACGGAACGTCGGTCCGAGGAGCGCGGGCGCGGAGCCATCACTGAGATCACTTCCGTGACATTGGGCGCACTGCTCGGTGTAGACGGCCGCGCCCCTGTCTGCTTCGGCCGTGGTGTAGGTCAAAACGGCGTCCTGAGCCCTGGCCGGAAGCGCGGTCAAGAAAACCGTCATCACCAACATCAGAGGGAGGCCGAAGCAGATCGGCTGCCGGTGAGAGCCGGACACGTCTGTAAGATTCCAATCGTCGACCTGCCAGACGGGCGTGGTATTCATGCCAACCGACCTCCCCCCGAATATGCGTCCCTCTACGAACCTTCTACTGGGCTGGTTACCATGCCGGCCCCGGACGGGCGCCGCAAGGCGACCGGCCCCAGGTCACTCGTCAAGAAGCTCGGAGCCGCGTAACATTGCTCGGAGGTGAGCCGCTCGGTGCCCTAGCGCGGAGGCTCAGTCATTTGTCGGATTCGGGTGTGATGACAACCCCGGTTGTGATGTCAACGTTAGGAAACCCATGCACCAGCGGCGGCGATACGACGCCGGCAGGAGGAATCATGATCAACTCGATGAGAAGAATCGTTCTGAGCTGCGTCTTTGTCGCAACTGCTTTCACCCTCGGCGCTCAGCGCACCGAGGCGATGGGTGTACAGGCGCAAGCCAGCCTGTCCATCGAGCAGGTGAAAGATGGGCTCTACGCCATCATGGGTAGCGGTGGAAACGTCGGCGTACGGGTTACCTCTGAAGGAGTGATTCTGATCGACGACAAGTTTCCGCAAAATTTTGCGGAGATTCAGGAACTGGTCGGCACGGTAAGCGATCAACCGGTCCGGTACGTCCTCAACACACATCATCATGGCGACCACGCAGGTGGCAATGTGGAGTACATCAACATCGCCGAGATCATTGCTCACCAGAACGCCCGAGACAACATGGTGAGAGGCAACCAGGACGCACCGCCGAGGGTGGTTTTTACCGATCAGACCGCCGTTTATCTGGGTGGCGTCGAGGTCCGAGCGTTTTACATGGGCCGTGGACACACGAACGGGGATGCGGTGATCTATTTTCCTGATCTGAGAACGGTGCATGGAGGTGATCTGCTCCATGGCACCGCGCCATTTATCGACTATGGCAATGGCGGTAGCAGCGAAGGTTGGGTCGCCACCTTGAACAACATTTTGGCACTGGATTTCGACACCGCGATTCCCGGGCACGGTGCCATCATGGATCGAAACGATGTCGTGAATTTTCGCAATCAGATGGAGGCGGTTCGTGCCCGTATGGCGGATCTGATCCGGTCGGGTGTGCCAAAAAGCGAGGCATCCGATCGTATGAGGACGCAAGAACTCAGCTGGACCATGGTGGATGGCCTGTTCATGGGAAGAAGCATTCCGGGCTTCTACGATGAGATTGCAGCCGGGTTGCCGTAGTAGCTAAGAGTCGCTTCGACCATTACCCTGAGGGTCCGCTTTCAGCACCCCCGAGGGGCCGCCCCAAGGGAATTTGAAACGGCTCGAAAGGCCCGATCAGGAGGAAGTTGTCGTGAAACTGCGCACTCGGACAACGCTCGGTCTGCTCTCCGTGCTGCTTCCGCTGACCGTCGTGGCGCCTGGTTTGGCCCAGGAGGTCGCGCGACCACGGTCCGTGCTCTCGCCCGAGGTGCACGCCGATCACAAAGTCACGTTCCGGCTGCTGGCTCCCGCGGCCGAGGAAGTCGAGCTCACCGGCGAGTTCATGGACGGCGCGCGGGCGATGAAGAAGGCCGACAATGGAGTGTGGTCGGTTACGATCGGCCCGATCGTACCAGAGGTCTACGAGTACGAGTTCACGATTGACGGCGTGACCTTCCTGGACCCGAGGAATCCGACCGTCAAGACCAATCGGGGGCCGTCGGGGATCTCCAGTCTGCTCACGGTAAGGGGCGACGAACCCCTGTTCTTCGATGTCCGCCCCGTGCCCCATGGCACCGTGGCGATCCGGACATACGACTCCCGTGTGACTGGCGGTAGTCGCCAGTTCTACATCTATACGCCGCCTGGATACGACGAGGGGATGGAAGCGCTGCCGGTACTCTACCTCCTGCATGGAGCGGACGGCGAGGACCGGAGCTGGACGATGCTGGGACGGGCACACACGATTCTCGACAATCTGATCGCCGACGGCCGCAGCGCCCCCATGGTTATCGTGATTCCCTTCGGCTACGCATACGCGTGGGACGCGGGCGTCTCCGGCGCGAAGCAGCAGGAGGATTTCCTGGCCGACCTCCAGACGGAGTTGATCCCCTTCGTGGAGGCCCACTATCGGGTCATCGGCGACCGCGAGCACCGGGCGCTGGCCGGCCTCTCTCGCGGGGGTTCACAAACGCTGACCATCGGACTCCGGCATCTCGATCTCTTCAGCCGCCTCGGCGTCTACAGCGCCAGCGGCGGCAGTGACCCCGCAGCTCGGTTTGCGGACGTTGCGGCTAACGCTACACAGGTAAACGAGCAACTCGACCTGCTCTGGATCGGGATGGGGACCGAGGACGGGGGATACGAGAACGCGAAGAGGTTGTCCCAGTTCCTCACCAACAGCTCGATCGAACACACGTTCCGGGAGATCCCCGGAGCGCACACCTGGATCGTCTGGCGGAAGTTCCTGGACGAGATGGCGCCCCTGCTGTGGCCGAAGATGTAGAGTCCCAGGAGTTTTGCCCTCCACCCCGCGACCAATGACTACGATCGAGAGCGCGCTGAACACTCGGGCCCTCAGCCGAAAACCTACCGATGACGAGGTCGACTTCTACGGTCTCACCCACCGGGGGAAGATCCGGGAGGATAATCAGGACCACTTCCTCGTCTCCTCGCTTCACAAACGTATGGACGTGCACCTGACCAGCCTCCCCGATACGGCTAAGGTGTACGCAGAGGCGGAGCGTCTCGCCTTCCTGGCCATGGTTGCCGATGGGGTCGGGGGGGGACCGGGAGGTGAGACGGCGAGCCGCCTGGCACTGGAGGCCGTGAGCCAGTACGTCTCGGGGAGCATGGACTGCTACTACACCGCCGATCCCACCGACGATCAGGCGTTCACCCAGGCCCTCGCCGACGCCGCACTACGCGGCCACGATGATGTCCGCGAGCGCTCGGGCGCCGAGTTGGGAAAAGGGATGGCCACGACGCTCACCCTCATGCTCTTCGTGTGGCCGCGCGCCTACCTCCTCCAGGTCGGGGACAGCCGTTACTACATCCTACGGGATGGCGCGCTGACACAGATCTCCCGGGATCAGACGCTCGCTCAGGTGCTCGTCGATGACGACGTGTTCTCCAGGGCCGAGGCGTCCAAGTCCCCGCTCTCACACGTGCTCTCGAGCGCCATTGGGGGCTCGGCGACGACCCCCGTGGTCACCGGCATCGACCAGAATTGGGACTACGTCCACCTCCTGTGCAGCGATGGATTGACCAAACACGTCGGGGATGAGCAGATCGCCGCGCGACTACGATCCATGACCTCCGCCCAGCAGGTGTGCGAAGACTTGCTGCAGGACGCTCTGGACGATGGGGGCAGCGACAACATCACCATCATCGTGGCCCGCGCAGTGCGAAACGACGCGTAAAGGATCACGCAGCTGATGGGTTCGGCTTTTCAGGGAGGCGGCGCCCGGTCCCGCCTGCGTGGAGACTCGAGTCGCCACAGCACTTCACTCACATAGTCGTTCGGACCCAATGGCTTTGGCGGAGCCGATGCCTGTGGCGGAGCGGATGCCTGTGGCGGAGCGGATGCCTCTGGCAGAGCCGATACCTCTGGCGGAGCGGATGCCTCTGGCAGAGCCGATGCCTCTGGCAGAGCCGATGCCTGTGGCGGAGCCGATGCCTCTGGCAAATCCGATCGCTTTACACCAGCCACGAACACGTTGGTAGCCTGGAGGACAGCCACGACGGAGGCCCGTTCGAGCGAATTGGCAGAGAACGCCGCACCCGACGACAGCGTCTTGCGACCGTCTACCGTCGCCTCAACGAGCACCACCACCCCATCATCGCCGCGTCTCCTGAAGCGACGCACATCCTTGAGCACCAGAGCCACTTCCCTTCCGCCCCGCCGCATGAACCCACCGACAGCGCCCAGGGTCGCTTCCGCTAGCGGCCGCATGAGTGCCACACCGCCTGCAGGCGCCTCACACCGCCCGTCAAACGAGCCTCCTCCTCCCGTGATACGTACGCCGACCTCCTTGCTACCTCCCACCTTGGCCACGATGTGAAGGTCCGCGAGAGCGGGGCGGGACACATAAGCCGCCGAGGCATCGGCCGATGTACTCGGCGACGTACGGTGGAGAACGCGAGCCAACTCCTCTCCTGAAAGGCGGCTCTGGGCAACGGTGATCTGGTCCGAGCGAACCCTTAGGCCAAGACCGTCCTCGAGGAGGGTGATCACCATTCGAGAGACTGCCGATCTCGTTATTTCCGCCGTGGCCAGAACGTGAATCTGAAACCCTTCTACGTTGTCGAAGGCGATACAGGCGGAAGCGATCGGCCCCGCTGATTCCAGGAGTGATTCGGCCTTTTGACGAAGTATCGCTTGCCTGTGGGGTCGATCTTTCCCCGTCGACAATCGGGTGACCCTGCGAGCCGTGGCCTCGAGTGTCGCACGCACAACTGCCGGGCCGGGGGCACCCGTCAACGGCCAGGAAGCGATCAGCGGCGCTGCATGCCCAGACATAGTCACAACCACCACCGCCACGCGCGACGCATCGAGTGAAAATTCGGATACGCTCTCGAGCGCAAGGGTCGGCCCGCCTCCTTTGGATGCGAATCGAATGTAGGACCCAAGAGCACTCAGGGTGGCCAAGGCCGGTACCCGATTTTTTCCTGGCAAATCAGCCTTCCCCGACGCTCCCCCGGTAAAACGATCGCCCGCGAGACCGAGAGTCAGCTCGATTCCGATGACCCCGGGGCTGACGTCACGCACCTGGTGAGTCATGAGCCGGATGGAGCCATCTTCGGGGAGGTACGGGGACTCGCCGCCCACCGACGCCACCTGGATATGGAAGAAGGCTCCAAGTGGGTGCTCGGCGCCGTCCCGGTCGAGCGCAGCACGCGCCGCATCGAGAATTTCTGCTACGGGCGGATTTTCATCGACCAGAAGGCGCACCTCCGTCGCACGGTCGGTGTCACCCTCTATGGAGGCGGAACGCACCCCCGGCAACCTCGAAAGAAGGCGCTCAGCCCCCACCATCCTGGTCGACAAATTTCCCACTCCCGGAGGCCCCCGAAGCAACGTCCCAAAGGTAGGAGGCATTGATTCTTGGGACAGAATCGGGTTTGTGCAAGTTTTGTTGAGTGGCGACGCCCGTACATGGTGTAGGGGCTTGGATCGAGCCCCAAGCCACCTGGCAGAGCGGCCAATTATGAGATCATCTCTGATCCCGAGTCTCGAAGAATCTCCGCAGTCCGGGGTCGGTGAGGGCGGAGACAAACCTCTCGCGGTCGGTCCAGATCCGCTTTTGCGTGACGTCGGTCCCGCTCGAATCCGTGTAGGCCACCGCGAGCCCCACGACCTCTTCAACCGGGAACGGCGAACTCGATGCCCGCCCGGCGAGATCATCATAACCGGGGTTGTCCGAGGCAATCCACAGGGAGAGCTGCTGGACCACTGGTTCGAGCTGGGGCTGAAGGTTCATCCCTTGATACAGCCACATCACATTGCGCATGCCGATGCGTTCGTCGGCCGATTGGATTTCGAACGCGTCCTGCGGATCGGGGCTCGGCAGGTTTCCCTGTACGTTACGCGCCAGGACCGTCCAGACCTGAGGGTCATCGTCGAGGAGAACGACCACCCCGTCTCTGCGCGCGATCAGGTCGCTCGCTCGGCCCGCAGTCTCGAAATACGTCCCGACCGGGAGTGTGATCACCATCGGTTCGGGCCTGGTCCTCCTGAGCGTAAGGTTGACCGTCTCCGGTCCCAGCTCCGAGGAAATTACCTCGATATGGCCAGCGTCGATGGCCGCGAGGAGGTCGTAATGCTCGATAACCGACCGGGCTTCAACCCCAGTCGTGCCTTCCCGAGTGGGTTGCAGGATGAAAAGGTGTTGACTCGGCAGGAACTCGTGAAGCTCGACCAGGTCGAACCCCGCCGGACCCCACTCGTTGAGGACCTGGCGGACCGACATCCGGTGATCACCCTTGATGTGGTCGCCCGTGCCGTCCTCGACCCGGTACTCGAGCAGAGCCACCCTTCCGTCGGGCTTCAGCGCCTGGCGCATCTTGGTGAGCATGGCCTCGTGGTTCCCGAACTCGTGATAGACGTCGACGAGCAGGATCCAGTCGATCTCGCCCTCGGGAAGCTTCGGGTCATCAAATTCGCTCAGGACGGGCACGACGCCCGTAACACCCTCCTCTTCGACGTAACCTTGTAGGATCTCCAGCATTTCGGGCTGGATGTCCACGGCGTAGACCGTGCCCGTCGGAGCCACGAGCCTGGCCATCCTGCGGGTGAAGAATCCGGAGCCGGCTCCGATGTCCGCGACAACGTCGCCGTCCTCGAGGGCCATCATCGCCACCATCGCGTCGGGCATCTCTTCCGCGACGCGCTCGGGGCGTTCGAGCCAACCGGCTCCCTGATAACTCATGAACGGAGCCGCGACGCGCGCGGGGAGCTCTACGGGCGCCACCTGCGCCGAGGCTGAATTCAGCCCGGCGAAGAGCAACCCGACGCACACAAAGAGAGACACGCTGCGCTTTTGAGACACGCTGCGCTTTTTTGTGTGCGACTCGTAGGGCGAAGGCGCGATCGGATTCTTCACTGATAACATGAGGGGCTCCCGTAAACGCTTCAGTTGTGGATGGTGCAAAGTCTCTTCTCTGTTTCGCATAACGGACAGGAAATCCGAAGGCATCTGGACCCGGAAGACAAGTTAGGACGCGATGTGGTGGATGAGCCAGGGGAGCGCAACTTCCTTATTAGAGAACCTCGCGGGGGCGATACCTGAGGAAGAAGACACCCTCCCCAGTACTGGAGACCACGATCGTCCCACTCTCGAAAAACGGGTAGTTCGACCAAGCTCCACTCATCCCTACGGAATCGCTCCTCGGGACCGTGTCCAGAAAGCCGACCTCGAATGGGTTCACCGGGTCACTGACGTCCAGGATGCGCAGCCCGCTGGTGTAGTTCGACTGGTACATCAGATTACCCTTGATGTACAGATTGTGGTCGCTCGAGAGGACCTCGCCGAAATGCTCCTTGGCCAGGATCGGATCATCGAGGTCGGCCACATCCCAGATCATGGTGCGTGCACCCTCCCACGAGGAGGTGCTATCGCGCCGTGCAGAGAGCTCATCAAGCTCGTCGCTCATGAAGAAGTACCGTTGGTCCTCGGTGAGCCAACCCTGGTGCGCATACGCTACGTTCGGGTAGGTCGCGATCGAGATCGAGACGGGATTGTCCTTGTCGGTCACATCGGCGATGGAGAGCGCGGTCTCGTTGGAGCCGAAGCAGATCTCCCTCCCAACGTAGTCGGCGTCCGGACCCTGGTAGATGACGCATTGTGCGTCGTGCACGTATCCCGTTCCTGCACGCCCGGTCGTGCCGTCCTGGAAGCACCCGACGAAGGTGGGTTCGGTCGGAACGTTGACGTCGATCATGTGGAGCCCGCCACCACACGTCTCTCCGCCGGAGCCCGAGCCGAGGGCATACGCGATGCCGGTACTCTCATTGATTGCGATGTTGTGAGCGCTCGCAATTCGCTCGTACAACGCGTCCGGCAGGAATGCTTCGGGCACCTCGCCCACGTCACGCAGTCGCGTGAGGTCGAACACCTGCATGCCGTGCTGACCGGCGCCGTCGGCTACGACGAAGACGTGATTGTCGAACACCTTGAGGTCCCGCCACGTCGTCGCTTGAGAACCTGGGGTCTTCCGTAGGCTGCCCAGGTACACCGGATTGGTCGGGTCGGAGATATCAATGAATGCGGTACCATTCGAGCGGCCCACAAGCGCATACTCACGGCCCGTCTGTGGGTCGGTCCAGCCCCAGACATCGTTGGTTCTAGTCCCGCGGCCACCCCCGATCGCATCGACGGGGAGGAACGAGAGAATGTCCACCCGCGAGCAGCCGAACCGGTCCGCAGAACCGCTCTCGCCACAGGCGACCTCACCCCCGGTTATCGCGGGCAGGCCGGGCCTCCCCGGGATCAGAAGTTTGGACTCGGACGCCCAGTCACCCCCCTGCAATCGCATCACCACCACGGACCCGAGACCTTCGTCGTCGCCTGGCTGCCCGATAATCGCCAGATCGCCAGCCGTTGCGATGGTGGCGCCGAACCCATCCTCCAAGTCGACATCCATGGAGTTCGCGATCGTACCGGCCGCGCGGAACCCCCCCGAGCTGGCATCATCGGCGTCATCGCCATCATAAAGGAAGCGGTAAATGTTTCCTCCGGGGCCCGCACCCGGTGCAGAGACCCAGAGCTCACTACCGCGGGTGTGAAAGAGGTGACCGAAGAAGGCACCCGGGCTACGATCAGGGGCGACGAGGGTCGTGCCACGAACCCAGTCACCCGTTGCCGGTTGCTGCGTGAATGTGTAAGCGGCACCCTCCGCCCCGTCGCGCCCCGGGAGCCCCAGAAGCGCCATTCCCTCGAACCAGCCTACCCCAATGGTTCCGGCCCACGGGCGGCCGGGTAATCCGACGTCACCGGGCTGGGATTCCCCATCTTCCAACGCGAGCCGCGCTTCCTGGTACCAAGCTCCCTCGTCGTCCTGCGAAAACACGTAGGCGGCACCTGAGCCCCCCTCCCCTGCGAAAGAGCCCACGATGAGGCGCTCGCCGTTGTACGCGAGCCCCCAACCGAAAAATTCCCCCGGCCCAGCGACGTCGGGCTGTAGCACTGCCTGTTCGACCCAGGCGCCCGACCCGTCCCGCTCGAAAACCCAGACTGCGCCGACCCCTCCAAATCCGAGGGATGATACGAAGAACATGTTGTCATGGAGCTGACCGAACCGACCGAACGCTTCCCCCTCGTTGAGGCTGTCCGGCTGGAGGATCGAGTCGAACTGCCAATCATCTCCTTCCCGATGATATGACCAAACCGCGCCGGTCGAGTTCTCGTACAGGGTGGCCCCGATCAACATCGAGCCATCATCCATGACGATAAAACGGCCGAAGTAGTCGCCGCGCCGCCCCTGGAGCGGCGCCCTTATCGTACCGGTTTGCTCCCATCCGTCAGCAGACCGTCTGTAGCGGTAGATCGTGGCCGGTCTCCGCTGGCTGAGCGGCTCACCGATCAGGATCTCATCATCCCCGATTGCGACCGCCGCACCGAACTCCTGCGCTCGAAGGGGGGCGCCGAGCACCAACAACATCACAAGCAGCTTGGAAAGTGCCTGCTCACGGCTCCAGAAGAAGTTCCGCTGCATGTTCGTCTCGCAACTGGTGAGGGGAATACGACGCTTCAGTCATGGGTGGTCATTGGGGACGACTACAACTCGTCGAACAGCTCCTCCATGCGCCGCCGGGTCCGTTCGTCGGGCAACCGCCCGATGCCTGCGCCCATGTTGTCGACGAGGTGCTCGGGATCCCCCGTAGCCGGAATGACGACTGTCACCGCCGGATGCGCCAGGATGTACTTGAGAAAGAACTGCCCCCAGCTTCGGCAATCGAACTCGGCCGCCCAATCCGGAAGCTCTCGGCCCCTCACTGCGCCGAAAAGTCGGCCGACGTTGAACGGCTCGTTCACCACCACCGCGAGTCCTCGGTCCTCCGCCAGGGGAAGGAGACGATCGGCGGCCTCACGCTCCCCGAGCGAGTAGTTGACCTGGACGAAGTCGAGCTCCTCGGTCCGGAGCACCTG
>SMVB01017377.1_pt1 | contig 15380 bp, 13 predicted proteins | sample 2456461 | NCBI WGS metagenome assembly SMVB01 (sample SAMN11095934, study PRJNA526329) | marine sediment metagenome | biome: Marine sediment; feature: Surficial sediment; material: Deep marine sediment; isolation source: Hadal surficial sediment | place: Pacific Ocean | collected 2014-05 | depth... | reverse complement strand
TTTTTATAAATTTAAAGCTAAATAAAAAACATGTTTTATTGACGAAATGAAATTATTTTGTCGTGCTTAATTCATTACAAAAAATATGTTATTTGCAAATTGAGGAATATGAAAAGCTCACAATGAATGTTTTTTAAATTTTTGTATACCATTTCATTCAAGGATTTATAAATGAAGATTTGTTAATAATATGAGTCACAGATAAAAACATGCCTGATGCAAATTTATAGTTGTCTAAAGGTTCTAAAAAATACATGATAATCCTTTAGGATATGATGACTTTTTGCCAACAACTCACGCCTATAAACTTAAAAGTTCAATGCTACTAATCCTTCGAACTGTTGACGATAATGTACATTTTTAAAATTCGGTTGAATTTCAAAATGCACTGATAAAAGCAAACAAGCAATTTAATTCGTTTTATTTCCCAAACAGAAACCACGGAATTTATGGTGAAAATACAGGTTTACACCTTTTGCTATGATGACTAATATTCTTCTGAAAAATCTATGAATAATAAAATTTTTGAATCATAGATTACTTTTGTAAGTATTACAGAATAAACAGTAGTTTTGGAATACGTATTTACAATAAATATGTCTTACCTTGGCATCAATTTTAAAATAGTTTAAAACATTAAATTTCAGTTTGCTATCTATCAAAGGCTAGAAATTCTTAAAACATTAAAATATGAACGCATACCTATATCTGGAAACATGGAATAAATGGGGAAAATTAATTGCCTATGGATTGGCCGGAGTAGCCGCTGTCATTCTTCTTTACCATTTCTTAAGTTTACTGACAAACAGAGATTACAAAAAGAGATACGATTTTATCAACAAGCATGAGATCAATAACCTTTGGCATTCTTCCGTGGTTCTATTATTTGCTATCGGAATTTACATCAATACGCTTAGGCCTGCAGGTGAGTTGATTTGGATTTTAGTCCAATTGTTTGTGACCATTATGATGGGATTGATTGTTGGTGTCATTATTTCGAATATTCTTAAATTCTACTATCCATTTTATGTGGAAAAACGACTTAAAAAATTGCGCTATACGCCAAGGTTATCCCCAAAGACCGGAAAGTCCATGAAATTGTTAAGTGAAGAGGAGGAAGATGTTTACCTCGATGAAGGTATGCAAGCAGAAGAAAATGTGTTTTCCGTCGATTATGATGTTTGGGTGGATGAAGAAACCGGATTCACGAAAATTGAAAAATATGCCGGTCACTTAATCGCTCTTCAATGCCCAGAATGCAACTATCAGACATTAAAAGTTGTAAAAGAAGAAATTCTGGAATCACCAACTGAAATAGAAGAAGGTGAATTGATGAAATTTTATAAGTGCGATTATTGCGGATATAAAGAAAGAAAAGCTTTTAGAGTTGCTAAATTGAAAGAAAAAGGTTCTGAAGCTTCAATCCCAGGATAGAAACACGGAAATAAAATAATACCTAAGCCGGTTTAAAAGCCGGTTTTTTATTTATAAAATGTTCAAAACCTGCTCTTTAATTTTTTCAAGCTCTTCCTTCATATTTACAACCAATTTCTGCATTGCAGCATCATTAGATTTTGAGCCTATGGTATTTATCTCGCGGCCAATTTCCTGGGCTATGAAATTCATCTTTTTTCCCAGTGATTTTTCGTTAGTCAATATCTCCAGAAAATAATTCAGATGGCTGGCAAGCCTTACTTTTTCTTCACTAATGTCCAGCTTTTCAATGTAATAAATTAATTCCTGTTCGAGTCTATTAACATCCAATTCTTCTCGATTGGCAAATTCCTTCAGATTTCCATTAAGCCTTGATCTTATTCTCTCAACTCTAAGAGGATCAAGTTTCACGATCTCATTCAAATTATTTTCAATGGATTGAATGTATGTTTTTATATTTATTGATAATACAGCACCTTCTTTTTCTCTAAAATCATTACAATTATCCACAGCCTTTTTTAGTGTGGAAAATATAACCTTCCATTCTTTTTCATTATTTGAATCATCCTCAATGGTCTTAATTACCTCGGGAAATTGAACTGCCATTTTAAAGAGATCGTGACTTGCTGATTCTACAACTTCAGATAGGGTTTTGAGTTTTTCATAATATTCTTTAAATAATTGTTCATTAATATTAACCCTGACAGTCGTATCTTCCTTATTTGAATATTCCAGTATCAAACTTACTTTTCCACGCTCTAATTTTTCACTTATCAAATTCCGCACAAGAATTTCTTTATCATTAAAAGATTTTGGCATTCGAACACCTACATCTAAAAATTTTGAGTTGAGCGTTTTTACTTCAACACTGATGGAATAATTTTCATCTTCATACCGGGCTTGCCCGTATCCTGTCATCGATTTATTCATAAAAAATATTAGTTTAAAACCAGTTCTCTTTTGTACATCTGAATGGTATTTTGAATCCCATAATATAGCGCATCACAAATTAATGCATGACCAATAGAAACTTCATCAATAAATGGAATACGGTCTTTCAAATAATGCAAATTCTCCAGGTTTAGGTCATGACCGGCATTAATTCCAATACCCAATTCTTTTGCTTTAGCTGCGGCCTCTACAAAATCTTTGATGGCATCTTCCTTATTGGATATATAATTCGCAGCATATGGCTCTGTGTACAATTCAATTCGATCTGTACCAATTTCTTTTGCGGCCTCAATAATTTCAATCTTTGGCTCTACAAAAATCGAAGTCCTTATCCCTTCACTATTTAGTTGATAAATTACTTTTTTTAATAACTCACTATTTTTAATTGTATCCCAACCGGCATTAGAGGTGATGGCGTCCGGCGGATCCGGTACAAGGGTGGCCTGGTTCGGCTTTACCTTTTTAACCAATGCCATATATCTCTCATCCGGATAGCCTTCAATATTAAACTCAGTAGTTACCACTTCCTTCAACTCCAACACATCATTGTATTTGACATGTCTCTCGTCTGGTCTTGGGTGAACGGTAATGCCTTCAGCGCCAAACTTTTCACAATCAACTGCCATTTTCACCAAATTGGGCATGTTACCACCTCTCGCGTTCCTTAAAGTTGCAATCTTATTTATATTTACACTTAACTTCGTCATACCTTTAATGGAAAATCAATAACTTTACGGCAAGATAAGGATATTAATTATGAGTTTAAAAGAACAAATTGAGGCGGACATAAAAAAAGCAATGCTTCAAAAGAATAAAGATGATTTACGCGCCTTGCGTGCAATAAAATCAATGATTCTTCTAGCACAAACAGAAAAAGGCGCGGGAGAAGATCTTAATGCCGATGTGGAAATGAAAATTCTTCAAAAAGCTGCCAAGCAACGAACCGACAGCATTTCACTTTTTCTCGAACAAAAACGCGAAGACCTCGCCAATATAGAACAAACAGAACTAGAGGTGATAAATAGGTATCTTCCGGAACAAATATCGGAAGAAAAGTTGGAAAAAATAGTTGGTAGTATCATAGAAAAAACCAGTGCAGCCTCCATGAGAGATATGGGAAAAGTGATGGGAATTGCATCAAAAGAATTGGCCGGTAAGGCAGATGGAAAAGCAATATCCCAAATTGTTAAGAAACTTCTTTCATCGAACAATTGAGTATACTTGACATCATTATCATAGTTGTGCTGCTTCTTGGAGCCTATAGCGGGTATAAGAAAGGTCTGATCCTCGAGGTTATATCGATTGTCGCATTTGTATTGGCAATTGTAGGAGGATTCAAAATGCTTCATACCGGAATGGAATATATATCCAACGTATATGAAGGCTTTGGGAATCTCTTGCCTTTTGTGGCATTTCTGGTTCTTTTCGTTCTAATTATAGTTGTTGTGAACATGGTTGGCATGATTCTTAAAAAAATCATCGACTGGACTCCATTGGGAGTTTTTGACAATCTTGCCGGTTCACTTATTGGGGTTATAAAGGGCGCACTGATTCTTAGCATTTTACTCTGGGTGATTACAGGATTACATATCAATATGCCCGGAAGTTTCATGGACAATTCAAGGTTTTTACCATTTATATCTGGTTTTGCGGCACAGGTTGGCAACTTCATTTCTACAATCTTTCCTTCGTTCGATGTCTTTATCAAAACAATGGAAGAATTATTTGAAAGTTTTACATCTTGATATTGATCCTGGATAATTTTGATTCTTTCACGTACAACCTTGTGGATTACTTCCATCAGTTGGGCGTCGAGGTTGAAGTCCTCAGAAATAATGTTCCATTAGAAAATTTAATATCAGAAAAATATAGCGCTGTAGTGCTGTCTCCCGGCCCTGGAATTCCAGCAAATGCCGGTAATCTGATGCAAGCGCTGGATTTTTATTATACTAAAGTACCTGTTTTGGGAATTTGTCTTGGTCACCAGGCAATAGGAAAATTTTTTAACGGAGTTATAAAAAAGGCACAGTATCCTAAGCATGGCAAAATTTCAGAAATTTCCCATGAGGGAGATGTCTTGTTCAGCAATATACCGGCAACATTTAACGTTGTGAGATATCACTCTCTTATTTGCGCCAATCTTTCGGATGATTTGGAGATAATCGCGAAAACAAACAGTGGAGAAATCATGGCACTAAAGCACAAAGATTTACCAATTTATGGGTTACAATTTCATCCTGAGGCCGTTTTGACTCAATTTGGATTAGAAATATTGAGAAATTGGAAGAATATAAATTCCCTAACCAATTGAATTATTTATAAAATAAGACTATTTTTCAATCAGAACTTTTGAATTTTACGATATATGCAATTCGAATTAAAGGAAGTTGGGAAGTATAAATACATAGAGGAAGGTTCAGGGCCTAATCTTGTGCTTCTTCATGGATTATTTGGCGCCTTGAGTAATTGGGATATTGTAATCAATAAATTCAAGGATAAGTTCAAAATCATTATTCCTATGCTCCCAATTTACGATTTGCCATATAGAAAGGTAGGTCTCGATGCATTGGTGGATCACCTGGAAGGATTCGTTAACCTTAAAAAGTTGACTGAAATGAGCATTATGGGTAATTCTCTTGGTGGGCACGTAGCTTTGATTTATACGTTAAAAAGACAAGAGACTGTTAAAAGACTAATATTGACAGGAAGCTCAGGTTTATTTGAAAATGCGATGGGCGGGTCATTTCCAAAACGCGGAAGCTATGAATATGTAAAAGAACGAGCGGAACACACGTTTTATGATCCCAAGAGTATTTCTGAAGAATACATCAGAGAAATCTTTGAAACCACCAAAAGCATCCAAAAATGCCTGAATATTGTTGCGATAGCAAAGTCTGCACAACGGCACAATATGGCCAATGAAATACCGGACATCCATGTACCTACATTGTTGATTTGGGGATTGAATGATACCATTACCCCTCCCAGGGTTGCACACGATTTTAATCGGTTGATGCCGAACACCACAATGAGATTTATAGATAAATGTTGCCATGCTCCAATGATGGAACGACCTGAAAAGTTCAATGATATATTAGATGATTTTTTATTGAATGAAAATGTGATGATATGATAGCAGAAGAACTGATAAATCAGATGATTCCGGCTCTTAAACCCACTGATAAGGCTGGAAAAGCCATGCTTTGGATGGAAGAGTTCAAGACCAATCAGCTTCCGGTGATTGAAGATAGCAGGTTTAAAGGATTGATCTCTGAGGATATTATATTGGAGAGTAATGACCTCGATCGCAATATTGGAGATTTTATACTGCTTTCTGAGAATTGTTATGTCAATGAAGATCAACACCTTTTTGATATTATCAGGCTTGCTAATGAATACGATTCGGAATTAGTAGCTATAGTTAATAGGGAGGGTGAATATATGGGTGTATCCCGACACGAAGATTCCATGAAGGCCTTTTCCAATACACTTGCTGTTCAGGCGCAAGGAGGAATTCTCGTGTTGGAAATGAGGCACATTGATTATTCCATGGCAGAAATTAGTCGACTTATTGAATCTGATGATGCAAAAATATTGGGTTCTTACCTAAGCCAGAATAATAATGACCAAAATATGGTGTTTTTGACACTCAAATTAAATAAAGAAGATTTAACGACAGTTATTGCTACACTGGAGAGATTTGAATATAAAGTTATTGCAAAATTCCATGAAAGCGTCAATATTGAAACTGAGCGGGAACGGTTGGATAACCTGTTAAATTTTCTAAACATTTAATCCGATTTGGAACTCTTTCCCAAAATGGACCAATCTTTTTTTACCGCGAAATGAAAGTAGCTATCCACGGAAAAGTACTTCCGGAAAATACTCTTCCAGTCATTAAGCACACTATCGATCTTTTACGAAACAAAAATCACGAGTTTTATCTTTCAAGCTCATTTTATAAGCAGGTTATTGAAAGTGGAGTTGAACTGGATAGTAGCGCTATATATACCCCTGAATCCGGCTTGGACCAATTCGATTTTGTGATTAGCATTGGTGGAGATGGAACTTTATTGGAAACGGTAACACATGTCGGAAAATCGGAGATACCAATTCTCGGGGTTAATACAGGTCGACTCGGGTTTTTAGCCACTACAAATAAGGCGCTGATTTCAGAAGCATTGGAAAGTATTGAAAATAATCAATTTGCTATTGATACAAGAATGCTTCTCAAAGTGGATTCTTCGGAATCTATATTTGATGATTTGAATTATGGTTTAAATGAAGTGACTGTATTGAAACAGGATACCTCATCCATGATTACCGTACATAGTTATATAAATGGTGAATTTCTTAACTCGTATTGGGCAGATGGCTTGATAATCGCCACACCAACAGGTTCGACAGGATATTCTCTAAGCTGTGGAGGACCGGTCGTAATGCCCCATTCCAACAATTTGATTTTAACCCCGGTGAGCCCTCATAATTTAAACGTGAGACCCTTGGTTGTATCTGATTCATGCACCATATCTCTTGAGGTGGAGAGCAGAAGCGGCTATTTTATGGTTTCATTAGATTCAAGGTCAAGAACAATAAAATCAGGATTGAAATTGCAAATAAGGAAGGAAGGTTTTTCTGCCAAACTTATAAAATTTGACGGATATAGTTTCGTTAATACCTTACGAAAAAAATTGAACTGGGGACTTGATGTCAGAAACTGATTCTTGATTTTTATTCATGCTAAATAAAATTCATACATATATATTTATTGTAATATTTCTGATGCCATTCATGGTTTATGGTCAAAATGGAACATCAAAAAAGAAGAAGAGTTATAGTTCCAGGATGGAATTGTTCAAAGTAAAAAAGAAAGATTTCATAAAACACCGATATTTTTCTGCAGGAGGTAGTTTTAACTTTCTGACCTATTTTGGGGATTTGGCTCCCACCGCCAATATTTTAAGCACCGGCTTTAGCCAGATCAATCCGGGAGTAAGTGCGTTTTTTCAATATCGCTATAGTCCCAGGATGAGCCTGAAGGCGGAATTACTCTACGGAAGACTTACAGGCGACGATTTCACTTCGGCAAATTCCAATGATCCACAGGACCTGAGCAGATATACGAGAAATCTGAGCTTTAGAAATGACATCCTGGATTTTTCAGTAATGTCACAATTTTACATTTTCAAAAACTATCTCGATTTCCGTCAAAGAAAATTCTTCAATATTTATATTAATGGAGGCGTAAGCATTTTTTATCACAACCCAAAAGGCAAAGTCACCGATTTCAAAATCAGCGGAGAGCGATATCCAAATTCAGGGGAGTGGATAGCGCTAAGACCACTGGGTACTGAAGGACAATTCAGTGAATTTTATGAGCTAAAACCATATAGCAATATTCAATTTTCCATTCCGATTGGCGGTGGTTTCAATTTCCGTTTGACTGATCGCATAGATTTTGCCGTTGATGTAAATTACCGGATATTGCTTACAGATTATATTGATGACGTAAGCGGAAAATATGTAGATTTGGGCGCATTAGATAGTGATATGGCAAAATCAATGTCAGACCGATCACGAGAAGAGTATGCTGTAGTGACCGGTGAAGAAAGAGATATTGAACTAATTTTATCCCACACCGAGCCTGTCACCTATATCTCAAAATACGATGGTAATCGGTATACCGTTTTCCAGGGATACGGCCAGGAAAGCAATGATGCCATCAGAGGTGGTTCCGGCAATGATGCATATCTGGTAACAAGCTTTAAGATTTCGTATATCCTGAACAAATCAAAGCCACGTGAGAAATAGTAATCCTCTTATTTTTGCATTCATGTGTACTGCTAAATTAATAATTATTTCAACTTAAGCAGTGGTCTGAATATTGGGGAGTATTCTACATAAGAAACATGACTTATATTTATTGCAAGATGAAACTGTGTGATTGAACTACCATTAGGACCCCACATCCAACACTTTAACTTCCACCCTTCGGTTTTTGGCCTTATTTTCTTCGTTGTTATTGGGTGCGATTGGCCTGGAGCCACCATAACCTACTGTTTCTATTCGTCTGCGATCTATGCCAAATTCCATAAGGTAGCTTTTTATTTTCTCTACTCTTCGATGAGACAATGATTGCTTGGCTTTTTGTGATCCCATGGCGTCAGTATGCCCGGCAAGTTCAATTTTGAGCTTTGGGTTTTCTAATAGGATCCCAATTAGTTTTTCCAATGCCAAATATGAATCTTCCGTTAAAACCGGTTTGCTTTTTTCAAACATGAGATTATTGAGGGTAAAAATCTGATCTTTCTTGATCGGAGTCAGGTAAATGTTTCGATAGATTTTGTCTTCCTGAGAAAAAGGTTCCAGATCTACTTTTTCAAAAAAGGTGATATATCCCGGAGCTTTGGCAGTGAATTCATACGAATCATCCTGAGGAATATAAAACAGGAAATTGCCTGTGAGGTTATCGGAAAATGTCCGGTAAGGTTTATGATCATTTGTATTTTCCAAAATGATACCGGCGCGGATTGGTGCGTTGGTATGCGCATCGAATATCCTACCCTGGAATGCCAGCAATGGATTGGGCAATTTCGGTGTGATATCCTGCAGTAAAGGAATCCGGTAGATATTTTCCCGGCCACTTCTGTTTCCTTCACTTGATACAAAATACGCGTAATCTCCTGAGGCGGTAATACTAAAATAGGCATCCCAGCTCGATGTGTTTACGGCCGGTCCGAGATTTTGTGGTTGTGACCAATTCTGCCAGGACTCATCAAGCCGTTTTGTTTTAAAAATATCACTTTGTCCGTAACCGCCATGTCCATCCGATGCGAAATATAGCGTGGTATTATCGGGAGAGAGAAACGGAGCAAATTCAGCTTTGTAGGTATTAATAGTCATTCCCAAATTAACAGGCCGTGAATAACTTTCCTGACCAATTTTAATACTTACATACAAATCCTGGTCTCCATAACCTTCATGTCTTTCAACTGCCATAATTATCACACGTTCATCGGCCGAGAGAAAGAAGTCCTGGAATTCGCTGTAGTTTTCAAAATCTTTGATATCCAGGCTCATTGGCGTTCCCCATCCTATGGCTGTTCTATTGGAAATAGAAACTCCCGGAGTAATGGAGCCATCCGAGTGGTATCCGTTGATCACCAGCAGCTTATTGCCATCTGGTGATATCGAACAAACTCCATTGGCGAAGCGATCGTTTAATGGATACCCTATATTTTCCGCACTGGTCCAATGGCCATTGATAAATTTAGAAACATATATATCCTGTGGGTCAGCTTTGCCTCCGGTATTATCCGGATGAAAAAGTCGTGAAAAATATAACGTATTCCCATCATGGGAAACCAATGGTTTTGCTTCCGTGTACCTGGTATTTATTTTATCTTGCAAATTTTCCTTTTTTGCCGTGAAGGTCATGACCTGCTGCACATTGTAATTTGCCCCGTATAGAATATTTCTAACATCGGCAAGGCCGGCCCGGTCAAGAATTCCAACCGCATCAATCTGGCAATGTCCTGGAGTCGGAATAGAATTAAGTTTTATTTCAATGGATTTTACCAGGTATTCCGTCCTTGGAAGACTCAATACCATCGATCTGAATTTTGCATTTAGCCTATGAGGTTCCTGTTGATAAATAATGTAATTAAAGCCAAATTCATCGATTAGTTTTACCTGGACTATTCTGCCAGGTTGATTATTTTCAATAATGATTACTTGTTGTATTTGCTGAGGAGCGGCAAATCCAAGTTTCAAGGTTCCGAATTCGGACTCACCTGACAAGCGAAAAGCATTTTTATTTAAATGTCCCGGGGGAAAAGCATCCGGAGGGCCAATCGTTTGCTGACCGGAATAATCAAATTCCTGATACTGATTATATTGATATAGAAGAGTAGATGCCCATTGTATTTTTCTGATCTGGCCAAATGCTGCAAATGACCAAAGACAGCAAATTAAAATAATCGAATTCTTCATGGTATAAATTCTATTATTACCGCGCCGGATGGACAATTTCGATCGTAATATTTAGTTCAAAAAGTTTAAATATAGTGAACTATGGACTATTTCGATAATTTTTTGACAGTTTTCCAGGTGAATAATTTCCCGTCTTTACTAATATGTATCAAGTAAATCCCATTATATGAGCCACTTAAATAGATATCTATAAACCGATTCTTAATGGAATAATTTTCACTGATCAATGTGCCTTGTGTATCAAATATTTTCACAAAATCCAATTCTCCACTACCGTTCGAAATTCGTATGAATTCATAAAATGGATTTGGAAATATGGATATATCCGGATTTATTTCTTCCAATCCGGTGATTCCAAAATACAACCCTTCAGAATCACTGGAACAGCCAAATTCATTTGTAATGGTAATTGAATAGTTTCCGGCGTGTTCAGGAATTAGGAATGGACCGGTAATTTCAAGTTTAGTATCATTCCTGAACCAATTGGCCTGATCGTCATTTGCAAATAATGTATCGTTTCTTTGCGTAACATGGGCGTCAGCATAGATTTCGTTTTTCTCCACAACCATGTTTTCACTTTTAAAACAATCAGAATTTAAATCGATTACCCATGCTTTATATATTCCATGTGAAATGTTTTTGTAGTTCTGGCCTCGGAACCTGGCCTGCGTTGTATCAATTTCATCACTTTCGTGAAACCAATAAAATCGTGGATTGAGATTGATTGGATTTGTAATTGAAACAGATACAGAGCCGTTCGCTCCATTCATACAAAAATTATTTTCCGTGGAGGTTAGCGTGATTTGCATATCCACCTTTTCTTCCATGATGATTTCTTTCAAATATGCTTTGCATCCGGTACTTAGATTTTCAACCGCCACCTCATATTCTCCTGCAAATAATTTATCAGCCGTGTACAAATTTTGGAAATCAGAAAGCTCAACGTTATCCGCAAAATTACCCTCCCACCATGTGATCTGGAAAGTATTTTCAGGTTGTGCATCATTCACATTTATTTCAATCGAGCCGGTTTGCTTTTCCGGACTAGAACTGCAGCTGGTTTGAGGAACAGATGATATTATGGAAATAACATCTTTTTGCTGGTTCGATTCATCCTGCACCGCTGCTGCAATGGATTCTATAAAAAGTTCATTTGTCCCATCAAATATTTGAAGTGTATAATTTCCCGGAAGAATATTATCATACCTAAATCCAATGAAATCAGGTGTTGAAGTGACTGAATTTCCATGAAACCAATGAAACGAATAATTTAAAGAATCTCCATTTACATCCGCTTTCAAGCTGCCATCCGGCGTTTTTTCATCACATGAACTGTTTGGTGTAGATTCCAGGCTTACTAAATCTTTGAGCTCGTTTATTATCCTGATGCTTCCATCATACATTTCTACTGTTAAAACTTCATAGTTGCTATTGGCAAATTCAATCGGATAAGCAGGAGTGGATATTTTATCTGTAAACCCAATCGGAACAGTTTCCGGAGCATTTGTAATTATTTCAAAATGTACCATAAAAAGAATCGTACTGTCTTCCTCCGAAATCGCTGTTGCATCTTTTGGTTCCCACAAAAACCTGACATGCCCCAGCTCTGCATTTACAATTCCAAAATTACTCTCGCTAAAATCTTTGATTCCAAAATCAGAGACGCCAATATATTTTAGGTTTGTCGGATCCCAGTTCAGTGATGCCTGGAAAGAAAGAATGTCCGTAAAGTCATTAACCTTAATATAAATTTCTACCGTATCTCCCGGCATTCCAAAACCATTGTTGGCATATAAATCTACCGCATCCTGTTGCGCCCGTACGTTTTGGATTTGAATTGAAATCAGAATTAAAAATGGAAGTAAACACCGAATACTCACAAAAATATATCTTGGTTTTGTCATGACAAATATACGGTTATAAATGCCTGAGAGGATATGATTTGTAACCTTTTGAATTATGAAAAACAAACATTCAACCAAGGAAAATGTGTAGACATTAGAGGTATCCAAAAATAGTGATTTGGATAATTCCTTGGTGAATATTGTGCAAAGTGTAGTGTTCTTGGTGGTTAAAATATATTACTAGCGTCCGAGAAAATTTGATATCATGAGAAAACATTATCATTTTGCGTTTAATCAACCTTTTTATTTAAGTTTGAAAAACTACCCCCTCATGTATACACAAAACCGAATCTAGCGTAAAGCATTGACTTTCAATGTCAATCCCCCCAACCCCCTTCGCCAAGGGGGAGTTAGTCGGACACCAGTAAAAATATATTAAAACCAGTAAGTATTTAATTACTTCGAAGATGAAAGTTCCTGCTCCGGACTAAAGCGCATATCCTGCCAGGTGTATTCAAATGCAGGACTTACCTTCACTTCGGGAGCCTGTACTTTGTTGTTAACTAAAACAGATTTCCGCATCACATTGGTTCGAATAAAATCTTCCAACTCTCCATAGCTCATTTCGCCATTGGATATTTGCAAGCCTTTTAGCAGATAATATGTGAAAATTCCATGGGCTTTTTCCTTATACGGATGAGCTGTCTGATCTGAGGTTGAGGCAGAAAATACGATCAAATTTCCTTCGACAAATGGCGACTTTGGTTTTATCCGTATGCCTCGCGCGGCAACCAATCCCTGATTTCTTGCTCCTCCACTAAAACAAGCATCCAAAAATACGGTGACACGTTCTGATTTATGTTCGGTGAGTTTATCGAAAACATCCTCCAGCTTCAACGCATAATCCAGGTTTGTGCTGCTTACATCTACCGGAATTAGATATGGATCGCGGGTGTCCTCCTTTGGTAATCCATGTCCGGCATAGTAAAATATTAACTTTGCTTCTCCTTCATATGCTTCTGCGATAGCGCTAAGACGAGCAATCGATTGTTTCATTTGACCTGCAGTTGCATTGACTAAAAGTGTGATATTTTCATTGGGAACGCCCAGGGTATTGATTAAATATTTTTTGTAGGTTCTGGCGTCAACCGAGGCAAAGTCCACATTAGTGTCCGTATTCAAATCCATCTGAAACGAGCTGTAGTCTTCATTTCCAATGACTAGTGCAAATGTTTTTTTATTGTACATATTCGTAATCGGAATATTTACATCTACATCAGATTGTCCGATAATAGTCAGCTTACCAGCCAGACTCTGGTTCCCAAGCAGGGTATTCATCTGTGGAATGTTGTAGGTAAAATCGCTGAAACTTAAATCGAGTGTTGGATTGGCGGTGGTATGGAAATCTTGAGCTATATCATAGTAGATATGCTGTCCCTTGTATTTTGCTTCCAGAGAGGTTATCAGAAACTTATCACCGGAAAGTGTGTATGTAGGATTGCCAATCCACACCTCATTCCAGTTTTCTTTTATTTCCTTGGCATAGTCTATTGGAACAGGAAGCATAATGCTTTTAGCGCCGGGGATAAACACGTTGAATTTTTCATAATCCGCCTCGTACAATCCAATAGAAGATTTATCATATTTCACATATCTGCTGGCGAGCGAATTCATAGCTTGTTTTGAAAATTCCTGGATCTGCGATGCTCTGTTTTCTTTTGAAACGCGTACCAGGTATTCAGATGTTTTTTCAAACTCTCCTTTTAATTGCCAATCGGCGTACATGGTTTTTACATAATCTTCGACTTGCTCTTCAAGAGAAAGCGCTTTGGTGTATCTGCCTAATCCACTGTAGGTAGGAGCCAAAATCCAATCACCGCTTTTGTCAATCAGGCCAAATTTTCCTCTTGATTTTACAACTGCAAAATTGTATGAAAAAGGAAATGCCGCATCAAATCTCCGCTCAATGACAATCTCGCCGGTTTGGTTGATGTATCCCCAGCTGCCATTCTTCTGCACTGCGGCAAGTCCTTCTTTAAAATAATTTGCGTCTTCAAACTCTGCTTTTATAGCGACTTCACCGTTTTGATTTATAAATCCATATTTTTTTCCATCTCTGATTAGCGCCATTCGTTCTGAAAATGAATACGCTTCTTCATAATCATGTTTGATCAGCCAATTGCCATTTCGATCGATATACCCTTTATATTCATTAAAAATCACGAATGCCAACCCTTCAGCAAAAGGAAGGGCTCGTTTAAAACTATGTTTTAAAATGCGATCTCCAGCTCTGTTTATAAATATAAATCCATCATCATTTTTAATAATAGCTTTACCTGATGAAAAAGAACTGACAACTTTCAATTTTGGTTCGAAATGCCATTCCGCTTTTTTATCGATGTATCCCCATCTATTGTTTATCATCACACAGGCAAGACCTTCTTTAAAAGGCTTGGCATCTCGAAATTCCGGTTGTATTGCCCAGTTGCCTGCTCGATCAATATACCCCCAGTTGCCAAAATATTTCACTGCGGCCAAACCTTCTGAAAAATAATAGGCCTCTTCGTACTTTGAAGAAATAACCCACACTCCGCTTTTATCGATAAAACCCCATTTACCATATTTTTTAGCCGGCATCAGAAATTCCGAATCCTGGGTAAAGCTGCTATTCAAGGTGATAATTGAAATTGCCAAAATGCCGAATAGTATATTTTTCATGGTAAATGATGGTTTTGATTCAATAGGATAAGATTAGTTTACAATTTTTAGCTTCAGTTGTTTGTAATAAAAATTAACATTGTTAATTCGATTATTTTCCAACCAGTTGGTCAGCGTAGAGGCCTGCAATGATCTGGGAGTTTCATAACTTGCGTCACTATCATTTTCAGGATTCGTCAGGCTTGGTTTGATAAATTTCTCTGTAGAAAAAACCAGGTACAAATTCACATACTCTTCTTCGTTTTCAGTAATCATAACCAGCTCATCAATCAGGTGTCCGGAAAAATCACTGAAATAGTCGTTTTCTCCATATGGAGAGAAAAAAACATAATCTTTATCGGCAACCACCGGAACAGCATTATTGTAAATCACAGGCATATTTTGATATGGTAAAAGCCGGAATGCCCGCCTGCCGGCGAGGCTGGCATCCTCATTTTCTAT
>SMVB01101355.1_pt1 | contig 15382 bp, 15 predicted proteins | sample 2456461 | NCBI WGS metagenome assembly SMVB01 (sample SAMN11095934, study PRJNA526329) | marine sediment metagenome | biome: Marine sediment; feature: Surficial sediment; material: Deep marine sediment; isolation source: Hadal surficial sediment | place: Pacific Ocean | collected 2014-05 | depth... | reverse complement strand
TTATAACAAAACTGAAATTCAGGAGGAATCAGAATGGCTCATACTTATAATGAACTGAAACATATGACCCTGACGCAGCTCACGGAGATCGCCAAAGAGACCGAACACGAGGCCGTTCAGGGTTTTACGCAGATGAACAAAGATCACCTTTTGAAGGCGCTCTGCGCGGCGCTTGGAATTGAGATGCATGTACACCACGAGGTCCTTGGAATTGATAAATCGAGTATCAAAAAGCAAATCAAAGAACTCAAAGTGGAGCGCGACAAAGCTCTGGAAGCTCATGATCATAAGCAGCTCAAAGTTGTTCGCCACCAAATCAAGAAGCTTAAACAAAAGATCCGTCGGGCGACAGTTTAAATACTCCTCGCCACGCGGCTAAATTCATTATGAAGCTATTATTCTTTCTCATTGCTCTACTTTCTTTGGTGAACACGGTTTCATCTGAGTCCAATGTGGTGACCGTCACTTATATTGCTAATGAAGGAATTCTGATTCAGAGTGGCAACCAGCAGGTTTTGATCGATGCTTTGCACAAGCCCTACCTTCCTGAGTACCTGGCGACTCCTCAAAAAAATCTTGACGCCATGATGGCCAGCCGCCCTCCCTTTGAGGACATTGAACTTCTTCTGGTTTCTCATATTCATGGTGACCATTTCAACGCCGAACTAGTGGCCCAATATCTGCAAGTTTCTAAAACAGCGAAGCTGTTTGCCACACTTCAGGCGCAGTCGGAGATTGCAAAAATTTTTTCCGGTTTGGCAAATATTAGTGACAAAACTCAGGTCATTCGATACCACGCTGAGATGGATACTTCCTTTTCGGCAACAGGAATCCAGGTGAGAATGGTACGAATCGCGCATGGTGGTGCGAGATGGTCGGGGATGCAAAATGTTGGCCATATTGTCGAAGTAGGTGGGTTGAAATTTCTACATATTGGCGATCCCTCTTATGGTCAAAAAGATTTTGAGCGCTTGCAACTTTTCAAGGATAAAATCGATGTTGCCATTTTACCCTTCTGGTTTCTAACCGCCGCCAAGGGACGTGAAATAATTAATAAGCTCATCAAGCCTGTATACTTGGTCGCAGTCCATGTGCCGCCAAAAGAGGTTCATTCGATCACCCGGGAAATTGCTAAGCATTATCCGGAGGCAGTTGTTTTCAGCAAGCCAAATGAGAAGCAGATTTACAAGTAATGATATCAACTAAACTTTGAGATTGGACTCTCTCTTGACCCAGAGCAATCCCGCCAACCTTCAATTATTTCAAAAACAGTACGAAAAACTCGCCGGAAAAGTATATTTAGCAAACAACGCCAAACAAGCGGTGCAATTTATCGACGCAATTTTTGCCGGTGCAAAAATAACCAAAGTTGTTACGGCCCCCCTGCCCGAAGACATCTCCCGGCAGCTTGAAAAGTTTTTTCAAAAGACAAATATTCCAGCCGTTGAGCTTGATTTAAAAAACCCCGACATTCAAAATCAGATTAGCAAGGCCGAAGTCGGCATCAGTGCGGCCGAGTTTGCCATTGCTGCCATGGGTGCGATGGTTGAAGTCACCACCGAAGACAGCTACCGATTGGTCTCCTCTCTGCCGCGGGTGCATATCGCTTTTTTAAAGGCCTCAGAAATTATCGACGATTTGGATGACGCTGCCCCGAGACTCCGCAACATTTACAATCGCCACAAAAGCAATTGTAACATCACGTTTATTTCCGGGCCGAGCCGCACGGCAGATATCGAGATGAAACTGTTTTTAGGGGTGCACGGGCCGCAAGAGTCGCATGTGATTATTTGTGATTGGCAACAGTAAAATTGAGCGATTGGCTTTTGGCAATTAGCGGTTAGCTAAAGAAAATTCAATTAGTTGAAAGGGTCAATGTAAATTACCTAACAAAACCTGAGTTCGATATAAGAAATTGAAGACCAAAAACTTACATATACTGCCATTCCGGCAATTTTTAAGCCGGAATCTAGTTGTAAGAACGAAAAGATTCCTGCCTACAATCCCAGGAATGACATTGGACGGGTCGTTTTTGGTCTTGATCCTCATTTTATTCCTTACGTCGAACTGACGTTAACAAACGAAATGATAGTCACAACGTAATTTTCCCAAAATTAAAAGCCAAAAGCCGATGGCCAAACGTGTATTTCAGGTTTAAATAAAAAGAGCGACGGCGATCCGGTGGCCTCGGCGAGACGCCGTCGGGCTATTGTAAGAAAAAGTTTCTTGTAAAACCCATGACCGAACTCGAGCAAAAGATTTCTCAAACCCTCGAAGATACCCGTCAACGAAATGCCCTATTGAACGCGGTCAAACGCGGTCGGGATTCGAGAGCGAACGCCCTTGCTGAGATTCCCGGCGGCGATTCGTTTCGCCAAGATGTGCAAGCGATCAAGCAGCGCTGTATCAGAAACCTGCCAGAGCTTCTGGAAAAATTCACCGAAAATGCCGAGCAACGTGGCGCGAAAGTTTTTTTTGCCAAAACAGGCCAGGAAGCCTGCGACTATGTTTTAAATTTAGCAAAGCAAAAAAATGCCAAACTCATTACTAAATCAAAATCTCTAACCACCGAAGAAATCGAACTGAACCACCCTCTGGAGACCGCCGGCATCGAAGTGGTTGAAACTGATCTTGGCGAACGGATTATTCAAATGGCGGGGGAGCGGCCGTATCATTTGGTCTTTCCGGCGGTTCATAAGACGACGGCGCAAGTCGCGAAGCTCTTCAGCGAAGCCACTGGCGAAAAAGTTGAAAGCAATTTAAAAGATATTATGGCGTTGATGCGGCGCTCTTTACGCCCTTATTTTTTGAATGCCGACATCGGAATTACCGGGGCGAATGTGGCAATTGCTGAAACCGGCTCACTATTAATCGAAACGAACGAGGGCAACGGCCGGCTGGTTTGCGCCATCCCGCCCGTGCATGTTTGCGTTATGGGACTTGAGAAAATTGTGGAGTCTATTGAAGACGCCTTGAAAATGATTTTCGCGCATCCGGTCAGCGCTACCGGCCAGCTCCTGACAACTTATGTTTCATTCTTCGCGGGACGCTCGCCTTTGGCGGGACAGGAAGAGCGGGAATTTCATATCGTGATTCTCGACAACGGCAGGATGAAAATGCGCTCCGATAATTGGTTTGAGGAGGCGCTGCACTGCATACGCTGCGGCGCCTGCATGAACATTTGTCCGACTTACGGGGTATTGGGCGGGCATGTTTTCGGGCATATTTATCCCGGTCCCATCGGCATTCCCTGGACCGCCCAGGTGCATGGCCTGGACAATGCGGCTAAGTTCAGCGACCTTTGCATTTCCTGCGGGCTGTGCAAAGAGATTTGTCCGGCAGATATCGACATGCCGATGATGATCTCAAAAGTTAAGAATCAAGCGCTCGAGAATAATCCACAGCCGCTGGCCAACAAAATTTTCATGGCCAGTGAGACATTTGCGAAATTGGCTTGTGTAACAGCACCGGTTTCAAATTGGATGATGGGAAGTGCCATTGGCAAACTGTTAAGTGAAAAAGTGTTAGGAATTGATCGCCAAAGGAGTTTACCTGAATTTAAACGTCGAACCTTCAAAAAACGCTTCAAAGCAAGCCGTCAAAAAGAATCCGAAAGCAGAGGCAAAGTTGCTTTTTTTGTGGACTATTTTGCAAATTACATTTCACCGGAGCTCGCTATTTCTGCAACCGATTTTTTAGAAAAAGCTCAAATCAAAGTCGAGCTTCCACGCCAAAGGACCAGCGGATATCCTTACATTTCTTATGGTGAATTGGGAAAAGCAAAAAAGACCGCGGAATTTAATGTCGCACAATTCTTGCCTTATATAAAAGAGGGCTTTGCCCTGGTTACCATCGAACCGACTGCAGCTTATGCATTTAAACAGGTCTATCCAAAACTGCTGGATAGTTCAGGAGAATCGGTCCTGGTTGCTGAAAAGACTTTCGAGTTTTTTGAATACATCGCCAAATTGATGGAAGAAGGAAAATTACTTCTGCCGGCGCAAATCAGAGAGACGCGGACGTTTGGCTTTCATATTCCCTGCCACCAACGGGCCGGCAGCTCTGCGAAATCGACCCTGAAAATATTGCAGTCGGTAGGACTCGATGTTCAGGTGATTGAAACCGGCACTTGCTGTGGCATGGCGGGGACCTTTGGTTTGAAACAGGGTCCTCTGGGATATGATCTGTCAACCACGGTGGGCGAGCCTCTTTTCGAAATGTTCAAAGAGAGCGAAGTCGACGCCATTATTACCGAAAGCAGCGTTTGTAAAATGCAGTTGGAAGACGGAACGGGCTTACAAGTGGTTCATCCGCTGGAACTAATCACCGCGATTGAAGTTTTCTAAAAAGTGAGAAAAGTTTATTTAATATTGACTTCGAAACGGATTTTTGTTACTTTTAAGATTGAAAGCGACGAATATTAAATTTTTAGGAGGAACCATGAGAAAGATTACGACTGGAGTGATTTTGATCTGTTTGTTGGTCGGATCATCCTTTTTATTTGCCGGTGGTGGCCCAAATGTAAACGGCGCTAAACTTTATATTAGACAGAACGATTTTGAAAAAGCAATAGGTGTGCTTCAGAAAGAAATCGAAAATGTCAGTACAAAGAAAGGTTCTGGCAGCCTCAATGAAGATGCCTGGTACTTGCTCGGATATATTTACGCCCGACAGGAAGAGTACGCAAAAATGACCGAGGCCTTCGACAAGGCAGTGGAGTTAAAACCAAAATTAAAAGAGAAGGGCGTAAAAATCAGCAAAGACAGCGGCACCGAATTTCACTCCCAATTCGGAACTGAAATGATTTTTAAAATTGTCTGGGGCAAGGTATTCAACGAAGGTGTTAAATATTTTAATGATGCTTTGAATGCACCCGACGACTCCTTAACACAGAGTAATTTTGAATTAGCGGCGGAAGCGTTTAAAGCAGCCGGAACCATCGCTCCTGATAGTGTTCTTGCTTGGCAGAATATGGCGTCAGCCTATATGAGCATGAAGAAATATGAGGAAAGTATTGAGCCTCTCCAAATGGCTTTAAAGCATAATCCCAAAGACTGCAATCTAAAAACCATGCTCGCCCAGGTATACAGCTCCAGCGGCCAGGATAGTTTAGCCATGCCGATTTTTGAGCAACTTTGGTATGGAACCGGCATCACAGTTACCTCTGGTATGACAGCTAGTAAAGTAGCACTAATACTTGGAGAGCCAAAAGAAAAGAATATAACAGAAGTAGGTGAGAGAAAAAATGAGCAATGGGTATACGATAATTCAACCTATGTATACGTAATGGATGGAATCGTAACCGCGGTTCAATATACTATTAAGGAAAGCGAACAGGATTGTCGCACTGAAGATGTGGCTGATTATCTTGCCAGAGGTTACATAAAGGCCGATAACATGGAAGCCGCAAAAAATGTTTATAAGCAGGCGTTAGAAGTTAACCCGGACAATTTCAACTTTCGCTACAATTACGGCACCATTCTTCTCGAAAACCAGGAACACGATGAAGCGATTGTGCAGTTACTGAAAGCGGCTGAGATTGATCCGGAGAAGAATGATATTAATTACAACCTCGGCGCCGCATATTTAAATAGAGGCGTATCCAAAAGAGAAGACCTCCCGGAAGATTCCCAGGACAAAACATACAAAGAAGATTTCAAACTGGCTCTTCCTTATTTGGAGAAAGCAATAAGAATGAATCCGGATGATTCAAATACATGGTTTACCTTAGGAAGGATTGCCGGCCAATTGAACAAAATTCCTCTGTCTGGTTATGCATTTGCGAAAGGCGAACCAACCAAAAGCGTTCTGGATAGCAAAGTAGTCGTCGGGATGCAAGGTTCAGCTTTGAAAATGATTCTAGGTGAGCCGAATCAAATCAATTCTCTTGAATCCGAGCAGTTTGAAACGGTCATGGAATGGGTTTATAAAACAAGGCGCGGTACAAAAGGTAAAGTAGCAATCCCGGAACCCATAAGTGTGTATGTGATGGGCGAACGAGTCGATGCATTGTTGATCATAAAATGAAGCCGTCATTTCAATTTTAGTCATTTAAGAGAAGAGTCACTTCGGGCTCTTCTCTTTCTTTTTAGGGGAGAAGGTGTTCAGGTAGCTCACCATTTTTCAAAGTATCCCCAAATTTTCTACCTATTTAAGAATGACTTTGGACAGCTATAGTCAGGATCTAAAACCAAACGAAAATTTCCGCGAATTTTATGATGCCGTTGGGCGGTTGTATCCGGAAGAAAAGGTGGTCTTTAAGACCCTGCGGGGGTTGATTCGCCGGCGGTTTATTCTTTCTTATCTTCAAAAATTCAGAGGCCTGTTACTTGACTTGGGATGTAACCGAGGCTACTATATTTCCGAATACAACAATGACAGCGCAATTGGCATCGACATTTCTTACCCTGTTTTGCAAGAAGCAAAAAACCGTCTCCCGGAGGTTAACTTTTTGCAGGGAGATGCCCAGCAACTTTCCTTTCTCAAGCCGAATTCAGTTGATGCGATTTTATGCTCAGAAATGATTGAGCATGTTCAAAACGCTCGACGAGTCTTTTCCGAGTGTTTTAGAATTTTAAAGCCGAGCGGGGTGATTTTGATTACAACGCCCAACTATAAGAAGGAAAAGCCCACCTGGATCAAAATTGATGAGATGAAATCTTATGGTGTGCAGGGAGTAAAGGACGATTTGTATTTTCATACTGCATTTCGACCTGAGGAGTTAAAGGAGATGGCCGAATCCGCCGGATTTGCAAACATAGAAACCGGGACCTTTGAAAAAGAAGTTAAATACGCAACCCGGATTCCAGTGATTTTTTATCACCTGGTGAAACTTTTAAATAAGATTTTTGTCCGCAGTGATAAGCTCACAGGAGCCAATGAAACTATGCTGAATAAGAGCAGTTTGTTTATTTATAGATTTTGCAAATTTTTGAGATTAAATAGATTTTTTATCAGTCTTGTGAGAGAAGGAGTTCGGTCTTATTTGTTTGCGCAAAAAAACACCTTTGCAAGGAGTGCCGATAATCCTTAAAAAAATGGTAATGAAATCGGTAAGACCAGGCAACCCTGCGATACTGGGCAGAGAGATTGTTTGCTGAAAAACGCTCGCAAAGACGTCCCATGGTAAGCTTTTTTCAAACTAACTTAAATTTATGAAAAGTCTTCCTACAATCGCTATAACAGTTGGAGACCCCAACGGCATCGGTCCGGAGGTCATCCGGAAAGCTCTTTCTAAAAAAGAGATTCAGGAGATCTGTCATCCGGTTGTTATTGGGCCGTTGTCCCTGTTTGAGCAGTTGGCCGGCAAAGGTCAGCTTTTAAGTCCCGAGCTTAATGAAGAAATCAAACTTCACCCTGGCGGAGTTAGCAAATCCGGCGGCAGGATCGCCGGCAAGGCACTGGAGATGGCTTTAAAATTGGTCTTAACAGGCGAGGCACGGGCCGTGGTTACCGCGCCGATTTCAAAGGAGGCGCTGAATTCGGCCGGTTACGCTTACCCTGGACACACGGAATTTTTCGCTGAAAAGACTAAAGTTGAAGATGTGCTCATGATTTTGATGGGCTGCGGTTTCCGCGTTGGATTGGTCACGACCCATTGCGCCCTTGCAGAGGTCGTTCAACTTCTGACTTCAGAAAGGATTTTGCGAAAACTTCAAATAGCTAATCAGGATCTTCGAACGCGATTCAAAATTACTAATCCCAGAATTGCTGTAGCGGCCCTAAACCCTCATGCTGGGGAAAATGGCATGTTTGGTCGCGAGGAGCTTGAGATTATTACGCCGGCGATTGAAGCTGCAAGGAAACAGGGAGTGGATGTCAACGGACCGTTTCCGGCCGATACCTTATTTGCCCGTGTCGATAAACAAAAGTTTGATCTTTATCTGGCGATGTATCACGACCAGGGACTGATACCTTTAAAAATGAAAGCGTTTGGCAAAGGAGTCAATTATACCGCCGGCCTGCCTTTCGTTCGCACCTCGCCGGATCACGGCACCGCTTTTGACATTGCCGGAAAAGGCGTCGCGGATTCATCAAGTATGGAGGAGGCCATTAAACTTGCTGTCGAATTGGCGAAAAACAGCCGAGAAGGTTGACCCTTACTCACAATTGGCTTATATTTACGATCATGTCATGCGGCATGTGAATTACCGTTATTGGGCCAATCACCTCGCCAAGCTCTTCAAGAGCTCCGATTTCCCGGTAAACAATGTTCTGGATATTTCCTGCGGCACCGGCAGCTTGCTGCTGAATCTGGCGAGGTTGAATTTAAACGTTGCCGGCCTTGATGAGTCTGAAAATATGGTTAAAATAGCCAGAGGCAAAATTCGGAAAAAAGGGCTGAAGCTGCCGGTTTGGTGCGGTTCCATGGTGGATTACAAAGTGAGCACAAAATTTGACGCGGTTGTCAGCACATATGATAGCATTAATTATTGTCTGAATATAGAATTGTGTACTGCGGTGGTAGAGAATACTGCAACGGCCCTGCGAGCCGGCGGGCTGTTTATCTTTGATATTTGCACGGAAAGAAATTCGCGCAAGTATTTCCAGAATCATACGGACCGGGAGGAAACCGAGGATTTCAGTTATATTCGCCAGTCCTCTTATACGCGAGGCATTCAGGTCAACGAGTTTTTTATTTCCTTGAACTCGAATTCCAACACGACGTATCACGAAATCCATAAGCAAAAAATCTATAAAATCAACGAAATAATGAGCATTATTCCATTGGATGTTTACGAAATTGTCGGCGTTTACGAGGGCTTTTCTTTGCGCCCGGGCAGCGAAAAGTCTGACCGGGTTTATTTTGTGTTGCGGAAAAACCGATAATAGTTTTGTGAGGCAAGCCCTTATTATCATCAACGGTGTCAGCACTTTTTTCTGATGAAGAATTAACTTTAATGCTTGTTTTGATATAATTTTTTTAAAAAATGGAATTTACATGCTAAAACTCCACAACCTTAAAATGCGATATCCCAACGGCGATGGCTTAGACGGGGTTAACCTTGAGGTTCGGAATGGTGAGTTTGTCTATCTCGTCGGGCCGACCGGTGCCGGCAAGACTTCGGTTCTGAAGCTGATTTACATGGAAGAGTTTCCCGACGAAGGGTATGTGCTGGTAGATGAATACAGTTCGCAGGATATCAGGGACAAGGAGATTCCGTATTTACGGCGCAAGCTGGGCATCATTTTTCAGGATTTTAAACTGCTGGAGGACCGCGATGTTTTCGAGAATGTCGCCTTTGTTCTGCGCGTAACCGGCGCCCGAAGCAGGGATATCAAAAAAAAGACTTTGAGGGCTCTGGGAGAAGTCGGCTTAAGTCACAAAAGCCGTAAAATGCCGGAGGAGCTTTCCGGGGGCGAACAGCAGCGGGTGGCGATTGCCCGGGCCATTGTCAATGAGCCGTTTATCCTGCTGGCGGACGAACCGACCGGTAATTTGGACCCGAAGACTGCGGTGGAAATTTTGTCCCTTCTTGATAAATTGAATGCCCGGGGTACCGCGGTTTTAATGGCTACCCACAATTACGAATTGGTAAATAACACGTCAAAGAGAATCGTTTCAATTAAAAATGGCAGGACATTAAATTGAGTCTATTTTTTGTTCTTCGCGAAGGGTTTGGCGGGCTTCGGCACTCGAGGTTTTCCGGGTTTGTCGCGACCGCAACTGTAGCGATCTCATTAATTCTGATCGGGATTTTTTTAATTATCACGGTCAACCTCGGGAAGTTTGTGCAGTTCTTAAGAAGCCGCGTTGAGCTTGAAGTCTTCCTTGATGATTCCTTTGACGAGATAAAAATTCAGGATCTTACGGATGAGATCAAGCGAATGGAAGGCGTAGCGAATCTTACCTTTATCTCGAAGGAGATGGCCATTCGAGAATTCCAGAATCTGTTTAAAGACAAGCAGGAAGATTACTTTGAAACGTTAGGGTACAATCCGCTGCCGGCCTCATTTCGGGTTAAATTGCAGGATAATTATCGCACAGCTTCGGGTGCTGAAGTGGTGTTTAAGTCTCTCAGCTCTCTGGAAGATATTCGTGAAGAAGATATTGTTTATACCCGTGAGTACCTGGTGATTTTGGAAAAATATATCAAGTTTGCAATTGCCATCGATTTTATTGTTGGCATCATTGTTTGTTTGAGCGCCCTTTTGCTGGTCTCCAATAACATTCGTCTGATCATCCTGTCAAAAAATAAGATTATCGAAACGATGAAACTGGTCGGGGCGACTAATTTTTTTATCCGCACGCCCCTTTTTATCCAGGGAATTGTCCAGGGATTTCTCGGCGGAATTATTTCGGCATTATTTTTGTATACGTTGTTAAAGCTGGCGGCGATTGAAATCCCCGGTTTTATTTCAGTGGATTGGAGAATCTATCTGTTGCTAGCGAATTTAGGGATCTTACTAGGGTTTGCGGGAAGCTTTGCAGCTGTTCGGCGGTATCTATAGTCGAAATTTTACCACCGAGTTTTTGCTTGACAAACTAAACAAAAATCATTATCTTGCATCATTTATCACCAATCGGTAACGCCAGTAATTCTTAAGAAGATATGCTTGTTTTTTGGACGGATTATGAAGAAAAATATGCCAGCAATTGCATTAACAAAACGCGAAAGCTTAATCCTGAATAGTTTGGTCGAAAGCTACGTAACTAAAGCAGCGCCCGTGGGTTCTGGTACCCTTGCAAAAAAACATGATCTCGGAATCAGTCCGGCGACAATCAGGAACGTTATGAACGATCTGGAAGATTTGGGATATTTGAGTCAACCGCACGTTTCAGCCGGCCGAATTCCGACCGACAAGGGGTATCGATTTTACGTAGACAGCCTGATGAGAATTAAGTCTCTGGCCAAAAGGGATCGCAATCTCATAGAAAAAAATCTTCTCAAAATTTCCGTTGATGTCACCGATATTTTGGCGTCGGCTTCTCAAGTTTTAGGCGAAATATCGACCCAATTAGGAGTCGTACTTGAACCCCGGTTTTATCAAGGTGTTTTCGAAAAAATGCAGCTGGTGTCGGTGTCCGGGAAAAGAATTCTGGCGGTTATTTCAATCAAATCAGGCTTGATTAAAACGATTATGATGGAGATCGAATCTGAGGTCTCCGGTGAACAATTGCACGAGGCATCTCAGATCATAAACCAACGTTTGTCGGGCTTATCCCTTAAGGAAGTTAAAGAGACGATTGATAAACGCCTGGCCGGAGTAACTACCCAAAACGACAGGCTGATACGTTTGATCGTAGAATCATCCGACAAACTTTTTAATTTTGAAAACCAAAAAGAATTCCACCTGGGAGGAACCCATAATATTGTCACCAATCCGGAGTTTCTTGATCAAAAATATGCTTCAAAAATTTTACAATTGCTTGAAAGTAAACAAAGTATCTTGCACTTGTTAAGCGATAAGCAAGCCGAAGAAGTGTCCATTAGTATTGGAGACGAAAATCAAGAAGAAGACTTTACCGGATTCAGTGTCATTACCACGCGTTATTATATCGGGAACGTAACCGGCACCCTGGGCGTGGTCGGACCGACGAGAATGCAGTATGCAGAAATAGTTCCGTTAGTCGATTTTATGGGGAAGGTATTAACCCAAACATTTCACACAAGACTGAGTTAAGTTTTAAGGAAAAGTAAACATGACAGATGACGTCAAAAGCAGGGCGAATAATAAGCAAGAATCTAATGGTAAGCCGACGGCAAAGCTGAAATCCAAAAACACCTCTTCTGCGAAAATGAAAAAGAAGCTCGAAGCCCTGGAAGCAGAAAAGAATGCACTAAATGATCGATTTCTCAGAAAAGTTGCGGAATTTGACAATTACAAAAAGAGGACGGAAACAGAATATTCGCAACTGATTAAAAATGCAAGCGCCGACCTGATTATCGATTTGTTGCCCGTTTTAGATAATTTGGAAAGATCGTTGGCCTCAGTAGCGGACAAAGACAAAGCAGATAATTTTGAACACTTTCATGAAGGTGTGGAATTAATTTATAAAGACGTATCTAAAGTTTTAAAAAAAAGAGGCGTTAAGCCCATTGAGGCAGTCGGGCAGACATTTGACCCTGAAAGGCATGAGGCACTCATGCAAGTAACGAGTGACCAGCCGTCTGATACAATTATCGAGGAGCACTTGAAAGGATACGAGATGCACGATAGGGTTCTGCGTCATTCGCAGGTTTTGGTGAGCAAATAATAAATAACTAAGGAACATTGAGGGTGGGCTTTTGCACATCCATTAAAAGGACACTTAATGGAAACAATGACAAAACGTGACTTCTATGAAGTATTGGATTTGAGCAAGGATGCGACCGAAAACGACATAAAAAAAGCGTATCGAAAACTGGCTATGGAGTTTCATCCTGACCGCAATGCGGGGAGTAAAGAGGCAGAAGAGAAATTTAAAGAGGCTTCTGAAGCTTATGAAGTTCTAAAAGATCCCCAGAAGCGTCAACGATATGATCAATTTGGGCACAGTGGCCTGAAAGGCGGCCTTGGCGGCTTCGGCGGTGGGTTTGATTTTGACGTCGGCGACGCGCTCCGCACTTTCATGTCTGACTTCGGGTTCGGCGACATTTTTGGTGGGCGCGGCAACAATCGGGACAACCGGCAACGCCGGGGCCGAGATCTCCAGTTGCAGCTTAGGCTTACGCTGGAAGAAATTTCCTCGGGCGTTGAAAAGAAAATAAGGTTGAAAAAAATGATCCTGTGCGATGTTTGTGATGGCCGCGGCGGGCAATCGATAACTACATGTTTGCAGTGCCAGGGATCAGGTGAAGTCCGGCAAGTATCCCAGTCGATTTTGGGACAGTTTGTGAACATCGCGCCGTGTCCCAGATGCCATGGAGGTGGGACAATTCTTAAAGATCCTTGCAATAATTGCGGTGGCGAAGGACGAGTTAAGGGAGAAAAACTCATTACGGTCGACATCCCCGCGGGGGTCTCATCCGGAAATTACATTTCGGTGCGCGGCGAGGGCAATGTCGGGCCGAACGGAGGTCCTTCGGGAGATGCAATTATCGTTATTGACGAAGCTGAGCACGAACATTTTGAACGGCATGGTGACGATATTTTATACCACTTGCCTCTAAGTTTTACCCAGGTGGCATTGGGAGCTGAGATCGAAGTTCCCACACTTGATGGCAAATCTAAATTAAGTATTCAGGCCGGAACCCAGGTCAATAAGATTTTGAGAATGCGTAGTAAAGGTATCGCTCGTTTACACGGTCACGGCAGGGGCGATCAATTAGTCCGGATTGTGGTCTGGACGCCAACCAAATTATCGGCAAACGACAAGCAGCTTCTTCTGGAGTTGGCAAAGAGTGAGCATTTGAATCCTCCAAAGAATGATCGGGGTTTTTTGAGCAAAATTAGAGAAGCTATTTTTTAAAGAAGCTAAATGCTGGGATTTACCAAACAGGAACAGGGTATTGTACTGTTCTTGATTTTTTCACTGTTAGTCGGTGTCTCTGTTCAACTTTATAATCGATTCTTTCACGAAACGTCATTAGTGGAAATAAATCAAGAATTTGTTGATAAATTTAATGCCAAATTCGAAAAAATGAATTCACTCCAGGAGCCGGAGCCGTCTCCTGAAAAAAAAAAGGTGATTCGTGAAAGCAGTGCGCTCGCTTCTAAAGAGGCTCAAGTTAAAAAGCAGGCAACAGGTCAAGATTTACCTGAAAACAATGCGAATGAATTTGCACTAATAGATATAAATTCGGCAAACGAGGAAGAGCTTCAACTCATTCCTCGCATTGGACCGGTCTTAGCTCAGAGAATTATCCGGTTTCGACAAAAAAATGGCCAGTTTGGCCGGATTGAAGAATTAAAGCAAGTTAAGGGGATTGGTAAGGCAACGTTTAAAAAAATAGTACCTTATATATCAATAAACAGAAATGGATCTGATTGAAACTAATTAAATCGAGAGGGTGGAGAAATGGTAGACGAAAGACCTAAGGGTTCGCTGCTTTACGAAATTCTAATTGTGGTGTTGGCTGCATTGTTAATTGGTTCAATACTGTATCCCAAAAAAGTAGGTGACCAGGAGGAAGTAAGAACGGAGCTGTGCCGCTTCAGGATGAGCGAGATTTTCAATGCCGAGTTGCAGTATCTGAAGTACAATAGAATTTTCAATGATACTCTTTCACAGGTCGTGAACTTCATAAGAAATGATTCTTCTTATGCAATGTATGTTGATTCAGTCATTGCGGCTGGTCTTGATTCGATCGTGACAAGATTAGACCAATTCCGGAAAATGGAAGAGGTGATATTGGCCGACATCCCTTCAGCAGCGGATACGGTCATGATCGATTCCCTGGTAGATTTGCAAGTTGCTTTGAAACGTAAGTCAAGAGGTCTTGCCGCGTATGTGGAATTTGTTCACGATCGCATGAAGAATCTTCCGAACACCCCAATCGAGGAAATGAAAGAAGTCTATAAAATAGTCGATTCAAAACAATTTACTCTGGATATGGACATTGTCAAAAACTCAGTCGAAAGCGGAAACCTGGGGGTGGCTCAGAAAGCTGCAAGTGACATAATCGATCGTATTGACGAGGTGAAAGCCGGCTTTCAATCCGTGTTAAAGCACTTGCCCGAGCACAACGGAAGCGGGTTAGACTCGTTGTTTCATTGTCCAACGGTGAATAAGGAATATATTTTGGTTTATATTGATACGTCGGTTATCAAGTACTTAGACATTTTTTGCCCGCTAGACAGCACTGATGTAGAAATCGTTGAAAGCAGCTTCATGAAATCGACACTAGGCGGGTTGGATATTGTAAATCACGGTAAGATTGAAAAGGGTGAGTCTAGCTGGGATTCTCGTTGATAACCGCCTGGTTTAGTGGAGATTGATATGGCCGAGGGTGAACACACTCAAATTTTAGGGATTAGCTTGATCGATGATCAACTAAGAATTGTTGAGGGCCGAAGAAGCTCCAATGAGTTCCAAATAATCCAACTGGCGCAGGGTCGTACTCGGCACCCGTTTAACTTTGAGGCTTTTGTTGACAAAAACATGCCCCGCCGGTTTGCCGAAGATATCACCCGGCTTTATGAAACACGAGATTTTCAAATGAAGCAGGCAGCTTTTTCATTGGACTCACGAATGGTACTTATCAAGAAACTGCCCGTTGACAATAAATTAGACGCTGATGAAATTGAACCTCAAATAAACTGGGAGGTCAAACAATTTGCCATTTCGCCAGTTAGCGAGTATATTGTAGATTACGAGCCGCTCAAATCAAACGGCACAGACGCAAGTCAGGATATGCTGGTTGTTGTCGTGCGCAAAAAAATTATAGAATTCTTAAAAGAAATCTTCAAACATACTGATTTGCAGCTAAAAGTAATTGATGTTGATATTTTTTCGGCT
>SMVB01357576.1_pt1 | contig 15385 bp, 11 predicted proteins | sample 2456461 | NCBI WGS metagenome assembly SMVB01 (sample SAMN11095934, study PRJNA526329) | marine sediment metagenome | biome: Marine sediment; feature: Surficial sediment; material: Deep marine sediment; isolation source: Hadal surficial sediment | place: Pacific Ocean | collected 2014-05 | depth... | reverse complement strand
ATACGAGACTCGGTCCGATAGTTCAGATCGAACGAAAGATTGGTTGTTGTCACTTCGTCGGCTTTTGCGAAATTGTAACCGGCCGATATGTCGCCATCGATTCGATCCAGGCCTTGCTCTTCGATCGGCGTCATCAATATGACATGCTCCGTATCCAGACCAACGGGGCCAGAGTCCGTTTCAACGACTAGCTGTTTTTCGTCAGTCGCGGAGGACAGGTGGCCAAGGTAGCGAACACCATTCTCCATCTCCACCTGGATATTCTGATTGCTTTTTAGAAAGGCGACGTCATCCCACTCGATCGAGATTGTATCGGTCGCGTCGGTCTTGAATCGCAGCCTGCCACGCTCCAGTGATTTGAATTCGCCCGTGAGGCGATCGCCATTGAGGAATATCACGACATCCGTCTTGTCTGCCGCAATGGCGGGAACCGAAATGGCAAGAAGCGCCGCGATGAGGACTCCAGTTATTCGTCTCATGTGTATTCCTGTTGTCTATCGACCATGATATTTTGTACTCTCGAACCGGACCTATCTTAACGCAGAGTAAGGCCTACGATCCTGATGCGCCGCATTCCACTCATATTGTCGCTATTCGTTCTGCTGAGTCTCGGCTCCTGTGGGCCCGGTCAGGAGAAGCTCCGGCTTGTCGCTCCATTCACGCAGGTTGATCGGGCTATCGCTGAGGATCTGAGTGAGCTGCTCGATGCAAGCTACTCAACACGCCTGATCGTTACAGGATCATCTCTGTCGGGGGAGGCAGCGGTCGACGCGGTCGCATCAGGATCCGCAGACATTGCTTTGGTAACCAATAACCAACCGTTTCGTCATGACATCGCGACCGTAATGCCGTTGTATCCAACCGTACTGCATATTGCGTACAGAGAGGGCCGTGACTCGTCAACTGGCAGCGCATTGCTACGCGGCGCGAAAGTCTACGCAGGACCTGAAGGGTCCGCTTCACGCAAGATCTTTGCGCGAATCGTCGGCCGCATCGGGATGGACCCTGGCGCGTATGAATACGTTTCAGATCTGACCGACCATCCGGACGTCGTCTTCGTATTCGCGCCGATAACCCCGGAACTTTTCGCGGACTATCCCGATTTTCGTCTGTTCAGCCTGGGCTCGCCGGAGACTATCGGCATCGGATCAGCTGTCGACGCGGCCGTGTTGCTGAACCCACATTTTCGACCCTTTGTCATACCGGCCGGAACGTATGGACAAACAACGCCTGAGGCGATCGTCACAATTGCTGTCGACAAGATTCTGGTCACAAGAAGCGATCTGGACAGCTCAGTCGTTTACGACCTGATCAACGATATTCTCCGGCTTCGTCCGGCACTGGCTGCACAACGCCCCGGCCTTTTTCAGCAATTGTCCAAAGACTTCGATGTAAGCCGGTCGAGATTCGCATTGCATTCCGGAACGCAGGCTTACCTGCAACGATCCGCGCCAACAATTTACGAGCGATATTCCGGCGTCGCAGAAGTCACCGTAACTCTGCTCGTCGCAATATTCAGCGCATCGTTTGCCGGCGTTCGCATTTTCAGAATGCGGCGCAAGAATCGTATTGACCGATTTTACGCAAACACCATTTCAATTCGAAATTCGGTCAGGGATTTACAAGATCCAGCTGACCGCAGGCGAGCCATCGCAAACGTACGCGAATTACAAAATGAAGCATTTGACCTTCTGGCTGACGAAAAACTTGCTGCGGATGAGAGCTTCCAAATATTCATTACGCTATCGAACGATGTTATGCGACAACTCGGAGCAAGAGGAGTAGACAACCACGTGTCTGACTCTTGATTCTGTTTGTTCCTCGCCGGTACCAATGCATATGACGCGACACTTCTTAATCTTCATCCTGACCGGACTGGTTGTCTCGTCCTGCGTACTCAAAGATCTGAGGAATGATCTCGCCACGGCAGAACAAGAATACGGCTATTTTAAAGGCCAAGTCACCGAGTCCGATGATGGTTCCGATGTACTAATCGGATTGTACAAACGCGGAAAAGACGGCCTGTCGATTGCCAACATTCGAACGGTCAACCCGGGCGAGTTCTTTTACATGCTCGTTAACAAAGCAGACTATGTCGTCCTTGCTTTTGCTGACCTGAATGGAGACTTCACGTATCAACCGGGTGAGCCAGCGGCGCGCATCAACGACCCTGAAATTAACTGGTTCAGCGACGTGCAGCTACAGGGACGAATTGACCCAGAGACATTGCAGGTTCAATTGCTCGATTTGACAGGCGCCACCGTTCTCGAACAAGAACTCGATTTTTCGATCGCGGCATCGCGCCGAGGAACAGGAGTTACGAAAAACTTCCTGCGAATCGTGACCTGGAGCGATGACGAATTTTCCGCTGAGAGCGCAAAACGCGGCCTATGGGAACCGAGCTGGTTTAAAGAAGAAATTGGCTTTGGACTCTATGTGCTTGAGGAGTTTGATCCGACAAAGAAATCGATTTTGCTCGTGCATGGCGTTCTCGATTCGCCACGAGTTTTCGAAACCATCGCTGGCGGCAAGAGTGAGGGCAACGACGGTGTTGTCACAGTGAAGAGTCAGCTGGCCGGCTCCGCGCAACGCAACGCAACTGCGATCTATGGCATTGCCGACAGTCACAAGGGTGTGGTCAGCAATCCATGCACGCTCGCGCTCCTGACAGCTATTCTGCAAGATGGCACCACCCGAGCGACCGCTCCGGACTGCTAAATCCGCCGGTTCGCGCATGGCGAATAACTAGCGGCGGCGACGTTGAATTTGTCGTGTGCCCGGCGGCCGGTTGAAGCTGTCAGTGGCGCTCCGGTTGTTGTAGCGCTGGTAGCCGTTGGTGCGCGCGCTCCGGCTGCGATTGAGTTCGCTACGACGGTTTGAATCGAAAGTTTGCCTGTTCCGCGTACTGTCGTAGGTTCTGTTTGACCAGCTATCTGCGGAGCGCGCTGATCCGAAGCTATCCGCAAAGCCTCGCGAACTTAGCGTTGACTGAACCTGCGACCGTGTGGGCCGATCAGCGGGCAAAGATTCGGCAATACTATCGCGCTTGGTAGCAAGTGAACTACGCGCCTGATCGATCTGCGCTGCCCGTTCATCGGGAACGGCTACCGGGTTCCAATCACCATCTCCGCGCTGCGACCAACCATCCTCGGTTCGCCGATAGACGTTGCCGTCCTTGCCTGCATACAAGTCGCCGTCTCCGCTTCTGACTATACCGCCGCGAGTGGCATCCTCGCCCGAGCCCTGCCGACGAACGGCGCCTGCGCCGCCTTCTGAAGTTTGAAATCTCGTTGATCGCGAATTATTGTCCCATTCGCTTTGCGTCTGCACCCACTTGTCGTTGTGCGTAATCAGTGATTCACCCCAACCACCGTTCTCATTCGCGTAACGATTCGTTGCGATGCCATTACCAGTACGCGGATTGTAGGCTACACCTCTCCCGGCGATTTCGTTGCTATCCCAAACGGCCTCACCGCGTGCGTAGGTACCAGTATGCGGGTTGTAGGATGCCGCACGACCGTAGCCGCCATAAGGCCCGTATACGCTGGCCGAACGACCGTACATGCCGGTGTTCGGGTTGTACCAGGCCGATGCGCCGTAGCTGTATGGGTACGGATAGTAGTAGGGGTAATAGGGGTAGCCGTGGTACGGGTAGTGGCCGTAGTACGGCGGGTAATACCAGCCACTGCCGTACATCGCGACGCCGAACGCCACGGACACACCGAAATAGCCGCTCGTGTAACCCGTCGATACGTAATCGTCGTCGCTTTCGTAGATGTGCACGTGCGTGACGTGATATGACTGCGAAGACGGTGGGATGCTGTAAATAGCGGCGGGAATGGCATCAGCAACCACCCATGGCCCATTAGTGCCAATCGACACATACCAGACTGCGTTGTCGCAGAGGTAGTACTCCTCGCCCACCTTAAGAATATCGTTCGAGCTGTTGACCGCTCGTTCCACGCTGGTACCGGAAATCTCTTCAAACACCGGCTCCCCTTGGAAAAAGACGTTGACCTTGTCGCCGGCATCCCTGCTCACCGTAGCCTTGCGCGGAATTGACGCCTCGAGGACCGCGAGACGCGCTTCGTCCGTGCCCGACACTGCGGCCAGCACATGAGCCTTTTCACCGCCCGGATCGATACTTGCGAAAACTTCGGGGAGTTCTTCCACGTGCTCCCACGGTCCACGTAATTGATCGGCACGGAACCAGCGTCCCGATACGAGGTAATAGAACTTGGTCTGGTACCTGAATACGTCGCTTTCAGTATCGGAGATGTACTGAAGACTGACATTGCCAGCCGTTTGATAGTCGGGCTGGCCATCGACCAAGATCAACTCGGCGGGACGGTCACTAATAAACACGGTCGGCTCGGAACTGTCGCCTTTCGCCGGCGGGTTCGCAGCCTTCACCTCCGCCCAGTTGCCATCATCGGGCAGTTTCTTGAAATCGCCCGGCAGCCGGCTATCGTAGCGCCAATTGCCACTGAGCTCGTCGTTCTTGAGCCAGCGATCGTCATTGCGCAGATACCACTCCTTGTCTTTGTAGCGGAACAGGTCCCAATTGGTATTCACGACGTATTGCAGTTTAGTATCTGGAAGCGGCGCCAATAGTGGCTCACCATCGGTCATGACCAGGATCGCGGGCGTGCTCGAATAGAAAATCGGTGGTGGCTCGAAAGAGAGTCCTTCTTCTTCGGGCACAGACGCATTCGGCGCGATGTACGTCAGGATCACGTCGAGCGGTACATAATGCGTGCGATGCTGCGCCGTAGATCGGACGATGGCGTCGAGTTGCTCACGCCGCTTCGAATCGGGCACAGGGAAGCTCGTGACAATGATCTCCATGTTCTCGATCGCAACCACGCGCAGCTCAAGGTTAGGGTCTGTGTCGGCAGTGAACTCAGCCACACCGTACACCGGTTCATCCTCTCCGGTAGGCGTCACTGCGACCGCGAGACGTCCCTCAAGCTTCGCGAAGTCTTTCCAGGAGTCTATTTGCGGCGTGTGAATAACCACCGAGCCGGCATCGCTTGTCAACGTTCGAGGAAAAATAAGCGCGTCCGGCTGAGCAACTGTCTCGGCAGACTCCGTATTCTGTGCGGCCGTCGGCAACACAGCAACGGCCAAAGCCAAAGCCGCCGCCAGGACAACTCGTGAGAGTAAGCTCATATTCGAATATCTCTGTCGGGTAAGCGACTAGGAAGGCGGAAAGCCAGCGACGATAGCATCGACGGCGGCGTTTATCGTCTCGTCCATGTTTTCGCGATCCGACTCGTTGATCGTTTTTGATGCAACTCCGTGCCATACCGGGCGCCGATCTTTGACGTCAAATATATCGACCGCGAGCATTCCCTTCGTATACTGATGAACGGTCGTCTCAATACCGCCGTAACCGTAGTAGGCGCCTCCCCAGCGCCAGTGGCCCGGGTAACCCATACCGACACCTGCTGACATACTCGGATACGAATCGACCTTGATCTCCTGTCGTGACCCAACCGTAAAAGAGATCACGAAATCTGCTGAATTCCGGTCGGCAACCCACTTGTAACCCTTGGCAACCAGGGCCTTTTCCAGCGCGGACATGATGCGTGGTTCGAGCAGCGGATTGAGCGTGGTGATGCTCTGGGAGACCTTCATCGGGTTCTTGGTAAGCCATGCGAAGGTGTGATAGTTGGAAAAATCATTGCTTGCGTCATGGTCGTACGTTGCCTTGAATGTCGATGCGCACGCGCCAAGCAGTGCAAAGGCCAAAACCATACCAAGAATAGTTGTTCGTGTTTTCATTGCGTTTGTCCTGTTGAAAATTCAAATATCAGTATCCGTACATGCCCCGAACACCGTCACAGAAAAGCCGTCTCGAGCAATTGCGACTGTCATTCGCCCGGTCGCCTCATCGATAACAAAACTGAAGGCACGACCGCCTTCAACTCCTTGCAAATAGAGAACACCGTCCGCTTTCTTGACCGCGGCGAACGGCGTTGATCGATTCAGTTGGCTCGCCTTTGTCGTGGAAACTGTTTTCTTTTTAGTGTCGATGACGACAAAGTCCGGAATGGATAGCTCCCAGGGAAGCACCGGGTAGCACTCGCCGCTTTCGAGACATACTTGAGCCTGGGCTGCAGAGCAGATCATTTCGTCAACCCCTTCGACGTTCTCGGCAGTTGCTGCACCAATAGCCAACATTGCCGTACCAAAGATAATCAGCTTCTTCATTCTAATTCTCCAATATTCTGTGTTATCGCTTCAGGTATTTGCTGGTCGCCTAGTACTTGACCAGGTACTCCTTGGCTTCGAGACATACCGAAAACGCCTTCTTGAAATTCTCGACCTGCCCGGCGGTAGCTTGTTGCTTTGCCTGACCCTTTTGTTCGGCCTGTTCCGTTGCCTGTGTCTTTGCTGCATGCTTCATGCGACGGCCTCTAATCGCTCCCGCAGCGGCACCCCAGGCTGCGCCCTCACTCGCATCATCGTTCGCAATCTCGCCGATCAGCGCACCCATGGCAGCGCCGCGTAGCGCACCTCTGGCCCCGGCACCCGTCCCTGCTTGCTGTGCGGCGGCCTTTTCCTTTTCGGTTTGCTCAGCCTGCGCAGCACTTTGCTTTTGCAATTCGAACGGATCATTGCCGGTATTATTTCCAGCCCACGCGTAACAAGATGCCTCGTCTCTCGACTGTTGATCACTTTGCTGGCCTTCTTTTGGAAACACGTACACATCCATGGTGGCAGCGAGCGTCTTGCTGCCACCCTCTGCCCACACTGCGGACATCCCGAGCAGGCTAATGGCCATAATTAGAGTTTTCATTTCTTGTTCTCCTCACCCAAAATTAAAAAGCCTCGCCGACCGACAAGTAGACGGCATCACTGTCATTTGATCTTCCGTAGTCGAGCCGCATATTAATTCGCTGCGATTCGAGCACCATGAAACGGAGCCCGATTCCATAACTAGGGATTGCGTCGCGTTCACGAAACTCGCTAAAGGAGTTTCTATGGTATCCACTACCCGCAAACGCAACGGCGCCCCATTTGCGGTGGAATTGCCATCGTACCTCAACCTGCCCCGATGCGGACACTTTGCCGAGATAATCCGTTGCCGAGAAACCGCGCAGATCCACGCCACAGGCATCCCAAAGTGGCGCCTGGTCCGATTTGCTGCACCCCTGAACTTCCCAGGCTAGTACCAACGACGGACGAACCAAGTGATACGAGGCGTAGCTTAGCTTGTAGGACAAGTAGGAATCGTCGCTACCCAGACCCTCGCTGTTGGTCAGAACGCTAAACTTGAATTTACTGCCTGTGTAGCTATTGAATGGCTTATCCCGGTTGTCATACTCCACATTGATACCGAGACCCACAGAGACCGTTTCTGAACTCGTGTTGAAGTCGGCACTGGGTGTGTCAATGCCAAACGCCTGCTCCATATCGGCGTATCGGGCAACAATACCTGCGTACCATTTTCCCACGATTTTTCGGGATATGCCTGCAGCGAAAAAGTCTCCTTTGACGAGCCAGTCAACTGAAGGTCCAGCGCCCGCTCCCGGCGTCGACAGAACCAGCTTGACGTCTGCATGTCCGACGATACCGCCGATACGCCATTTGTCCTCGCTAAAGTAACTCTGATGAGCAACCCCGAACGCACTACTTTGGTTGCTGGACCAAAATCCTGCCGCTACCGTTACGGATGCCGGCTGCACTTTCTTTTGAGCGTCCGTCTGCGGGTAGAAGTACGCACCACCCACGATTAACCCGGTATCGAGCGTTGGATTGGATACCGGGATAGGTACGATCACCCAATTTCTTTTTTGCAGCTTGAGCTTGAAATCATCGTCGCGTATGTCGGGAATGGGACTGGCGGGGAATTCTCCGGGATCATCCGTCTCTGCGCGGTCGTCCGCCCATGCTGCAGGCGCGAGCAACAACGCCAGACCGGCAAGTGTCGGCAGACGACTGTAATGAGAATCTGTCATGGTCGCCAGCATACACTTGGCCGCCGACCCTTAATATCCACACTTGCCCTTGTTGGATTGGCGCTCTAATCGTGCGACTCTTAAGTCCTGTTTATTTTTTCTGGATGGGCCGAAAATCATGATTCTCAGAGCTACTTTAGTTCTGCTGCTGCTGAGTATCTTGCCCCAGCAAGCAAATGCTCAATCGCTCGACGGCGACCGCTTCAGCCTGAGCCTTGGCGTGTTCATCACCGACCGTAATACCGAGACCCGATTCGATTCGCCACTGGGTGACGGTACTGATACGGATTTCGAGACAGATCTCGGACTGGATACTTCTGACTCAGTATTCCGGGTTGACGGCTACTTCCGTATCAGCGAACGACACCGCGTAGACTTCAGCCTGTTCGACTTGTCGCGCAACGCCTCCAGGCAGATCGAGAAAGACATTCAATGGGGTGACGCATTCTACAACATCGATACTATCATCGTTTCCAAGGTCGACCTGGCGATCTACAAGTTGGCGTACACATACTCACTCCTGCAACGTGATAAGGGCTACCTTGGAGCGACTATTGGTATCCATGTCACCGATGCCGGCGTGAGCCTTGCGGAGCAGAATTTAGGGCAGGCGGTGGTCGGCGAATTAACGGCTCCGCTGCCCGTTATAGGCCTTAGGGGCGAGTATGCGCTCTCGGATCGGTGGACGTTTCGAGCCAGCGGCGAGTTCTTCTTTGTCGAGTACGACAATATCGACGGCTCACTGGTTGACCTGTATGCAGGCTTCGATTACAGCATACTCGACGACCTGTCGCTCGGTATTGGCTTCAATAGCGTGACCTTAGCCGTCGATTCGACCAAAAATAGTTTTTCAGGCGCTCTCGACTGGCAGTATTCGGGTGCCCTCGTGTTTCTCAAATTTGATTTCTAGCGATCGATGCCGCTCGAATATACCTCATTCGCGTTTCTCATTACTTTGGCTGCAGTGGTCAATGGCCTCGGCATAGTTCGTTGGCTAACCTCCTTTTCAGAGCAGCTAAAGCACACAGGATCGCCGGGCATGCTGAGTGAGTGCGGTTCTTTCTGTTTATATAGGTTTTTGGCCCGGATGTAGTATATTGGATTGTTGGGGATCGATTATGGGGCGGATAGTTCCTTGGCAGCATTTATGAACCGCGCGCAACTCATATCTGGGCGCTTCCTCACCCTGCTCCTACTGATGATGCTTCTGCCGAAGCCGGCAAACGCACAAAATTGGTCCTATTCTTTCGAGCCCTACGTCCTTGCTTCCAGCATCGAAGGACACGCCAGCATCGGTCGCGCTACGGGCGTAGACGTCGACGTTGATATGAGCGATATCCTGGAGGTGCTGGATATCGGCTTTATGGGTCATTTTGAAGCACACCACAGCAACGGCTGGGGCGTCGCGCTGGACTACGGCTTCATGAATTTGAGCGCCGACATTTCGGGCCCACGCGGTGGCGTAGTGGATGCGGAGATTCACCAGGGCGTTCTCGAGGCCCTGTTGATCCGGCGAAATCAATCAGCCAGCGGCCATCTTGAGTACCTGATAGGCATTCGCTGGTGGGACAACGATATCGATGTCGACATCGATCCGGCTGTCCTGCCAGGTACAGCCAGTTTTGACGTCGAAGAGGACTGGGTCGACCTGGTGCTCGGTGTCCGCTGGTCGAATCCCGTAAATGACAAATGGACATTCAAACTACGTGGCGACGTCGGCGGCTTTGGGCTCGAGTCGGACTTCACGTCAGCCGTCTCGGCCGGATTCCACTACGAAATGGGCGAAACGATCGACCTCGATTTGCAATACAAGGCGACCTGGGTAGAGTTTGAAACCGGTTCCCGGGGAGAACCCGGCTTTTTCGAATACGACACAGTGACGCACGGGCCAATCATCGGCGTAATTTTTAACTTTTAGTACCTGTACCTAAGGATAGATATGAAATACATAACATCCATCATTCTCGCACTGACGTTGTCAGCTTGTGGCGGTGAGTCCACCACAGATCCAGCGAGTGACGACTCGTCAGCAACCGAAGAGTTCTCAGTTTCAGATTCCGGCGTCAAGACCAAAAATGTTGAAGGCTTCGGCGGTGTCATCGCTGAAAGTTATAGCGACTCCCAAGAATGGTGGGCGGACTACAAAGTACCCAAAGACGACGCGCCCAACGTCATCATATTCTTGCTCGATGACGTTGGTTTTGCCCAGATAGGCAGCTTTGGCGGCCTGATCAATACGCCAAACATCGACAATCTGGCCAGCAACGGGCTGCGCTACAACAACTTTCATACGACAGCGTTGTGCTCGCCGTCGCGTGCAACATTGATGGCGGGTCGCAACCCGCACGCGATAGGCCTTGGCAGCCATGCCCTGACCGCAATGGGCTTCCCGGGCTACAACGCGATCATGCCGGAGTCGGCCAAGTCGGTTGCCAATTACCTGGCGGAAGACGGCTACATAAACTACGCGCTTGGCAAGTGGGATCACACTCCTCTTTACGAAGTGTCGCAGACTGGACCGTTCGACCGTTGGCCAAGCGGTGAAGGCTTCCAGCACGCCTACACATTCATGGCAGCTGACGTGCATCAGTTCGTTCCTGTGATGTGGAATGATCACTCGCCAGAGCCGTATCACAAATCCGTGCATCTGGACCAGGATCTCGCAGACCGGGCAATCGAGTGGATTACCGGTCACAAATCACTCAAACCTGATCTTCCCTTCATGATGTTGTGGGCGTCAGGCTCGATGCACTCACCACACCACGCGCCGGACAGCCATATCGACAAGTACAAGGGCAAGTTCGACATGGGCTGGGACAAGGCCCGGGAACAAATTCTCGAACAGCAGATAGCAGCCGGCGTCGTTCCAGAGGGAACGGTATTGACCGAACGCATTGACCAGATTCCTGCGTGGGACTCACTTTCTGATGAAGAAAAGTCCCTTTATGCAAGGCAGATGGAAGTTTTCGCTGGGCAATTGGAATGGGTCGACCTGCAGATCGGCCGCGTTGTGGCCACCCTTGAACGCATCGGCGAGCTGGACAATACGCTCATTTTTGTTACGTCCGACAACGGCGCCAGTGGCGAAGGTGGCCTCGCGGGCACGTTCAATGAAACGTATGTTTTGAACGGACTGCAGACACCAATGGAGGCCAACCTGCGCGCCCAGGAAGACTGGGGTCGCGAGAATACCTATCCGCATTATCATGCCGGCTGGGCGATGGCGGGTAATACGCCGTTCCGCTATTTTAAGCAGAGCGAACATCGCGGTGGTCAAGCGGATCACCTTATTGTGCACTGGCCGAACGGAATCGAGGCGAAGGGCGAAGTGCGTAGTCAGTACCACCACATCAGCGACATCGCCCCAACGATACTGGAAGCTGCAGGCGTCGAGGTGCCGGCAGAATACAACGGTGTCGAGCAACAACCGATGGATGGTGATTCGTTGATTTACTCCTTCAACAACGCGGATGCGCCGAACGTGAAGGAACGGCAATACTACGAGATGTTCGGCAACCGGGCGATCTGGGTCGATGGCTGGAAGGCCGTTACCCTGCATGCCAAGAGAATGCCATGGGATGTTAACGTCGTGCTGCCCTTCGAGAATGACGTATGGGAACTCTATAACGTTGCCGAAGATTTCTCGGAGAGCAATGATCTGGCCGAAGAGCACCCGGAAAAACTCGCCGAACTCGTCAAAATATTCGACGAGGAAGCTTGGAAATACAACGTTTACCCGCTGTACGACGATATGATTCGGCGCCTCGGAGCCCAGCAAGATCGTTTGTTCGGTGATCAAAAGGAATTCATCTATTTTGCACCGGGTGCGATCCGCATTGCTGAAAAGTCATCGGCGCCAGTCAAGAATCGTGCCCACACTATCGAGACGCAGATTGATCTGAAGGGTGATGAAGAAGGTGTCATTGCCGCGGTTGGCGGTATGACCGGCGGCTATACGATGTTCATCAAGGATCATCGCCTCTACTACGACTACAACTTCCTGGATGGCGTGCATTACATATTGAAGTCGTCATCGTTGCCCAAGGGTAAGACGGTGCTCAAGTTCAATTTCATCAAGACCCGGGAGTTCGGCGGCGACGGCGAGCTGTATGTGAATGGCGAGAAAGTCGATGAGATCGCAATGCCGCAAATGCATATTGCAACCTACTCGCTTGCTGAGACGTTCGATATTGGCAGAGACACCGGCACACAAGTTTCTGATCTGTACACTGGCATTTTCAAGTTCAATGGCGAGCTCGACCGGGTGATATTCACAGTGTCGGATGACAACACGGTACCGCCAAGGCCATTGCCGGCAAATTACTACTGATCGTCCGGGCGGCGGCAAGTTCGTGCAGTCAATTGGAAAAGTAATAACTGTTGTAGCATTGCTTGTACTAACGAGCAGTGCTACAGCCGGCGACCCTCTATCGTCCTGGAATGAAGGGCCCACTAAGCAATCGATTATTGATTTCGTTGCAGCCGTTACAACGCCGGATAGTACAAACTACGTCCCCCCCGCCGAGCGCATCGCCGTATTCGACAACGATGGGACATTGTGGGCCGAGCAACCACTCTATTTCCAGCTAGCTTTTGCTTTAGATCGTATTAAGACGCTCGCGCCTGAACACCCGGAATGGAAAGACACACAGCCTTTCAAAGCAGTTCTTGAGGGCGATCCCGAAACCGCCTTGTCGGGTGGCGAGCAGGCATTGTTCGAATTGGTGATGGCTTCGCACACAGGCATGACAGCTATTGAGTTTTCCGCGATTGCCAAAGAATGGTTACGTACGGCGAGACACCCGACCACTGGCCGCCTGCACACCGAAATGGTTTACCAACCCATGTTGGATCTGCTTGCTTACTTGCGCGCGAACGACTTCAAGACCTATATCACGTCTGGTGGCGGAGTCGCTTTCCTGCGCGCCTTTGCTGAAGAGGTATATGCAATCCCTCCCGAGCAGGTGATCGGAAGCAGCATCAAGACTCGATATGAATACCGTGATGGAAACCCGGTTCTGGTTCGCCTCCCGGAGTTGAACTTTTTTGACGATAAAGAAGGCAAGCCTGTCGCGATCAATCAGCACATCGGGCGTCGACCCATCGCCGCATTTGGCAACTCTGATGGCGATTTACAAATGCTGCAATGGATCTGTGCCGGCGACGGCACACGACTGTGTGTTTATGTGCACCACACTGATGCTGAACGCGAGTGGGCCTACGATCGTGAGTCTCACATTGGAAAACTTGATAAAGGACTGGATCAGGCGCACGAAGATGGATGGACAGTCGTTAACATGAAAAATGACTGGAAGACCATATTCCCAGATTCGCCCAGGCAATGATTCTCGATTTCCCTGCCATGGAAGCAATGCAAGAGGCAAGCGAAGACAGTTCTGGGTAACGCCTGCTATTATGAAACCGGTCATAGAACATCACCGTAGCCTGGCGGTCGAATCACCGATTCCCCCTAGCGCTCCGGATCCTTACATTCCCTAGGACCTTTTTGGGCGTCGTATTTAACTTCTGATCTATTAGGATGTACGTAATGAAAACAGGATTTGCACTGTGTTTGGCAACCGGGTTGATTTCTTTAGCGCTGGCGCAGGATGCACCGCCTCCAGGCGATACCAAGGTTGAATACTCTCCCTATCCGGAGAAAACATTTCCCAACCAAGTCTATTTCGGTGATACCCACCTGCATACATCCTTTTCTACTGATGCGGGCATGGTGGGTAATATTCGAGGACCTGAAGACGCTTATCGCCTTGCAAGAGGCGGAGTGATTACCTCGAGTCACGGCCTGAAGGTCAAGTTATCTCGTCCGCTGGATTTCCTGGTGATATCCGATCACGCAGAGAACCTCGGCCTGGCACCCGCTATTGCGGAGTCAAATGCCGACCTTTTGAAAAACAGCTGGGGAAAAGAAATCCACGACAAGGTCAAGTCCGGCGATTTTGCCGGGGCTTTCGATATGTGGGTCAAACAGATCAATGCCCAGGATAATAAATTGAAAGGTTCAGCTATGACAGGCACCTATTGGCAACACGAAACAAGTTTTGCCGATAAATACAATGAACCTGGCCTGTTCACTGCCTTTATCGGATTTGAATGGACATCGGTGCCGGACGGCAACAACCTGCACAGGAATATTATCTTTCGGGACAACAAGGACAAGGCTGATCAAATTATTCCCATCTCATCCTATGACACTACTGATCCTGAGCGACTGTGGGAATGGATGGATAAATATGAGAAAAAGACCGGCGGCAAAATGCTGGCCATCGCACACAATGGGAACATTTCAAATGGCCTGATGTTCGATGACGTCACGTTAACAAGCAAAGAACCGCTGGATCTTGACTATGCTCAGCGCAGAATGCGGTGGGAGCCACTTTATGAAGTTACACAAATAAAGGGCGATGGTGAGACCCACCCGGCTTTATCGCCAAACGATGAATTTGCCGATTTTTACACCTGGGACACAGGGACATTCGGCGCCGTAACCACAACACCGGCAATGTGGCCAAGGGAGTATGCGAGAGAAGCCTACAAACGTGGTCTTGCTTATGAGCAAAAACTCGGCGCCAATCCCTTCAAGTTCGGCATGATTGGTTCCACAGATTCGCATACTTCCATCCCGAGCACGGAAGAAAATAACTTCTTCGGCAAGGTGAGCCCGGCCGAACCCAGTGCTAATCCTCACTACCGGTTTAATGAGGTCATCATCGCTCGAACAAACCCAGATCCAACGAAGAAGATTCGTCATTGGCGGGCGGCGGCAGGCGGCCTGGCCGCCATCTGGTCGCATGAAAATACGCGTACCGCTCTGTGGGATGCGATGAAACGTAAAGAAACCTACGCCACTACAGGTACCCGTTTGAAGGTTCGTGTTTTTGCGGGTTGGGATTTTGCCAAGACCGATCTTGATCGATCGGATTTCGCGGAAAACGGGTATGACGGCGGTGTGCCAATGGGTGGAGACCTCAATGCCGCACCCAGTGGCAAGGCCCCTAACTTCCTGGTTCGTGCTGTAAGAGACCCTGATGGCGCAAACCTGGATCGAGTACAGATTATTAAAGGCTGGTTGGATGAGAGTGGTGAGACTCTCGAGAAGATCTACGACGTTGCGGTGTCCGATAATCGCGAGCCCGGTAAGAATGGCAAGTATCCTCCCGTGGGCAGTACCGTTAACCTCGAGGATGTGACCTACACCAATGCTATTGGTGATCCGTTTCTTCAGGCATTTTGGATGGACCCGGATTTTGATCCGCAGCAAGTTGCGTTTTATTACGTGCGTGTTATCGAGATCCCTACGCCAAAATGGATCGCCTACGACGCCAAGGTTTTTGGCGTAGATCTTCCTGAAGGAGCCGACCCAGTTCATCAGGAACGCGCTTATACGTCACCGATCTGGT
>SMVB01070892.1_pt1 | contig 15387 bp, 14 predicted proteins | sample 2456461 | NCBI WGS metagenome assembly SMVB01 (sample SAMN11095934, study PRJNA526329) | marine sediment metagenome | biome: Marine sediment; feature: Surficial sediment; material: Deep marine sediment; isolation source: Hadal surficial sediment | place: Pacific Ocean | collected 2014-05 | depth... | reverse complement strand
ACTGGCGGGATCCGTCGTAAACTCCCCTACGATCTCCTCCAGTATGTCCTCGAGCGTCACGATTCCCTGTATGTCGCCGTATTCGTCAACCACCAGTGCGAAGCGTTGTTTCATCTTCTGGAATTGCAATAATTGTATGCTGAGCGGCGTACCCTCGGGGACGAAATAGGGTTCAGCGACCAGCTTTTCTATCGACTCTTTGTCAAAGCGCGCATGACTGGCAAGATTGGCTAGTTTGCGAAGATGCAGCAGGCCGATAACCTGATCGATATGGTCGCGATAGACGGGCAGCCGCGTATGTTCGCTGTCGCGAATGACGTCGGCTATCGCCTCCATGCTGTCGTCGAGATCAATACCGACGATTTCGTTGTGCGGCACCATGACGTCGTCAACGGTGACCCGTTCGAGATCGAGAATATTCAGCAGCATGCTGCGATGTTTTTGCGAAATCAGGGTGCCGGCTTCGTAGACGATGGTACGCAGCTCTTCCTGGCTCAGGGACTGGGATCCGGAGCCATCATCGCGGAGGCCGAGAAGCCACAACACGGCGTTGGACAGGACATTGATGAGCCAGACGAGTGGGTAGGTGACGATCAGCAGCGGGTAATAAATGAACGCAGCCGGATAAGCAATACGCTCTGGATGTAATGCGGCCAGTGTTTTTGGCGCCGCCTCCGCAAAAATCAGTACCACGATCGTCAGGAGCACCGTTGCCACGGCGACCGCGGGCTCCCCGCCGATGCGCAATGCGACCAGGGTCACCAGTGCCACGGCGGCGAAATTGGCGAGGTTGTTGCCGAGGAGAATCAGGCTGATCAGGCGATCAGGCCGTTCGAGAAGTTTCTCCGCCAGTTGTGCGCCGCGATGTCCCTCGCGCGCCTTGTGGCGAAGCCGGTACCGGTTCAGGCGCATTAACGCCGTTTCCGAGCCAGAAAAAAATGCGGATAGCACTAGCAACACGGCCAATATGCCGAAAAGGGCCGACAGCGGAATGTCATCGCTCAAAGAATGAGCACCTCCTTAACTGAGATAACCGCGTTAGTTCATCAGCCAGCCAGCAACCTGTCAAGGAACTGCTTAAATACGGTGACAGTTACCCCATTAAATACGGTGACAGTTAGCCTATTTACGGGCACCAAATTGTGCAGGCAATGGCGGAAACAATGAGTAAATAGGGTAACTGTCACCGTATTTAATGGGGTAACTGTCACCGTATTTCCCGTATTTATTAATTCCAGCTTCGTCCCAGCATGTATTCGAGGACATAGCGGCTGCCGAAATAGGCGAGTCCCAGCATCATGAATCCCCACAGGTAGAGATAAACGGCGCGTCGACCGCGCCACCCGGCAAAATGGCGTCCTGCCAGCAGGATGCCGAACAAGAGCAGTGCCAGAATGGAAAATGCCGTCTTGTGAACCAGGTGTTGTGCGAAAAGGTTCTCAACAAATACAAAGCCAGAGAAAACCGCCAGCATAAGCACCAGGAATCCGGCGGATGTGATGCCGTATAGCAGCCGCTCCGTCGTCTCTAGCGGTGCGAAGAGCTGGTTGATGGACGACAGTTTGGCAGAACGCAAACGCCGATCCTGAATGAGTGCGTAAACAGCAACAATTGCCCCAACGGTCAGGAGGCCGTAGGCAAACAGCGAAATCAGGACATGCGCCTGCAACTGCCAGGTCAATTCCGTGCTATGGGAGCCCGCTGTTTGCCAGCCGGTCATCGCGGCGGTGACCGCGGCCAGTAACAGCAAGCCGCCGGACAAGCCTCGCAGGCCAACCTCCTTGGCGCCCAGTAAAGCGATCAGTGCGAGCTGCAGGCCGATGAACGAGGCGGCATTCGCGAGCGACAGCGACAGACCTTGTGGGGGCAGAATTTCCTGCCACAACAGATAAGCGTGCAAAGGCAGGCCCACCAGGCAGCAGGTCACAGCCACAATCAGAAGCGATTTCGGTCGATCACTGAAGCGCGGCCATCGGGACAATCCGAACGCAAGGCCGGCGGTCAGATACACGAAAAACATGGCGAATTGAAACACAGAATCCCGACCCGTTATGTCCTGCTTTGCTTCGGCGAATCATCCCACATGGCGCTGGTCATTAGAACCCTGCGAGGCACAAAGCGTGACTCAGGTGCCATTGGATGCGGCAATTAATGCCAGTGGCAGTGCCCGGCGCGGATCAAAATAAGGGGCTGCAATGGCGGTATCGGGCAGGGTCCCGAAGCTCTGCATCGCTGCCGCGATTCGCGTTACACTTTGCGCTTGAGTACGCCCTATTTCAATTTCGAAGCGCAGAAATAAGCTATGTTTGACAACTTGTCGGATCGCCTGACACAGGCGGCCAAAAACCTCACGGGCCGGGGCCGGCTTAGCGACGCCAACATCAAGGACACGTTACGGCAGGTGCGGCTTGCTTTGCTGGAAGCTGACGTCGCGTTGCCTGTCGTCAAAGCATTCATCGAACGCATTCGTGAGCGAGCTGTCGGCGATGAGGTTGGCAAAAGCCTCACACCCGGTCAGGCGCTGGTCAAGATTATTCACGGTGAACTGGTCACGCTGCTAGGCAGCGCGACGGTTGAGCTGGACCTGCGGGCGCAACCCCCGGTCGTCATTATGCTTGTCGGCCTGCAGGGTGCAGGCAAAACGACGACGGCAGCGAAACTGGCGTTGCGCCTGATAAAGAAAGAATCGAAGCGCGTGATGATGGTCAGCGTCGATGTGCATCGGCCGGCAGCGATATTGCAGCTGGAAACGCTCGCCAATGAGGTGGGTGCGCTCTATTGCAGCAGCGAGGCCAGTGAAGCACCGACCGCCATCGTGGCGCGTGCGCTGGATGAGAGTCGACGTTCGCATGCCGATGTGCTGATCGTGGATACCGCGGGTCGCTTGCATGTCGATGAGGAGATGATGGACGAGGTGAAAGCCGTTCATGATGCGGCCACTCCGCATGAAACGCTGTTCATTATCGATAGCATGGCCGGTCAGGATGCCGTTCATTCGGCCCGTGCATTTGGTGAACGCCTGCCCTTGACGGGCATTGTGCTGACGAAGGCGGACGGTGATGCCAAAGGCGGTGTGGCACTGTCTGTCCGCGAGGTTACCGGCAAACCGATTCGATTCCTGGGTGTTGGTGAGAAAATCGATGCGCTGGAGGTATTTCATCCGGATCGAATGGCATCGCGCATTCTCGGCATGGGTGACGTGCTTTCCCTGGTCGAGGAGATCGAGGAGAAAGTCGACCGGGCGCAAGCCGACAAACTCGCCAAAAAGATCCGTAAGGGCAGAGGTTTTGACCTGTCCGATCTCAGGGACCAGTTGCAGCAAATGATGAATATGGGTGGCATGGCAGCGATGCTGGAGAAGTTGCCGTTGCCCGGGAAGATCAATCAGGCCGCGCTGAAGAGCAAGACGGACGAAAAACAGCTGAAAAGGCAGATCGCCATCATCAATTCCATGACCGCCGGTGAACGGCGCTTCCCCAAGACCATCAATGGCTCCCGCAAGCGACGCATCGCGGGCGGGTGTGGCATGCAGATCCAGGACGTCAACCGACTGCTGAAGCAGCACCTGCAGATGGAGAAGATGATGAAGAAAATGGCTCGTGGCGGCATGAAAAAAATGCTGCGTGGAATGGTGCCGGGGGGGATGCCGCCGGGCTTCGGCTGAGACTGGACGATGGTTGGCCTAAGACGCGGAATAAACAGGCAAAAATCCTGCCGAAAGCGCTTCACTTTCGTGCTGAAGTGAGTACAATGCGCCGCTTACTCGGGCTTGAGCCCGAGGGTAGGCATGTCTGCCTGTAACTACTTTTAACGGATTGATAATGGTCAGTATTCGTCTTTCGCGCGCCGGCGCGAAGAAGCGTCCTTTTTACCACCTGGTGGTCACCGACAGTCGCAATCGTCGGGACGGCCGTTATATTGAGCGTCTGGGATTTTTTAACCCGGTTGGTACCGAGAACGAGGAAAATCTGCGGATTGATCTTGAGCGTGTGGACTACTGGATCAGCCAGGGTGCGCAACCTTCAGATCGTGTCGCATCGTTGCTGAAAACACAACGCAAGGCAATGGCTGCCAGCTGAGCCCTGAGGGGGTTGCGGACTTTCAGTTCCGCAGTCATATCTCAAAATGGTGCAGAAAGAAAAAGACCGGGAACAACGGGATCCGGTCATCCTTGGCCGAATTTCCGGGTTGTTTGGGGTCAAGGGTTGGGTGAAGATATTTTCATACACCGAACCCCGTGAAGCCATTCTCGAGTATCAGGATTGTTTGCTGATGCGGGATGGCAAGTGGCAACCGGCATCATTTGCCGATGGAAAAAGGCACAGCAAGACGGTCATTGTAAAGCTTGAGGGTGTCGATGACAGGGACGCGGCGGACGCGTACATCGGTGCCGATATAGCGGTGCCAAGAGATAAAATGCCAGACCCCGGGGAGGGCCATTACTACTGGTCGGATCTCGAGGGGCTGAGTGTGGTGCATCGCGATGGCACGGTGCTGGGCAAGGTAGCGTACCTGCTGGCAACCGGCGCAAACGATGTACTGGTCGTGCGAGGCGAGAAGGAGGTCCTGATCCCTTTCATACCGGACGAAGTGATTTTGGACGTTGATCTGGCGAAAGGCATGATCAGGGTCGACTGGGCCTGGGCCTGACGCGGTGCAAGTGCAAATCGTCAGCCTGTTCCCGGAGATGGTGCGGACTGTTGCTGAATACGGCGTGGTAGGGCGTGCAAGCAAACGCGGTTTGCTGTCGGTCAATTGCGTGAATCCGCGCGATCATGCGCCAGACGCGCACCGCACGGTGGATGACCGGCCTTACGGCGGTGGACCGGGCATGGTGATGAAATACGCGCCGCTGGCCGAGTCCATCCAGGCAGCGCAGGCTTTATTGCCGGAAAATTGTCCGGTTATCTGTCTGAGTCCGCAAGGGAAGGTGTTTGACCAGGCAATGGCGAAACGCTATGCGGCGATGCCAGGTTTGGTGTTAGTGGCTGGCAGGTATGAAGGCATTGACGAGCGACTCATTGAGTCGTACGTGGATGAGGAGGTGTCACTCGGTGATTTTGTATTGAGTGGCGGCGAAATTGCGGCGATGGCGTTAGTGGACGCGGTCGTCCGGCTGTTACCGGGCGTGCTCGGTGATGCGGAATCGGCACAGCAGGATTCTTTCATGGAAGGCTTGCTCGACTGCCCGCATTACACGCGACCGGAGCTTATTGACGGTCGGCAGGTGCCGGAGGTGTTGTTGTCCGGTGATCACGCACGAATTGCCGCGTGGCGAAAGAAGGAAGCGTTGGGACGAACGTATGTACGTCGTCGCGACCTTGTGGACAGACTGAATTTAAGTGAAGAGCAACGCGGGTTGCTTGACGAGTATTTACGGGAGCACCCGGGCAGTGATTGATCGGCCGTGGTGTTTCGATTTTGAATTTCCAGCAACTTAAGCTGGCAGGTAGAGAACGATGAGCAAGATAATCGATGCAATTGAACAAGAGCAGATGAGCAAGGAAATTCCGGCGTTTTCTCCGGGAGACACCGTGGTTGTCATGGTGAAAGTTACGGAAGGTACTCGTGAACGTCTGCAGGCATTTGAAGGCGTGGTGATTGCGAAACGCAATCGGGGCCTGAATTCTTCGTTTACCGTACGCAAGATTTCGCATGGCGAGGGTGTTGAGCGCGTTTTCCAGACGTATAGTCCGATTGTCAGCGAAATCAAGGTCAAGCGTCGCGGTGATGTGCGTCGTGCCAAGTTATACTATCTGCGTGGCCTGACCGGAAAGGCAGCCCGGATCAAAGAAAAGATCTAGGGTTTACAAATATCATATACGGGATTATATTCTCATATATAGTTGAGTGTCGTCCGAGAGCCTGAACTAATCCCCGCATGCGGGGTCTTTGAGGCATGAGCATAGTGCAAGGAATACCCGCACGGACCGGTCAACTGGTGTTAGCAGCGATCGTGTTGCTGAACAGCGGATGCGCCACCATTGTTGCATCGGCCGCCAGCAAATTTGCCGACAACCTGTCGGCAGCAGTAATCAATCAGAACGATCCGGAAACCGTGCGCGATGGCGCTCCTGCCTTCATTTTGTTACTCGACAGCTTCGTGCAGGGCAGTCCGGACGACCCGATGCTGCTTGCGGCGGCCGCCAATCTATACGCTTCCTACGGAGTCGTTTTCGCCACTGAGCCTGAGCGCGCGGCGCGTTTGACCGAACGTGCCCGCAACTACTCTGTCAAGGCACTGTGTATTTCCTTTGCGCCATCTTGTGGCTGGGATGACATGGCCTACGAGCAATACGAAGCATCGTTGGCAGGACTGTCGAGCAAGCATGCCGATGTCGTCTATGCCTACAGCGTATCTGCACTTGCCTTTATCCGTACCCATAGCGATGACTGGAATGCCTTGGCGCGCTTGCCGCACATGGATGCGCTGCTGATCCGCTATCTGGAAATTGGTGACGGAGAGGCCGAAGGTGCCGTCTACACCTATCTCGGCATCCTGGCGACTTTGCGACCGCCGGCATTGGGTGGCGAACCGGAGAAGGGCCGAAAATATTTCGAACGGGCGATCGACCTGAGTGGCGGTAATGACCTTAGCGCCAAAGTAGAATTCGCGCGTGGTTATGCTCGACCCCTGTACGAACGAGAATTGCACGATCAACTGCTGCAGGAAGTATTGGCTGCCGACCCGGAATCACCGGGTTACACGCTAACGAATGTATTGGCGCAAAGGGATGCCAGTGAACTTTTGTCCAGTGCAGACGATTATTTCTGAGGCATCAGATCTATCTGTGAACCTGTTTCGCAGTAACGGAGAATGAAGATGCGAAATTTTGTAATTTTAATGCTCGTGCTGATGATTGCGATCAGCAGCCAGGCCTCGCATGCGCAGACAAAAATAAAAATCGCTACGCTGGTGCCGCAAAAGTCCGGTTGGGCGACAACCTTTCGTGCCGGCGCAAAGGAAATCAGCGAGCGAACAGATGGGCGAGTACAACTCCGATTTTACTGGGGTGGCGCGCAGGGCAATGAAAAAAAGATCTTGCAAAAAATCAAGATCGGGCAGCTGCAGGGAGGGACTTTTTCTCCAACGGATTTTCAAGGCTCGTATCCGGACGTTAATATTTATGGCTTGCCGTTCTTCTTCGAGAACTACGGTGAAGTTGACTATGTGCGCGGCCAAATGGATGAAAAATTGCAGGCGGGTTTTGCAAAACTTGGATATCAGACGTTTGGTTTCGCAGGCGGTGGATTTGCCTACGTCCTTTCTAACGAGCCCGTCCACGGTCATGCGGACCTGGTCGGCAAGAAAGTCTGGTTACCCCAGGGCGACCTGATTAGTTATGAGGCGATGAAGTCATTACGACTCTCGCCAGTGCCACTGCCGCTGACGGATGTCTTGACCGGTTTGCAAACCGGACTGATTGATATTGTCGCGATTCCACCGGTGGTTGCACTGGCATTGCAATGGCACACCAAGATCAAATATGTGACCCGGATTCCAGTGCTTTTCTCGATTGGCTTTATGGCAATCGATCAGAGAACGATGAAGAAATTGCAAGCGGATGACCGAGTGGTTCTGACTGAAGTGCTGACGCGACTTTACGCGGAAATGGATGCGAAGAGCGAGAGTGAAGCAAACGCGGCAACGGATGCTTTGCTCAACGTCGGGGTTGAAGACGTCGCACTCGGCGCTGGCGAGTTCGAGAGAATTCGCAGCGAGATGGAGGAGACCAACCGGGCACTGGCCCGCAAAGGCATGTTCTCGCTCGAACTGCTCGAAGAAATGGAACGGCATGTCGCCGACTATCGACGCGAGCGCAGTGGTGAGCAGGTCACCGAAGCGGCCATCGAACCTGCGAGCAGTGGTATCTAGTGTCGGCCAGGCAATCCGGACTTCTGCAGCGCCTGGAGCGATGGGGAACGGCGGCAGAGAATGCGTCGTTGGTCGTCTTGCTCGGCGCCATGATGATACTGGCGGTTGGCCAGATCGTCATGCGCATTTTCTTCAGTACGGGTGTCGTGTGGGGTGACGAATTACTGAAATTGCTGGTTCTGTGGATGGCCATGATTGCCTCCATCGCCGCCAGTCGCAGCGACCGCCATCTGCGCATCGACATCATTTCCCATTTTGTGCCGAAGAAGTATGCACGCCTTCCTCGACTCCTGGTCGATGCATTCGCGGCATCGATTTGCGGCGTATTGGCCTGGCAGTCGTGGCGATTCATACAACTGTCCATTGAATTCGAAGACACCGTTTTAGTCGGTGTTCCGTCCTGGATTGCGCACAGTATTTTGCCGTTCGCATTCGCTCTGATGTGCTATCGCTTCTTTCTGGCCTTTGTTGCGGGATCGGTTAATTTCTTCAAGGTCGACACACAATGATGATTCTAAGTGTGGCCCTCCTTATTCTGGCGATATTCGGTGCACCTTTGTTTGTCGTGATAGCGGGCAGTGCGATGCTTGGTTATTACAAAGAGGGGATCGACCTGATGGCGATTTCCATCGAGATTCTCGGTATTGCGAACATGCCGTTTTTGTCCGCGATCCCCCTGTTTACGTTCGCCGGCTATTTGCTCAGCGAAAGCAACGCCCCGAAGCGGCTGGTGCGGCTCACCGGTGCATTACTCGGCTGGATGCCGGGAGGCCTGGCACTGGTGGCGCTGGCAGCGTGCGCGTTCTTTACCGCATTTACCGGCGCATCGGGCGTCACTATTATTGCGCTTGGGGCTATTTTGTATCCGGCACTGAAGCAGGACGGTTATCCGGATAACTTCAACCTTGGGCTGGTGACCACGTCCGGAAGCCTTGGCCTCTTGTTTGCTCCCTCTTTGCCATTGATTCTTTATGGCGTTATCGCAGAAGTATCGATCGACAGCCTGTTTCGCGCGGGCATTTTGCCCGGCTTGCTGATGTTGCTCATGCTGTCAGGTTACAGTTTGTGGGTGAGTCGGGGCAACGAAAAACCGCTGACGCCTTTTGAATTCAAGGAACTCGGTGGTGCCTTGCGTGAATCGATGTGGGAATTGCCATTACCCATCGTCGTGCTCGGTGGTATTTATTCGGGGTTCTTCGCCGTGTCCGAAGCGGCGGCAGTGACGGCGCTGTATGTGCTGATCGTCGAAGTGATCATACTTCGCGAAATCAGTTTGCAGGATTTGCCGCGTGTCATGCGTGATTCGATGCTCCTGGTCGGTAGCATTCTGATTATTCTGGCCGTCTCGCTTGCGTCGACCAATTACATGATTGATGCGGGTGTGCCGCAGGCATTGCTTGGATTCGTCGCAGAGCATGTGACGAGCCAGGCCACGTTCCTGGTGTTGCTGCTCCTGTTTCTGCTGGCTCTGGGCGCTATTCTGGACATATTTTCAGCGATTGTTCTCATTGTGCCGCTGATTTTGCCCATTGCGGCACAATACAACGTGGATCCGATTCATCTTGGTATCGTATTCCTCGCTGCGATGCAGTTGGGCTACCTGACGCCGCCCGTTGGCTTGAACCTGTTCATTGCGAGCTACCGATTCGATAAGCCCATCATGGAAGTGTATTCTGCGACGTTTCCGTTCCTGCTGATGCTGATGTTGTCGGTGATTATCATTACCTACTGGCCATCTTTATCCCTGTGGCTGGTTGCGGACTGAGCGTTCGACCGCAGTGGGCGGATTATTGGTTTTGGCTACAGGACTTAAAGTGAATCGAGTTGCTTGTTTATTGCTCTACGTCGCCCTTGTTCCGTCCTTGGGTCACGCCGAGGCACATACGTCGCTGGCCGATATCGCGCTGCCCGAAGGATTTTCGATCGAAGTGCTTACGGACGAAGTCCCGGATGCCCGCTCGCTGGCACTCGGTGATCGACAGACCCTTTTTGTGGGAACGCTTGAAGACGGTCGCGTGTATGCGGTGGTACCGCAGGAGAACGCAAGGCCTTCGATCATCACCATTGCCGAGAAGCTGAAGATGCCGAACGGGATCGCATTTCACGACGGCGATTTATACGTTGCCGAAACGACGCGCATCATTCGCTTTCGCGACATAGAGGACCGGCTGGAAAACAGGCCTGAGTACGAGGTGATATTCGATTCTTTGCCGCCCAAGAGCCATCATGGTTGGCGTTACATCGCTTTTGGGCCTGGCGGAAAGCTGTACGTTACAATCGGCGCGCCGTGCAATGTGTGCGACAAAAAAGGATACGGCGAAATAGCTCGCATCAATGCGGACGGCAGCGAATTCGAAACGGTGGCATTTGGTATCAGAAACTCAGTGGGTCTTGACTGGGATCCGGATAACGGAGAACTCTGGTTCACGGATAACGGCCGTGACATGATGGGTGACGATATCCCCGCAGATGAGCTGAACCACGCCCCCGATTCCGGCATGCATTTCGGCTTTCCTTTTTGCCACGGTGGCGACATACTCGATCCGGATTTCGGACAGGACCGCGACTGTGTCGATTTCATACCGCCGGCGCAGAAACTTGATGCCCATGTCGCGCCGCTTGGTATGGTGTTTTATGATGGCGACATGTTCCCCGAGGAATACCGGAAGCAGATTTTTATCGCTGAACACGGGTCCTGGAATCGATCGAAAAAAATTGGCTACCGCATCAGCATCGTTCGCATGAATAATGGTCAGCCGCGAACCTACGGCGTATTCGCGGACGGTTGGCTGAAAAATGAAGAGGTGTCAGGACGCCCGGTGGATTTGCTTGTTATGCCCGACGGTTCGATGGTGGTAAGCGATGACCGGGCGGGCAGCCTGTATCGAATCACCTATTCGGCACCCTTGGGTGATGATTTAATGGTTCGTTAGCTACTGACAACGGCAACCTTCGGCAGCGTACCGGGTCGAATGGCGTTGAAGGTCTGCTTGATAAAAATTTAAACAGGAGCGTGATTTTGAGTATTCGCAAGAAACTGGTAAACCTTTTTTCAATGCTTTGGCGTGGCGTGGACGGCCTGCGAAAGGTATTGCATCTTTTCGTCTTGCTGTTTCTGTTTGCAATCGTTTTTGGTGCACTGTCTTCGACGGCACCATCGTTGCCGAGCAAGGCGGCACTGATTATCGCACCGGCGGGCGGGTTGGTGGAGCAACTGGATGGCGACCCCTATGACCGGGCGATAGAGGAATTGCTGGGCGAAGAGAACCCGCAGACGCTGGTGCAGAATATTATCGACGGCCTGAGATTCGCGAAGGACGATGCTCGTATCAGAGTGGTGGTGCTCGAACTCGATCATCTGGGTGGCGGTGGCTTTAGCAAGCTTGAGCGTGTCGCCGATGCACTCGACGATTTTCGTGAGTCCGGCAAACCGGTGATTGCCACCGCCAGTTCTTACAGCCAGGGTGCCTACTACCTGGCAGCGCATGCGAGCGAGATTTACATGCACCCTGATGGCCTGTTTCTGCCCGAGGGTTTCGGTATCTACGGCAACTATTACAAGAATGCGCTGGACATGCTGAAGATAGACTGGAATGTCTTTCGTGTCGGTACCTACAAATCCGCCGTCGAGCCGTTCTTGAGAACGGATATGTCGGACGAAGATCGTTCGTCGAAATCGCGTTTGATCGATCAATTATGGGACAAGTATCAGGCGGATGTCGTGGCAGCGCGCGGACTCGAGCAGGATGCCGTGTCGGATTATTCGAATAATCTGCTGGTGCACTTGAGCGAACACGAAGGTGACTTCGCAGAAACAGCCAGGGAACTCGGCTTCATTGATGACTTGGTCACCCATGTCGAATTGCAGCGCATTGTGGTCGAGTATGTCGGCAGCGATGATACCGACCGTGGTTACCAGTCAGCCGGTCTTGACGATTATCTCGCACAAATGCGCTTGTTCGATGGTGCGAATTCCAGTCGGCAGAATATTGCGATCGTGGTTGCGTCCGGCCACATTCTCAATGGTTCGCAATCACCCGGCACGATTGGCGGAGAATCAACCGCAAAGTTATTGCGGCGGGCACTCAGGGATGATGCCGTGAAAGCCGTCGTACTGCGCGTCGACAGTCCGGGTGGAAGTGCCTTTGCATCGGAACAGATTCGCAACGAAGTTGAGGCTCTGCGAGCCGCTGGCAAGCCGGTGGTTGCGTCCATGAGCAGCGTGGCAGCATCCGGTGGCTACTGGATATCGATGGCGGCGGACAGGATTTATGCGCGCGAAACGACCATCACCGGCTCGATTGGAATTTTCGGTATGTTTCCGACGTTTCAGCGCACGCTTGATGCGATTGGCATAACAACCGATGGCGTGGGTTCTACACCCTGGTCCGGACAATTCAGGGTAGACCGGGAAATGTCAGACGACGCGAAGCAACTCATTCAGACTGTCATCAATCGCGGCTACGACGATTTCATCAGCAAGGTTGCCGAGCATCGCAACATGGACAAGAAGGCTGTTGACACGATTGCACAGGGGCAGGTCTGGACCGGACGGGATGCACTGGAGCTCGGACTGATCGACGGTATCGGTGACCTTGAGTTCTCCATCGAAATGGCTGCGGAACTGGCCGGTCTCGAAGCGGGTGAGTACGGCACCCGATATATTGAGAAGTCCCTCAGCCCGACCGAGCAATTCGCGCTGGACCTGATGAGCAGTGCGAAGTGGATAGGCATCGACCTGGCGAGCATCAAGATGCGCAGTTCCTCCATTGAACGACTGGCAGGAATACTTGAAGATGCTGCGACGCCGTTGCTGCGCTTCAACGACCCGAAGGGCATGTACGCCTATTGTTTCTGCACCATCGAATAACCGCGTTCGTAGGAGCGGCTTCCAGAAGGAGCATAGATAAATAGTCAAATACACTCTACATGACAGTGAAGAGTACCCGGTGCGGAATGTCAGTCCCAGTTAAGAATAACCTTGCCTGACTGGCCCGATTCCATCAGCTCGAACGCGGGCTGGAAGTCATCGATCGGGAAATGGTGAGTGATGATCGAATCGATATTCAGGCCGCTTTGCAACATGCTGGACATCTTGTACCAGGTCTCAAACATCTCGCGGCCATAGATCCCTTTCAGGGTCAGGCCCTTGAAGATGACCTGGGTCCAGTCGATGGTGGTCTCACCGGGTGGGATTCCCAGCAATGCGATGCTGCCGCCATTGTGCATGATGCGTAACATGTCACGGAATGCGGAGGGGTTGCCCGACATCTCCATGCCGACGTCGAAGCCTTCTTCCATGCCGAGTTCCTGCATGGTGTCGTCGAGAGAACCGTTGCTGACATTGAGTGCAATAGAGGCACCGGCTTTGCGGGCGAGTTCAAGTCGATAGTCGTTTATGTCAGTGATGACGATGTGGCGTGCGCCGGCATAACGAGCGATGGCAACCGCCATGATGCCGATGGGTCCTGCTCCGGTGATGAGTACGTCTTCGCCAACGAGATCGAACGACAAGGCAGTATGCGTCGCATTGCCGAGTGGATCGAGAATGGAAGCCATGTCATCGGAGATATCATCGGGAATCTTGAATACATTGAAGGCGGGTACCGAAAGATACTCGGCGAAGGCGCCGGGGCGGTCTACGCCGACGCCCACCGTATTGATACACAGGTGGCGCCGGCCGGCACGGCAGTTTCGGCATACACCGCAGGTAATGTGACCCTCGGCAGAGACCCGATCGCCGACGGAAAAGCCACGGACTTCGCTGCCGCATTCGACGATAACACCGGCGAATTCATGACCAATGGCCATGGGCACCGGGATCGTCCTGCTGGCCCAGTCATCCCACTGGTAGATATGAATATCAGTGCCGCAGATGGCGGTGCGGCGAATGTTAATGAGAACATCGTTGTGTCCGATTTCCGGTTCCTGGATATCTTCCAGCCAGATGCCGCGCTCTGCTTTTGCTTTGACCAGCGCTTTCATTACTGAATGACTCCCAGTTCACGGCCAACGGATGCGAACGCATCAACCGCCTTGTCCAAATGCGTTCGTGTGAGTCCTGCGGACATTTGTGTCCGGATCCGGGCCTGTCCCTGGGGGACTACGGGGAAGGAAAACCCGATCACGTATATGCCGTGACCGAGTAATCGATCGGCCATCTCGCTGGCGAGTTTTGCGTCTCCCAGCATGACGGGAATAATCGGGTGTTCGCCGGGTTTGAGATCAAATCCCAATGCGGTCATTTTTTTGCGAAAATACGCGGCGTTGTCGTGCAGAGTCGTGCGCAGTGATGGGTCGTTTTCCAGCAGGTCCAGAACGGCGATGGATGCGGCAACAATGCTGGGCGCGACTGAATTGGAGAACAGGTAGGGGCGTGAGCGCTGTCGCAACCAGCCCACGATTTCCTTGCGTGCGGAGGTGAAGCCGCCGGATGCACCGCCCAGGGCCTTCCCGAGGGTGCCGGTAATGATGTCGATGCGACCCATGACGTCGCGGTACTCGTGCGTACCTCGTCCGGTGTCGCCGAGGAAACCGCTGGCGTGGCAGTCATCGATCATGGTCAGGGCACCGTATCGATCGGCAAGATCACAAATGTCGGCAAGATTGGCAATGGTGCCATCCATCGAAAAAACGCCGTCACTAACGATCAGTTTTTCGCGGCAGCTGGCCGCCGCCTTTAATTGTGTCTCCAGGTCGTCCATGTCGTCATTCTTGTAACGAAAGCGCTGCGCCTTCGACAGCCGGACACCGTCAATAATGCTGGCGTGATTCAGCGCATCGCTGACGATGGCGTCATCCGGACCAAGAATGGTTTCGAACAGACCGCCGTTCGCATCGAAACAGGACGGATAGAGAATGGTGTCTTCCGAGCCAAGAAACTGGCTGATGCGATCCTCGAGTTCCTTGTGGATGTTCTGTGTGCCACAGATGAAGCGGACCGAAGCCATGCCATAACCGTAATCATCCAGCGCTTTGTGGGCTGCGGCGATAATGGTCGGATGGTTGGCGAGACCCAGGTAATTATTCGCGCAAAGGTTGATGGCCTCAAGCGCATCGCCATTATTTTGTACTTTTATGGATGCCTGCTGAGGACCGTTGATGAGGTGTTCTTTCTTGAAAAGGCCCTGTTCCTTCAGCGCTTCGGTTTGCTCTGCGAGAGAACTCAGTAGGTTGCTGGTCACGGGTTTGCTCTTGGCCGGGAAAGGCCGCAAAGTATATCAGTGCCAGGCAGAATGAAGATAGCTCGCGGGAGAGGCAAACAAATGACGGTCGAAACCGCAACGACGGGGCGTATTGACAAGTGGTTGTGGCACGTACGTTTTTTCAAGACAAGGGTTCTGGCGACGGCTGCCGTACACGGCGGTCACGTGCGAGTGAATGGTGAGCGGGTCAGGCCGGGGCATCGGATCAGTCCAGGTAATATCATCAGTATGGTGCGCGACCAATTGCCGTACTTGATGACGGTTGAATCGATTCCGTTGCGTCGCGGACCGGCACGCGAAGCGCGT
>SMVB01362775.1_pt1 | contig 15392 bp, 14 predicted proteins | sample 2456461 | NCBI WGS metagenome assembly SMVB01 (sample SAMN11095934, study PRJNA526329) | marine sediment metagenome | biome: Marine sediment; feature: Surficial sediment; material: Deep marine sediment; isolation source: Hadal surficial sediment | place: Pacific Ocean | collected 2014-05 | depth... | reverse complement strand
TTTCATGATATCCCCTGTTCCAGTATGCCAGCCCGGTGGCGCTGGGCCTGATACTGGCTCAACCGTACCTGAAGTCCGCAGTCTAACAGGCGTTTCAGCGAGTACCATTCCGCCAGATTTGTTTGCTAACAGACTGGCTGCTAAGGTATTTGTAATAACAAAAAGCTCAGGGGAAGTCATCATGATGTATTGCTCTGCAAAGAAAAGCCTTATGCTGGTTCCGTGCCTGTTAGTGAGTGGGGTGACTCAGGCATTTGTCGGTCAAATGGCGATTGGTCTTGGTGAAATGGATGAGAACATTGGCCGTATTGAGGTATCGTTTGATGCCGATGTGAAGTTTGAAAGTGAGGATTTCACCGGGACAGGTCATATGTATTACCAGCCCGGCAAGGTGCGTGATGAAATGTCGATGGGCAGTGAAAAGACTGTGATGATCCGGCGCTTTGATACCAATAAGTTTTATATGTTAATGCCTGCTATGCCGGGTGCATATATGGAGATTGATCCGGACAAGGGTTCCGATGAAGCACCCAGTTATAAACTGATCTCGCGCGAAGTGATTGGCGAGGAATCAGTTAACGGTATATCAGCGACCAAATATAAATCAGTTTATGAATCTGAAGACGGCAAGTTCGGCGGCTTCACCTGGTATACCGACGACCATATCGCTGTAAAAGCCTTTTTGATACACGAGAGCAAAGGTGAAAAACAGCGCTTCAAATTTGAGTTGTCGAACCTTGAGCGCACAGCACAGGATGACGCTCTGTTTGAACTGCCTCCCGGCGCAAAGCCTTTTAACCCCCTGGCCATGATGGGGATGGGTGGTATGGACGGCATGGATATGGAAGCCATGCAAAAGCAGGCGGCAGAGGCCCAGCGCCAGCAGGAAGCCGTGAGTGCGTCTACGGCAAGTCAGTCAGGTTCTGCGCAAGAGTCAGATGATGATGGTAGCTATGCGGGTGAAGTGGCGGATGAAGCTCAACAATCTGCGCAGGATGCTATTAAAGATGAAACCGGTAACGCCATTGAGGACTCGATTCGTAAAGGTTTCGGCAAGTTATTCGGGCGGTAAAGCAGGGGGCGGAAGGGAAAAGGGTGATCAAAGGGTATGACCCTAATTTCCTGCCTGGTATCAGATTCAAGCTTGGGTGGATAATTTGGGGCCTGACCCTTTATCACCCGCTTCTGATGTTCATGCTTGTAGCCCGCGTCACAACTCCTTATCCTCCCATTCTGATTAACGGGAGCGATCTATGTCCGAGCAGAACATCATGTTTATTTTCCCTGGCCAGGGGGCTCAGTACGCCGGCATGGGCAGTGATTTGTGTGCCGAATTCCCCACGGCACAACGAGTTTACGAAAAAGCCAATGATGCACTGGGCTATGACATCCAGGCTTTGTCGGCCAACGGGCCTGAGGAAGAGCTTGGGCTGACCCGCCATACGCAGCCGGCATTGCTGACGCATGAAATTGCATGTTTTGAGGTCTTTAAAGAGCTAACCGGTAACAGCGTACAGGCAGGTCTGGCAGCGGGGCATAGTTTGGGCGAGTACACGGCGCTGGTAGCGGCCGGGGTGATCAGTTTTGCTGATGGGTTGAAGCTGGTGAAACGCCGCGGGGAACTCATGGGCGAACATGGCGAGGGCGGTATGTTAGCGCTGGGGCTGACGGTTGAAGAGTCGCGGCCGGTGGCAGATCGTTTCTATTGTCAGATCGCGAGTTGCAACCTGCCGCAACAAACTGTTGTCGGTGGCACGGACGCGGATCTGGATGCGCTGGAAGCGGCATTGCCGGATATATACCCACGCAAACGTGCGACACGCCTGAAAACAGAAGGCGCATTCCATACTTATTTAATGGTAACCGCTGCACGTGAGTTTCGTGCGGTGCTTGATTCCGTTGACTTTGGTACGGCCCAATTCCAGGTGTTATCCAATTACACGGGTGTGGCGCATGAAAATGAACCCGATTCGATTCGTACCCGGTTGTTCTTTCAGTTATTTAACCCGGTGGACTGGGTGGGTTGCATGAAGACTGCAGCCGATGAGGGTGTGACGAAGTTCATCGAGTTTGGTGGTGGTATTGGCAAAGGCGAAGGCCCTGCCGAGAAGAAACCGAACCTGCAAAGTATTATCAACAAGAATATGCGTGCACTGGAACACGAGGCGGATTATGTGCCTGTTATCAATATGGATTGTCTTAAGGCGCTGGCGAACTGATTATTTAACGTACATTGGTGGCCGCATTAAGGATACGGAAACCTATAAGTATTTTGTATGGCTGATTCTCGGTGAGGCAGCCAGTTAGCTTAATTCAGCGCCGGGAAGTTGCACGACTACAGTCAGTCCTCCCCCATCTCGGTTGCGGGCAAATACCTGTCCGGTATGTCTTTCGAATACACGCTTTACGATAGCGAGGCCCAGGCCCGTACTGTCCTGATCGTGGTTGCCACTTCTGATACGAAAGTAGGGCTCAAAGATACTTTGCAGGTGCTCGGCGGCGACACCGGGGCCCCGGTCACTGATTTTAACTACGATGTTGCCGTTTATGTCTGGGCTCCGGGCAGACAGGTTGACCGTGCTGTCTTTCGGTGCATAGCGTATGGCATTGCGCAGGATATTTTCAAAGCCACTTCGTAACAGTTCCGGATCACCCACAACCGTGAGATCCGAATCCGAATTTAGCTTTAGGCTGCAGCCTTTATTGGTAGCTTCAATTTCCTCTACCGCGACCAGTTCGCGCAGCAGTTTGCCTACCCGCACGAGCCTGCGTTTGGGTGCTACCGATGCTTCCAGACTTGAGTAGCGCAATATTTCACCAATTACCCGGTTCATCCTGCTGATTTCCATATCTATACGTGCACGAACACCTTGTTCCAGCAAATTTCGTTCGGCTGCCAGTGCGATAGCCGCCTGTAACCGTGCAAGCGGTGAGCGCAGTTCATGCGACATTTCGCGTAGCAGGTTTTCGCGTCCTTCGATCAACTCAGTGAGATGACGCGCCATGCTATTAAAGTCAGCCGCCAATGCACCGAGTTCGTCTCCGCGTTCTGCGATTGCGGCCGGCACACGTGCTCTTATATTGCCGGATGCCAGTTCCCGAACCGCAAGCTGCAATTTGCTAATAGGACGGCTGAATGCTCGGGCAATTAACCAGGCCACACTTGCTATGACCAGTGTGGCCGCTGCGAGCAAACCGATGGCCGTTGCGGGGCTGCCCCATAGAGAAATTCCCTTGGGCAGGATGAGGAATGCGTAAATGCTGCCTTCAGGGCCTATAAGTTGTGGCGCGAGACGGACATTACGAAAATTGCTATCGGGGGCAGTTGGATGGCCTATGACAAACTCTTTTATAAACTCGGCGTACTGGTCTGGTAGTTTGCGGCCCAGCAGATCCTGACTGGTTTCATCGAGGATGTACACGCTGACATCTGCAGGTATGTCGGCATCGTGTTGCAGCCAGCTAACCAGTGCAGATTTACCCCCACTGGCCAGAACTTCGGCCGCTTGAAGGCCCAGCGAACTGTGTCGGGTTTCGATATAACCACGTAACTCCCATGCCGCAATTGAGGCAAGGCTTGCCGCGCCAAGCAGCACAAATGCTGCCAGAGCAGCGCCTATATAAAGAGCCATTCGTGTATATAAACTGGAGGAGGGAACACGCATATGTCAGTCGCTTTCCAGGGAATCAATATCAAGTACATAACCATGACCACGCAGGCCGCGTATGCAGTCCCGACTAACACCCGCAGCCGACAACTTGCGGCGTAGTTTGCTGATCAGGGTATCAATACTGCGGTCGTAGGCCTCTATCTCGCGGTCCAGTGCGAGTTCAGTGAGTTGTGATCGGGAGAGCACTTCGCCGGGATGACGCAGCAATTGCTCAAGCACACGCATTTCTGCCGGGGTGATCAATACAGCTTTGTCATGGATGCTGAGTTCCTTGCGTCGCAGATCAAGTTTCATGGCACCGACACTAAGTTCCTGTATGGGTTCACTGGCGGTGTTAGCGCTGGAGCGTTTCAGAATTGCCTTGATTCTTACGGCCAGTTCCAGCGGGTTAAAGGGTTTGGGCAGATAATCATCGGCGCCCCGCATCAGTCCCAAAATACGATCTGATTCTTCACCCCTTGCGGTCAGCATTATGACGGGCAAATCTTGTGTTTTGCGCAGTTGTTCCAGCACTTCAAATCCGTTGATGCCGGGCAGCATTACATCCAGAATAACGAGTTCAGGTGGCTGGGTAGCAATTTGTTCAAGTGCAGCTTCCCCGTCACCGATCACATCAACTTTGAACCCCTGTAGTTCAAGAAACTCATGCAACATGGCTGCCAGCTGCTGGTCATCGTCAACCAAAAGCAGGTGGGGTGCGGGTTCTGTCATTTTCTGGTCCGCTGCCTGGTTACTAATTGTTGCCGGATGTTAACCATCTGTTGACACACGCAAGCCTTTGTAAGAGCTAGTATTAATTCCAAGAGTGATACCAGAGTGAAGTATCGCATGGCTCAATTTGTGACGTAAAAACACTTTCGCTGCAAGTTCGCCCAATATGATACCCATTCACGCTCGGTTTTCGTGAGGTTTAAGGAGTTAAGGGATATGACTGCCGCAACCAGGCAAATGATAAAGCAGGGCAGGCTGGCAAGCCTTCTTTACAGGCCACCGTGGGTTGGTTTGCTGGCATTCTTTGTCGTATTTCTTTTTCAGGGGCTGGGCCACACCATCATGATCGTGATGGAGGATGTCTGGCCAGGTGAGCGCTACATTTATGAGTCTGCATTCGCATTGGGGCTGGTTGGTGCAATCATGCTTTTTTTGGGTATGCGTAGCAATAATGAGGTAGCCGCCACTTGGTTGGGGTTCTGGGCAGGCAGTCTGCTCTGGACAGGCTGGGTGGAGTTTGCCTTTGTTTGGTCCGGTGATTTTCTGGCGGTGCCGGATTTGATGGACCCCAATATTGCAGGCGAGATTGCGACCAAGGCTGAGTATCTGGTCATGATGTCCTCAGTGGGCATATTAGCCGCAACACTGATTTACTTTATTTTAAATCCGGAAACAAAGTGCAACTTTTTTCTCTGGTTGCAGCGTAATGCTGGTCTCAAAACGGGTAAGCCTACCAAGGGGCATAAGCGTAACTTTGCGGCTATTACTGCGCTGGAGACTATCTACGTGATCTGGTTCTTCTATCTTGTGCTGCTGTTTTTGTACAATGAAGATATTGCCGGCGAGCATTCACCTGCCGCCTACACATTTTTCTTCCTTAATACGATCTGGGCAGTTTATTTATTCCAGCGATTAATGAAGTTCTGGAAAGTAACTACTGCAATTCGCTACGGCATACCCACAGCAATTATTGCGTGGAATACTGTTGAGTTGATGGGCAGGTGGAATATTTTTACATCCTTCTGGGAAAAGCCACAGGAATTCTGGCTGGAGATGACCTTGTTCGCTGTAGCCATTTTTGTTGCTGCCCTGCTTGCTGTCTTTACGCCTGCACATAAAAAAGCTGAGCTATCACGTCGGCAGATGGAAGGATCAGCTTAGGTTAAGGCCTGGGCCGATAGCGCAAAACCGCCAGGTAGTATTAGCCATACCTGTACTCATTCGGCAGGATATTTTTGCTTAACCTCGTGTCTGCAAGGTGTTTCCAGCAAGTTAATTCCGACGTGCAATAGGTGGGCGATCAGGGTCTTTCCAGTACGTGGTGTTGGTGAGGGTGCAGAACCGCTCATAGCTCTTTTCCGCACGGGTGCGTAATTTTTCCAGCTCCGGGGCTCTCAGCATTGCCTGTACATCTTCCAGCACACACGCACGACGGGTGCCAGGATATTTATTTCTTGCGATGATCTCTTTTGAGGCATCGGAGCCGTTTTCCGGAACTATGAAGTTGGTGTTAAAACGCTTGTTTACCTGCTGGATTACTGCGGAGTAATCTTTAATTACATCTCTAAAGCCGCAGGCTATAAAACTTTTTCTGCGCCCAATGATGGCATTGTAGTAATTCTGATAATCCTTCAGGGCCCAGCTGAGTCCATCAACCGAAAACTCCAGGCCATTGCGCGTAGTTAATGAAGATATTGAGTCTACAGGGTGCCTGATTAAGACCAGGCAAGGGGTGCCGAGTTGTGCAGCCCTTTTTACCTGGGCGGCCACATGCAGATGATGTGCCAGGTTGATACCAGGACTTTCAGTCACGAGTGCTTGTGTCGCATATGAATTGGCACTGCCGCCAAACCCCGCCAGCAGCATATCTGTTTCATGGTTGACGAAATATGACAGATCAACATCCCGCATTTTGAGCGACTGGCGATAAAGTAGTGGTTGACGCTTTATAAATGCACGTACCGCAAAGTTAATTCGCTGGTTTATCGTTGGTTTGAACGAGTTCAGGGCAGAAATGGAGGGCCTGGATTGATTTGAATATATCCTATTCATAGTAGTGCTTTCATCAATTGCTGTAGCCGCTGGTGCTGATCAAATAGGGTATCTCTTTCCCATAATGTGTGCTGGAACACGTTTCAGTATGCCAGCATACGATAAATTCAGGTATCAATTTTCCCGGAGTGATCGTATGGCTGGCAAAGGACACACGAATCATAACGTTGATTACTCATTGCTGGAACGATTCACGGAGCTGCTGATTTGCAGTGGATGCTTCAAAAAGCATGAGCACCAGCCTGTCAGGCAGCTTGTCTCAGGTCGTCATCGACCACTTGCCCTTTGTCCTGAATGTGCCCGCAAACGACAAGGCACAAATCGTGCACCAGTTCTGAAACTTAAAAAGACGCATTCACAGCGCTACTAAATTTGTTCCAGCTCGATCAGCGTTCCGCAAAAATCCTTTGGGTGGAGGAACAGGACTGGTTTATTGTGGGCACCATTCTTTGGTTCGCCATCACCTAAGATACGCGCACCGTATGCAACCAGTTTGTCACGTGCTGCAATAATATCTTCGACTTCATAGCAAATGTGATGCATGCCGCCAGACGGGTTCTTCTCCAGGAATTTGGCTATCGGTGAGTTGTCACCCAATGGCAGTAGTAGCTCAATTTTTGTATTGGGCAGCTCAGCAAATACGGTCGTAACACCATGTTCCGGGAGATCCATAGGCGCGGATACCCGAGCGCCTAACGTATCACGGTAGGTTGAGGTTGCCGCTTCCAGGTCAGGTACTACTATGGCAACGTGGTTTAGCTTTCCGATCATCAGTTGATCCTTCATTGTCAGGTTATGGCTTTAACATTACAAACCAATTTGTTCAGCGGGGCACTTATCTGGCTTTCCTGGTTTCCGCATGCGCGACGGTGGGGTATAGCCACTTCACTTAGGCCTGCGTCATGCGCTCTGTGGCTATACCCCACCGTCGCGCATGCTCCAGATGCATTGCAGGATCAATAATCGCAGTTTAGTCGAGCACAGAACAGTCCATAGCGCATGACGCAGGCCTAAGCGACGGACTGTTCTGTGCTCGACTAAACTGCTCCCTATCGTCGTAAACCATGCGGTGAGGAATTATCAGTACTATAAAAAAGAGGCTTGGGTTGAGGAGCTGCTATTTACCGATGAATATATCCATCAACTCATCGGCAGCAGAAGTGGGTGATAGTTTGTTGGCTATAACGGCTTGTTCCAGTTCCTTAATGCGACCTGTGACTTCAGGTGTGGCTTTTAGTCGTTCGACCAATCCATTACGAATCTCATTCCACATCCAGTTGCGAGCCTGTTCTGCACGGTTTTTCTCTATCAATCCGTCTTGTTGCTGGCTTTCCCGGAAGCGTTCCATGATTTTCCAGGTCTTTGCTGTTTGTTCGCCGCTCAGTGCCGAGCAGCCCTCAACAGGTACTTCCCAGTTTGCTGAGCGGGGATGCATAAACATTAGTGCTTTGCGGCAGTCGGTCACTGAAAGTTCTGCAGTCAGTGCCATATTGCCATCCGCTTTATTGACGAGGATCAAATCGGCCAGTTCAACTATGCCGCGCTTGATACCCTGCAATTCATCGCCACCACCGGGGAGCAGCATTAGTACAAACATATCGGTCATGCGTGCAACAGTGGTTTCTGATTGCCCTACACCAACGGTTTCTACAAGTACAATATCGAAGCCGGCCGCTTCGGCTATCAGCATGGTTTCGCGAGTGCGTCTGGCTACACCACCGAGTGTTTCACCCGCAGGAGAAGGGCGGATGAATGCTTCCTGTCTTTGTGACAGGCGTTCCATGCGGGTTTTATCCCCGAGTATAGAGCCGCCACTAATGGCTGAAGACGGGTCAATGGCCAGCACGGCAACCCGATGGCCCGCATCTATAAGGAGATTGCCAAGGCTTTCAATAAAAGTTGATTTGCCAACCCCCGGCACACCTGAAATGCCGATGCGAAAGGAGTGACCGGAATGCGGTACTAATGCTTCCAGGAGCTGTTTAGCAGATGTGCGGTCTTCTGCCCGGTTTGACTCTATACGTGTAATGGCCTGCGCCAGTGCGCGACGATTACCTTCCAGTACTCGCCCGGCAAGTGTGCTCGTGTCGGTATCGGGCATCGTTACTCAAATTCCAGGATCGGTTGATCTACGACCAGACTGTCGCCCTGATCGGCCATAACTTTGGCAATGACCACATCTTCTGCAGCGCGCAGACTGTTCTCCATTTTCATAGCCTCAACTACAGCCAGCTCTTCACCCGCCTTAATTACATCTCCTGACTGAGCAGACATCTTGACCAGCAGGCCGGGCATTGGGGATAGCAGGAATTTGGATAAATCGGGTGGAATTTTTTCCAGCATATGCCGATTCAGTTCCGCTGCACGAGGTGTGCAGACCAGCACATCAATTTGGGCACCGCGTCGGAACAACCGGTAGCCAGCGCCTTCACGATCCAGTTGGAAGCAAACCTGTTCGCCATTCACGGTGGCGCGCACCAATGGCTCGCCCGGCTTCCAGTCTGTCAGCAGGTGATACTGTTTGCCGTTGTAGGTGATGTCATAGCCACCATGCACCGTTTTAACGGTCACCGGATGCTCTTCGCGATTAATAATCGCAACCCATTCGCGGGGAACCTGGCGCTCGTGACCGGGCACCTGCCCGCTTAGCAGGGCGGCCCTGTCCATCTGGTGTCGATAAGTAGCTGCTGCTACAACGATCGCCAGTGCCGGGTCTGCTTGTGGTACATCGCCAGCAAAAAAACCATCGGGGTATTCTTCGGCAATAAAGTTAGTAGTCAGGTTGCCCTTTCTAAAGCGTGGGTGCGCAATAAGTGCGTTCAAAAAACTGATGTTATGCGATACGCCTCGAATGTAATATGCATCCAGTGCTTCGCCCATGTGATCCAGTGCTTCATTTCGATCTGCGCCGTAAGTAATCAGCTTGGCGATCATTGGGTCGTAGAACATTGACACTTCGCTGCCTTCTTCGATGCCGGTATCGACGCGCACGTACTCGGTTTCTTCAGGCGGAATGTATTTGACCAGTCGACCTGTTGACGGCATGAAATTGCGAAATGGGTCTTCTGCATAAATGCGGGTTTCAACGGCCCAGCCGGTCAGCTTCACGTCTTTTTGCTTAATGGTGAGTTTGTCGCCATCAGCGATACGAATCATCCATTCAACGAGGTCCAGTCCGGTGACTAGTTCCGTTACCGGGTGTTCCACTTGCAAGCGAGTGTTCATTTCCAGGAAGTAGAAGTTTCGCTTGGCGTCGACAATGAACTCAACTGTACCTGCGGATTTGTAGTCTACGGCTTTTGCAAGTGCAACAGCCTGTTCGCCCATGGCCTTACGGGTTTTATCATCGAGGAAAGGTGAGGGTGCTTCTTCAATTACTTTCTGATGGCGCCGCTGGATTGAGCACTCGCGCTCACCTAAGTAAATGGTGTTGCCGTGGCTGTCGGCCAGTATCTGGATTTCGATATGGCGTGGTTCTTCAATAAATTTTTCCGCGAAGATACGGTCATCGCCAAAGCTGGATACGGCTTCGTTACGTGCGCGTTCAAAGCCATCACGGCACTCGGTTTCATTCCGGACGACCCGCATGCCTTTGCCGCCACCACCTGCACTCGCTTTGAGCATGACGGGGTAGCCAATGTCATTGGCAACTTTTACGGCATGTTCAGCATCATCAATGACGTCTGTGTAACCGGGTATTGTGCTTACGCCGGCTTCTGCGGCCAGTAGCTTTGAGGTGATCTTGTCGCCCATGGTCGTTATGGCATGATTGCCGGGACCAATAAATATGATGCCGGCTTGGTCGAGTGCTGCCGTGAAGCCCGCATTTTCTGACAGAAAGCCATAACCTGGATGCACGGCTTGTGCGCCGGTTTGCTTGCATGCATCGAGAATCTTGTCTGCAATCAGGTAGCTTTCAACTGAAGGAGAAGGCCCGATGTGCACCGCCTCATCGGCCATGCGTACATGCAGTGCCTCTTTATCTGCATCCGAATAAACGGCTACCGTTTTGATGCCCATTTTGCGGGCAGTCTTAATTACACGGCAGGCAATTTCGCCGCGATTCGCAATTAGAATCTTGTCAAACATCGTCGTGGGTACCGCCGTATCTAGAGTGGGATGTTGCCGTGCTTACGCCACGGGTTTTCCAGTTGTTTATTGCTGAGCATGCGTAATGATCGTGCTATGCGTGATCGTGTATTGCGCGGCATGATGATGTCATCGACGTAGCCGCGGCTGCTGGCGATGAACGGATTAGCAAATTTCAGTCGGTATTCCTCCGTCCGTGCAGCAATCTTTTCTTTGTCACCGATATCGGCCCGGAAAATGATTTCCACTGCGCCCTTAGGGCCCATCACGGCAATTTCAGCACTGGGCCATGCGAAATTCACATCACCGCGCAGATGTTTGGAGGCCATAACGTCATAGGCACCGCCATAAGCTTTGCGTGTAATCAGTGTGACTTTTGGCACGGTGCATTCAGCATAGGCGTACAGTAATTTAGCGCCATGCTTAATGATGCCGCCATATTCTTGTGATGTGCCGGGCATGAATCCGGGCACGTCGACCAGTGTTAAAACCGGGATATTAAAAGCATCGCAGAAGCGAATGAATCTGGCACCTTTGATAGAAGCGTTTACATCCAGGCAGCCTGCCAGCACCAATGGCTGATTGGCGATGACGCCCACACTTTGTCCCTCAATACGGATAAAGCCAACAACTATGTTCTTCGCGTAATCGGGTTGGATCTCGAAAAAGTCACCCTCATCTGCAATCTTTGTCACCAGTTCTTTGACATCGTAGGGCTTGGCAGGGTCATCGGGAATCAGCGAATCCAGTGATTTTTCAGAGCGTGTTGCCGGATCGTCAGTTGGCCAGATCGGTGGTTTTTCCTGGTTGTTTGAGGGGATGAAGTTAAAAAAGCGCCGCGTAAGCATCAGTGCTTCAACATCATTCTCAAAAGCACGATCAGCGACACCTGACTTGGTATTGTGGGTTATCGCGCCACCCAGTTCTTCAGCGGTTACCGTTTCGTGGGTAACTGTTTTAACGACATCCGGGCCGGTTACAAACATGTATGAACTGTCTTTCACCATGAAGATGAAGTCAGTAATTGCCGGGGAGTAAACAGCACCGCCGGCACAGGGGCCCATGATCAGGGATATTTGCGGTATGACACCGGAAGCCAGTACGTTTTGCTGGAATACATCAGCGTAGCCACCCAGTGATGCGACACCTTCCTGAATGCGCGCGCCACCCGAGTCATTGATGCCAATGATGGGTGCGCCGACCTTCATGGCCTGTTTCATTATTTTGCAGATTTTTTCTGCATGAGCTTCGGATAGTGAACCGCCAAAAACAGTGAAGTCCTGACTGTATAAAAAAACCAGCCGACCACTGATGGTGCCATAGCCGATGACGACGCCATCGCCCGGAATTTTTTGCTCGGCCATATTGAAGTCGGTGCAGCGATGTTCCTTGAACATATCCCATTCTTCGAAACTGCCTTCATCGAGCAGCAACTCCACGCGTTCCCGCGCTGTAAGTTTGCCTTTTGCATGCTGCGTGTCGATACGCTTCTGGCCGCCACCCAGTTTGGCGGCCGTACGTTTATCTGCCAGTTGTTCTATGATGTCCTGCATGATTGCTCCACAATCTCCTGTGCGCCATGGCTCAGGCTATAATTGCTACAGACGTTATCCCAGTTGGGTTGTCGTTATGCGTGATTTTCCAGCTTAGGTGCTGCCGGTCCGGCAGCGTGGCCAATGTGTGAGTATCCGATATTGCAGCGCTCTAGGCTACTCCCGAGCTACTCCGGGCCAGGTTGCTTGCGCCTGCGCTAGGCGGCTTTACTACGCCGGCGAACGATATCCAGTATCTCTTCTGCCGCTTCCGGAATATTGGTGCCCGGACCATAAACGGCTGATACACCGGCCGCTTTAAGATAGGCATAGTCTTTGGGCGGGATAACACCACCGCAAACTACCACAATATCCTCAGCATTCTGCTTTCTTAGCTCTGCTATAAGTTGCGGAATCAGAGTTTTGTGGCCAGCGGCCTGTGAGGAAATGCCGACCACGTGAACATCGTTTTCAATAGCGTGACGGGCCGCTTCTTCAGGTGTCTGAAACAGCGGGCCTATATCAACATCAAAGCCTATATCGGCAAATGCCGTGGCGATAACTTTGGCCCCGCGGTCATGGCCATCCTGGCCTAGCTTAACGACCAGTATGCGTGGGCGTCTGCCATGCTCGGCGGCAAATTTTTCGACATTCTGCTGAATATCCATGAAGTCGCGATCCCCTTCGTATGCTGAGCCATAAACACCGCTAATAGAATGAATCACAGCACTGTGCCGGCCCCAGGCTTTCTCCAGTGCATCGGATATCTCACCCACACTGGCTCGGGCACGTGCCGCCACAATGGCTAATTCGATCAGGTTGCCTTCACCTGATTCACCGGCTGCGGTTAGTTTAGCAAGACTGGCCTGACAGGCTGACTCATCCCGTTCACTGCGTATCCGCTTAAGGCGCTGAATCTGACCATCACGCACGGCCGTGTTATCGATATCAAGCACATCGATATCCGGCTCATTTTCCAGCTCGAAGCAGTTGACGCCGACGATCACTTCTTCGCCCCGGTCTATATTGGCCTGGCGCAGCGCAGCCGATTGTTCGATGCGCATTTTAGGCAGTCCTGATTCGACGGCCTTGGTCATACCGCCCATGTTCTCAACTTCATCGATCAGCTTGCGGGCTTCCTCGACCAGTGACGCCGTAAGGCTCTCCACATAATAGGAGCCCGCCAATGGGTCTACGACATTCGTAATACCGGTTTCTTCCTGCAGCACTAACTGGGTATTGCGGGCAATACGGGCAGAAAATTCGGTTGGTAATGCCAGTGCCTCATCGAACGAGTTGGTGTGCAGTGACTGGGTGCCACCCAGTATTGCTGCCATGGCTTCGACGGTTGTACGAATAATATTGTTGTAAGGGTCCTTGCTGGTCAGGCTGACTCCCGAGGTCTGGCAATGAGTGCGCAGCATCAGCGATTTCACATCTTTAGGCTGGAAATGCTGTTCCATCAATTCGGCCCACAGGAGTCGGGCCGCACGCAGCTTGGCGGCTTCCATGAAGAAATTCATGCCAATGGCAAAGAAAAATGACAGGCGAGGTGCGAACTGGTCGACTTCCATGCCGGTTGCCAGTGCTGCACGCACATACTCGATGCCGTCGGCTATCGTATAACCGAGTTCCTGCACACAAGTCGCTCCCGCTTCCTGCATGTGGTAACCGGATATGGAAATAGAGTTATAGCGTGGCATGTATTGTGCGGTATAGCCGATGATATCAGCCACGATGCGCATTGACGGTGCGGGTGGGTAGATATAAGTGTTGCGCACCATGAATTCTTTCAGGATGTCATTTTGCAGGGTGCCGGCCAGTTTATCGGGCGTCACGCCCTGTTCCTCGGCGGCAACAATGTACATGGCCATGATCGGCAGCACCGCACCGTTCATGGTCATCGATACCGACATCTTGTCGAGCGGGATCCCGTCAAACAGAATTTTCATGTCTTCAACGGTGTCAATCGCAACACCGGCTTTGCCGACGTCGCCTTCTACCCGCGGATGATCGGAGTCATAACCCCGATGGGTGGCAAGGTCGAACGCAACTGACAGGCCGGTTTGTCCTGCGGCCAGGTTTTTGCGGTAGAAGGCATTTGATTCTTCTGCCGTGGAAAATCCTGCGTACTGGCGCACTGTCCATGGGCGGCCCGCATACATGGTGGCTTTATGGCCACGCACAAAGGGTGCGAAGCCGGGCAGATTGCCCAGGTGGCTCAGGCCGTCCAGGTCCTCAGCTGAGTACATCGGTTTGACCGCGATGCCTTCCGGGGTTTCCCAGACCAGCTCGTCTGGAGAACGGCCTTTGGATTCTTTGGTTGCCAGTTCACGCCATTGTTCTGGCGTCTGCTTTCCCGTCTTAGCCATCTTTTCTATCTGCTCCTGAAAATATTCTTTAACTCAGTAGAGTGGCAGGCCTAATTCGCGTCACTCTGCCCGCTTAATGCTACCGTGGCGGCATAAATTGCGAGCAGCCGCTCGGCCGCGTCCACGTGTAACTGTTCGATCAGCCGCCCTCGCACGACGGTGATGCCGCTATTCTCCTCTCGAGCTGCCTGCCATGCGTTAACGATTTCGCGTGCATTTGCTGCTTCGGCCTCCGAGATGCCAAAGCACTCGTTAGCAGCTGAGATTTGCCGGGGATGTATCAGTGATTTGCCGTCAAATCCCAGATTGCGGCCTTGCAGGCAGGCATCCAGGAATCCGTCGGAGTCATCCAGCGCAAGGTGCACGCCATCAATTATATCAAGGCCGTGAGCTTTGGCAGTAAGCAGGCAATGACCCAGGGCATGCCTGAGTCCTGCGCGGTCTCCAGTCGGGGGGAGACGCATTTCTTTCGCCAGATCCGAGGTGCCCATGACAATGACTTTTAGGCGCGGTTGGGCTGCAATAATGGAGTCCAGGTCGAGCACACCGCGAGGCGTTTCCGCCATTATCCAAAGCGTCAAACTGCCAGGTGCCCCTGCATCATTCAGGATATGGGATGCTTGCTCGATGGTTGCTGCACTTTCTACTTTTGGTAACAGTATTGCATCTGCGCCTGCTGTAGCCATCGATTGCAGGTCATCCTTACCCCACGGAGTGTCCAGACCATTGATTCGGACCACTGTTTCACGTCGGCCGTAGCCACCAGCTTGCAGCGCCGCGCAGACTTGTGCACGGGCCATTTCCTTAGCTTCGGGCGCAACCGCATCTTCCAGATCCAGGATCACGCAGTCGGTTTGCAGCTCGCGAGCTTTTTCCAGTGCCCGGGCGTTGGAACCAGGCATATACAGGACGGATCGGCGGGGACGAATTGCTGAGTTCATGTAGATAGTGCCGGCCCGAATCTC
>SMVB01324150.1_pt1 | contig 15393 bp, 7 predicted proteins | sample 2456461 | NCBI WGS metagenome assembly SMVB01 (sample SAMN11095934, study PRJNA526329) | marine sediment metagenome | biome: Marine sediment; feature: Surficial sediment; material: Deep marine sediment; isolation source: Hadal surficial sediment | place: Pacific Ocean | collected 2014-05 | depth 0-1... | reverse complement strand
GCTTGACTTATTTCACCTAAGGTAGCCATATTTTCTGCTGCCATCACCGCGAGTTCTAACAAATTACCATCACCAGAATTAGCTGCATCTGTCAGACTCTTAAGGCATTTTTGCACGTTTTCGTTATCTCTGTTCAATTTTAACTTCTTCAACCTGTCAATTTGAGCTGATCGTACCTTTTCGTTGTCTACCTTGAGAATATCAAAGTTGTAATCAGCTGGAACCTCAAATTTATTCACACCCACGATGGTTTCTTTTCCCGTATCAATTCGTGCCTGTTTTTTTGCTGAGGACTCCTCTATCCTCATTTTAGGGATTCCTGAGGCGATGGCTTTTGTCATACCTCCTAAATCTTCCACCTCCTGGATTAAATCCCACGCTTTATGAACAAGATCATCGGTTAATTTTTCTATGTAATATGATCCTCCCCATGGATCAATACTTTGGGTAACTCCGGTTTCATTTTGAAGATATAATTGGGTATTGCGTGCTATTTGCGCTGAATAATCAGTGGGTAAGGCAATGGCTTCGTCGAGCGCGTTTGTATGAAGTGATTGAGTATGGCCAAGTACTGCTGACATGGCTTCAATGGCTGTTCGCGTAACATTATTATATGGATCTTGCTCAGTTAAACTCCAGCCAGAGGTTTGACTATGTGCTCGCAAAGCCATTGATTTCGGATTTTTGGGATTGAACTGACGAATCAGCTTGGCCCATATTATTCTACCCGCTCGTAGTTTTGCAATTTCCATAAAATGGTTCATTCCTATTCCCCAGAAAAAAGACATTCTCGGGACAAATGAATCAATATCCAACCCTACTTCAAGTCCCTTACGCACGTATTCCAAGCCGTCGGCCAATGTATAAGCTAACTCTATGTCTGCGGTTGCACCTGCTTCTTGCATATGGTATCCACTTACACTGATGGAGTTGAATTTTGGCATATTCTGAGAAGTGTACAAGAAGATATCTCCAACAATTCGCATGCTTGCTTCAGGAGGATAGATATAGGTATTGCGTACCATAAACTCCTTCAAGATGTCATTTTGGATGGTCCCCTTTAGATTCACAGGGTCCACACCCTGTTTTTTTGCAGAAGCTATATAAAATGCCATAATGGGTAACACTGCGCCATTCATTGTCATTGATACGGTCATTTTATCCAGAGGAATTTGATCGAATAGAATTTCCATGTCCAGAACCGAATCAATGGCAACACCTGCCATGCCTACATCTCCGCTCACTCTCGGATGATCAGAATCGTATCCCCGGTGAGTTGCCAGGTCAAAGGCAATCGACAAACCTTTTTGTCCCCCGGCTATATTTCTCCGATAAAAAGCATTTGACTCTTCAGCTGTAGAAAATCCGGCATATTGACGGATCGTCCAGGGGCGACTCACATACATTGATGCATAGGGTCCACGAAGGTAAGGAGGGATCCCGGCCGAAAATGTTGTTTGTTCCAGCCCGTCAATGTCTTTTTTATAATATTCTGATTTAATTGGGATTCCTTCTCCACTCAGCCATGAAGTTGGCTTGTTGGTGGAGTCTGAATCAAATAGTTTATTCGGAAATTTTTCGTTCTCAAAAATAGCAGACCAGGAATTTCTAACGAATTTGTCTGTTATGAAATCGATGTAATAAGATCCTGCAGCAGGGTCTTTTACCTTATCAATAAATGCCTCTTCTTTCAGAAGGTTTTGTACGTTTATAGCCACACGTTTAGTGACATCCTTCTGATCCTGAGGTTCTATCATTAATCCCTGACATCCACCAATCATTCCTGACATTGCTGCATACGTACTTTTGAGCATATTTTCATGAGGACCATATGCATCATTTGCATATGATTCAGAAATTCCAAAAATATAGACTGGAGTTTCCAGTTGATTATTTGAATACCGGGAATAGATCAAGTGTATCAATACACGGATGGCCCTTATTTTTGAAATCTCCAGAAGGTAGTTTTTACCAATTGTAGTCGAAATAAATAATCGGGAAAAAATTTCTTCTACACCCCAGGCCCTTTTTAATAAGTCCTCAATGAGTGTGTTCGTACTTTTGGTTATTTCTAAAAGCGCAATTACGGGATTTGTTTCTTTGGACTTGATTTCCAGATGACGATGTTTAATCAATTTTTGAGGTTCTAAACCTGTAATCCAACCAATACGATCAAAACGATCCAGTAATTCGACATTACTTTGTTCATCCTTGAAGGAAAATGAAACTTCGGTTTTAGATTTTGTTAAGTAGTTAATATGTTTGTCAGAGAGATTACTATCAGTGATTATTACGCCACCAACGCCTTGTTTTATAATCCGGGAAATATTCTCAGTATTTGGATTTGAAACATAATTAATCGTAGAGGTTATTCCATCAGCCACTAATTCATGAAATTTTGCTAAATAGTTAAAGTTATCTGATGACTCCCGGGTGAGAAATGGGGGAATTTTAAAAGTACCTAAATCCAACTCCAAAGATCCAAGGTCATCGGTTTTCAAATCCTTTTTGACTTGATCTTCCCAATCCGAAAGGGTGGCGGAGTTAAACTCGCTAAAAAGGCGATCCTTCATTTTCTTAAATTTTTGTGACCTTGGGGATTTGCGTCTAAATTAGTTTAATATTCTCAGAGTTATTCTTTCAAAATGATGAAATGAAATTGATCGTTCATTGTAATCTGATAAGAATCTACTAGACTTTTCTAATAACTTTTGTCGTACAATGCCATTAAAACCATCCCCGTACTAATTTGGAAAAGTCAAGCGAAAACACACTTTTTTGTTAACTATTTTTTTATCAATTTTGATGTCCACTTTCGATTTTGCTAAAATTATTTTTCTTTGTAATCAATGGATCTGGACAGCCGGGCAGTATGGAATGAATCGCTCCAAATTATAAAGGAGAGAATAGGCGAGCAAACTTTTAAAACATGGTTTGAACCTATAGAGCCTTTAAAAATTGAGGACAAGGTTTTAACAATACAGGTTCCTAGCCAATTTTTCTATGAATGGCTTGAAGAGCATTATGTTCATGTGTTGAAGCTGGCTCTAAATTCTGTTCTGGGGCCTGAAGGCAAACTTCAGTACTCTGTTATCGTTGACAAGGGTTCGCAGAATGAAGGAGCATTATCTGTAAAGTATCCTAATAAAAACTCCCCGGTTTCCTCCGCCATAAAAGGGCGGAGCACTGGATTTGATGTCGATTATAAAAGTCCCTTTCAGATTGATGTTGTAGAAGCCTACCAGAGTGAGTCTCAATTGAATCCGGCATATTTGTTTGAAAATTTCATAGAAGGTGATTGTAATCGGCTTGCAAGATCGGCAGGACATGCCGTAGCAAATAAGCCTGGGACCACATCTTTCAATCCTTTATTGATTTATGGAGGAGTGGGGTTAGGTAAAACTCACTTGGGTCATGCGATTGGAAATCAGATAAAGGCGCAACACCCGGAAAAATTTGTTCTCTATGTGTCTTCCGAGAAATTTATAAATCAATTTATCAAAGCCGTTCAGAATAACGAAATTCAGGGGTTTACAAATTTCTACCTTCAGGTTGATGTATTGATCATTGATGATGTTCAGTTTTTTAGTGGGAAGGAAAAAACGCAGGAGATATTTTTTCATATTTTCAATCACTTGCACCAGTCTTCCAAGCAAATAATCATGACAAGTGATTGTTCTCCAAGAGATTTAAAAGGCCTTCAGGAGCGATTGCTCTCCAGGTTCAAGTGGGGATTGACTGCTGATTTGCAACAGCCAGATCTTGAGACACGAATTGCCATTATTAATAGTAAAATGGAATCTGAAGGAATCTTTATTCCCGAAAACGTGGTTGAGTATCTGGCTTACAGCGTAGATACAAACATTCGGGAATTAGAAGGTGTCCTCATTTCGTTAATTGCCCAATCGTCGCTTTGCAGAAAAGAGATTGATCTTGAGCTGGCAAAGCAGGTATTAAAAAATATTGTACAAGATATTGAGACTGAGGTTGGGATTGATTATATCCAGAAAACGGTTTCAGAATATTACCATCTTAATACTGACCAGTTAAAAGACAAGACCAGGAAAAAAGAGATTGTCATTGCTCGCCAAATCGCAATGTATTTTAGCAAGGAATATACGAATCACTCGCTGAAATCAATTGGATACCATTTTGGAGGAAGAGACCACAGCACGGTTATTCATGCTGTTCAGTCTGTAAATGATCTGATTGATACCAATTCTCATTTTAAAGATTCAGTCTCTGATATTAAGAAAAAGTTAAAATTGCGGGCAGTTATCTAGCTATCGCAGGTAAAACGTATAGTATCCTTTTCGTCCTGAAGCATCAATTCCTTCGATTCTGACCCGTCCACGATATCTTGAGAGAACATCTGATAGATCCTGTGGTGATTTGATTTTGTCGTAATTTACATCTGTGATAATGAATCCTGCATTTACTCCAAGGTCACTCAAAATACCCTGACTGTAAACTTTTACAACTTTTACTCCGTAGTCGATTTCAAGCATGTCCCGCTCAACTTTCGAAACAGTTTCGAGATCTCCGCCAAGATATTCAGAGGAGTAAATTTCACGCTTCAAAATTGAGGTAGTTCCCTCCCTGTTTGTAAGGGTCACTTTTTTTACTAGCTCCTGTTTTCCCCTGATGATGGTTACACCAATGATATTTCCCGGGGATTGATAGCTGATTAATTCCTCAAAATCACCCCTTGTAGAGATTTGCTGACCGTCAATATCAATGATTATATCATTTTCTCTTAGTCCAGCCCTGGCTGCTGCGCCCCCGGTTTGTATTCGATTAATTACCACGCCATCTTTTAAAGATGCATCAATTTTCAGATCAAGGTTATTTACAACTTCTGAACTGAGCTCAATCACATTGGCACCAAGAAAGGCTTTTTGAACTTCTCCATATTCTATAATATCCGTAACAACTTTATTTACGATATCAACGGGTACAGCAAATCCATAACCGGCATAAGAGCCAGTTCGTGATAGTATGGCAGTATTTATTCCAATAAGCTCCCCGGAAGTATTTATAAGTGCTCCACCACTGTTTCCGGGATTAATGGCAGCGTCAGTTTGGATAAATGACTCTATTGGAAATTTGCCTCCAAGTATATTTAATTTCCGTCCTTTTGCACTAACAATTCCTGCGGTTACTGTAGAGGTTAAATTGAAGGGGTTTCCGATGGCAAGTACCCACTGACCAACCTTTACATCCTTGCTGGTACCTGTTTTAATAGCCGGGAAATCACTTCCTTCAATTTTAAGAACCGCGAGGTCACTTGAGGGGTCTGTACCAATTAATTTACCAACGTAGGTGTTTCGGGCATGGACGACTTCTATTTTATCAGCCCCATGCACAACGTGGTTGTTGGTTACAATGTATCCATCTCTTGATAGTATGACTCCAGATCCGCTACTTACAGTTTCTATATTTCTTCCCTGGTCCCCGAAGTACCAGTCGAAAAATGATGTTCCATAGGATCTGGCAGAGATATTCTTAATATATACTACACTGGAGGTACCATTAAGAGACGCCTCAACAAAATTTTCGGCTTGAGGTAGACGGTTTAAAATTAATGTTGTACTCACATCAGAATCTGGAGTAACATTTTGAAAATCATTTACGCCAATACGATTACTAAAAATAAATTCCCGGGTGTTTTCAAAAGTTGAATAAAAATATGCTCCTGAAAGCCCTGAAATAAAACTGAGAATGATAATACCAATAGTCTTTTTCATATTTTCGTCTTCTTCCTATACTCATTAACAAATACCATGCAAATGAAAAAAGTGCCACATTGTCATGGGATTTATTCAGGTCAACGAATTGCAGGCATCCTTGTTGCCTGAAGGAATCATTTATCACTATTTTTGCTTGATTTTTTATTCATGGGATTCCGATCATTATTAAGTAAACCATTTGCAAAAATTGTTGTTGCTGAACAAAATAAATGGGCCGCAAATCCTGAAACTTATCAGGATACTATTTTAAAGAATTTGTTGAGTAAGGGGGCCAATACCCATTTTGGATCTGATCATTCCATTAAAGAAGTTCATAATTATTCTGATTTTAAAGATGCTGTTCCAGTGCGGGATTATGAGGGATTGAAAAGCTACTTTGATCTGGTAGTTGAGGGAGGGGACAATATCTTATGGCCTGGAAAACCTGCGTATTTAGCAAAAACATCGGGTACCACATCTGGCACAAAATACATTCCTGTTACTAAAGATTCACTTCCCAACCATATCAATAGTGCCAGGAATGCACTCTTGAACTACATTCATGAAACAGGGAATAGTAAATTCATTGACGGAAACCTGATTTTTCTCTCCGGTAGCCCTGAATTGTCAAAAACTGCTGGCATTAATACAGGAAGATTATCGGGAATTGTTAATCATCATGTTCCGGGATATCTGAGAAGTAACCAGATGCCAACGTATGAGACAAATTGCATCGAAGACTGGGAAGAAAAATTGGAGCAGATTATTGTTGAAACAATCTCAAAGAATATGACGCTGATTAGCGGGATTCCTCCGTGGGTGCAAATGTATTTTGATAGAATTCAGGAACGAACGGGGAAAACAATTAAGGATGTATTTCCAAACTTCAATTTGTTCGTTTATGGTGGGGTAAATTTCGCACCATATCGTAAAAAACTTTTTGAATCAATCGGTAAAACAGTTGATTCAATTGAGACTTTCCCGGCGTCAGAAGGATTTATAGCTTATCAGGATAAACAGGATTCTGAAGGCTTGTTGCTCCTCCTGAATTCTGGAATATTTTATGAGTTTATTCCATCTGATGAATTTTATGATGAAAAACCATCAAGATTCAAAATATCTGAAGTTACGGTGGGAGTAAATTATGCTGTTGTAATGAGTAGCAATGCGGGACTCTGGGGTTATTCCATCGGGGATACGGTTCAATTTGTTTCTACAGATCCATTTAGATTGATAGTTACTGGTCGAATTAAACACTTCATTTCAGCATTTGGTGAACATGTGATTGGACAGGAGGTGGAAAAGGCGATGAAATACACAATGCAATCGCACCCTGAAGCTGTTTTGATTGAATTTTCTGTTGCCCCTTTAGTTGCTCCCAAAGAGGGGCTTCCATTGCACGAGTGGTTTATTGAATTCACACATTTACCAAATGATTTGATGGCTTTTGAAAAAGAGTTAGATTTGCACCTCCAAAAATTGAATACGTACTATGAAGATCTGATTCAGGGAGGAATTTTGAAGCCACTTGAAATTAGAAAACTGCAAGTGAACGCTTTTAGGGATTATATGAAGTCGCAGGGCAAACTGGGGGGCCAAAACAAAGTGCCACGCCTGGCTAATGATCGAAAGATTGCAGATGAGTTAATGAGTTATTTACAAAACTGAAGTGCAGGGTAAGGATATACAAAAAAAGAGAATTGCGATACTGGGTTCTACAGGATCGATTGGAAGACAATCATTAGAAGTGATTGACCGGCAATCTGATTATCTTGAAGTTGAAGTCCTGACTGCACATTCAAATTCAGATCTACTTATAGAGCAATCACTCAAGTACTTTCCAAATGTTGTAGTAATTGTGGATGAGTCAAAATATGATCAGGTTTTTAGCGCTCTGAACAAGCATAATATTAAGGTGTTTGCAGGTGCAAACTCTTTGGGTTCGGTTGTTACGATGGATACAATAGACCTTGTGCTGACTGGTTTGGTGGGCTATGCAGGCCTACACCCAACAATAGAAGCAATAAAAGCCGGAAAAAATATTGCCCTGGCAAATAAAGAAACCCTTGTGGTTGCCGGCGAACTTATTACGAATCTGGCAAAAGAATATGGTGTGAATATTCTACCCGTGGATTCCGAACATTCAGCGATTTTTCAGTGTATTGTAGGTGAATTACATAATCCAATAGAGAAGATTGTTCTAACTGCGAGTGGAGGCCCTTTTCGTGGGAAAGATTCTGCGTACTTAAAGAACGTATCAAAGGAAGAAGCCCTGCAGCATCCCAATTGGGACATGGGATCCAAAGTAACGATTGATTCGGCGACGTTGATGAATAAGGGTTTGGAAGTAATCGAAGCCAAGTGGTTATTTGGAGTGTCTGCAGACCAGGTGCAGGTTGTTGTTCATCCTCAATCAATTATTCATTCAATCGTTCAGTTTGAAGATGGATCGATGAAAGCACAGATGGGATTGCCTGATATGAGATTACCAATTCAGTATGCTCTGGGTTATCCAAAAAGATTTAAATCAGATTTTCCCCGGTTTGATTTTCTAAAGTACCCTGAACTTACATTTGAAAAGGCAGATAGGGATGTATTTAAAAACCTGGATCTGGCATATTATTCCTTGAAAAAAGGTGGAAATATGCCGTGTGTGTTGAATGCTTCAAATGAAATTGCCGTAGAAGCATTCCTCCAGGATGAGATAAGTTTTTTGCAAATTTCTGATATTGTGGAAACCTGTTTAGAGAAGTCTTCGTTTATCTCAACGCCTGTTTATGATGATTATGTCGAAACGGATATTGAAACGAGGGTAAAGGCAAAAGAAATAATAGAACAAATAAGCGTATAAAATAAGAAGATGGAAGGACTGGTTATGACCGCTCAGATTATCCTGAGCTTATCGATTTTGGTTGGATTGCATGAATTGGGGCACCTGGTTGCTGCCAAAGTATTTAACATGAGGGTAGAAAAATATTCAATTGGATTTCCTCCCAAGATATTTGGCGTTAAATGGGGTGAGACGGAGTATTCAATTGGTGCAATTCCTTTAGGAGGTTACGTTAAAATCTCAGGAATGATTGATGAATCACTTGATACTGACGCAATGAGCAAGGAGCCTAAAGACTACGAATTCCGTTCAAAACCAGCATGGCAACGTCTTATTGTAATGATGGGTGGAATATTTGTGAATGTAGTTACCGGAGTAATAATTTTTGTAAACCTAACCTATTTTGTTGGAGAGGTTTATACATCAAAAGATGATGTCAACAAGCATGGCATTTATGCGCTTGATCTTGGTCAGGAAATAGGGCTTCGCACTGGGGATAAAATTATAAGAATCAATGGGGAAGATTATGGTGACTTTGAAGAGGTAAAAAGTGCCAATGTATTACTCGGATCTAACAGTTATTATACCGTGTTGAGGAACAATATGGAAATAGATATTTTTATTCCCTCTGACTTTATTGAAAGACTATCAGATAAAGACGCGCAGGCAAACTTTATTGAGCCACTGGTGCCGTTTTTAGTTGGAGAGGTTTCGCCTGATTCAGAAGCCGCGAGAATAGGATTATCTAAAGGAGACAAAATTGTGTCTCTAAATGGTGAAGAGGTCGTTAGTTTTTTTGTTTTTAGCAGAGATAAGGCCCTGTATGCAGGAAAGTCAATAGATCTTGTAATTGAAAGAAACGGGGAATCCATTCCAATGACAGCAAATCTTGATTCATCTGCAATTCTGGGATTTATGGCTGATTATGACCTTATTCAACAGCATAGGGATTTTACATTTGGTGAATCAATAACTAAAGGTGCGTCACGTGCATTCACGGCTGTTTATGTGAATGCAAAGGCCCTTGGAAAGATATTTACCGGAGATATTAACCCTTCCAAATCATTGATGGGTCCAATTCGAATAGCGACTGAGGTCTTTGGTGGAACCTGGGATTGGGTACGATTCTGGGGTATTACGGGGCTACTGTCAATGGTACTTGCATTCATGAACTTTCTTCCTATACCGGCTTTAGATGGAGGACATGTAATGTTCCTTACTTATGAAATCGTATCTGGTCGAAGACCAAGCGATAAGTTCCTTGAGGTTAGCCAAAAAATAGGAATGTTTTTACTCCTGGGACTCATGGGGTACGTAATATTTAACGATATTTTCAGGGCATTCTTTTAATTGATAGAATCCTGGGTCAATTCAAATTCAACCCTTCGATTCAGTTGTTTGTCTATGTTCGATTTTTCCCTCACAATTGGTTGTGAACTACCATATCCAATAGCTCGGATTCGATCTGGTTCGACAAATCCAAAAAATACGACGTATTCTTTTATGGCATCTGCCCGTTCCTGTGAAAGTTGTAAGTTGAATTCTTCCCTTCCATCAGAGTCTGTATGGCCACTTATTTTCAACTTGAAGTCAGGATGATCCACGAGAAAATTGGATATTTTGTCAAGATCCCGGTACATTTCAGGTAGGAGGGTTGACTCTCCATTTAAAAATACAATTGATTGAAATTTGATTTTTGTGTGAATAGGTTCTACCTGCTTGAACAAAGTAGTATCTCCCTCCAGTCGAAATAGTTCTTCTATTCTGAAAAATTCATCCCCCTGCACTACAATCAAATAATTTGCGTTATTAATCAGATTGAATTCAAATGTTCCATCCGGACGTAAAAATTGAGGGGCAACTTCGATGCCATTTTCAAGGTCAATAATTGACACAATGCCGTAATATGGCAGTCCGGTATCTTCGTTGGTTAGCTTTCCAGATAATCTGGTAGTTGCAAGAGGTTGTGCTTCCATAGGAAGAGGGAAGCTGTACAAATCAAGGTTGTTAATGTTATTTTCTGTCGATCGGGCATAATAGAGCTTTTGTGATTTCTTATCGATTGTGAAGTAAAATTCGCTACCAGGCCCGTTTGTAAGCGGGCCAATATTCTGAGGCTCTCCCCAAATTCCTTGATCATTTCCGTACGATTTATAGATATCAAACTCTCCGAAATTTAAATTTTGTCCACTGGAGCTAAAATATAGTACATCGTGCAGGTGGTGATAGAATGGACTTACGTCAGCATTACGTGTATTTATTATAGGTCCTAAATTCTGAGATTTTTGCCATTTTCCTTTTTCATCTTTCACGGTAAAGTAAATATCTGAAAGTCCAAATCCTCCAAGTCGATCTGATGCAAAAAACAAGGTATCTTCAGAATGAGATAGTGAGGGGTGGGAATCCCAGGCCCGGCTATTAACTAATTCACCAAGATTCTGAATATTTCCCCAGGTAGTATCAGCAAGAAGTTCAGCTGAGAAAATATCGCAATCACCATACGTGTCCGGGGCATCACACCGCGCAAAATACAGCATCTTTCCTGATTTGCTTAATGTAGCAGATCCTTCATTGAAGCGTGTATTAATTGCATCGAATGGCTGTGCTACGTCCCAATAATCTTCGACTTTGTTGGAGAAAAACAAGTCTTCATTCACCCGGCTATCTATACCTGGCGTCACATTTCTTTTGGAAGTAAAAATCATTAAATCATCAGAATCATTTAATGCAGGGCCATAGTCAGCGGATTTGGAATTGATAAGGGTACCCATATTGATTATTACACCCCTGGGGGGCTGGAGGGTATCTACTTCTTTACGGAAATCAACCAGTTCATAATAGTATTCAATTGGCACGTAGTATATCTGTTCGTTGACCGTCAGGGAGTCATAATACAATTCAATTGTTCTAACATCAATATCAGAACGGTGGTGCTTCAATACCATACGATACAAATGCTTGGCCTCTTCCAGGTCTCCAAAAAGCTCGGTAAGTTTTGCCAACCTCCAAAGGAAATAGGTATCCGTATAGAAATTTGCAATTCCAAAATTTGATACATATTCCCTCAGTTCAGGGTATAGTTCTTTCCATTTCTCATTTTTTTCAAGCGAACGTATATTTTTTATTTTTTTCTCGTTTCTGTAATAAGGAATTTTATTTACATTACTGAATTCCAAATAAACCGGATTATATTCTGAAGCATCTGTAGAGTCAGCAACAGTAACGACCTTGCTTTCTAAAACCTGGCCGTAACCGTGAAGAAAACATAAGGTAAGAAAAAAGAAAAGAAGCGTTTTTTGCATGAACCTTAAATAGTCACCAGTAAAATTCGTAAAACCCTGCCAAATAATAACTATTATTTTGTTTGGCATACGTATTGATTATGTATAATGTAGAAAGTAAAATCGTAATAATATCAATATTATGTCATTTTGACATGTCAATACGGACGAGCTATGAGCAGTAATAATAACCCCTTTTTTAGCAACATTTTGCTTGCAGAACTAAATCAGGAGGGCAATGAGGATTTTGTGCAGTTGATTGCTGAAGACGAAGAGGCACAGATTGATCATAATGATTTGCCTGCGAACCTGCCAATTCTTCCATTAAAAAATACTGTTTTATTTCCCGGTGTAGTAATTCCAATCACTGTGGGTCGGAAAAAGTCTATACTATTGGTAAAGAAGGCTTTTAAGGGAAACCGCGTAATTGGGGTAATTTCTCAAAAAAGTGGTGACCTGGAAGATCCTTCTTCCAGTGAATTATATTCTGTTGGTACTATTGCGAAAATTGTAAAAATGATCGTTTTACCTGATGGAAGTACTACAATTATAATCCAGGGAAAACAGAGATTCAAAGTAGAAGAGTTTATTGATGAAGAAGATTATATCCAAGCAAGGATTAAACCTCTTCTGGAGAACTTTCCCAGTATCAAACAGAAGAAAACAAAAGCATTGATTGAATCTCTAAAAGATGCTGCTTCAAAAATTCTTCGATTGAGTCCTGAAATTCCACAGGAAGCACAATTGGCATTGGATAATATACATAGTCCCGGTTTTTTAACTCATTTCCTGGCTAGCAACCTGAATGCCGATGTAGCTCAAAAGCAAGGGCTTCTTGAAATTGAAGATGGTTTTAATAGGGCGTCTCAATTGTTGGTTTATATGCTCAAGGAAGTTAAGGTACTTCAGTTAAAGTTTGAAATTCAGCAGAAGGCACACATTGATATTGATCAGCAACAAAGAGATTATTTCTTGAGACAGCAAATGAAAGTCTTGCAGGACGAACTTGGTTTTGACGGCCCTGATCAGGAAATTGAAGAGTTAAAAGAAAAGGCTTCAAAAAAAGATTGGCCGGAATATGTTCAAAAGCATTTCAATAAGGAACTTGATAAAATAGTAAGAATGAATCCGGCGGCAGCAGAATTTCCTGTTGCTATGAATTACGTGGAGTTATTGATTGAGTTACCCTGGAACGAAGTAACCAAAGATAACTTTGATCTTACGCGGGCAAAAAAGATTCTGGACAAAGCACACTTTGGACTTGACAAAGTTAAGAACAGAATCATAGAGTACCTTGCTGTACTTAAACTTAAGAAAGATATGAAAGGCCCGATACTTTGTTTCTACGGACCTCCTGGTGTCGGTAAAACATCACTTGGGAAATCGATTGCTGAGGCACTGGACAGGAAATACATTAGAATATCATTGGGTGGTGTTCATGATGAAGCAGAAATTCGAGGGCACCGCAAAACATACGTTGCAGCACTTCCAGGAAAAATAATTCAAAACCTGAAAAAGAGTAAAAAGTCAAATCCCGTTTTTATCCTTGATGAAATCGATAAAGTTGGCTCAGATTTTAGAGGTGACCCTTCTTCAGCGCTGCTTGAAGTACTGGATCCGGAACAGAACTCAACCTTCGTTGACAACTATCTTGAAATTGAATATGATTTGTCAAAAGTGCTATTCATAGCTACTGCAAATCGGTTGGATACAATTAATCCTGCATTGAGAGATAGAATGGAAGTCATCGAGATCAACGGTTATACACAGGAAGAAAAAGTTGAAATTGCTATCAAGCATTTGATTCCTAAACAACGGAAGGATCATGGATTGAAAGCAACAGATATTCAATTCAAAAAAAGTGGAATTTCAAAGATAATAGAAGGGTTCACGAGAGAATCAGGGGTGAGAAATCTGGAACGTGAAATCGGATCCGTCATAAGGAATGCTGCAAAGTCCATTGCCCTGGAAGAAAAATTCACAAAATCAATAACTGCTGATCAGGTGATTGAGATATTAGGCCCTCAGAAATTTGACAAAGATGAATATCAGGATAATAAGACTGCGGGTGTTGTAACCGGACTTGCATGGACCCAGGCTGGTGGCGAGATTTTGTTTATAGAATCTTCGCTTTCACGTGGTAAAGGAAAGCTTACCTTATCTGGTCAATTGGGAGATGTGATGAAAGAGTCAGCGGTAACAGCATTGTCATATTTGAAGAGTAAAGCGGAGGTACTCGGGCTGGATTATAGGATTTTCGATAATTATGATTTACATGTTCATGTTCCGGCCGGGGCAGTTCCTAAAGATGGCCCATCTGCAGGAATAACGATGTTCACTTCTTTGGTTTCTGTATTTACCCAAAGAAAAGTTAAAAGCAGACTAGCGATGACAGGTGAAATCACGTTAAGAGGAAAAGTGTTACCTGTCGGCGCGATAAGAGAGAAATTACTGGCTGCCAGACGGGCGGGCATTAAGGAAATCATACTTTCTGCCAGAAATGAACGAGATGTTCTTGAGATCGATGAAAGATACAGAAAAGATTTAACGATTAATTATGTAGATCGTGTCGATGAGGTACTAGAAATTGCTTTACTGAAAGAAAAAGTGACGAATCCAATAGTTTTTTCGTTTCAAGATAAAGGGAGTAGTTTACAAGTGGTTCAATAACTCTTTATGAGGGTTCTCTGTTTTGTGCTTTTGTTAACATATGCTTGGGAAACCAGCGCACAGGGAGATCATTCGTTTACTTTTCTGGATGTTCCTACGTCAGTTTTTTTAGCAGGAATTGGTGGGTTAAATGTTAGCCGATCCGACAGGGATAATAATTTAATAACAAGCAACCCGGCACTGGTGTCTTCTGAAATGCATGGGCATCTGGGGTTATCTTTTATCGGGTATCCGGGACAAATTAGAGTGAGCAATGTTACGTACTCTTCTAACGTTGGAAATAATGGAATTTGGACGGCTAATATTGTTTATTTCAACTATGGCGAAGTAAATGCATTTGATGATACCGGGGCTTCAATTGGAAAATTCAAATCCTCGGATTATGCAGTAACTATTGGAAAATCGCATCAGGTGGGACATTTTCGGCTAGGTGGAAACCTCAAAATTGTGGGATCCCAAATTGCAGGATATGGTGCTACGGGACTGGCAGCAGATATTGGCGGGAGTTTTATACATCCTACAAGTGATTTTGTGGTTGGGTTGGTTATGAAAAATATTGGAGCTGTTGTCAGTGATTATACACTTGAATCGAATTCTAAAATGCCATTTGACGTTCAGGTTGGAACGAGTTTTAAACCTCTTCATATGCCATTTCGTTTTTCATTGAGTATCTATGACTTGACACAGTGGTCAAAAAATACGTTGAATTTAGAGGATAAAAGTACAGCTGATGAAGTGCTCTTCCACACCATTTGGGGGTTGGAGATGCTTATCGGGAAGTATGTAAATATACTTTTTGGTTACGATCACAAGAAAAGGCAAGAATTGAAAATTGCAACTACAGGTAGCGGTTCAGGATTCTCATACGGAATTCTGATAGGGG
>SMVB01344711.1_pt1 | contig 15395 bp, 14 predicted proteins | sample 2456461 | NCBI WGS metagenome assembly SMVB01 (sample SAMN11095934, study PRJNA526329) | marine sediment metagenome | biome: Marine sediment; feature: Surficial sediment; material: Deep marine sediment; isolation source: Hadal surficial sediment | place: Pacific Ocean | collected 2014-05 | depth... | reverse complement strand
CGACGTCGAATCTGGCGGTGTTCGGGTGCGCCTGTTCGCCGAGGTCGATGATCTCGAACCTGGCCTCGAGGCCAGCGGACTGCGAAAGCGCCTGGCTATCGCGGATGCGCGGATCGTCAGGGCGAAAGCCCAACAGACCCCCCAGGATCGCCACCTGGGTTCCATGGCCCTCACCCGTCATCGCAAAGCTCCCATGGAGGCCGATCACCGCCGTGTCGGGTGAGCCACCGACGATCGACTGAACGACATAGCCGAGGCGGCAGGCACCGGCCGTATGTGAACTGGATGGCCCGACCATGCGGGGCCCAAGAATGTCAAAAAGTCCCGTCATGTCGTGGCTTTCAGAGATGAGGGTCTAGCGCCGGCCTCGATTTCCGGTCCGAGCACGGTCTCCGTATCGAATGACCTGGCGAAGGCGCGGGCTACGGCGGGAAGCACGGTCTCTTTGGATGCGTTTCCGCCTTCTGCTTCGACACACGTCATGTGGACTTCGTCTATCCCGCATGGCACGATCCACCGGAAACCTTCGAGTGCGGCGGCGGTCAGGTTGAGCGCAAAGCCGTGCCAGGTGACCCAGCGGCTTACGTGCACACCGATCGAAGCAATTTTTCGTGCTTCGCCCCTGGCCCGGGCAGCAGCATCGGAAGCGGCAGACACGTCCCCGACCCAGACGCCGGTGAAGTCCGGAACGCGGAACGCCTCAACGCCCAGATCGGCCAGAAGCAGAGTGAGCGTCTCCTCGAGCCGGCGCAGGTACCAGTGCAAATCTTTCTTGAACCCGCCGAGGTCGAGGATTGGATAGGCCACGAGCTGGCCGGGACCATGATAGGTGACGTCGCCACCCCTTTCGATCTCCACGCGGTCCACACCAGCAGCGGCCAACACCTCGGCACTCGCCACGACATGTTCCGCGTGTGATCCGCGACCGAGCGTGACCACAGGCGCATGCTGCAGCAGCAGAACCAGATCGTGATCCAATTCTCCCGCAATGCGTGCCCGGGCCAGCACACGCTGCCAGGCCAGTCCGGCACGATACGGTACGGGACGCGCGACCGGAACCAGGTGAATCACTCGATCCTCACGGCATGCGTCAGACGTGAATCGCCCGATCCATCACTGCGAGAGCCGCTTCCATGACCGCCTCGGCCATGCTCGGATGGGCGTGCGCATGGGCCGCGATTTCTTCGACGGTCGACTCGAGGGCACGAGCCAGGCCCGCTTCACCAATCAACTCACTGACGTTGTAACCGATCATGTGCACACCCAGGATTTCGCCGTACTTCGCATCCGCGACGATCTTAACGAAGCCTTCATTGTGGGCCGCGGTTACGGCGCGACCGTGCGAGGTCAGTGGATACTTTCCTACCTTCACCTCATGTCCCGCCGCTTTCGCCTCATCCTCGGTAAGGCCGATCACGGCCACCTCGGGATGGCAGTAGCCGACGCTCGGAATATTGTCATAGCGCATCGGATGCCGGGCCACACCGGCGATACGCTCAGCCACCACGATTCCCTCATGCGAGCCCTTATGAGCGAGCATCGGTTCTCCGGCAACATCGCCGATGGCGTAAACTCCCGCGACGTTCGTCGCACACCACTCGTCGATCTTCACCCACGGCCCATTCATCTCGATTCCAGCAACATCGAGCCCGAGATCGTCCGTTGCGGGAGCGCGACCGACAGCCATCAAGACGACGTCGGTCTCGATCGTCTCCTCGCCCTTCGCTGATTCGACCGTCAGCAGCATAGGCGATGCCTCCCGATCGAGGGACTTCACCTTCGTCCCGATCCGGATATCCATGCCGCGCTTTTTGAAGGCACGGGCCAGGGTCTTGCCGATTTCTGCATCAGCGAGCGGTACGAGTGTGCCGAGCGCCTCGACGATCGTGACCTGTATTCCGAAGGCGTTGAACACGTCTGCGAATTCGACGCCGACGAATCCCCCACCCACGACGACCAACCTCGACGGTGGATTGCGGAGTGCGAGCGCCTCCCGACTACCGATGACTTTGGTTCCATCGATTTCGAATCCGGGAAACGATTTCATCACAGCGCCGGTAGCGATGACGATGTTCTTCGTTTCGAGCGTCATGGAAGCGCCGTTCTCGTCGGTTACCTCGACCTTCCCGGGACCGGCGATCCGGCCATGCCCTTCGACCTGGTCGACTTTGTTCTTCTTGAGCAGATACTGGACTCCGTCGGTGAGCTTCTCGCTCACGAATCGGCTGCGATCGACCGCTGCGCCCAGATCGTACACGACCTCGATGGGCCGAACGCCCATTTCCTCACCGTGAGCCTTGAGGTTCTGCGCCAGGGCCGCGCTCTCCAGCAAGGCCTTCGCCGGAATGCATCCCCAATTCAGGCACGTCCCGCCGAAACCACCCTCGTAGGACTTACTCTCAACGCAGACGGCCTTGAGTCCGAGTTGAGCGGCGCGGATCGCACAAACGTATCCCGCGGGTCCGGATCCGATCACAACTATATCGTAGATGTCAGCCATGCCGTTCGTGGTACCTCTTGCAATCGATTATCACAGGCGGCCAAAAGACCCCATCACTACCCGCATGGATTCCGTTCTGCTTGCCAGGCTCAGCTAACAAGTTCGAGCGGATTTTCGAGCATCGCCCGCAAAGTCTGCAGGAATGCGGCACCCATCGCACCGTCGATGACGCGATGGTCGCACGACATCGTAACCCGCATGCGGCGCCGGACCACCACTTCACCGTCCTCGACAACCGGCTTTTCGACGGTCTGGCCGATGGCGAGGATTGCTGCCTCCGGTGGATTGATGATCGCCGTGAACTCGTCGATGTCCATCATACCCAGGTTGCTGATCGTAAACGTCGCGCCCTGGTATTCCTCCGGCGTGAGCCGTCGAATTCGTCCCCGTGCCACTAGATCAGCCGATTCAACGGAGATCTGAAGGAGCCCTTTCCGGTCCGCGTCCCTGAGTACCGGCGTGATCAGGCCATCCGGCAACGCAACGGCGATGCCGATGTCCACGCTTCCATGGCGTCGAATCGCATCACCTTCGAACGACGCGTTGATCTCCGGATGCCGAGTCAGCGCTTCAGCCACCACTTTGATCAACAGGTCGTTGACGCCGACCTTTCCTTCGCTGAGCCGGTCGTTGAGCGATTTCCGCATGTCCAGCGCTCGCCCCATATCGATTTCCGTCGTCAGGAAGAAGTGTGGAATCGGACCGATAGACTGCACCAGTCGCTTCGCAATCGCCTTGCGCATCATCGAAAGCTCAATCCGCTGATCTTCGAGTCGCGGCGTTCCGACCGGGGCCATCGCTCGTGCAGCATCAGCGGCGGTCCCGGTAGCCACTGCGGCCGGTGTTGCACCCGTGGCGATCGCGGCCTCGACATCGCCCTTGATGATTCGGCCACCCGGACCCGTTCCCGACATCACGGCCAAATCCAGGCCGGCGGCCTGAGCCATTCGTCTAGCGACCGGCGATACCTTGATACGCCCTGAAGCACGAGGTGTCTGCACGTTTGTTGTTGCCACATCAGTTGGCGCGGGCACGGGTTCAGCCGGCGCGGGTTCGCTCGGCGCTTCGGGCTGCACGGGTGCTGCATCCTCGGCAGCGGGCGCCGAAGAGCGTAGCGGCGCACTCTCCAGCAGGGCCGAGATGTCCTCGTCCGCGTCGGCGATCACGCCGATGAGGGCACCCACCGCAACTACGTCACCGTCGGCAACCAGCAGCGCTCGGATGACGCCGCCATGCAGGGCCTCGATGTCCATGTTGGCCTTATCGGTCTCGACTTCCGCCAGGATGTCACCGGCTTCGACCTGATCGCCTTCCTTCACCTTCCACTCAACCAGTTTGCCCTCTTCCATTGTCGGGCTCAGTTGGGCCATTACGATTTTCGTTGCCATGCGCAGGTTTCCGTCAGTCGAGGTAGCAGACGTGCTTCACGGCGTTCACCACGTGATCCACGCTTGGAACGATGAGCTTTTCAATCGAGCGGGCGTAGTGCATCGGTACGTCGAGGCCTGAGACACGAGCCACTGGCGCATCGAGGTCATCGAATGCTTCACGCTGAATGTCGTCTACGATCTGTGCGCCGATTCCTGACACGGGCCAGCCTTCCTGCACGACTACGGCGCGATTCGTCTTCCGGACCGAGGCGATCACCGAGTCCGTGTCGAGGGGTCGCAGGCTTCGCAGGTCAACGACTTCAGCCTCGACCTCGTATTCCGAGGCCAGCTTCTCGGCCGCTGCCAGTGCAACGTGAACCATTCGCGAGTGCGCAACGATCGTCACGTCTTCGCCGATGCGCTTGATGTCTGCGAGGCCGATCGGGACCAGATGCTCTCCATCGGGCACCTCGCCTTTCATGTTGTAGAGTAGCTCCCCCTCGATGAACACGACCGGATCGGCATCACGGATGGCGCTCTTGAGCAAGCCCAGGGCGTCGGCGGGTGTGGCGGGCACACAGACCTTGATGCCCGGGATGTTCGCATACCACGGATCCGGCACCTGGGAGTGCTGCGCCGAGAGCTGCAGCGCCGCACCGCCGGGTCCTCGGAACACGATCGGGATGTTGAACTGGCCGCCGGACATGAACAGCAGCTTGGCGGCCGAATTGACGATCGCGTCATAAGCCAGCAGGGCAAAATTCCAGGTCATGAACTCGACCACAGGCCGTAAGCCGGCCATTGCTGCCCCCACTCCAAGTCCGGCAAATCCGTTTTCGGCAATTGGCGTATCCCGGACACGCCATTCGCCGAACGTGTCGAGCAGTCCCTTGGAGACTTTGTAGGCGCCGTCGTATTCGCCGACTTCCTCACCAATCAGAAAAACGCTGCCGTCACGTTCCATTTCCTCTCGCAGGGCTCGATTGAGGGCCTCGCGGTACGTGATTACCGCCATGCATCCCTCCGGTCCAACCCTCCACGGAACTCGTCCTGATAAACGTTTTCGTAGATCACCGCTGGATCTGGCACAGGACTGTTCTCCGCGAATTCCGCCGCATCCTCGGACGCGGCGATCGCCGCCTTGTCGAGACGGTCATAGTCCTCCGAACTCATCAGCCCCTGGGACGTCAGCCGGTCGCAGAACGTCGCGATTGGATCGTTCTTTCGCTCGCGCTGAACCTCTTCCTTCGTTCGATACGTGCCATGCGCCGGATCCGACATGGAATGGCCGTGATACCGATAGGTGATCGCCTCGATGAACGTGGGCCGACCTTCGTCGCGAGCGCGATCGGCCGCACGCGTCACCGAATCGTACATGGCGATGACATCCTGGCCGTCTACCTGCTCGGAATGCATGCCCTCGTAGGCGTGCCCTCGAGTGACCAGATTATCAACGGATGCCACGCGATCAGTGGCCGTACCCATGCCATAGGAATTGTTCTCCACGATGTAGACCACGGGAAGACCCCACTTGGCCACCATGTTGAACGCCTCGTGAAACGGTCCTCCGTTCACGACGGAGTCTCCGAAGAAGCACACGACGACCTGATCTCCGCCCCGATAGCGAATCGCATAGCCGACGCCTGCCGCCAGCGGCAGGTGCGTTCCCACGATGCCGTGCCCACCCATAAATCTGACGTCCGCATCAAACATGTGCATCGAGCCGCCCGCTCCGCCCGAACTTCCGTCCACCCGACCGAACAGCTCGGCCATGACAGAGCCCGGCTTCATGCCACGGACAATCGCCTGAGCGTGATCGCGGTACGCGGTGAACACATAGTCATCGGAGCGCAGGGCACGGATGGACCCGACGGCTACGGCCTCCTGGCCAATGTACAGATGGCAGAAACCGCCGATTCGCCCCATCTGGTAGGATTCGGCGACCTTCTCCTCGAATCGTCTCGCGAGGAGCATCGACGACAGCATGTCGTGCAACAACTCACGGCCGTAGGCGGCCAAATCGTCTATCTGGTTGTCCCGCTCCACGCTTATCGTCCTGCCTGCAGTTGACTCGTCCGGGCTGATGAGCCGCCAAACGTAGCCGGGTGAGCGGACTTCGGCCAACTTGACGCAAGCTATACAGTTGCCTCAGCAACAGTCATAATTGTGACGGCTGTGTGTGCACTACTGGCGACCGCCTAGGGACGTTTTTCGATCTGCCCGGGTCGCCACAGCACGTACACGGCCGGTATCACGACCAGGGTCAGCACGGTGGCACTCACCATTCCGCCGACCATGGGTGAGGCGCGGGTCGTCAAATCGGGGAAATGGTACATGGCACAGGAGTCTCTCGGGGGGTCGGGTGCAGAGCCGACGTTCCCAACAACCGTCCCTACGCGGCGCCCGCCCTCAGTTTCAAGGATTCCAATTGCTCGCGGGCGTGGTAGCTGCTGCGAACGAGGGGACCGCTTTCGACGTGCACGAACCCGAGCATCTCGCCGTATTCCTTCCACTCGGAGAATTCGTCAGGCGTAACGTAACGGTCGATCGGGCGGTGACGCACAGACGGGCGCAGGTACTGGCCAAGCGTCAGGATCTGCACACCGACAGCCAGAGCGTCGTCTAAGAACGAGCGGATGTCATCCGACACTTCGCCCAGGCCTAACATGATGCCGGTCTTGATCCTGACTCCGTCATCCAGGCTTTTCGCGTACCGCAGCACTTCGAGGCTGCGTTCATAACGAGCGCCGGGACGCAACTCAACATGCAGCCGCTCCACCGTCTCCATGTTGTGATTGAAGATCTCGGGCCGCGCGGTCATGACCCTCTCAATGGAACTGCGCATACCGCGGAAGTCCGGCGTCAAGACCTCGACGGAACACTCGGGCAGTCGCGCATGAATGTCATCGATCAGCCATCCGAAGATGCGTGCGCCGCCGTCAGGCAGGTCGTCCCGGTCCACCGATGTAATGACGACATGACGGAGCTGGAGCTGCTCGATCATCTCGGCCACGCGACGCGGCTCATCCTCGTCCAGCTCCTCCGGTCGGCCGTGGGCGATGGCGCAGTACGGGCAGTTCCGGGTGCACTTGTCTCCCATGATGAGGAACGTCGCGGTCCCGGCATCCCAGCACTCTCCGATGTTGGGACACTGAGCCTCCTGGCATACGGAGTTGAGGCCCATCTCTGCCATCAAATTCTTCAGGCGCCGATAATTCGTTCCCCCCGGAGCGGTTACCTTCAACCAACGGGGCTTTTTGTGTGGCCAGGCGGCAGGCGGAGCGCCGCATCCACCGACCATCGGGTGGTCGGACGATAACACGGCTGAAGGCTGAAGAACGTCGAGTTTGCGCATTTTAGAATGTTCGGGTGCGGATCGTCACCGGTTGCCAATCGGTCGAGCGCCCGAATCTACCGGCCACCGGGAAGTGCGTCCACTTCACGCTCCGTTGTTGCCGAGGATCGCGGCCGGGACTAAACTCTCTTGTTGCACGTGCCTGCGGTATTCTCCGCGACGGTGCTCAGGTTCGCAATAGAGGAAGCAATCGGTAATGACGTACATCATCGTTCAACCGTGCATTGGCGAAAAAGACGCATCCTGCGTGGATGTTTGTCCCGTCGATTGCATTTACGAGGGTGAGGACATGTTTTACATCCACCCCGAAGAGTGCATTGATTGTGGTGCTTGCGTACCGGAGTGTCCGGTCGATGCGATCTTCCCGGATGACGAAGTTCCGCAACAGTGGGACGGGTTCATCGCCAAGAATTATGTCTACTTCGACGTGCCGGCGCCCTGAGACGACGAATCCGCCGCGTGTCTGGATGGATCCGGCAGCGCCCGCTTTACACCTGGATGGCGGGCGTCTCGCAGTTTGAAACCCGTTTCAAGCTGATAACGTTTCCGATGTACGATTCCGAAATTATTCAAGCAAGCCGTTTCGTATCGAATGCTGAGGTGAAGGAAATGAATAGAAGTTCGACTGGCCGCATGTATGCGCTGGGAGCCCTGGCCCTGCTCCTCTGGACACCGCCTTTGCAGGCACAGGAGTCCATGGACATGGGCGATCAGACATATCGGCACTTGACCGCAGCAGATGCTGCCGGTCTGGATGCCCCCGAGTTGCCGGCGCCCGACGGTGAGGTCGTGACGGTGAGGACGCTGGTTGATGAGCGTCTCGTCGAATTCGACATCGGTCCCGTAGACCTGCCGGCCGGCATGGATCACCTTCGGCTGCCGATTCAGATGGCGGAGTTTCCGGTGGACGGCTGGATTCACGGATTCGAGATCGAGATGATCGACGAGGACGGCAACGAGATCCCCCTCGATCTTCTGCACCACGTGAACTTCATCGATCCGGACAAGCGGGAGCTGTTTTCGTCGATTGCCCGCCGGATCATGGCGGCGGGACGCGAGACGTTGCGCGAAAGGTTTCCGGAGCTGATCGGCTATCCCATCTCGGACGGCGATCGGATGCTGATCTCTACGATGTTCGCGAATCCGCTCGGACGCGATTACTCAGGGTCCCATCTCATCGTGCGTTTCTTCTACAGCACCGAGTCCGACGGCATGTTTCAGCCGCGGGACGTATTTCCGTTCTACCTGGATGTGATGGGACCGGTTGGCGGCAAAGATTTCCCTGTGACTCCGGGCAAGACCGTGCAATACTGGGAAGGCCAGCCGGCAGTTGATGGGCGAATTCTCGCCATAGGCGGTCACGTGCACGATCACGCGTCAAAGTTGACTCTGGTGGACATGACCACGGGCAAGACGGTCTGGGAGACAGAGCCTGCGGTTAGCGCCGAGGGCCGTGTGACCGGCGTTCCGAGCGGCACGTTCTTCTGGACACTAGGGCGAAGAATCTTCGCCGACCACACGTACCGAATCTCGGCAGAGTATGACAACCCGCTTGACGTACCGGCGCCAGACGGCGGCATGGGGGCGATCGGTGGTGTGGTGTGGGTAGGAAAGAACACGGTGTGGCCGAAGTTCGACCGCGGTGACGACAGCTACGTGGCCGATCTGATCAACACACTCGAGGCGCCGGCAAACCTGCACTCACACGGGACCCAGGACATGTCGGCCGAGGATGAGCCTGACATGGAAAGCATGCCGGCCGAGGCCGAGAACGGCGATCATACCCACTGATCAAATACCACTTTCACACGGCGATGCGGGATGTCCCGCGTCTGAGCGCCCGAAGGGGCGACCGATTGTGTCATGTGTACAGTGATCGGTCGATCGAGGAGTTGCTCGCCTGGGGTGCCGCTCGGAATCTGCGCGCCGAGTGGATGGACCGGCGGCACGTGCTGCCTCACTTCGATGTACGCGGTGAACAAGTAGCCGAACACGAACCCGGTGTAGCCCGGGCCGAACTGGTAACCGACATCCGCTGGTGGCGGAATCATCAGGCCACCAGCGGACGTCTGCGTTAACGTCCCGTGTTGAGCACGTTGATCCCCCGGAACAAGGCGATCGGGCAGCCGTGCGAGACCGCGTTGCTCTGACCGGGCTGACCCTTGCCGTCGTTCAGACTTCCGCCCACGTAGTAGGTCGACGGACCGCCGATCACAGCGAGCGAATTCCAGAAGTCCGGCGTGCGGGCCTGATACGCTACATCGCGTAGCATGCGCACCTTCTTGCCGCCACGGATTTCCCACGCCACCTGCGCGGAGAACTGGAAGTTGTAGCGCTGCTGGTCGATCGAGTACGAATTCCGGCCCTCGAGATAGATACCGCGATCCATGGCCGTGAGCACGTCGTCCTCGCTCAAATCTTCGTCTGCATTCGGCAGCAGGTTCATGTTGGGCATCCGCTGGAACGGAATCGATGACCAGCTCGACGCATAGGAGCAGCCATGGCTGTTCTTCCGACCCGTGAAGTCGGAAATCCACGCCACCTGCTCGCGTGTCGTCTGGTAGTCGACGAAGATCCCGTCCTTGATCATCGGCCAGAGCTGCGCAGGCACACCCTCGTCATCGTAACCGATTGACGCCATCCCGCCCGCGGATGTCCGCTCGCCCTCGATATTCATGAAGTCCGGCCCGTAACGAAACTTGCCCAGCATCTCGGACGGCGGAGCCAGGAAGCTCGTGCCCGCATAGTTCGCTTCGTAACCGAGCGCACGGTCCAGTTCCGTCGGATGACCGATCGACTCGTGAATCGTCAGCCACAGATGCGACGGATGCAGCGCGAGATCCCACGTTCCCGCGTCGACGCTGTCGGCACCCAGCATCTGAACGGCCTCATCAGCCCAGACGCGCACCGCATCCGCTGTCATCCGCTTGAGTACGTACTCGTACCCGAACCCGGACGGTTCGACGACGGCTCCCCGGCGCTGGAAGCGAGACCTGTCCGACGACACGGCCGTGATCGTCATGGATGGGCCCACGCGCATGAACCGCTGAGCCGCGATCGTGCCCTCAGACGTGGCGAGCGTCTTGTCCGTCCGGAAGCTACTCACGCTGCTGCTTACGAATCGGACGCCCTCCTGCGCCATCGCGACTGCGTTCAGCTCCAGGAGCAGTGCCGCCTTGTCTTCGACAGGCACGTCGAAGGGATCGATTTCGTGCGGCGCTGTCCAGGTCACCTCGCCGAGAGCTTCCACCGGGGCCAGACGTATCGGCGCTCGCTCGACCGCCGCGTTGGCCCGAGCGACTTCCGCCGCCGTCTTCGCCACCCCGGTCACTGCCTCCCGCGTGAGTTCCGGTGTCGCTGCAAATCCCCAGCTCCCGTCCACGAAGGCGCGTACGCCGATGCCCTCGGAGGCCGAATCGCGGATTCCCTGCACATGGTCTTCCCGTGTGCTGACCGACTGCCGGAGATTCAGCTCCACGCGTGCGTCCACGTATTGGGCCCCGGCAGAAGTCGCCGCGTCGATGGCAAGCAATAGAAGGTCTTTCAACACGGGATCAATTCCGGGAGCAGATCGAACCACCGACGGCGGGTGCGGCATCCCATTGGCACGCAAGATCCGCGGTGCCAGGGCGATTCCTCCCGCAACGGCCGCTGTCTGCTTGACGAAGTCTCGACGTTGCATCATACCGCCTCCGATACCGTGCTGAACTGGAAAGACGAGAGCCGCGCCGGCGGCACTTCCCGGGATGACGTCACTCGCTGGGGACGCCCGAGTTCTTCGATGGACGCGAAGGCCGTGAGCGGCGAGTCGTTCCAGCGGAAGTTGTTGACCGGCCGCACGATTTCTCCATTCTCGACCCAGAACACGCCGTCACGGGTCAGGCCGGTGTACAGGATTGTGCGCGGATCGATGCTTCGGATGTACCACAACCGCGTGACGAGCAGCCCCCTGTCGAGTCCACGAACCAACTCGTCGAGAGACGCAGTGCCACCCGACATCCGGAGCGAACCCGCCCCGCCAGTCGGCCGCATGCCCTGCTTGTCGGCCCAGAATCGATCGTAGGACAGCTGCCGCAGGACCCCGCCCTCGAACCAGGTCTCCGGCTGCAGGGGCATGCCGCCGCTGTCATACGGGGCCGAACCGAGTCCCGCGGGATCGCTGACAAGTGTGAATTTTTCGTCCAGCAACTTCTGGCCGACCTTCGTCCCGTCCTTGGCGCTGAACGCGCTGCGGCCTTCGTCCGCCGAACGAGCGCTGAGCGACCGTGAAAGCAGGCCGAGAAGATCCGACACGGCCTCAGACGTGAACACGACGGGATAGTCACCCGGGTCGAGCGATCGGGGATTGCGCGAACCCAGTGCACGTTCGACGGCACGTGCGTGCTGGTCCCTCGTATTAATAGCGGACCAGTCACGGTCAGCCGTGCCCGCCCAGCCGCTGCCCGTACCATCGGCGGTCCGGATGGTGAGTTCGTAGTCCACTGAAGTAGAGCGATGATAGCCGAACATGCCTGCACTGTTGGCAACCGCCGAGGCGCTCGCGGTGGCCGTCAGGAAACCCGCCGCCGTGAGGTCGCCATGTTCCGCGGCAGCGGCAATCGCGGCCGCCGCGACCTGGCCGCGCTTCGCCGGGTCGAGACTCGCGGTGGAATCGAAGAACCCCGCGGACGCGGCATACTCCTGCGCCACCAGCAACGGCATGAGCTCGGGATTCTCCGGGGAAAGGCGAGCCTGGGCCTGCGCGGCATCGACCGCGGCTCGCAGGCTATCGTCGTCCAGCCGGTTCGTGCTCACGGAAGTCTGCCGCTGTCCGAATCGCGCCGATATGGACACCGATGTGTTGGTGACCTCTCCGGCCGTCGTGATCCGGTTTACCGCGGATCTCGTGTTGCCGGTCCAGGAATTCGACACGCTTACCGACGTGTCATCGGCACTGGACATTGCCAGAATACCCTCGACGATCTCTCGGGCCTGGGCTTCGGTGAGGAGATCTGACCGCCGGCCGTTGGCCGTACCGGTCAGGAATTCACGTCTCGTCGTGGACATCGGCTCTCGGCCTCCCGAAATCGAGTCAGACGGGCTCTCTGCCCCCCTGAACCGACTCAGTACATGGAAAGTTCTGCTATCGCCTCCGCGATGTCCGAGACCTGCGGGAGGATCTCGGCTTCGAGCGTGGGGGCGTATCCAACAAAGGTATCCGTCGAGGCGAGTCGCCGGACGGGTGCATCCAGCCATTCGAACAACTCGTCGGCGATCCGGGCTGAAATCTCAGCCCCCAATCCCCACGATTTCGCGTCTTCGTACGCTACCAGAATTCGGTTCGTCTTCTTCAGCGACCCGCCGATCGTCTCCATGTCCAACGGGTTGAGGGTCCGCAGGTCGATCAACTCCACATCGATTCCACGCCCCTCCTTTTCGAGCTGCCGAATCGCCTTGCGCGTTCGCTCGACGAGGGCGCCGTAAGTGACGACCGTCACGTCCACGCCCTCCTCCACGATATTCGCCTGGCCGAACGGGATCATGTAGTCAGGCCCCGGATACCGGCCCTTGTTGTAGGTCTGCCGGTACAGGTGCTTGTGCTCGAGGAACAGGACCGGATCGTCGCATCGGATCGCGGTGCGCAGCAGACCGTTGGCGTCCACCGCGTTGGACGGACACACGACGTGTATTCCCGGCGTGTGGGTGAACAGCGAAGCGCCCGTCTGCGAATGATAGATCGAGCCGCCCGCCAGGTACCCGCCATACGTCGTGCGGACGACGAGCGGACACTTGAAATGGCCACCCGAACGCCACCGCATCGTGGCCACTTCATTGCGCAGCTGATGGAACGCCGGCCAGATGTAGTCGAAGAACTGCACCTCGACGACCGGCTTCAACCCACGGGTCGCCATCCCCACCGCGCGGCCCACGATGTTGGCCTCGGCCAGCGGGGAGTTGAACACGCGGTTCGATCCAAATTCGCGCTGCAGGCCGGCCGTGACCTTGAACACGCCGCCTTTGCCTTTGACTTCATCGATGTACTCTTCGCGGCTGACGTCGGCGACGTCCTCACCGAACACGACGATGGTGGGATCCCGGCGCATCTCGTCGCGCATGCAGGTGTTGAGCAGATCGACGACCGTCGTCTCGTCTCCCTCGAAATTCGGCTCCGTGGAGAACCGCGCGGCATCGGTGACATCGACATCGGGCGAGAACACGTGATCGTACACTGTGTCCGCGCCGGGTTGAGGCCGGGTCTCCGCCTGCTCCGACTCGCTGACGATGCGCGCGTCAATCTCCTCACGCAGAGCCTGGAGCTCCTCTTCCGACGCGATTCCCTCGGCCACGAGTCGTGTGGCAAACGTCACCACCGGATCCCGCTCGGATTCCTGTTCTCGCTCGGTCTCCGGCTTATAACTCCGCTCGTCATCCGACATCGAATGGCTGTAGGGACGAGTGACGTGGGCGTGCACGAGAGCCGGGCCGAGACGCGCCCGGCAGTGGGCGACGGCTTCCTGCATGGCGCCATAGCTGGCGACCGGATCCGTGCCGTCCACTTCGCGGATCAGGAGGTCAGGAAACGAGGATACGAGCTTCGAGATGCTGCCCCCGGCGGTGTTGACTTCGACGGGAACGGAGATCGCGTACCCGTTGTCTTCGACGAGGAAAATGACCGGCAGCATCAGATTGCTCGCCGTGTTCAGCGCTTCCCAGAACTCGCCCTCTGACGTCGTGCCCTCACCCGTCGTGACCAGGACGACTTCATCTTCCTCGAATCGTATCGTCTCGGCGAGCCCCGCGCGCGCCGCACGGATTCCGGCTTCCGCGCAGCCGACCGCCTGCAGGAACTGGGTTCCGGTCGGGCTCGACGACGACACGATGTTATAGTCGGCGTGCCCCCAGTGGGAAGGCATCTGGCGACCACCGCTGGCAGGATCTTCGGCCGCACCGACGCCCTGCAGGAACATTTCGTACGGGGTGACGCCGAGTTGAAGGCACAGGGCCCGATCGCGGTAATAGGTATAGAACCAGTCATAGCCGGGGCGCATTGCCATGCCGGCCGCCGTGAGAACCGCCTCGTGTCCTGCCCCGCTGATCTGAAAAAAGATCTTCTGCTGCCGCTTCAGCAACATCTCGCGGTCATCGATGCGCCGCGAGAGGTAGATCGTGCGGTACATCGATAGCAGGTCGGCCGGCTCAAGACCGTGCTGCATTATCTCGGCAGTAGTCTCAGCCTGATCAGCAGGAAATGGCATCGCGTGTTTCGGTGTCCTGGATTCAGTTCATGAGGTCGCGTGGACATACGATCGTGTAATGCTGTGAACGCCGGTGAAAATAGTGCCGCGCGAGGATTGCGGCCAATTCCGCGGTTGACGGATGGGGGATGGACAGGATTGGCGCTAGGGTAAGTACTCTTCCGGAATCGACCCGGCACCGATCTCCTCGTCCCAGGCAATCGAAACGATCCACCCGCGTCCGTCGTTCTGGACGAGCTGGAACGTATTGATCCCGCGGCCGAGATTGCGGTCGTCACCCCAGAAGTGCTTCTCGTACGTGGAGAACACGTGCGCGATATCGCCGTAGCGCTCAATGCGGTTCGAGATCCCGTCCTCGCTGAAACCGGAATCCTGCTCGCCGCCTATCGTTGTCGCGCCATCGATCCAGTCAACGAATTCCTGCACTGACAGGATGTCGAACGCGCCTCCTCTTTGCTCCGTATTTGGAATCAGCATGGCAGTCGGCAGGAAGAGCGAGCGAAATCGTTTCCAATCGAAATTCTCGCCCGGAGCGCGGGCAATGGATTCGTAGGTAGCGGCAACTATGGCTTCAGGGCTCGCCACATCGGACGACCTGACAGATTCCTGAGCGCTCGCCGGATGCGCGAAGGCAGCCCCTGCCAAGAGAATGAGAGAGGCAGCCACAGCCTCTGATTTGTTGGATCACATCATGAATGCCTTTGCCGATCCCTGTCCCAGTAACGATTCGTCCAGAGTATCACGGAGAAGGCTCGGGACCCAACTTCGACGCATGATCGCCGGAAGAGTAGACCACGAAGGCCGTGCCGTAGACGATCCCGTGTTTTGCGCCTATGTTCGGGCGCAGTTTTGGGGCCGTAGCTCAGTCGGGAGAGCGCCTGCTTTGCAAGCAGGAGGTCACCGGTTCGATCCCGGTCGGCTCCATAGTACAACTT
>SMVB01077239.1_pt1 | contig 15397 bp, 10 predicted proteins | sample 2456461 | NCBI WGS metagenome assembly SMVB01 (sample SAMN11095934, study PRJNA526329) | marine sediment metagenome | biome: Marine sediment; feature: Surficial sediment; material: Deep marine sediment; isolation source: Hadal surficial sediment | place: Pacific Ocean | collected 2014-05 | depth... | reverse complement strand
GGCAAAGGCTGACCCCTACATTTTCAATTGAGACAGGATAGGTTCTATTCCCGCAGCTTTAGAAATTGTTTTGGTGTCAGCCCGGTTTCTTTTTTAAAGCAGGAATTAAAAACAGTTTTAGAGTTAAATCCGCTATCATAGGCCAACCCTATCAACGTAATATGAGCATTTTTTGGATCCGTTGCTTTTTGCTTAAATGCCTGCACCCGGTAATGATTGATGAATTCGCTAAAGTTTTTTCCAATACTCTCATTGAGCAACCAGGAGAGCTGATTTGGGTGAATATCAACTTGATCTGCTAATGATCGCAATGATAAACCTGGATCTAAATAAGGAGACTTTTCATGGATATAATTTAACAGCCGGTTTGAGTACGTAATAATAGAATCTTTATCGAGGAGCGTCTTCTTTTTCTTTATGGCCTCACTGGTAATGTCTTCAGGGAATATGATTTTTTGAAACTCAAGATACCTCGGATCATCTTTAATTGAATTTGCCAAAGGGTCAGCAAAATGAATAAGCAGTAAAGAAGACTTGTTTTCTATTGCCTGACTGATCCATTCAAATGCTTTGTCATTTTCTCCAGTAACTGCGTACATTAAAAATAGGAAGGAGTTAGCACGGAAGCCATCCGGATTTTCAGCTTGTTCCAATAATTGCTTCAAGTATTTTTCCGCCTTTGCCGAATCCTTTTTTAAAGCATAAGCCAAGCCTGTTAATCCCGTTTTATCTCCTGTAACCACTAGTTCAGAAGGCATTTTCTCAAAGTAATTAATGACATCATCGTAGCGACCTAGCTTAAGTAGGCAGTAACATTTGATGGTATGAGCTGGAATATTTTTTGGATTTTGTTCCAAACAATTATTCAATTGTTCAAGCGACTTTTCAAAATCTTCCAGCATGTATTGGACATAAGCACTATAAAACAGCGTTTCTTTGGACAGAGGGTCTATGGTTAGCGCTATTTCCAGATGCTTAAGTGATTTTTCATGATTGCCTGAAACAATATGTAAAAAGGACATAAACTGTTGAGCCTCAACAAAATTCGGATTCAATTCTATGGCCTTTGTTGTCTCTTTAAACGATTCTCTAAAATTACAAGTAGTAAAAAATGAAAGATTTGCCAGTTGATAATGGCCCCATGGCGATTGATCATTTAATTGAAGCGCTTTGTTGGTTAATTCTGCTGCTTTTTTCCATGATTCTTCATATGACATAAACCCACATGTTGCCATAAACCCATAACAATCAGCTAACCCCAGATAGGATTCTGTGTGCTTTGGATCTAGTTCAAGAGCCTTGTCATAAAGAGGAATGGCTATCCGCATATCGTCAGGATTCCATTTATTAAAATGATATTTGGCTTTTAAAAATAATTCATACGCGTCAATATTGTCAGTTTGCTTTTTAACAAGATGCTCCTGAATTTCAAAATGACCATATTGCTCCCTTAGTTTATCCGCGATTAACAGGCTTATTTCATCTTGAAGTTCAAAAATATTCTTTAATTTTCTATCCCATGATTCCGACCAAAAATGAAAATCTTCCTCAGCCTGAATTAACTGGGCCGTAATTCTAATCATATCACCAGATTGTCGAACACTACCTTCAAGAATGGCGGAGACCTTAAGTTCATTTCCAATTTGTTTAATTGGAATATCTTTATTTTTAAAATAGAATGAAGAAGTCCTGGACGTTACTTTTAGCCTTTTGATTTTGGCCAATGCATTGATAATCTCTTCGGTAATGCCATCACTTAAATATTCATTTTCTTTGCTCGAACTCATGTTTACAAACGGAAGTACAGCAATTGTTTTCTGTAGTATTTTCTGTTTTCCCTTTAATTCCTCAGGCTGAGGAACCGTAATTCCTTCATTTGTAACTGCAAATACTTCAACAGGCTTATCTATATTTTTTAGTTCAAAGTGTCCTAAAGAGGTGGTGGAAATGATATTATGATTTTTAAGTTCATCATTTAATTTACCTGATACCAGCACGGCGCCAGCCACGCTCATACTTTCAATCCGAGAAGCAAAATTTACCCCATCTCCATAAACTTCCGTATTGTTAAAAACGATATCGCCTATGTGCAGACCCATTCTTATAGGCACAGGCTTACCTTTCTGTAAATGTCTTTGAATTTCTATGGCACATTTTGTTGCTTCTACTGCACTTTTAAAAACACTTAATGTGCCATCTCCATAATATTGTATTATCTCTCCCTGATGTAATTCATGTTGCAGCTGGAACACCTCACGGTGGCGTGTCCTCACATTTATTGCAACTTCTTCATCTTCCTGCATCAACGCAGTATATCCAACAATGTCAGTAAACATAACTGCTGCCAGCTGGCGAATTTTCTTCTCTTTCATTGTATAATCATTTAGGGATTATTTAAGACTCAATCTCCTAATTCGTTAATTGTAGATATTGTACTGTTTAAAAATTGTAAACGCCACACCACCTGGAGTTTGTCTACGAAGTAAAGTGTCCGGGTCAGAAAGTTCGTATTCAAACAATCCCGCCGGTCAGGTTAGGCCAATGCCAATAAGTTTAGATTTTTTTAGTCATTTCTTCCGTGTAAGCGATCAAAATTATTTTAAGTAATAGCAATAGAATTATTATTAGGACATAAAAGTAATCCAATTGAAAAATTTAATACCCTATTTTTTTATTTCGATTATATGCCTATTAAATATGAGGCTTTGGACTGGTCAACTTACAATATTTTTTAAGTCAAGTGGCAATTTTCGGATTCTTTTGCCGGTCATATCAAAGATAGCATTGACCAATGCAGGGGCAACTGTTGGCAAACCAGTTTCACCGGCGCCATCAGGAGGTGCCTCACTTTTTAGAATAACTGTTTCAATCTCAGGGCATTGTCCATATTTCATCAATGGATAAGAATCAAAATTTTGTTCTTTGATACCGCCATTTTCAACAGTTAATCCAGTAAATGCTGCTCCTAAACCCATGATGGTCGAACTTTCGGTTTGTGCCTTTACCGTATCGGGATTTATACATATACCCAAATCTATGATTACAGTTATTTTTTTTAGTTCAATACCTTTATTTCCCATGCCTACATCTACTACTGTAGCGAAATAAGCGCCAGATCTTTCGACTGTAGCTATCCCCTTTCCGGTATCTTTTGCTCGCGGAGAATTCCAATTGGTGATCAAAGCTGCCTCTTTAAGCACTCTTCGATACCTTGGATGATCCAGCATATCAAGCCTAAATTGCAAGGGATCTTTTCCTGCCTTGATTGCCAATTCATCAATGAAAGATTCATGGGCAAATGGATTAGTCGAATGATAAACAGCTCTCCAATAAGAAATGGGGATATGCCTTCTTTGAAGCACGCCCTTCACAGATAGATTGGGAATTTGATAATCAGTATTTATTCCTCCCATCAACTGACGTCCCGCAGTCAATTTGTCGCCTGATTGATTACGTATTTCCTGAGCGATTACCTTATGCTCTAAAGCATTTACTTTTCCATTTCCATCCAAAACTGCTTTGCAAACGTTCAAACTACACGCACGAAAAGGCCCCTGTGTTTGATCGTCTTCACGTGTCCAAATAACCTTCACCGGAACGCCGGATTTTTTCGACAAATCTGCAGCTTCTTCCACTACATCAGTCATAGACCTTCGTCCAAAACCACCTCCCATGAAAGTATAGTTGATTTTCACCTCATTCTCTGGAATGTTATATCTACCTGAAAGGAACGATCGGATACCATTAGGATTTTGGGTTGACCCCCAGAACTCAGCAGAATCCTCCCTGATACTAACAATCGCATTCATAGGTTCCATGGGAACGTGAGCCTGATACGGTGTTTCATACGATGCTTCGATGATATTTTTTGATGTACGAAGCACAGAACTCGCATTTCCTCTTCCAAATAGCTCATTACCCTCCGACTTGGCTTCTTCATAGTAGTCGTTCAGAATGGATTCACTGGATATACTTTTTAAATTTTCAGTCTCCCAATTTATTTTCAGGGCTTTTCTTCCCTGGAGCGCTGCCCAGTAACTTGTAGCTAATACCGCCACACCCTCTATTGATCTGCCGTATACCGTCCTTTTGGTTTCAATTACATGCTTTATTCCTGGCATTTGTAGCACTTCCTCTTTATTGAATCTTTTCAATTTACCCAGAAAAACAGGCGATCGTTCCACGGATGCATATAGCATTCCCGGAACCGAAATGTCAATTCCAAATATCGCTTCGCCATTAGTTTTTACTGGAATATCCTGTCTCTTTGTGGGTTTTCCAATGACTTTAAATTCAGAAGGTGACTTTAATGCCGGATTCGAAGGGGGCTCCAATGTACCAGCAATTTCTATCAAATCCCCATATTGTAAAACTTCTCCGGTACTACTGACAACAGTTCCATTTTTAGCGGTACATTGATCAATACTTACTTTCCATCTATTCGCAGCGGCTTGTTTGAGCATTTCCCTGGCACCGGCTCCCATCAGTCTCATTTTTTCATACTCAGTTTGAATGCTTCGACTGCCTACCACCATCTGACTGCCAAATAATTCCCGATTAGCTTCTGATTGCCTGATAATTACCTGATCAATATCAACTTCCAATTCTTCTGCCAAAATCATCGGAATGGACTGAAAAGTGCCTTGTCCCATTTCAGGCCTGTGATTGAATAAAATTATACTTCCATCTTTTGCAATAGAAATGAATTGATTGAGTTCGATACCCTTGATATCTGAGGCCAAACGCGCGACAATTTTATTTTTTCCATCTGTATCCGGAACACATCCTATCACAAGGAACGCTCCGGCAATTGAGGAAAACTCTATAAATTTTCTTCTTGAAATCGTTTCCATAACTACATTTTTAAGGCTCGTTTGATGGCATTTTTTATTCTTGGGTAAGTGCCGCACCTGCATAAAACTGTATTCATTGCTGTCTCTATTTCCTGATCTGTTGGGTTGGAATTGTTCTTTAATAAGTTAGCTGCCTGCATGATTTGCCCAGACTGGCAATAGCCGCATTGTGGTACTTGCTCTTCGATCCATGCCAGCTGCACCGGGTGATCGTTATTTTCAGAAAGTCCTTCTATTGTAGTTACTTCCTTATTTTCAGCAGCGGAGGTCGGAAGAACACATGAACGAACAGGTTGGCCATCGAGATAAACGGTGCATGCACCACATTGAGCGATTCCGCATCCAAATTTGGTGCCCGTAAGCCCGATGATATCACGAATCGCCCAAAGAAGAGGCATCTGTGGATCTACATCTATTTTATGTGTTTTCGAATTGACTGAAAGAGAGAATTGGGCCATAGCACGTTGATTATAGGTGAATGAAAGGTAGAGAAATAATAAGTGGAATGCAAAGGAAAATTGTCATACGCTTAGGCATTGACATTTATTAAATTGGTTCTGCCCCGAACTTGTCTGCCGCAGGCGGGTTTAAGGGAAGATAATAAATGGGGTCAGAAGTCGGAAGACCGGAGACCAAAGTAAAAAAGAGTAAAAATTTTAAAGCAGGATTAAGAAACATTGCTAAATGCCTACGTGGGAAGTTATTTTTTTCGACTTCTGTCTTCAGTCTCTCACAACAAGGATTCCATTAATAAAACAGTAGAACCTTTTGACCATCCCTTTTTTTGTTCCCAATATAAACTATTTAGAAATCTCAATTACCGATCCGTGCCTATGTTGGTGTTATCACCAACAAACCAAAACAGGCTTGATAAGCATGTTGGTGACAACACCAACTAGGGCGGCAAATGCAAATAAGTTCATTTCATGTTCATTACTCATGGCAGGGTGAATATTTTGTATCACTTCACTTTATCCCTAAATATTGATAGAAATCCCACATCAAGTGCAGGATGTTGAATATATATTAAGATCCCTGATCTGAACCAAGGATTATTATTATTCATATCTCAAGGTATATGCAGGGTTTAAAAGTGCTGCTTTTATGGTCTGGAAACTGACGGAAATCAGCGCGATTGATACTACAAGCAGACCGGATAATCCCAATCAGGCAACTAAAATGGCAAGGAATGAAAATATAGTAAAAACCCGGCTGAACTGCCTGTCCTTGTCATATTGACGATTAACTTATTCATCGAGAAAGAAATAGTCAAATGGATTTCCCGGAAATAAACCAGTCCACTCGGATTCAATATCCTCCAAAACATTTCGGTAATTATTGTATTGCATTCTGTAAATGCGATCACTTTTGGAATGGAATGTGTCATAACTTTTTTCGTACCGGACATATTGCATGATCAGCCAACTGGAAGCGATACCAAGAGCCAGACCTACAATATTCAAAAGAGAAAATCCTTTGTTTTTGAAAATTTCGAAGCGCGGAGAGGAACTAGTTTTTAATCATGGGTATTTATGTCTTAATGTTTTTTAATTATTTCCTGACATATTCAAGTCAATTTGTTTTTTTCTGTCTTTGACCTTTGGTTTTGGTTTGAGCAAAAGCCGTAGCGTCTGATCATAGGTAAGATAGTTCCACGACCAATTAATGAAAATCATAACACGATTTTTAACTCCGAGGATAGACACCAAGTGAATAAATAGCCATAGCAACCACGCTATGAAACCCTTCAGGTGCATGAATGGGAAATCAGCTACTGCCAGATGCCTTCCGATGGTAGCAAGGGAACCCAGATCTTTGTACTTGAATTTATTTGGAGTTTGATTACTTTCAATATGTTTCAAATTCCTCACAAAGTTTGCTGCTTGTTGCAAAGCCACCTGGGCGACCTGGGGATGCCCATTCGGATAGTTTTCTTCTTCCATATATGCGACATCCCCAAATGCGAAAATACCATCCAATCCCTCTACATGATTGTAGCGGTCAACTTTAATACGATTTCCATGGCTATATATAGATGTTGGCAAGCCATGAATACGTTTGGATGAAATACCTGCTGCCCAAAGTAATGTTTTGGAAGAGATGGTTTCATTTTCTAGATGAACCGTCGCACCATCAAAATCCTTCACAGAAGTATTTGTTCTAACAATTACATTTAGATTCTCAAGATAATTAAATGATTTTTCAGATGCATATTCCGACATCGAGGAAAGTATCCTTGGACCGGCTTCAAAGAGATATATTTTCATCAAATTAAAATCCAGCTCGGGATAATCCTTTGGCAATACATATTTTTTCATCTCTGCTATTGCCCCTGCCAATTCTACTCCCGTGGGACCACCGCCCACTATGACAATATTGAGCAAAGCTTCCTCTTCAATTTTATCATCGGTATTTAGCGCCTTTTCATAGTTACCCAAAATAGTATTTCTGATAGTTAAGGCTTCGCCTGTAGACTTCATGGCCAGAGCATTTTGCTCAATGTTTTTCAATCCAAAATAATTGGTATCCGCACCGGTACAAATCAACAAATAATTGTAGCTGAGTTCACCAATATCGGTCTTGATTAGCTTTTGATCTTGATCTACGTCCTGTAATCTCGCGATTCGGAAATGCACATTTTTTTTATCCTGAAAAACTCTGCGAAATGGAAAAGATATGGCGCTTGGTTCAAGTCCTGCAGTAGCCACTTGGTAGAACAAGGGTTGAAATTGATGATAATTATTTTTGTCGATCATTAACACCTGGTACTTAGTATTGGCAAGCTTTCTGGCTAGTTTAAGTCCGGCGAAGCCTCCGCCTACAATGATTATGCGTTTATACGTTGGTTTTGGAATGTTCCTGATTTGTGGATTCATGGATTTTGAATGGCTAGTTGAAAGATTTAATTGGACTAATCATCTGGGATTGCTCAAATATTAATTACATTTTTGATGCATAATTTTAACACATCTTTGAAATATTTTCCCTTTCAAAATCCTCACAATAACCTGGCTATTGCTGTGGTTTTAAATGAAAAAATATTCCAAACCTGCATCACACTTATTTTTCAAAATAGCAATTTATATTTAAGCAAACCCTCTGAAATGAAAACAAGCACAACAGCTATTGGTTTGTGTAATTTTTCAATATTTCACCAAAGGATTGTCAGGCAATGAGTGTATATTAAAAGATCAGGAACTGGCCTTGGCTATGAGTGATTTGGCTTTTGCAGATAAAGGTAACTTCAAGGCAGCTTCAACCCCTTTTTCCGACATTTTTACAATGGTTTTTTTAAGGATATTTATCAGCTTTTCTTCTTCATGTTCCTTTGAGAAATCATCAAAATAATACTCCAGAAAAACCAGGCATATCACATCCTCCAAAGTTTGGGTCTCAGGATTTTGTTTCAGCTGTTTTTTCATGAGAAGATCTTTGACTTTTAAAATGGTGCTAGCATCATAACCGACTTTTCCCATGATCTCTGAAGCAATTTTCGCTTGATAGATTTTCTCCTGGCTGCGCCATTGCAAATACCCTTTCCGATCCATTGGAAAACGATTTCTTGGGATTTCCCATCGGCCAATGTGCTGACACCTTGCTGTCAGTTGCAGATGCTCAGACGCATTGGCTTCAAAGTCATTGAGTTTGGCCGTCATCCTTTGCGCATATAGCAAGGCGACTGAAAGTTCTTCTCCTTCCACCAATATCATAGAGGGGTCATTTTTGTTGTAGGTATCAAATGCCCGGAACGCTTCATTAAATTTCATGGTTTCCATAATTGTTGCTGTTTATCTGGATGCAATTAAATCCTCTTTGCGCAGTCAGACAAGAAATTAAACGGATTTGCTTGCTGATAGCTCAAAAGTCTCTAATATCTGATATAAAATTATTTTATTATGCCAACCGAAATTCAACAAATCCAATAATCCTCAATTATTAAATTACGTAATATTACGTAAATAATAAGTATATTTACTTGCGTTAGGTTTCTAAATACGTAATTTTGCACAAAAAGGTCATTAAGAGATAAAAAAATTAAGTATGATCAAGATAGTCGTTGTTGGAAATGGGATGGTTGGGTACAAGTTTTGCGAAAAAATACGTAAAAATTTTGACTCATCAATAGTAGCCTTAACAGTGTATGGGGAAGAACCCAGGCCAGCCTATGATCGGGTGCATTTGAGTAGTTATTTTTCCGGCGCCTCTGCAGAAGATTTGCTTATGGCGCCGAGAACATGGTATGAAGAGAATGATATTATTCTTCATACCGGTGAGTTAGTTACTCAAATTGATCGTACGGATAAAATAATCACTACGCATAAAGGCCGGGAGGAAAGTTACGATTACCTGGTATTGGCCACAGGGTCTGGTGCGTTTGTTCCACAAATCAAGGGCGTAGAACGTCATGGTGTTTTTGTGTATAGAACCATAGAAGATCTGAATCAGATTCTTTCATACGGAAAAAATGTAAAGAAAGCAGCTGTACTTGGAGGAGGGTTGTTGGGCCTGGAAGCTGCCAAGGCATTGATGGATATGTCGTTGGAAACTTCCGTGGTGGAGTTTGCAGAAAGATTGATGCCACGACAACTGGATGAGGCAGGATCAGATGTGTTGCGAATGAAACTGGAGGCGCTTGGTTTAAACATTTTAATGGGTAAAGCCACCAGGGAAATTAAAGGAAACGGAAAAATTGAAGGTCTGGACTTTGCTGACGGAACTCATCTGGATGTGGAAATGTTGGTGATATCTGCCGGTATCAGACCGAGAGACGAGTTGGCCAGATCAACCGGACTTGCAATTCATGAACGCGGAGGTGTTTTAGTAAATAATCAAATGCAGACAAACGATTCTCACATTTATGCAATTGGTGAAGTCGCCTGTCATGAAAATATGATCTATGGACTTGTAGCCCCCGGCTACGAAATGGCTGAAGTGGTCATTAACCAGATATTAGGATCGGGAGAAAGGATGTTTACAGGATTTGACATGTCAACCAAACTAAAATTGATTGGGGTGGATGTAGGAAGTTTTGGCGATCCGTTTGGGAGCGGTGGTGAAGTGAAGCCATTGATTTATAAAAATGAATGTAAAGGCACTTATAGAAGGCTGAATATTTCAGCAGATGGAAAATATTTGACAGGAGGAATTTTGGTAGGTGACGCGGATGATTATAATATCCTTCATCAAATGGTTCAGAATAAAATGAAGTTGCCATCATCGCCTGAATCATTATTAGTAAGATCATCCGGTAGTGATGAGGGTACAGCATTAGGCGTTGAAAGCCTTCCTGCTGAGGCCCAGGTTTGTTCGTGTGAAAACGTGACAAAAGGCCAGATTCAGGAGATGGTCGAGGCAGATGAAAATTGTACGTTAAGCGATATTAAATCTAAAACAAAAGCGTGTACAGGCTGTGGAGGATGTACGCCCATGATCAATGATTTGATCAAAGTTACCCTGAAATCTATGGGTAAAACAGTTAAAAATATCATTTGCGAACACTTTGATTATAGCCGGCAAGAATTGTATGATCTGATCAGGATAAATAATATTGATTCTTTTGAAAAATTGATCAAAGCCAATGGGAAAGGTCATGGTTGTGAGATTTGCAAACCATTGGTCGCTTCACTTTTAGCCAGTATTTATAATGAACCGGCAATTGTGCATGATACTATTCAGGATACAAATGACCGATTTCTTGCCAATATCCAAAGAGGTGGTACGTACTCAGTTGTGCCAAGAATTCCGGGAGGAGAGATCACTCCGGACAAGTTATTGGCAATTGGTAATGTGGCAAAGAAATATAATTTATATACAAAAATTACTGGAGGCCAGCGTATAGATTTGTTTGGCGCCAGATTGGATCAGCTGCCTTTAATTTGGGAAGAGTTGATTGAGGCCGGCTTTGAAAGCGGGCATGCCTATGCCAAATCGTTGAGAACGGTAAAAAGTTGCGTTGGCTCCACGTGGTGCCGATTCGGTGTTCAGGATTCCGTATCATTTGCGATTCGGATAGAGGAACGATACAAGGGATTGCGCTCTCCGCATAAAATTAAAGGAGCTGTTTCGGGATGTATCCGGGAGTGCGCAGAGGCTCAGTCCAAAGACTTTGGCATTATCGCTACGGAAAAAGGCTGGAACTTATATGTAGGTGGAAATGGAGGGTCACGACCTCAGCATGCTCAATTGTTGGCCAATGACGTGGATAGCGAAACATGCATCAAACTCATTGACCGGTTTTTAATGTACTATATCAAAACAGCGCCACCATTGACCAGAACTGCCACCTGGCTAAATAAACTTGAAGGTGGCATCGATTACCTAAAGCAAGTTGTTGTGGAGGATGCATTGGGAATTGCCGACACGCTGGAAAAAGAAATTCAGGGACTGATTGACAACTACGAATGTGAATGGAAAAGGGCCATCAGCGACCCAGAGATGCGTAAGAAATTTGCTCATTTCGTGAACTCCGATGATGTAGATTCAAACATTAGTTTTGTTGATTTACGTGGGCAAATAATTCCTGAAAAGTGGTAAGTATTTTTTTATCTTTTAAAAACGGTAATATTCATGGTAGAAATATTAAATAGCTTGAAAAGTCATCAGGTGGGGGAACAGGAAGTTAATATCTGGTTTAAAGCTGCTCATGTTGATAAATTTCCTTTGAATGGCGGTTCCTGCGTGAAATATAAAGACATGCAAATTGCGGTATTTAATTTTGATTCGGGGAAAGAGTGGTATGCATGCCAGAATTTATGCCCGCATAAGATGCAAATGATTTTATCGAGAGGAATCACTGGTTCACAAGGGGATGAACCAAAAATTGCATGTCCTTTTCATAAAAGAACATTTTCTCTTAAATCCGGCCTTTGTCTGAATGCAGAAGAAGAGTCGATTTCCACTTATCCTGTAAAAATTGAAAACGACCATGTATATATTGGTTTTTCTCAATGATAAAATACCAACGATTTTGTTATAGCCTTATCAGAAATCTAACAGATTCGTACCTTTGATGGTGTTGTCACCAACAAACCAAAATAGGCAGGATAAGCTTGTCGGTGACAACACCAACAAGGGCGGCAGTATTAAAATCGGTAATTCTATTTTCCGAACATTGTATTATTAAAAATCTCGCGCCCTCCCATTCGCGAGCGTTTGTAACGTGCGTGCATAGTAATGAGCTTCTAAAAGTTAATAGCAATCCAGAACTTTTGGCCAATAATTAGGACACGTATCACAGACGTGGGGCAGCATCCATGTTTCTGATTACTTCGGCATAAGAAAGATGATATTAACGCTTTAAATCAAATCGGTTTAGTATTCATGAAAATCCAGTAAAAACACGTAATTTGCCTACGTATTTTTATTATGAGATTTAACTTTAAGGATTTTAATAATAACCGTAAAAATAAGTTCGGAAGACTGGGGTTGTGGTACATCCTGGCGCTTTGTGCTATTGCTACAACCATAATCCTTGGACAAATCCTCATTCAACACCATCTGCATAATCAACGTACAGATTCGAGGGTTGTCAATGTTGCCGGTCGACAGCGGATGCTCAGCCAAAAAATTACCAAATTATCCATCCTGCTTCAGGGAGATGTGCCGCAAAAAAAAATAAATCGGTTAAGTTCAGAACTTCATGAAGCCGTAGAAATATGGCAAATTTCACATGAAGGGCTTAAAAATGGAAATGAAATCTTAGGGTTGCCTGGAAGTAACAGCCCCGAAATTGAAGCCATGTTTAATAAAATTCAACTGCCCCACGATTCTATAATTCATTATGTCAACGCTCTGTTAGGACATTTGTCCAGTGGGGAATTTCATGTGAAAGACGATGTTTCAGTTTTTGTAGTTCACATTCTAAAGCATGAAAAAGCATTTTTAGCGGGTATGGATAAAATCGTGAATCAATATGACATCGAAGCCAGCGGGAAAGTCAGCATGTTGAGCAGAATGGAGTATCTACTTTTACTTATTTCTTTGGTGGTGATTTTATTGGAAGCATTATTCATTTTCCGTCCTACGGCGCTGAATGTGAGCAAAACCATGAACAAGCTAATCGATTCGGAACAACATGCCAGCAAAATGGCAAAGGAAATTTCGGCGATATATAATTCTCTGGAAAAATCTTATGAACAATTGGCTAAGGTAAATGAGCCGGATGACATACCAAAGCTGTGGGCCAAAGCTGATCGTGGAGGAGGCCTGATTCAGATTACGGATGCTTTTCATCAATTGACAAGTTTAGAATGTGGAGAATTCATGAGGATTTGTGATCTTTTCCCGGGATCAGGTCTTGGAGATGAATTTATGGATGATTTAGTAGATACCATTGCTGACTTGGGAAGTTGGTCAGGGCAGATACAAATAAAACATAAGCAACGGGAGATTTGGGTTGAAATAACGATATGTCCGGTTTTAGGTATTGGAAATAACGTTCGAGAAGTACTGGTAATCGGTACAGATATTACTCACAGAAAGCGTGCGGAGCAGGACATGTCCCAGAAAAACAGGAATGATGTAGAAAAGCGGATAAACCAACAAAAATATCGCTCAGTACTTATTTTGGAGGGTCAGGAAGAGGAAAGAAAGCGATTAGCCATGGATATTCATGATGGAATCGGACAGCTATTAACCTCATTGAAATTTCAACTTGAAGCAATCAATCCTATGGATGGTAAAGCGAATCTTCAAAAATTGACTGAGATAAAAGATCAATTAAGAGATACAATTAAAGAAGTCAGAAGAGTAACATTCAATTTAAGACCCACTGTTTTGGGCGATTATGGATTGGCTGCCGGATTGAAGTTATTTACTAAAGAAATTTCTAAATACAGTAATATTACCATAGGATTTCAGAATCCTGATAATCTTACGGAACGATTTTCACAACGTATCGAAAACAATGTTTTTCGCATTGTTCAGGAAGCTATTAATAATGCCATCAAATATGCAGAGGCCTCTTCTATAGATGTTAGTTTGAAGATGCAACTTGATGAACTTGTGATTTTTATAAAGGATGATGGGGTGGGATTTGATCCTTCCAATTTAAATGAGATGGGCATAGAATCAGGCAGTGGTTTTTTCAATATGTATGAGCGGACAGAATATATCAATGGGAAATTAGAAATTGATTCTGTGGCAGGACAAGGAACAATTGTGGAATTGCATGTACCCGTAAAGCAAAAAATAAATGTTTGACGAAAATAAATGGTATGCCAAATGATAAAATTCAAATCCCAAAATAATCCCCGTGAATTATTTAACAGTTAATGGACAAATTGATATTTTGAAATTGAATTTGTTTTTATTTTGAAAATTGGTCATTGGCAATTTATGATTTCTGGCCAAAAAGTGGTACGAATATAAATGATAAGATACTGAAATATGGATAAAATAAAAGTTGTATTAGCGGATGATCATGTACTGGTCAGAAGAGGTCTTAAAGCAATGCTCGATTCCGATGATGTTATAAATGTAATTGGAGAAGCCGACAACGGTGTGGAGGCGGTTGAATGCGCTCGCAGATTAAAGCCGGATATATTGATTTTAGACATTCGGATGCCAGAAAAAAACGGGCTTGAAGCGGCAGCTGAAATACAATCCATGGCGCCGGCTACCAAGGTAGTAATTCTTTCTATGCATGATTCTGAAGATTATGTACTGCAGGCCTTAAATGCAGGGGCTTACGGATATTTGCTTAAAGATACAGATAAAAACGAGTTTGTGAAAGCGCTAAAACTAGTGCATCAGGGGTCAAAATATTATAGCGGAGCGGTTTCGAATATCCTGGCAAATCGGCTATTGAGTGGTACTCTAACTACCATCAAAACTCCGGCAGAAGAAGATGCCTATCACCTCACCAAGCGCGAAAAGCAGCTATTATCCATGATCATCGATAGTAAACACAACAAAGATATTGCTGAAACTTTGGGTAAAAGTGTAAGAACTATTGAAACACATCGTTTCAATATCATGAAAAAATTAGGGGTCAATAATGCTGTTGACATGGTAAATAAAGCAATAAAAGAGAGTTTGGTGTAATATTTGATTTTGTTGAATGATCATCTTTCTTTTTTATCATCTCACAGCAACGCGAAGAAATCAAGTTGAATCATACGAATAGGTCTATTGAATATTAATTTGCTTCTTGAAAGTCTTATGCTATTTGTCGTTTATAAGAAGATCTCCCATAAGATTCCTCCTGAATGACTCATTTTTTAGCTATTTCAGATTTGTAGTCTGAAATATATTTCAAAGTCCAATGAGTTTTGTTCTGCATGTAAGTCTCTTTTCTTTTTCATTTCCAATAAATGTTAGAAATCATAATTGCTAGAAATAATTGTCCGGATTTCTACCTTCAATCGAATTGAAATTTTCTGACATTTTATAAATATCATGACACAAGATTCCTACTTAATGACATTATTTCAATAAGATTTATTCTACGTAGTTTTTTTCTTGTTGATAATTTGTATTTCAAATCATTAATCTATCAGTATCAATTATATACATACTTAAATTATTATTGTTTTCCTTTGATT
>SMVB01257875.1_pt1 | contig 15398 bp, 13 predicted proteins | sample 2456461 | NCBI WGS metagenome assembly SMVB01 (sample SAMN11095934, study PRJNA526329) | marine sediment metagenome | biome: Marine sediment; feature: Surficial sediment; material: Deep marine sediment; isolation source: Hadal surficial sediment | place: Pacific Ocean | collected 2014-05 | depth... | reverse complement strand
TCTTCGCGTTGGGCGTGGTAGTTCTCATGGTCATTCTGGAAGCCGACCACGAGATTTTCGTCGGTCTCTTGGATACGATCTTGGCCGAGGCAAACGCTGGATACGTGTTCCTTGTGGACAAGTCCGGCCAGCAGATCGCCGCCACCGGAAAGATGGATGTCGATTCCACCAGTCTGGCCTCGTTGACCGCGGGCGTCGTCGCGGCCACCGAGGGGCTCTCTTCCCTGATAGGCGAGACCCGGTTCTCGACGCTGTTCCACGAAGGCGCGGAACAGAATTTGCACATCAGTCAGGTCGGCGAGAAAGTAATTCTCCTGATCATCTTCGACGAAAAATCGTCTCTTGGACTGGTCCGGCTACGCACCCAGCAGTATCTACCCGCGCTGGAAGAAGCCGTCGCCGAGGTCGTCAACCGCAGTCAGGGCGATGTCAGAGCAGCGGCTACCCTCTCATCCTCGGCGTTCGCGGAGATTTCCGACGAGGATATCGACGCATTGTTCGGGTAACGGCGGAAGAGCACGATGTCCTTCATTAACTATGCCTCCCGTGAGATCAACTGCAAGATCGTCTACTACGGTCCCGGGTTGGGCGGAAAAACGACCAACATCCAGTGGATCCACGAGAAAACGCGTGCGGATGCGAAGGGTAAGCTTATTTCGCTCGCCACGGAAACCGAGCGGACGCTGTTCTTCGATTTCCTGCCGATCGAGTTGGGCACGATCCGCGGCTTCCGTATGCGGTTCCATCTCTATACCGTGCCGGGGCAGGTGTTTTACGATGCCTCCCGCAAGCTGATCTTGAAAGGCGTCGACGGTGTCGTGTTCGTCGCCGACTCGCAAGAGGCACGGATGGACGCCAACGTCGAATCCGTGTCGAACCTTCAGGGGAATCTCAAGGACCAAGGGTACGATCTGGCGAAGATACCGTATGCTCTCCAATTGAACAAACGGGACTTGCCGTCGGCGGTCGCCCTGGCCGAACTCGAAACGGCGCTACGGATCAAGGACGAACCGGTCTTCGAAGCCGTGGCGACCAACGGTACAGGCGTATTCGAGACGCTGAAATCGATCATCAAGCTTGTCCTGAAGGACCTCAAGAGCCGCTGATTCCACGCCGTGCGGCCAGGCCTAAATCGTTGACACCAGGCACGTTGTCGCGCTCTTGACAGCGCCGGAGTGCCGTCTATAATGCTCGTTTTCGTACGGCTCGCGGGAGTGTTCACGTATGTTTGCGGTCATCGAGACAGGCGGGAAGCAGTTGCGCGTCCACGTCGGCGATCTGGTGCGTGTCGAAACGCTTGACGGGGACGTCGGTTCAAAAATCGTTTTCGACCACGTGCTGATGGTCGGCGAAGGCGAAAGCGCGCAGGTCGGCTCACCCGCGGTCGAGGGTGCGACGGTTCGCGGTTCGATCGTCGAACAAGGCCGAGCAAAGAAAATCCGGATCTACACCTACAAACGGCGTAAGAACTCGAACAGGCGGCGAATGGGGCATCGGCAGAACTACACGGCGATCAAGATCGAATCGATCGACACCTGAGATCGGAGACGCACCATGGCACACAAGAAAGCCGGCGGCAGTACCCGTAACGGTCGCGAGTCTCACTCCAAACGGCTCGGCTGCAAGAAGTTCGCCGGGGAAACCGTCCATGGCGGTGCGATCCTTGTGCGTCAACGCGGCACGCCGATCAAGCCGGGCAAGAACGTCGGCCGAGGTAAAGACGACACGTTGTTCGCTCTCGTCAACGGCGTCGTGCAGTTCGAGAACCGCGGCCGCATGGGCCGGTTCGTTCGTGTCGATCGGCTCGATTAGACCCTTCCTCACACACTATGTTCGTTGATCAGGCATCGATCACCGTCCACGGCGGTGACGGCGGGAACGGGTGCGTCTCGTTTCGCCGCGAGAAGTTCGTGCCGCACGGCGGCCCCAACGGCGGAGACGGCGGCAAGGGCGGCGACGTCGTCATAGTGGCCGATCTCGGCGTTTCGACGCTGCTCCCCTTCCGTTACAACACGTTGTTTCGAGCGCAGCGCGGCGGTCATGGCGAGGGCAGCAACAAGACTGGACGTTCGTCGGACGATCTCGTCGTCGAGGTGCCGGTCGGCACGATCGTGATGGACGAGGACGGCGTGCACGAACTCGCCGATTTGGCGACTCAGGGGCAGCGTTGGGTCGCGGCTCAGGGGGGTGACGGCGGCCGGGGGAACGCGCGTTTCTCGAGTTCGGTCAACCGCGCACCGACCCGTCACGAACCCGGCCGGCCCGGAGAGCATCGACGGCTGCGTCTGGAATTGAAGCTGCTCGCCGACGTCGGCCTGATCGGGTTCCCCAACGCGGGGAAGTCAACGTTGATCGCGCGTATTTCCGCAGCACGGCCGAAAATCGCGGACTACCCGTTCACCACGCTCGAACCGCACCTGGGGGTCGTGGATGCCGGCGGGTACCGCTCGTTCGTCATCGCGGACATCCCCGGCCTGATCGAAGGCGCCCATGAAGGCGCGGGTCTCGGGGATCGTTTCCTGCGGCACATCGAACGTTGCCGTCTGCTGCTGCACCTTGTCGACGGCGCGTTCGTCGAGCGAGAGCCGGTCCAAGCGATACGCACGATCGAGACCGAGTTGAGCGCGTACTCCCCAAAGCTTGCCACAAAACCGACGATCCTCGTCGTGACCAAGTCGGATGCGATCCAGGACAGCGGAGCCGCTGACCGGCTGCACGCCTGGGCGGCCGAGCAAGGTCGCCAGTGTTTTACGATCTCCGCGGTCAGCGGTGACGGAATCTCGACTCTCGTTCAATATGTCGCCGATCGGGTCGAAAAAATGCCGCGGAACGACTTTCCGGTGGCGGGGCGAACGTGAGAGTCCGCGCGCTCATGGGAGGTACGTTCGATCCGGTGCACTACGGTCACCTGCGGATCGCGGATCAACTGCGCACGGCACTCGGTCTTCCCGAACTGGCCCTGCTCCCGACCGCGGTGCCGCCGCACAAACCCTTGGACTCGATGACTTCCGCCGAGCATCGCGTGGCGATGGTGCGACTCGCCCTCGGCGAATTCCCAGCGCTGACGTTGTGCGCGCTCGAACTCACCGATTCGATCGCCTACACCGTCGATACGCTGCGCACGCTACGCGCGGGGCCAACGGCGACGGACCCTGTTTTCGTCGTCGGGATGGACTCGGTCGCCGAACTTTCGACGTGGCATGATTACCGAGGATTGCTCGTGGAGTTTGACTTGATCGCGATCGCGCGACCCGGCCACGACCGGTCTTCGTTGCGCGACTGCGATCCGTTCGTCGTCGAACGGATCCAGCCCGCCATCGACCCTAGAGGGGCGCGCCGCCTGATTGAAGACGAACACCTTGGTCGCGGCGGACGGATCTTCCCGCTGCGGCTCCCGACTCAGGCGGTCTCGTCACGCGAGATCCGGCGCCGTACCGCGGCCGGTGAGCCCCTCGATGACCTTGTCCCCGCGGACGTCGCTTTGTATATTCGGCGCCACAACTTGTATGCGAGAGGAGCCAAACCCTGAAAAACCAAACGCGCGACGATGTCCTGCTTTGCGTGGATGCCGCTCGTGACCTAAAGGCCGAAGACATCGTCGCGCTCGACTTACGCGGGCTTTCCGACGTCACAGACACCTTCGTGATCTGCCACGGAACCTCCAACCGCCAGGTCGCCGCTATCGCAGAGAATATCGAACGACGGTTGCGCTCCGAGGCCGGGAGAAAGCCGACTCACATCGAAGGCTTGCCGAGAAGCGAATGGGTGCTGCTCGACTACATCGATTTCGTGGTCCACGTGTTCGTCCATGAAAAGCGTGAGTTCTACCGACTCGACCGGTTGTGGGGCGATGCCCCCGCCCTGCCTCTCCCTTCGGGGGTCGACGGCGGCGCCGGTGCGGTCGAGAACGGATAGATCGCGCAGCGTGCGGGCGCGGCTCATCTGTGTCGGGAAACCAAAGAACCTCCACGCCAACGCCCTCTACGACGATTTCGCGGATCGCATCTCCAAACTCGGGCTCGAGTTCAGCCACGGTTGGGTCGCCGAAGAACGTAGCGGTGGCCATTACAGCGACGACCACGTAATGGAACGCGAGAGCCGGCGTTTACTCGCCGCGGTGGAAAAGGGCGTCCATTTGGTGGCGCTCGATCGCCGCGGCCGGCAGTTCGAGAGCGAACGGCTCGCCCCGCTGGTGCAGCGCTGGACGACGCCGTCCGCCGCGCTCGTCCTCGGCGGGCCGCTCGGACATCACGACAGTCTGCTCGACCAGGCGGACGAGGTCTGGTCGCTCGGATCGCTCACGCTCCCGCACGAGCTGGCGCGAGTCGTCGTCGCCGAACAGATCTACCGCGCGATGACGTTGATCCGCAGCGTCCCGTACCATAAATGATCGTGCGACGGCGGCACGTCTTGACGCTGGAATGGGGCTGCATTAACCTTGAATTTTGAGCCGTTTACGGCATTTTCAACGGTAGGCACCAATGAGGGTTCGTACGTTCCTGTTGTTTGTCCTGCTGCTCGCGGGTTTGCTCCTGCTGGCATCGGTGCTGGACTCCAACCGTGAAGTGCTCGAGCAGCCGATCCTGCTGTGGGGCGACATGTCCCTGCCCGTCGGGATCGCGCTGGTCGCCTGCCTGGGCCTCGGGATCATCACCACGTTCGTGATTGGGCTGTCCCGCGAAGCCGGGCTACTCATCGAGCGTGGACGGCTGCGCCGGGAAGGCCGCAAGTACGAAGAGGTGGAAGAGGAGTATTCGCGAGGCCTCGTCGCCGTCGTCGAGGGCCGCGAGGAAGAGGCCCTGGGTCATTTCCGCGCTGTCCTCGAACGAGACAGCCGTCACTTCAACACGCTGATCAAGATCGGCGACATCCTGCGCGCCCAAGGCCGCATCCCGGAAGGGATTGAATTCCATCGTAAGGCGCACCACTTGAAAGAGGACAACACTCGCCCGCTGTACGCCCTGGTCGACGATCACGAGGCACAGGGAGACATCGACCGCGCCCGCGTCGTCCTCGGCCGCATCCTCGGTATCCAGAAGAACTCGGTTGCCGCGTGGCGGAAGCTGCGCTCACTCCACATGACGGAGAACAACTGGGAACAGGCCCTCGAGGCTCATCGGCGTGTCGAGAAACTCGCCCCCGATCCGAACCGCGAATCCCGGGATCAACGGGTCGGCCGGGGAATTCGATTCGAGATCGCCTCGGAACGTCTGGAAGCGGGAAAACCCCGGGAAGCCGTCGGCCTGCTACGTCGCCTACTCAAGGACAACGACCAGTTCATCCCGGCCCACGTCACACTCGGCGAGGCACTGCTCTCGCAGGGCAGCGAAGCGGAAGCGGTCGACGTTTGGTTCCTCGGTTTCGAAACTACGGGCTCGCCGATTTTCCTGACGGTACTGGAGGAACACTACCTCCAGAGCGAACAGCCGCTGCAGGCGATCGAAGCCCTGAAGCGGTGCATCGCCCATGCTCGCAAGGACACGCTGGCGCGCTTTTATCTGGGCAAGCTGTATTTCCGGCTCGAAATGCTCGACGACGCCCTGTCGGCCCTCGGTTCGTTGGGCGAGTTGGCGAGCTACGCACCGACATTGCACTACTTGCTTGGGCGCATCCACGAACGGCGCGGCCAGTTCCGCGAGGCCGTCCAGGACTATCGCAAGGTGATCAAGGAAATGGATCTGGTGCAGTTGGAGTACGGCTGCCGCCAGTGCGACGAAAGCCTGATGGCCTGGACCAGTCGCTGCCCCGAGTGCGGCGAGTGGAACAGCGTCGAGGTGAACTATCGCGAGGAGATCCCGCTGGAGGAACTCGGCCTCGCACCGGCCCCGATCTATACGACGCGCGATTGACTTCGGTCCCCCGCCTCCGACAATAGCCGAATTCCCGTTGTCGAACCTCATCGGACCTCGCGGTCTGCGCCGCTACACGTTGCCCTGGTTGTTGCTCGATGCCGCGTTGCCCTCGAGTTGCTTCGCCTGCGGGAAACGGTTGGGTTCGAGGCAAGCCTTGGGTGCCTGTCATCGCTGCTGGCTGGGCCTGGACCCCGAGCCCGAAATGACGCGGACGTCCCCGGACGGTGCCACAGTCATGTCGGCCGTTCGCTACACCGGATTGGCGCGCCGATACCTGTTGCGCGCGAAGTTCGGGCGGCGACGGGAGCTGTTCGACCCGATGGGACGGATGCTGCTCGCCGTGTTCCGCCAACAACCGTTCCGCCCGGGTTGTATCGTCCCCGTTCCCTCGCACCCGTGGGACACGTGGACCCGTGGATTCACTCCGAGCCTGGAGATCGCTCGACCGTTGGCGAGAGCCGCGGGGATCCCGATCCGGCCGCTCTTGCACCGCCGGTGGCGCCCCTGGACGCCGATCAAACGGTTGGGCCGGGCCGGCCGCGAAGCGCTTGCCGCCACGGTATTTGGAGTCAGGTGCGACTTGGATGGAGCCTCGGTTCTCCTCATCGACGACTTGGTGACGACGGGAAGTACCCTGGCAGCCTGTTCGCGGCGCTGTATCGAGGCGGGTGCGTCCGAGGTCCACGGTCTGGTTTGGGCCAGGGCGGCCCCTTTTCTTTAACTAAAATAACTAAACTGGGAAGTTTTCAAAATCAGCTGACGAGGACTGCAAATCCTTGACCGGGGGGCCACGCCGCCGTATATGGTCTGTCGTGGAATCGCTATGGAAAGGCGCCTAAATCAGGAAGCAGGGACGTGATGGGGGGAGGCGAGACTGGTTCGCCGGTTTTTTCAAAGATATTCTTGAGCGCAACTCGAACGCTCCGAAACACCCGGAAATGGGGAGGTCAATCTGATGAACGTGAAACGACTTGGCGCGCTGTTCGTAGCTGCCCTACTCGTAACGGCGGCCGTGCCGGCTTTCGCCGCGAGTGATGCGACGGTTGGCGAGTTCGTGATCAGGCTGGCCAAGACCCGTAACTTGGTGGCCACAGACGCTCGGATCGCGGTCGATGCGCTGCGCGGAATCGGTGTGCGTGTTCCGGCGGACCTGAATTACTCGAAAAAATTGACCGAAGGTGACGTCGCCCGTCTGTCCCGTTCGTTCGGGCTGAACGTGACGACCACGTCTCCGGACAACTCGTTCACCACCGACCAGGTCGACAGCTTCTTCGCGACCTTCGGCGTGGATATCGGTTTCACTGCGGAGACCGAGGGCAACTCTACCCGCGATCACTCCAGCGGCCTGGCTTTTGACCCGTACTCGAAAGGCAAGGGCGGTAGCAAGGGTAAGAAAAAAGGCCATGACTTCACGCCGACCGAACCTGAATAAGCTTCGTTCTCTCTAAAGTACCTTAAAAGTATCTTCCCGTACTGAGTGGGCCGTTCATGAAATCGATCAGGCCCACGATCATCTTGCTCACCGTCCTGGCTCTCGCCTTGCCGGTCCCGGCTTCCGACGAGATGACGGTCGGAAACTTCGTTCGAAGGCTCGCCCGATCCAAGAACCTCAAGGCAGCCGATGCCCGAATCGCCGTCGATTCGTTGCACGAGGCCGGTATCCGCCTGCCGTCCGACCTGGCGCTGTCGACACGCCTGACCGAAGGCGACGTGGCGCGCATTGCACGGGCCCTGGGCCTCGCCGTTTCCACCAACCGTCCCGACGCCGGGTTCTCGAGCGAACAGGTCGACCTGTTCTTCGCGTCGTTCCGGGTGGAGCTGACCCTGGCGGTGGACGGAGGCGCGGGCAACAGCGCTCGAGGAAACGGGGACGGCTCGCCGTTCAACCCATACATGAAAGGCAAGGGCGGCAGCAAAGGCAAGAAAAAGGGTCACGATTTCAGGCCCGCCGAACCTGAATAAAACGACTTCGAGACATGTTTCGGCCGCCGAGACACACCCGCAGCGTTATTATCGAAAATCAAATAAGGCAGAAGTAAGACGAAAACAAACAAGTCATGCCGCGTTCTCGGGGCACCCGCGTAAGAAGCCCTTGACGGTCTGCGGATACGCCGTATAACTAGGAAACTTCGGGAAACACCGACTGTCTTCAATGTCTTACGGGTCTTGGAGTTGATTGAGTGGTTTTTGCCGGAGTGGACGACTTACTGGAAGACTTGAATCAACGTTGGGGGGAGGCAGGAAGAATGGCAATCATCAAACGAATTGGTACGATCACGGCGGTCGTGGCCTTGTGCCTTGCGTTCGTCACACCCGCCATGGCGGCCAGTGACATCACCGTCGGCGATTTTGTCCAGCGTCTGGCCAAGGCCAAGGGCCTGGCCGGTACCGACACAAGAGTGGCCAACGATGCACTGCGCGGGGTCGGCATCCGCTTGCCCGGCGATCTAAACTTCGGCAACCGTCTAACGGAAGGCGATGTCGCGGTCATCTCTCGCGCCGCCGGCCTGACTGTCCGCACGAGCAATCCGCTCAACGCTTTTACCAGCCAGCAGACCGACATGTTCTTCATCAACTTCCGCGACGACTTCGGGGGCGACGAAAACGGCACCAGGAGCCACACCAACCCCGGCGTCGGCAGCGGCCCCGGCAACGGCAACGAAGGCCCTCCGTTCGATCCGTTCACCAAGGGCAAGCACGGCAAGGGCAAGGGCAAGGGCATCTTCACACCGACCGAGCCCGAATAAGTTCGGTTGACCTTGACGATGGAAGCCGCCATCGTTCTCGATGGCGGCTTTTCTATGTCTGGAGAACAGAGGCGTAGCGGTGACTCCCCCCCGAATCTTGACGGCACGCTTGCCGATCTTTCTGCTGTTTCTGCTGTCCGGCGCGACTTCGCTGGTTTACGAGGTCGTCTGGCTCCGTAAGCTGATCCTGATCTTCGGATCGACGCAGTTCGCCACCAGCACGATCCTTTCGACGTTCATGGCGGGTCTCGCGCTCGGCGCGTTCGTCGCCGGCCGCTGGATCACTCGCAGCCACATCGCACCACTCAAGATCTACGGCCTGCTGGAGATCGGCATCGGCGTCTACGCGCTGTTCGTCCCGTTCCTGTTCCGAGTTCTTTCTCCGGTCTACCAGGCGCTGTGGGACGCGGGAATGTCCGAATCGTTCGTGGCGCTCAGCCTGGCCAAATTCGTCGGCATCGCGGCGGTCTTGCTGCCTCCTACCGTGATGATGGGCGCGACGCTTCCGATCCTTTCGCGACAGATCGCCGACGACCCGAAACGCATCGGAGGGAAAGTCGGGACGTTGTACGCGATCAACACGTTCGGCGCCGTCGCCGGGACTTTTCTGGCGGGGTTCGTCTTGGTACCCCATCTCGGCGTGCGGCACACCTTGTGGGTGACGGCCGCCGTCAACGGGGTGTTGGGCCTCACCGCGATGTGGCTCGCCGGCCGACTTGCGCGACCCGAATCGGCCGCGCCCGCCAAGCCCTCGGGGGATGCCGCGCAGGCTCCCGTGCCGGACTCCCCCGCTCTCGCCGCGCCGCGGCGCCGAATGCCGCTGGTGCTGCTCGTTTTCGGACTCTCGGGCTTCGGCGCGTTGGTCCTCGAGGTCGCGTGGACCCGGGTTCTGGCGTTGGTGATGGGCAGTTCCGTCTACGCCTTTTCCCTGATGCTGTTGGCCTTCCTGGTCGGCCTGGCGATCGGAAGCGCCTTTTTTGCGGGCTGGCTCAGGAAGCGGCCCAAGACGGATCCTGCGGCCATGCTGGGGGTGTTGCTGATCGCCACCGGATTCCTGGCCTACGCCACGTCCTGGGCCTTCCGGGCCCTCCCGCGCACGTTTGCGGAAATCTATTTCTGGACCCAGGGCCAGACCGATTGGTTGACCGGCTCCGACTGGCTGTCGGCGAACCAATGGATGGTCGTACAGTTCCTCTGCGGGCTGCTGATCATGTTCCCCGCGACGTTCGCTCTCGGCGGCATCTTTCCGGCCGTCCTTCAACTTCACGCCCGCCGACTAGACCAGGTCGGCACGTCGGTCGGCACCGTCTACGCCTCCAATACCGTAGGTACGATCGTGGGTGCAGCGATGGCCGGCTTCGTCCTCATCCCCGCGTTCGGCATGCTGAACGCGGTGACCGGGATCGCGATCCTCGAGGTCGCGCTCGGCACGCTGATCGTCTTCGCCGTCGTGACCCGACCGCACCGGCTGCGCCCGGCGATCCTGCTGGCGGCCGTCGTGATTTGTGGCTTGTTCTTCGGACTCCCGCAGTGGGACGTAAGGCTCATGAACAGCGGCGTGTACATGAATCTGTTCGGCGAGGGCTGGACGGACTGGGAGTCGTTTTCGAAGATCATTTACGAAAACAACGAGCCCGTCCTCGTCCGGGAGGGCCTGACCGCCACGGTCTACGTCGCCGACCAACCACGTTTCCAGAACCGCTATCTTGCGGTCAACGGAAAGATCGAGGCATCGACCAACGCCGACCTGGAAACCCAACTGATGTGCTCGCATTTACCGCTGATGATGCACGCAAACCCGAAAGACGTGATGGTCATCGGGCTGGCCAGCGGGATCAGCGTCGGTGCGGTGGCGACCCATCCGGTCGAGACGATCCGCGTGATCGAGATCGAAAAGGAGATGGAACCCGCCGCGCGCCTGTTCGAGGAGCATAACAACTACGTGCTGGACGACCCGAGGCTCGTGCTGTCCTTCAACGATGCCCGCAACGACCTGGAGTTCTCTTCGAACACGTATGACGTCATCATCTCCGAACCCTCCAACCCCTGGATGACCATCGCATCGAATCTGTTTACCGAAGATTTCTTCCGCATGGCCAAGACGCGGCTTCGCGAGGGCGGGATCTTTTCGCAGTGGGTCCAGAATTACTACCTGCCGAAGGAAGACCTTCGATCGATCATTGCCGCCTTCCGAGTTTCGTTCCCGTACGTGATGTTGTTCGAGACATACGACGGAATCGATCTGATACTGATAGGCTCGCAGGAACCGCTCCAGCTGAACCTGGAGCGGTTCGAAGAGCGTATGAGCGAACTACGCGTACTGCTGGATCTCGGCCGGATCGGAATCCGCAAACCAGCTGACATCCTGGAACTTTTTCGTCTCGGGCCCCGCGACATCGACAAGATCGTCGCCGGCGCCCCTCGCAATACGGACGACAACGCGCGCGTCGAGTTCTCCGCGCCCAAGACGTTCGGGGTCTACACCGTGGGGGAAAACCTGGATTATCTGCGCCAGTTCGTCAGTGACCCCGTGGACTTCATCACGCCCGAACTCGGCCCCGAGGAGGCGGACGAACTCAGGCTCCAGATCGCTCGTGGACTCTTTTTCCGCCAGGAGTACGATCTGGCCCGTCGAACCCTGCAGGCGGTGGAGTCGTCCGAGTTCAGCGCCCGGATCGCCGATCTGGCGCGCAGAATCGACCAGGCCGCCGACACCCCGTAACTGCAATTACTTATAAAGGGGAGTAATCCGATTGCCGCGAGAGGCGACCGTCGGTATATGAACACCGACGGGACTCACTTAAGTAATGAAAATCAACATGGCCAGCACCCGGAGGCGTGTTTCCGCGGCGCGATTGGGGCTTGCCGCCTGCGCCTTCGTTTGCGTGCTGCCGGTCGCGGCGCAGACGACCCTCTGGGTCGACGACGACACCTGCCCCGGCATGGGCTCCGGCACCTCTGCCGACCCGTATTGCTCCATCCAGGAAGCGATCTGCTCGATCAAGAACAGCGGCGGCGGCGACGTCATGGTCCGCCCGGGCACCTACGCCGAGTCCTTGCGGATGTTCGCGGCGGTTAGTGTCATCTCCACCGACGGTCCGTCAGTCACCACGATCGACGCCTCCGGGCAACCCTGCACGACGGCGGAGTGCGTCGCCAGCACGATCAACCTGGTCTGCTCCGTGGTCGTCTACGGCACGGGTCCGACCAACGCCGATCGGCTCGAGGGGTTCACGTTGACGGGGGGATCGGGGTTGTTCCGCGATTTCGGCGGCGGCTCACCGCCCAACGCGATCACCGGGGCCGGGATCTTCATCTTCAACAGCGAACCGACGATCACCAACAACGAGATCGTCAACAATGTCCTGACCAACGGCACGACCAAGTATTTCTGGGGCGGCGGCATCTATATCGCCGGCGGTAGCTATGGCGATCCGATCCAGCCGGCGATCACCTACAACCTGATCTCGGGCAACATCAACGACTCGGGTCCGGGGCAGAACCAGAACAACCCGTCGTACTCCATCGGCGGCGGTCTCTACGTCGGCGTTTATACCGCACCGGTGATCTCGGGGAACACGATCCAGTACAACGTCGCTGGCGACATCTCGTCCAGCAACCACATGGGTGTCGGCGGCGGGATAGTGGTCTACAGCCTGGCCTTCACACCCGTCCCGCTGATCAGCAACAACATGATCCGCGAGAACAGTTCGGCCCACTTCGGCGGCGGTATTCTGTTCAGCCAAGTCTACAACGGTGTTCAATACATCCCGACGCGAGGTCGAGTCGAGAGCAACATCATCGAGCGTAACGCCAGCGACCGCGGTGGCGGTATCCACGCGAACACGACCGACGCGAAGATCCGCAACAACACGATTGTGGACAACGATGCAGGATACGGCGGCGGCGTCGTGGCCGGCGTCAACGACGGGGTCAACCCGTTCTTCTACAACAACCTGATCGTGTTCAATGACGGCAACCCCAACGGTGGCGGCGGCATAGCCATCTACGGTTCCACACCGACGGTGTCGCACAACGATTTCTACGGCAACGTCCCGAGCAACATCGGTGGCGAGGCGCACGATTCCGACTACATCGGCATCAACATGAACATCTCCCTCGATCCGCTGTTCGAGGACTTCAACCTGGCAACGCGCGACCTGCACCTGCAGGGCTCCAGTCCGGTGATCGATGTCGGGAAGAACAGTCAAGCGCCGGCCACCGACCTGGACGGCAACCCGCGGCCCCTGGACGGTGACGGCGACGGCACCGCGACCGTCGACCTGGGGGCCTACGAGCATGACCTGCCTGACGTGGACGGGGACGGTGTCCCCGACGACGGCAACCTCAGCGGCTCGACCACCGACAACCCGTGTGCTCCGGGGCAGAGTCTGGGCTGCGACGACAACTGTACCTCCGTGGCCAACCCCGGCCAGGAGGACGCCGACGGAGACGGGCTCGGCGACGTTTGCGACGCGTGCCCGAACGACGCGCAGAACGATCTTGACGGTGACGGGGTCTGTGGCGACGTGGATAACTGCCCGGACATTTCCAACGCCGGCCAGACCGACGGCGACACGGACGGCGTGGGCGACCCGTGCGACAACTGCGTGGGCGCGGCCAACCCCGGCCAGGAAGACTTCGACGGCGACGGTGCCGGCGATGCCTGCGACAGCGACGATGACGACGACGGTGTCCTGGACGGTGCCGACTGCGCCTCCCTCTCCAAGGGCGTCTCCTCGTTGCCCAGCCCGACGGGGGCGACCCTCACCCTGGACGGGGGCGCCAGCGCGACCCTGCGCTGGTCCCGCGGCCTGCAGGGACACACCTCCAATGTCTACCGCGGGACTATCGTCCGGCCCTGGACGTACAACGAGACCTGCCTGGACGCCGAGACCGTGGACGAACTGAGCGTCGACACCGACTTTCCCGTCCCCGGCGACGCCTACTACTACCTCGTCTCCGCCAACAACGTTTGCGGTGAGAGCCGCATGGGAGTCGACGGGCAGGGCACGGACCTGTTCGCCTTGTCCACATGTCCCGGGGCCGGTGGCGAGACGGACGGGGATGGCGTGCCCGACGTCGAGGACAACTGTCCGCAGACCGGCAACGGCACGCAGGACGACACGGACGGGGATTTCGTCGGCGACATGTGTGACAACTGCATGCTCGTCGCCAATCCGCTGCAGGAGGACTTCGACGGCGACGCTGTCGGCGACGGCTGCGACACGTGCACGGACACCGATGGAGACGGCGCCGGAGACCCGGGTTTTCCGCTCAACACCTGTCCCGAGGACAACTGTCCGGCCGAACCGAATCCCACGCAGGCTGACGCGGACGCCGACGGCCTCGGAGACAGCTGCGATCCTTGCGTGAACGATCCGGCGAACGACGGCGATGGCGACGGCGTGTGCGGAAGCTCCGACAACTGTCCGGCAACGGCCAACCCCACCCAGGCCGATACCGACGGTGACGGCAGCGGCAACGCCTGTGACGCCGATGACGACAACGACGGCCTCGACGACACGGTCGACAACTGTCCGCTCGTCGTCAATCCGCTGCAGGAGGACTTCGACGGCGACGGCCTGGGTGACATCTGCGACCCCGACGACGACAACGACGGGGCGGCCGACGGCGACGATAGCGCCCCCTTCGATCCCAACGTCTGCGGCGACGCCGACAACGACACCTGCGACGATTGCTCCTCCGGCACGTTCGACCTCACCAACGACGGGCTTGACACCGACGGCGACGGCGGATGTGACGCCGGCGACATCGACGACGACAACGACAACATCCAGGACATGTATGACTTCGAGCCGCTGAACCCGTTCAGCTGTACCGACTCCGACCTCGACTTCTGTGACGATTGCTTCTCCGGCACGTTCGATCCGGCCAACGACGGACCGGACTTCGACGGCGATGGCCTCTGCGACGGCGGCGACCCCGACGACGACAACGATAACGTCCCCGACCTCCAGGACAGCGATCCATTCGACCCCTTCGTCTGCCGCGACGTCGATGCCGATACCTGCGACGACTGTAGCTCGGGGACGGATGACCCGGCCAACGACGGACCCGATGCCGACGGCGACGGCATCTGCGACGCCGGCGATATAGATAGCGATAACGACGGCGTGGATAACCCGGTCGACAACTGCCCGCTGATCGTCAATCCGCTGCAGGAGGACTTCGACGGTGACGGCCTGGGCGACGTCTGCGACGACGACGACGACAACGACGGCGTGCCGGATCTCCAGGACAGCGATCCACTGAACCCCAACGTCTGCCGCGATCTCGACGGCGACACGTGTGACGACTGCAGTTCCGGAACGGACGATCCGGCCAACGACGGACCGGATTTCGATCTCGACGGCGCCTGCGACGCCGGTGATCTCGACGACGACAACGACGCCGTCCCCGACCTCCAGGACAGCGATCCGTTTAACCCCAACGTGTGCCGCGATCTCGACGCCGATACCTGCGATGACTGCAGTTCCGGGACCGACGATCCGGCCAATGACGGACCGGATTTCGATCTCGACGGCGCCTGCGACGCCGGTGATCTCGACGACGACAACGACGGCGTGCCGGATCTCCAGGACAGTGATCCGTTCAACCCCAACGTCTGCCGCGACGTCGACGCCGATACCTGCGATGACTGTAGTTCCGGGACCGACGATCCCGCCAATGACGGACCGGATTTCGATCTCGACGGCGCCTGCGACGCCGGTGATCTCGACGACGACAACGACGCCGTCCCCGACCTCCAGGACAGCGATCCGTTTAACCCCAACGT
>SMVB01371767.1_pt1 | contig 15399 bp, 16 predicted proteins | sample 2456461 | NCBI WGS metagenome assembly SMVB01 (sample SAMN11095934, study PRJNA526329) | marine sediment metagenome | biome: Marine sediment; feature: Surficial sediment; material: Deep marine sediment; isolation source: Hadal surficial sediment | place: Pacific Ocean | collected 2014-05 | depth... | reverse complement strand
GTCCAACCACTCGACACCAAGACGCCGGAGGGAGCGATGGATGATGCGCTGGACATCCGTCCGTTTCAGGTGGGCGAGGCTGTTCAGGTCAGGGACAAATTTGGTGTGGACCTGAAGCGGTGGGCCCGCGGAGCCACCAGCACGATACCGTGTCAGCAACTCGCCCAGGCACTCTTCCACTCCCACGTAGATATCGCCGCAGTCGAAGGTTGTGAATCCGGCCCGGGCAAGGCGCAACAATCCGTCCATGACGTCCCGGCGATTCATCGGCTTCTGCCGGTGGCCCTGGGAAAGTTGCCAGCCACCGTTGATGATGGCGGCCACGCTGTAGCCGGGGGCCAGATCCCGGCGTGGCACGCTGCCGGCCGGCATGTTCACTTCTTCAGGGGGAGGGCGCTGACCTGGCTGTGCCTGAAGACGCGTTCTCGGATTCTGGAAATACGAAATATGCCGCCACAATGGGGGTCGGGACAGCGGATGTCCGTATCGGTGGTCATCCAGTCATTCTCGTGGGTCTTGCGTTGCTTGGCCGGGAGTAGCGGCAGGAGGGCGGCCAGAGTATAAAGGGGGAAGGTCTGGCCCGGCGGGAACGAGAGATTCTCGCCCGAGAGTTCGAAAGAGTCTCCCACCTTGTGGTTGCACATCATCTTGCCCTTGCCGGCAAGCACTTCCACCCGCAGGTCGTAGAGAATGAATTCATCGGAGTGCTGGGTCATGTTCGCCTCTCTGCCCCGCCGAGTTTGACTCTACCATGGGTTGGCGGGTTGGGGAGCGAGCCCTTGATCTTGGAACCTGATTCGTTGGACACTGGGCGTACCCGGTATCTGTGAGCCGGGAGAGGAGGCAGAGTGTCCGACTCCAGATCGCACCCAAACAGCCCGCTCGTTAAAAAAAAGAAGACCCGCGGATTCTGGCCGCCGATCTGGCTACGCATCATCCTGCTGGCCATCCTGGTGTTCACGCTCTGGATGAGGATCTCTGATAGTTCCGGCGATCGGGGAATCGCCAATGTCAACACCATGATGCTGGGCATGCTGGTGATTCTGTTGTCGACGCCCTGGTTCGTCTTTTTCAGCGGTTATTCCCGCAAAGTACGATTTGGCCTGCCTCTGCTCGTGATCATCGGCCTGGTGGCTTTCTTCAACCTCTTTCGCTACCAGGGAGTCAGCGGCAACATGATTCCCGGGTTTGCGCTGGGTGCTGCCCCAGCGGACCCGGCGCTGGGCAAAGCACGGCGGGATGCCGGAGCCGCGGTTGACCTTCGCACGACAACACCTGATGATTTCCCGGGTTTCCTGGGGCCTCGGCGTGACGGGATGGTCCCTCACATAAACCTTGCGAGGGACTGGCGGGCAACCCCTCCCATGGAGGTGTGGCGTCAGGCCATCGGGAGAGGCTTGTCGGCATTCGCCGTGGTCAATGGCATCGCTGTGACCATGGAACAACGAGGTGATCAGGAGGCGATCACCGCCTACGATGTGGCGACGGGCGAACTCCTCTGGGCCAACAGCGCGCCGGGCCGCTTCAGCCATCTCCTGGGGGGTGTCGGGCCGCGGAGTACACCGACAATTTCGGAAGGCAGAGTCTACGCGTTGGGGGCGCTCGGTCGTTTCGTTTGCCTGGACGGGGCGACGGGCGATGTCATCTGGGAGAAAAATCTGCTCGAGGAATACAACGTCACCCCTGAACAGGAATCAGCAAATGTCATGTTCGGGCGCGCCAACTCGCCCCTGGTGGTGGGTGACCTGGTGATCATACCCGCCGGTGGGAATAAAGGCGGTCGCATCGCTTCCCTGGTGGCGTACCACAAGCTCACCGGCGACACTGTGTGGGAGGCCGGCAGCCGCCAGATCAGTTTTTCTTCTCCTCGCCTGGCGAAGCTTGCCGGCGTGGATCAGATCTTGATCGTCAACGAAGACACTCTGAGCGGGCATCATCCCGGGTCAGGCGCAGGCTTGTGGGAATATCCGTGGCCGGGGCATACTCCCCGGGATGGCAGCTCTTCCCAGGCCGTTCCCGTCCCTCCGGATCGGGTGTTTGTCTCGAAAGGATATGGCGGCGGCGCAGCGCTTCTCCAGCTCATCCCGGCAGAGAACGATCCATGGGCCGTCAAGGAAGTCTGGGCCAGCCACAGGCTGCTGCGGACCAAATTCACCCAGGTGATCATCAAGGATGGATTTATCTATGGCCTCTCCGACGGGATTCTGGAATGTGTCGATCTTGAAGCGGGCAAACGCGTGTGGAAGGCAGGCCGCTACCAGCACGGGCAGATTCTTGGCGTGGGGGACCTCCTGCTGGTGCTGACCGAGTCAGGGCGGGTGGTTCTCGTGGAGCCCACTCCTGAGGAGGCCAATAAGGTACTGGGAGAGTTTCAGGCCGTGGAAGGGCAGACCTGGAACAACATGGCGCTGTACGGCGACCTCCTGCTGGTTCGCAACAGCCAGGAAGCGGCTGTCTGGCGCCTTCCTCTGGCGGGTGGCCGCTGAATCTTCTCCGCGGCAGTTCGCAGGCCGGGAAGGTCAGGGCCACCGCTCGCTATAGTCTCATCTTCTTCAGACTGATCTCTCGAGGAGGAGCCCCATGCGGACATCTGTGAGGAATACGCTCTTGATCATGGGGGTGCTGGTTGTGCTCCTTGCAACACCGGCGCTCGGGGCGGAACCTGCCCATGGCTGCCCCAATGATAAGGCCCATGAGTTCGATTTCTGGATCGGCGAGTGGGATGTGTACGCCCATGAAAAACTGGCAGGAACCAACAGTATTCAGCCGATCCTGGACGGCTGTGTGCTGCAGGAAATGTGGAAGGGAGCCCAGGGGAGTGCCGGCTCGAGTTTTAATTTCTATAATCCCCAGACGGGCAAATGGCACCAGTTCTGGGTGTGGAGAAACGGGACGACACTCGACCTGAGCGGGTCGTTTCAAGATGGCAAGATGATCCTTGAGGGTGCGGGAAAAGATCGGGACGGCAAGAAGATCCGGAATCGCATCACCTGGTACGACAGGGAGGATGGCACCGTACGCCAGCATTGGGAGCAGTCCAGGGACAACGGCAAAACCTGGCAAACCTCCTTCGACGGGGTCTACAGGAGAAAAGCCGACTGAGGCGAAAATCCGGGCGCAGCGCAGAAATGAGTTGACAAGCCTCGGCTTGGGTGGTAAATATTTACCAGACCACTGGTAAAAAACTACCGCCCCCTTGGAACCGGGGCCCGGAGAGCATCTTGCCCAGGCGAAAAGCTGCACCTGAAGAGGATCTGAGCCGTCGAGAGCGCCAGATCATGGACGTTCTGCTGCGGCACAGGCAGGCCACGGCCGCCGTGGTCCGGGATGAAATCCCGGAACCGCCCAGTTATGACGCTGTGCGCACCACCCTGCGAATTCTGGCTGAAAAAGGATATGTGGTCAGGAAGACTGACCGCCCTCAGTATGTTTATGCTCCTGCCATCGATTTTGAAACGGCCCGGGAGCACGCCCTGACCCGACTGGTACGGACGTTCTACCAAGGCTCGGCCGCGCGGGCGGCTCTGGCCCTGTTGAAGAGTTCCGACCTGCACATGGACGAGAAAACTCTCAACCGACTGGAAGAGACGATCGTGAATTTCGAGCGGGATGAAGCCGACGCAGAGAAGGCGCCGCAGGCCGGCGGGGCAGCGGAGCGGCGGTGACACTGATTCCTTTCGAGAATGAGGTGGTTTCCTGTGTTTCCGCCATCCTGGGCTGGGGACCGGAGTTTCTCCTCAAGACAACGGTTCTGGCTGCCGGCGTCCTCCTTGCCGGGGCGCTGGTGGGCCGGACCCGGCCCGCCCTGCGCCACCTGATCACATCGGTGGGATTGGCGTGCCTGCTGCTCCTGGGCCTGCTTTCGCTGGGGATCTCCGGCGGCGGTATTCTGCCGCAGGGTGCCATGGTGCTGTGGGGGGTCGTGACAGGCGTACTCCTGCTGCGCTTTCTGGTCGATCTCGTTCATCTTCTCTGGCGTGGAGCGTTCGTCGCCGGAGAAGCCGGCCCGGAACTCGATCTCCGTATTGGGGTTCTGGCTCGCAGGATGGGTGTCGGTCGAACTGTGCGCGTGCGTCTTGGCCGTGAAGGAGAGATCCCGCACACCTGGGGCGTATTGCGCCCGTTCATCATCCTGCCGCCGGACGCAGGGTCATGGGCAGCGGAGCGGGTTGATGCCGTTCTCCTGCACGAACTGGGGCATATCCGGCGTGGTGATGCCCTCTGCAACCTGGTCACCCGCCTGGCCGTGCTGTTCTATTGGTTCCACCCTCTGGCCTGGCTTATGTGGCGCCGGGTCCGGCAGGACGCCGAGCGGGCCTGTGATGCTCTTGTTGTCGAGCAGGGAATGCCCGCGGCTCACTACGCCCGGCACCTGCTGTCTCTTGTTCGCGACGCCCGCCGGCGCCAGCATCCCCTGGCCGCGAACATGGCGGCGGAACCGGATCTGGCTGGGCGTATTCGAGCCTTGCTTGAGCCGCGGTTGCGCCGCCATGGCAGGAGGCCTGGTGCTCGTGTCGGTCGCCTGACCGCGTTGGTGTCGACGGCTGCCCTGGTGGGGTCAACCCTCCTCATGGCAGGGCATGACACGTCCACAGAAAAACAAGATATCCGGCCGGCCGGCCTGGCGGCCTGCTTGACCGTTCCCGATGAATCGCTGCTGATGAGCCAGGATCCCGCGGAGGAGAATGCCTCCGTTTCACCTGAATACAGATGAACATGTCTCTGAAGGAGTTCCGATGTTCAAGAGTCGTTCCTCACTCGGCCTGATTGCGTCCCTTGTCGTTCTGTCCGGCGTTTTCCTGTTCACGGGAGCCTCCCTGGACCGTTCCCTGGAGGATCGGGTCGCCTCGCTGGATGAGCGGGTCGCTTCCATGGAGCAGGAAATGGCAACCATGAGGACACAACTGACGCGCAATCATCCGGATCAGCGCACCGAGACGGCTGCCGCCCAGTCGCTGGCCGCCATCAACGTCATGCTGGCCGGGGGCCAGGCTGTCCAGGCCAAGCCGGCCCTGGCCAAATTCATGGATGAGTATGCCAACACCAAGGCGGGAGCCAGGGCCCAGTCGCTTGCTCAGGGTCTGGTTGCCGTGGGTAAGCCGGTGCCCACCGACTGGCAGGTGGAGAACTGGTACCAGGGTGGTCCTGCGGACCTGGCGTCGTCAGGGACCACGGTGCTCGTCTTCTGGGAAACCTGGTGTCCCCATTGCCGAAAGGCCATGCCTGTGTTGCAGACAACCTACGAGAAGTACAAGGGGCAGGGCTTGGGCGTCGTCGGCTTTACCAAGCTCAGCAGGGGCTCCACCGATCAGGCCGTCAAGGATTTCGTCAACAAGAACAACATCGGCTTCGCCATGGCCAAGGAAACCGGATCTCTCAGTACTTACTTCGGTGTCAACGGCATCCCGTCCGCCGCGGTCATCAAGGACGGCATAGTCATCTGGAGCGGGCATCCTGCCGCCATCAACGATGGCATGCTGCAGGCATGGCTGGCGGATACTGCGTCCTAGATCAGGCGGGGTATTTGCCGGCGATGTAATCGTTGAGGTAGCGGATTTCAATTTCCTGCGCGGCGGAGATGAACTTCACCAGGTCGCCTATGGAGACGATGCCGGCCAGCTTGCCCTCCTCCATGACAGGCAGGTGCCTGATGCGCTTCTGGGTCATGATGGCCAGACAATCTTCAACGCTGTTGGATGGGTCCACACAGATCAGGCGGGAGACCATGACATTTTCCAGATGGGTCTCCCTGGAGGTACGTCCTTCCAGGGCGATGCGGCGCAGGTAGTCCCGTTCTGTGAAGATTCCGCACAGGGCACCATCCTCGGTCACCAGGACAGACCCCAGATTGTTGGCGACCATCATCTCCAGGGCTTCAAAGACGGTGGCATGACGGTCCATGGTGAAGACCTTGTTGTTCTTGCCGGCAAGAACCTCCGCAATATGGGCCATGGCAACCTCCTGTGGGCATTCTAGGGATCATATCCCCCGCGGCGCAACATTTTTTCCCGAGTCAAGTTCGCCACTTCGATCCCGCTCTCAGGATGCGGATCCGCTATTCTCAATCTGGGGAGGAGAGGAAAGGGCCATGGGTGGGAAGAGGAGAAAACGCTGGGTCGTCCCGGTGGTGGTGGCCTTCCTGGGGTTTGTGGTGGTCATGGTCGGGGCTTCCGCCTTCTTCATGTTCCGGTGGAGTAGTTGGGAGCGCGCGGACTTCAGTGAAGCGGAAATCGCCTTCGCAGAAGCCCGGGCCCTGTCCGGCGGGGGAACTCCCTATCTGACTGTCTCTCCAGATCATGAAGTGCAGGTGCATCGAGAGCTGGAGGGGCCGGCGCCTGTGCCGTTGCATACTCTTCATCTTGTGGCCTGGGACCCCGGTCATGAGCGCCTCTTGCGCGTCGATTACCCCTTCTGGTTTGTGCGCTTAAAGTTGTCAAGAGCCTTCAACCTGGGGACCTTGACCTCGGCCTTTGCCCAGGACTGGCAGCATCTGGATCTCAAAGTTGCCGAGGATGATCTGCAACGGCGGGGGCCGGGCCTGATCCTCGACGTTGAAAGCACCGATGGCGCCCATCTCCTCCTCTGGACAGAGTGAGATCCTGATGGCGAGCGACCTGCGCCTGGACTATCTGCACAACCATGGCGATTTCTCGACGGCCTATTCAACTCTCGACCCCGGTCTGCGCAGTTTTCTCCTCGAAGGAGTGGGGTATCAAGCTTATGCCGTGCAGGGCCGCCGCGTCCTGGGTCTGTTCAATCCGGTATGCGCCGGTCACGATCGGTCACGGCTACTCCAGGCCTTCATGACGACGCTTCGTCCTGCGGGCATTTTCCAGGTGGACGGAGAGACCGCCCGCTGTTACCAGGAACTCGGCCTGAGGACGCATCGCATGGGGATGGAGGCGGCCATCATGGTGGACGGGTTTCAGTTATCCGGTGCCCCCATGCGCATGGTGCGCGAAGCCTGCAATCGAGGCCGGCGGTTGGGTTATGAGGTTGCCGAGATAGGCCGGGAGGTACCGGCTTCGCCTGCCACGTGGGCGAGGCTCCAGGATGTCTCCCGCCGGTGGCTGGCAACTCGCATCGTGAAAACACGTGAGATCGGCGTCCTGATTCGCCGCGCCGTCTATGCTCCCGAAGATGGCTGCCGGAAGTACGTTCTCCTGGATCCTTCGGGAGAGATCGAGGGGTACCAGGTTTACGATCCCATTTTCCGCATGGGCTGCATCACCGGCTACACGTTGACCTTTGCGCGTTTCGCTCAGGACAGGCTCAAGGGGCGTCATTATTTCATGACCGTCGCAGTTCTCGGCCGCCTGCACAAGGAAGGCTGCGTGCGCATCGAACTGGGACTTTCGCCTCTTTACAAGGTCATGGAGGAAGATCCCTTGAATGCATCGGGCCTCCTGCCCCGCCTCATGAATCTCGTTTATCAACATGGAGGCATGTTGTACGGCTTCAAGGGGCTGGCCCTGCACAAGCGCAAGTACCGTGGCAAGGAACGCCCGACCTACCTGGCTGCACCCGCGCTCATCCCGTTGAGTGCTCTGTTCGGTCTGGTCAGGCTCACGGGACTGCTCGGCCGCCCACGGTCACAGGCAGTGGAACCGCTGGCCTCGCTGACCGCAAGTGAATGAAGAGGACGCAGGTAGACCCTGAGGTCGCTCTCTCAAACCCCCTGGCCGATCTCAGTCAGCGCGTACTTCGAAGGAGACACGCAGGTCGGTGACGTCAGGGGGCACGTCGATGGATCGGGGATAGAGAGTGTCGTCGAACGATCCTGAGGGGCAATCGGCCAGCGACATGTAGGCGCCGCTGCCGGGAAGCTCGATCTGTCCTCTCCCCGACCCGTCAAGTGCGACCTTGTGCAGGGACAGGATATCCGCAGGGTTACCCTGCGGTCCTATCAGTGTGACCTGGCCGCCGGGGCAGGCAAGGAAGTCGACGGTCACTCGTACCGGCAGGGAGAGGGCGATCTCTCCCAGATCGATCTCTCGGGGGAGTGTTTCCATGGGGCCCACACTCCTGAATGCACTGCCGTGGTTCTCCGACTCGATGGCCAGGCGAAACGAACCAGCTGTCGGCAGCGCAATGGCGAAGTACCCATCCTTGTCGGTCCGGCTTCCAGGTGCCATGAAGAGACGGGTTGGATCCACGGCTTCCTGATAGGAGGCAAGCGTGGGCAGCACCCGCACCGGAACATCGGGCAGCGCGTTGCCGGCGAAGGTAACTCGTCCCACCACACGGCGTTCCGCCCGGAGCTGTAGACGAAGGAGTGGGCCATCGGTGGAGAACGTTCCTTCGGCACAACCAAGGGACGGGTGGCAGGCCCGGACCAGGTAGGTTCCTGATGCCAGATCTTCGAAGTCGAACCTGCCGTCGTCTGCCACCATGAATTCGTCGAGGTGATGGCCCGGCACCTGCGTCTCGCTGTCTCCCGTGGTCACGGGTGCCATGAAGAGATTGACCAGCGTGCCTCCAGGTGACTCCGGCTTGGATGAACTCACCGTGCCCGACAGCCGGGCGGGTGGTTGGAGAAGGATCGTGCGGGAGATGGAGGGGGTCGTGGTGAGCAGCGTTTCCACCGGCAGGTGCAGGGTTGCCAGCCTGTCTCCGCGGACCCGGACGGTCTGCTCATGGGCGGCCAGAGAGCCTGCCGTCCAGAAACAACCATGGCCCAGGTCCAGAACCTGAGCGGTGGCATCGATGGATAATATACGTGCGCGATGGCGTCCTCGGGGATACAGGACGTCGACAGCCAGTGTGTCGACAAGAACAGTTGGGTCGAGGAGGGTTTCGGTGACGGCTGCCAACTCGGAGGTATCGAAACAGACCGCCACGCCCCAGATGCTGCTGCGGTGTCGGGTGCCGGTTGTGCCCGCCACCCCTGCCTCAGGGAACAAGGAGACCACGATCGGTTCGGTGAATCTCAGAATCACCACGGAAGTCGCATGCGCGGGAACCCCCACGCACGACCAGTCGCCAGCGGAGCCACGTCCACAGGTGGGCCAGAAATCGTCGCCATCTGTGCGGACGTCGAGCCAGGTGGGTCTATCACCTTCGTCCAGCGCGGTGTCCAGAAGGCGACCGTGGAGGGTGCGGCGCGGTTGGAATGTCAGAGTGCGTCGCTCATCTTCGGCCGGGCAAGCGAAGGGCTCCGAGAGAGCATAGGTGGCTCTCCGCCTGGATGCAGCCACCAGCACGCAGCGTGCATATTCAGGCGTTGGTCCAACGACCAGAACGGCGGGGTCACCATCCGTCAGCTTCCGCCCGTCCAGCCACTGCCACGCGCGGCCCCGATCTCTTTGCTCAAGTAACAGATCGATTGTCAGATCGTCCGGTACGGGATCTTCCTGTGTGTCCATGGTGACCGTCAGAGCAGGATGCCTGCCTGCGGCCGGCGGCTGACGATCCAGGAAACGCTCTCCGTCGGACGGATGCACCACCATGGGAAATCCGGCGGCATCTGTTCTCGCTCCCGGGTCCGCTGCGCTTGCCATGAGCGGCAAGGTAAGAAGCAGGCAGATTGCGGCCAGTGTCTTCCCGACCCGGCGGAGGACATTCTCACACGGGCCACTGTAAACGCGGCAGGGACTCACCCGGCCGCCCGCAGGCGGTCGAACCATGTGAAGAGATCCTCGCCGGTGACATCCCGATCGGATGCGATATCCGCAGCGGTCACCAGGATCAGCCGCTTGTCCACCACGAAGGCGTAGTGGTTGCAGAGGCCGGCCAGATCGTGCATGCGATGAGAAGACAGGATGGCCGCGGTTCCTGCGCCCTGGAGGGCCTGAATCCGACCGCGGAGCCAGCGGGAGGCATCCGGATCCAGCCCTTCCCAGGGTTCATCGAGGATGACCAGTTGGGTGCGGGGGCGCGACAGGTTGACCTGGAGGCCCAGACGCTGGCGTGTGCCACGGGACAGCTTGCGGATGGGCTTGTTGGTAATGCCCTCCAGATCCGGACAGCCGAGCAGGCGCGCCCATGTCCCGGCGCGCAAAGAAGGCGGCACCGAGGACTCCCCTGCGAAGTACGCCACGGCGCACGTCGCCATGGCGTCTACCGGAGGTTGTCCGTTCAACCGGACTTGCCCCGCGTCGGGGCGGAGCAGTCCCACGATCATGCGCAACAAGGTTGTCTTCCCGGCACCGTTGGGGCCGATGAGGCCGAGGGTTTCGCCGGCGGAAAGGGAAAGGCCCAGATCGGTGAAGACGACCTGGCGCCCGAACGATCTTGATACATGGGCAAGGTGCAGCAGTGAGCCTTCCCCAGGGCTGGACCTGGCCTTGGCCATTTGAACTTGTCCCACTAGAACTCCTGGCTCAGCGGGATCTGTCTGAAACGGATGTAGGCAAGGCCCGCGGCCAAAGTCAGCAAGGAGACAAGAGTGAACAGAATCAGGATCTCCACCGGCCATTTCACGAAGGGCATCACCGTTGGCAGGGCGAGGCCGTTGAGAAACGCGCCCCACAGGTTACCGCGGATCTCTGCCGGACTCATCTGGGCCATGGCGAGGAGGCCGAAAACCTTTCCTGTGAGGACGCCGAGAATGCCGAGTCCCAGCCAGACAAGTCCGCCGGTCAGCCTGGGAGAACGCAGGGTTGCACTCCAGGGCACACACGACACCAGCAACAGCGCCACCAGACCGGCAGGGCGAAAGGCGGGTACGTCCAGGGTGCGCTGCAGCGCCACCTCCGCCAGACCCACGCAAACCCAGGCCACCCACCCCGGCAGGGCCGAGACCACGAAGAGGCTCAGCCCCACCGAGAGGCGCGAGTGGCCGGCGACGAGGAGAGGGTCGAAATACCCACGACTCGCCTGGGATACGAACCCGGTGGAGGAGGACAGCATCTGGCCCACGATGATCATGGCAAGTGCCGCATCGGAACTGCCTGCGCTCAGCCACTCGCTGGTGCACCCGTAAATGATTGCCGCGGCGTACAGCGCCATGAAAACCGGCGAGCGACCCACGATGTACCAGCAATAGCGCAGCGGAGAGATGCGGGCCGCCTTCATGGCAGGGTGACCTCGCCGACGCCGTCGTCCCTGAGCAGGAGGGTGACCTTGTCCCGGAGTACGTCCAGGACCTGTCTCGCGCCCTGGTTCAAACGGATACTCGCCAGCAGCGTCCCATCCAGGGAGTACCGGCCAAGGAAGCGGCCGCGGTGGGCGTCGCCGGCACCGGTATCTGTCAGGGCGATGATCTCACCTTTCTCGCTCACGAATAGATCGCGAAATGAGATCGGGTACACGTTGCCTGTATCGGAGACCCGCCCACCTGCTCCGGCGGGCAGCGCCAGGGGACAGGCAGTCCAGTTTCCATCTGTGTCAACGAGGACGACGCTGGGTTCACCCAGTAGAAACCAGCAGGGCAGCAGGTCGGCCCTGCTGGCGCCACAATGTGCGGTATTCCACAGCAGGGACTCGCGGTTTGAGGCGTGCTTGCGCGTCTTCAACGGTCCCACGCTTTGCCATCCCCCGGCGCCGGTCCTGCCCATGAACGGGGATTCACCGGCACGGGAGCGCGCGACCTGGGCAAGAAGCGTTTCCCGCCAGCTATAGACGGCATAGGCGGAAAACGGCAACTGTTCGACAGCGCGGACCTCTCCTTGTGCGGAGATACGGGCCAGCTCGGTGCGGCCGTACACGGTCCACAACCGCCCATCCGGAGTCACTGCCAGGCCCCCGAGCTTCACGCGGTCAGCAACGCCTTCAAGGCGAGTGACCACGAGCGGTTCGGGACGGGTGCCCTTGAGATCCAGATCAAGCAGAAGTTTTGATTCGGCGCCGAGAAGCTGAACACCCGTCCTGGTCAGCAACCGCCCGCCCAGTGCTCCCAGCTCGGCAAACGCATCTTGCGCTTCCTGCCCGCTGAAACGAGTCAGCACGGCGACATGGGCGAGAGCGGGAATGAGTGAACCTGGTTCTGAGGAGGGTGCGGGGGTGTCCGAACCGCAACCAATCAGAAAACACGCCACGAGGGGCGGCAGGAACGAGAGAGTGTATCTGTAGATCCGGGTCACCATGATCATGAAAAAGTATGCGAAGCACCGTCCCGTGACGGCGCTTCGCATAGAATTTCCTTCAGAGACCGATCACCTTGATGCGAACGCATTCAGCGAAGTCCAGCAGGCAATCAGCGCCAGCAATGACGCGAGCCATGAACGTGCGCTCCTCTGACGCGTCTTGCTCACAGTCTGCGAATTTTCTCGTGCAGCCGGCGTAGCTGGGCGTCGATGAGGTGAAGGCCACAGCCATGGTCCCCACCAGGATGCTGGCCGATACGAACTTGCCAATTCTCGTCATCATCATATTTTCCCTTACTGGTTTTTCTGATATCGAAAGTGATGTGACAGCCTTGACTCATCCTCGACGTCGCGTGGACCGGACCCGGGTTCCGACCGCTGGCGAATATTCAGCGCCGGTCCCACAAGGTCGAGGGCGTTCAGATTGGCGCGCCGCAACCAGGGAATAGAGCAACCTCTGTGCCAACAGGGGTCGCTTATTTCCCGGAGAGATCGGCAAACCTGAAATACAGTCGGTGTCTCAAAAAGGGATCGGTGGTGGCCACCAAACAGGCTAACCCGCTGTGGGGATGGAATATCCTCGACCCGCCATGAGGAGAATCTCATTCCTGGAATGAGACCGGCTTTGCCTGTGAGATGGAGTGTGACCGGACATGATCGGGACAGGTGTCCTGTCATGAATCACCCTGGGAAATTTTCCTCTGGGAATGTGTCGGGGGCGGGGCTGAGATCTATTGCTGCCGGCGGGTGGCCAGATCGAAGCGATCTCCGGGGGACAAGCTGAGCCAGGGCGGATCTTCGCGTGCCTGGAGGCGCTCATTGCCGTAGACCAGAACCTGGCTGGCGCCGATGACCCGGGCCCGATCTCCCTGCACCACGAGAGCTGTGTTCTCGTCGATGCCAAGGCCGAGAAGTTCGGGGTGGGCCTCGATGACCGGGACCATGTCATTCTCGCGCTCCCGGCTGATGACGTGCTGGTCGATGGCGACACCGCGGAGGAAGCCGAAGCCCCGTTCATGTCCCGGCGCCATCATGACGGTATTACCCTCCGGGGCGCCGCGGACGAGGTATGAGCCCTGGATGGTGGCGCCGGCCGAGGACCCTCCGATGACACCGCCGCGGGCGAGAACCTGATGGAAAGCCTGTTCAGTGAGCGTGTCCAGGTAGGCATCGACCAGGCGCCACTGCCGGCCGCCGCCGAACCAGACTGCGCTGGCCCTGAGGAGAGGTGCGAGGAAGGCATCGGTATCGGCAATGTTGGGGTCGCGGGTGTGCAGGACCACCACATCGGTGAAGCCGCCTTCCCGGAAGGGGAGGGCGAAGCGGTCCAGGTCTTCAGTGAGATCTCCTTCCAGCGCGGTGGGTATCACCACCAGCGGCGCGTCCGGGCCACCGGCCAGATTCATGAAGGTCTCGAGGATCACGGGGTCGTCCATGCCGCCACCCACGATGACCAGATGGCCCCTGGCAGGTCCGACCTTGGGGGGTGCCGAAGGCTGGGCCGGCACTGGGGCGGATTCAGATGCAGATTGTGCGGCGACCGGTGAGGCGGGCCGAAGCATCTCCAGAAGATCCATGAGCCTCTCGCCATCCATGCTGGCAGGAACATGTCCCTCCCCGGGAAAGACTTCAAGGTGCGCCTCGATATCGAGCTTCTTGAGCTCTTCCGCGGTGCGCTCTTCTTCGGCGACCCATTTCTTGTCTTTGCCACCGGCGAACATGTAGATGGGTATGCCCTGCAGGCGGTCAAGGCGGCTGAAGTCGCGTCCGTTGGGCGGAAAGCCGGGCAGAACGATCAGATCGTGGAATCGCTCCGGCCAGTTCAGAGCCACGCGGAAAGCGCTGCGCCCGCCGTTGCTAACTCCCGCCAGGTGGAATTTGTCGCCCTCGATGAGAAATCGTTCCTGGATCGCATCCAGCAACTGGGGGATGAACTTCTCCGAGCCTTGGAAGAATAGTCGCCCGCCTGGAGCGATGGGGCTGACCACAATCCACTGGCGGCCGGCCGCCTCCCGGCCCCAGTAACGGGAGAGACCGGCTTCGACCCTCTCTTTCGTTTGAGGTCCAGGGGGAAGTGCCAGCAGGGCAGGGTATTCGCTCTGAGGATCGAAATGATGCGGCAGGACCAGCGCGTAGCGCAAGGTCGAGCCATCCTCCAGTACCAGGTTGAGGTATTCGTGATCCTGGGCCATGGTGCCGGTCGCAATGAGCAGCATGCAGCCGGCGAAGATGCACCGCAACGCCTTCTGCGTATATCCCATTATTTCCCCTTTACCGGCAGAGAGGGGCGATCCGTTCCCCGTCTCAGTCTCTGGAGTTCCTTCAACTGCTCTCCAGCAGGTGGAAGGTCGCCCGTGATGCGCTTCTCCAGGTGCTCCATCCGATCGTGGCCCCAGAATAGTTCGCCGTCATGAAGGAATGTGGGCACACCGAAGACGCCCGCCGCCAGGGCGCCGTCAGTGAGTGCCCGCAGGTCTGCCTTCAGGTCCGGCTCCTGGAGGCGCTCTTCGAGCCCCTCCGCTGGAAGTCCCTGGGCCGCGACAACCTCGGCAAGAACCGCCATGTCGGTCAGGTCACGTCCCTCGGCCCAGGCAGCATTGGCGAGGGCCAGGCAGAGGTCGAGAGCGCCATCTTGCTTCCGGAACAGGCAGGCAATGCGCAGAGCCTGCAATGAGCGGAACGGATGGGCGGGAGGACCGCTGAACGGCTGCCCCAACAGGTGCGAGCAGCGCAGGAGGTCAGCGAACATGGCCTTCCGCTTGGCAGGCACCTCCCCGGGCCCCAGGAGGCCGTGAGCCTCCAGGAGCTTGGCATAGACCACCGGCCGCAGTTCCCAGCGGATCCCCAGGCGGGTTGACATCTTCGGTGCCTGAGTCAGGGCCAGCCAGCTATAGGGTGAGATGAAATCGAAGTAGAAGGGGACCTGGATCATGATGCTTCGCTCCCGGGCCGCATCTTGGTGTCCAGTTCCCGTCCGTAGCGGACCACGATCTCCACCAGGGCTTCCATGTCCTCACGATCGGTCCGGAAGTTGACCACGCAGGCCCGCAGGAGGAACTGGTCATCGATGACGGCATTGGAGATGTAGGCCTCGCCACCGGCCTGCAGACGATTCAGGATCTCGCTGTTGAGCTCGTTGAGGTATTTCTCCGTGGCGGCCGGCTCCAGGTCGAGACCCGCCGGCTCGAAGCGAAAGGTCGTGATGCTCAGGTGCTGGTCATGCGCCGCCAGTTCCTCATGCTCTTGAACCAGTTTGGCCAGGTACCGGGCCATCTCCATGTCATCGCGGATCATCTGGATGATGCCCTGGCGACCGGCCCGGCGCAGGCCCAGCCATACCTTGAGGGCGCGGAACCCGCGCGAATTCTGCAGG